>Ga0310813_10000680_pt1 | contig 20920 bp, 24 predicted proteins | sample YN3metagenome_FD_203086 | JGI IMG/M metagenome (GOLD analysis project Ga0310813, IMG submission 203086) | Soil microbial communities from experimental microcosm in Duke University, North Carolina, United States - YN3 | ecosystem: Engineered > Artificial ecosystem > Soil microcosm > Unclassified...
AATTCTTTGTTGACTTCCGTGCCGTTCAGTTTCGCCCGGCCAATTTTGGCAGGCGTTCCAAGCGTCCAGTAGAGATAGGTTCCATCCGTGGTCAAACTCTTTGGTTCAGTGCCTGTTTCTTTGATAAATTCTGCGTTAACTTCCGTGCCATCTAGTTTTGCGCGGCCAACCTTGTTCGTCGCAGACAGTACCCAATAGAGATACGTGCCATCAGTTGTCACATCCGACACGCTGGTATGCCCAGCACTGATGAATTCTTCGTTGACTCCCGTGCCGTCGATTTTCGCGCGGCAAATTTTACCTGACGCGCCAGAACGTGTCCAGTACAGGTATTCGCCGTAGACGACGATTCCCCCGCTAGGTTCACCTGTGAGTTCCGCGCTAAGTTCTGTATCAACTTCGCTGACGTGCGTCGTTAGCCCCTTGGGGGATGGGTCCGCGGCTACCATCGGAATCTGGAAGTCCTTGACGTAGCCTTTCGTGATGCGCACTGGCTGCTGACGACGAAGCAAAAGTTCGACTTCCGGGCCGCCCGCAGGCTGCCATTTTAGGGTCGCATCTTTCCGCAGTGCCCGCGACGCGAGCTTGATCCGGCGCGACTTTTCGTTGCGGTTCGTGGCGCTGGAAGCAATGATGGTCCCAACGAGCACGACCGGGCGCCGTCCGTCGTAGAAGTCGCCGTGATGCCCACCATCTTCTTCGACGGCCTCAGTCGCATCCTCCCGCACGTCAGCCGAGTCCAGGCCGGAGGTTTCAGGTCCGAGAATGCCGACGAAGTCCGGGTCCGTGGAGTCGTTGAAGACGGCGCGCGTGCCGTCTGGGCCGGTCAGGACGTATTTGCAGCCGTATTCAACGCCGAGAACGGTCACGACAGCGCTCCCAGCTCGAACTCCTGCTGCTTCGTCCAGGTGTGCGGATCGGGCGGCGGCGCCGCAAAGTGATTCACGACCTCAATCTTAGTGCCTCCGGCCGCGCTGTGCCAGTCGTCGCTCGCGCCGCCATGCTTCTGCGACGGCCGCGTGCTACTCCCGCCGGGGATGTAGTTCGGGTGGCCGCCTGTGCGACCGATGGCGTCGCTGATGGCCTTCTGGAGGTAGTTCGGCTGCCCGCCGGGGGCGCCAACGGCGAATGTGGACGGACCACCAGGGCCGCCGCCAGCCGAGGAGGCACCAGGAGCGGCCGCGGGGGTCGTCTGGCCGGTGATGTTGCTGGCGAACTGCTCGTAGAGCTGTTCACGCGCTTCGTTGTAGGACGCAGTCTGCTCGCCGATGCTCGGGCCTTCTTTGCCCCCGGCACCGCCGCCGGTTTCGTACGGCGCTTCGACGGTGCCGGTTTCGACATCGGTGATGTATTGCACGTCGTCTTCGGCTTCAGACAGCGCGTCTTTGATGCTCGGAACCTCGCCGCGGAATTTCGCCAGTTCCTGCTTCGCTTCTTTGATGAGGTCTTCCTCGTGTTTGCGCGCCTTTTTAAGTTCGGCCTGCTGCTTCTTCCATTCGTCGATCTGATGTTTCTTCTGCCGCTTCTTGGTGTTGTAGTCCTTGGTGCTTTCGGATTTGCTTTTTTCCATCTTGCTGTATTCGTTTTCGAGCTTGCCAATCGTTCCACTCACCTGACTCAGCCGAGAGCGCGTACCTTTCAGCGCTTTTTCCGCCTTGCCCTGCTGATTCAGGATTTTCTTTTCGATGTGAGGGACGATGGGGTTCAGCAGTTTGCGCTCGTCCTCGCGGATATTTTCCTTGTAACCACGGAGCAGCCCGTAGTTCCAGTTTTCCATCCGCCCCGCGGCAATCTCGCGTTCCTCGTGCGATAGCTCCGCAGAGTAGTGCCCTTCTTCGCTTTCCGCGTTCTTTTCGGTCGCGTTGTACCGCTCCAGCCAATCGCCGTAGTTAAGCCGCGTAGCTTTCAGGTAGTGGTGAACCCGTTTCGAGAGTTTCGGCGGGTGCGGCCCAGGGCCGCCTTTCGCCCCGCTGCCGGAACCGGAGCCTTTTTTACCTTTCCCTTTGCCTTTTTTGTAGGCCGGGACGACTTCGTAGCCAAGGTCGCTGGCCGCCTGATCCAGGTACCGTTCGTTGGCGCCACGGTAGGCAGGGTTCGTCGCAATGACGTACTCGTGATGCTGCGGCGCCTGCTCCCCAACCAACATCGTTGGCTTGTTAATCCGCTGACTCGGGCCAGACTGTTTGCGGATCGCCTTTTCGTTCGCGCGCTGTAGCTCGCGGTCGTTGAGGCCGCCGCTGGCGAAGGTCGAGTAGAACGTGTCGGCTGTGCCACCGGAGTAGCCGCCGCTCTTATGCGTGATGACGTTGACGTTGACCGTTTTGTCGTGGAGGCCAGACAGAGCAGCGTTGACGGCCTGGATCGAGTTGAGGGCCTGCTGGTTAGTCGCCGTAATGTTCAGCTTGTAGTGCTGTTTCGCAGCGCTCTTGCCTGCGCCTTCGGCCTTCTTCGCCTTGCCGGAGGCATTGTCGATGGCCTCCAGGCGGGCAGAATACTTCTCGTCTACGGCGCGGCGCATATTGTGGTGCGCGCGTTCGGCCGGGGTCGTCGCCTTGTCGAGCGCCTTGATTTCGGCCTGGTACTTATCGTGGGCAACGTCGCGCAGATGCGCCTTCAGGCGCCGGATAGCCGCCTCGGCGGACTCCGAGCGAGCGAGGATGTTGACCGTGTTCTTCGTGCCCGTGACGCGCTGCGAGAGCGCGGCCAGGCGCTTGAGCTTGGCCTGCGCCTGCTGGTCGTTAGCGCCAACCTTGATGTTGGCGCGCGTCGCTTCGACCTTGTTGGTCTGCGCCTGGAGCTTCTGGAGCTTGGCGATGGTCTGGTCGGCACCCTGCGACTTCACGGCGATATTCTTCACCTGACCGCCGCGGCCAAGGTTCGTCAGCTTGTTGCCCAGCTCCGTGACCTTCGCCACATCCTTCGGGTTAACGAAGCTACCGATTTTCTTTGTCGCCGTGGCGCCGATGGTTTCAGCCAGCTTGTGCAGGCCGCGCTCCGTCGCCGCGGAGATTGGCTTCAAGTCCTTGATCGAACGCGCGTAGGGAACGGCCGTGGCCGCCTCCTGGCGCTGAGCGCGCGACACGTCAAGCATCGCCTGCGCCAGGTCGCGTTCAGATTTGGCTAGCTTGTTCCGTTCTTTGGCTTCCCAGGTACCGCCGCCGGGGCCGGACATCCGTTCTTCTGCCCGGATGCGTTCCTTGTACGTCTTAATCTCCTCGCGCGCCGTCTTGACGCGATTGCGGGCGCCCGTCAGGAGGGCTTTCTGACTGTCGATCTGTTCGCGGTTGACGGCGCCGGTCTGGTGGGCGGCGCGCGCCTGCTGCCGTTCAGCGTGCGTTAGCGCTTCGACCGCCTTCGTCACCTTGTCGGCGGGCGCACCTTCCTTCTGGAGCTTGACAAGGTGAGCGCGTGCCTCGGAGGCGTTCTTCGAAGCGCTGGCGTTGTGTTGCTGAGCGGCCGCGTATTTGTCGATGGCCTTCGAGGCGCCAGTCAGCGAGTTGTCGATTTCGTGTCCGGCCTTGCGGAAGTCCGCTTCAACGTCCTGAATCGACTGTCCAGTGTCGCCGAGGACGATCCCAAGGGTGACGAGGCCCGCGATAACGGCCGCCGGGATCAGTACCTCTGGCGCTAGGGCGGCCGCCAGGAGGCCAGCACCCGCCTCAGCCTCGCCGAATCCAAGTGCTGCGCGAGTAGCGGCCGCGGCGCCTGCGCCCAGCCCCGCATCTGCGCTCAAAGCGGCTACTGCTGTAGCCTCAGTCGCAACAGTGGCCTCGGCGGCGGCGACCGCCTCAGCCTCTAGTGCGGCAGCCGCCGTGGCGGCGGCGCCAGCCTCAGCCTCCATTGCAGCGGCCGCCTCAGCGGAAGCTACAGCCTCAGCCTCAGTCGCCGCGACGGCCGTTGTCTCAATGCCGACGTATCCGGCGAGGCGTGTGCTAACAGTCTTGATCGAATCGGCGTAGGTCAGCACCTTGGAAGCAACGAATAGACCTGCAAGAACGATCCCGATGCCCTGGAAAATCTGCTTGACGCCGACCAGGCCGTCGGCGGCCGAGATAATGTCACCGATGAAGGTCACGACCTTCAGCAGGCCATTGGCGAGCGGCGCCGTAGCGCGCGAGAACTCAAACAGCAGCTTCGTCAGGTGCGCCAGCGACGACATGAAGTCTTCGGTGGCTTCCTTCGAGTCGCCGAAGAATTCGGCGAGGCCAGCTTTGCCGCTCGCACTCTGCGTCCACTTGTCCCAGCGCTTGATGACGTTGTCGAGCGACTTGACCATGCCCTGGCCGGAGTTCGCGCCCGCGTCGAAAATGTGAACGATAAGGCTGCCGGTGTCCTGCGTCAGGTGTCCCAAGTCCTGCATCTGGCTGACGAGGCGGCCTACGTCGGACTGAAGGGCCGCGCCGCCGCCTACTGCCTTCTCTAGGTTGTTCGCCCACTCAGCGAAGCCGTTGCTCAGGCCAGGCAGGAAGTGCGCGCCCGCGGCGCCGAGACGGCCGATTATCGCCACCAGCGAGCCAAGGCCGCTGGCGAGGCCAGGGATAGACGCCCGGAAGTCGCTCATGATGTTGCCGAGTAGCTTTTTCGCTTCACTGGAGCGCAGTGACTTCATCCACGAGTCCCAAGCTTTCCCGGCGACCTTCGTCGTCGCCGTGCTTTCACGAGCAAACTCAGGGAGAAGCGACTGCACCGTCTTGAGGCTTTCGCCGAATGCGTTGAAGACAGCCGGGCGCGCAGCCTTCGTCAACGCTTTCCAACGGTTCGTTAGATTTCCGTAGTCTTCGAAGGCTTCCTTCGCGATAGGGCTGACGCCATGAAGCTCGTTGTTCAACCGTTCCTGCGCCGTTTTGACCTGTTCACTACCCTTGCCGTATTTCAGCTCGGCTTTGGTGAGCGCTTCGGCGGCCGCGTGGACTTCCTTGAATTCGTGGACCATCGGCGCGATGACGAAGCCGACCCCGGCCGCTGAGGTCGCGAGGCCGCCCAGGGCGCCCGTGGCGACGACAGCGCCGCCAGCCAGGCCCTCGCCGAGCGTCCCGGCCAGCGAGACGACGCCGCCGCCCAGCTCGAACAGCAGCGGCCCGAGGAGGCCCAGGCCGACGCCGAGGCCCTTGATAGAAGTCGTGATTGGCCCGAGGCGGACAGTAGTGTCGCCGAGCTTCGAGAGCCAGCGGTCGAGCAGCGACGAGTTGCGTGAAATCTGTGGGTCCAGGTGATCGACGGAGCCGCCAAGCTGCTCAATGCGGTGCTTGACGTGGTCAGCCTCGGAGGCGACGCGCTCCAGTTTGCGGGCCTCCTGCTCCGCGACGGCGAGAGAGCGACCGGAGAATACGCGGCGACTCGATTTTTCCAGCCCGCGCTGCTTGCCGATCAGCTTCTCGTATGATTCAGAGAGGCGGGCAATCTCGGCGCGCGACTTGATAGCGTCATCGGTGGCGCGCTGCCGCTCGCGCGAAACCATCCGCTCGGCTTTCGCCTGCTGTAGCGCAACCCGTTCGTCGAGGCGGCGAGCCTCCGAGAGGAGACGCTGTTCCTTGTTCGCAGCGCGAAGCTGTTTGCTGTCGATGGAAATCGACGTGCGCTGTTTACTGAGCGCTTTAAGCTCCGCCTCGGCGGCCGCTACTTGCTCGTCAAAGTGCTTCTTCGCGAGGTCGAGAGTCGCCGTCGCCCGACGCGACTTGAAGTAGTCGAGTTTGCCCTTCGCCTCGTCGATCTTCTTGTCGAACTCGGCGGCTTTGAGTGTAAGCTCGGCCTCCGCTTTCTTGCGACTCAGCTCGGCGAAGTCGCGGTCAACTTTCGACTTGAGCGCGGCCAGCTCAGCTTCGCCGGGACCGGCGTTGACATGAATGTCTACACGCGCTTCACCAACCTTGTCGCCTCCGGGGGGCATTAGACTGTTCCCTCAATCAAATGCGTCAATAGCGGCTTAGTTCCCTTACTGCTATTACAGCTTTGACACAGCCCCGCGAAGTTCTCCCAGCCATGTTCGCCGCCAGTTGATAGGGCCTCAATGTGGTCGATATGAATCGGCCCTTTAGCGCCGCAGAGTTCACAGATGCCCTGCCGAAGGATTTGTTCATAGGCGGCCGCTTCGGTGGGATCGCCCTGTGGGGCGCTGGCCTTTAGGGCGCGACGCAAAGACGCCCCACTGCGCGCCGTACTGCGCGGCCGATCTGGCGCATCAACATACCGCTGCTTTTCCTGCGCCCGAATACGCCCACGGTTAGCCGCGTAGTAGTCCCGACGATATTTGCGCAGCGTGCCTGGCTGCCGTGCGCGCTTATTACGTAGCCAGGCACGCTGATACTCACGCTTCTTATCAAGGTCGGCGTAGGCCATTAGCGACCGCTGCCCTCAGTTAGACCAGCTTCCTTGGCCCAATCCTTATGGCCCGCCATCCAATCTTGGCGCTCGCGATCTTTGTTCGCCTGAGTCCGTTCGTGCGCCGCCCGCGCCACTAGCGCCTCGTGAACCATAAAGTTCACTACATCATCCTCGCTGAATTGCGGGAGCGGCATTCCTGCTTCCTTATGCGTCCAGAAAATCCGACTCGCCATCGGCGATTCCACGAAAGCGACGGAAATCGGCGGAAACCTCCAGGCCGCCAATGTGGTGCCCGACAACGTCCATGTCGCGGCGCCGGGACGCCAGTTCGACTATGACTTCGAGGTCCGGGGTCGGCACGACGCTGGGAACCTCCTCCGGCGTCAACGCCGGATCGACGAGCGTGTGGCTCACGAGCCAGGCGTGGAAATTCGCCAGCTTCGTCAGGTTCGCTTTCTTCTCCTCTGGGGAAAGCTCTTTTTCCGTCTCCTCGACCGCGCGGTCGGGGATGGCGTACTGGAGCAGCTCATTGTCGAGTTCGCCAGCCTGCGCCATCTGCGCAAGGTTCGGGATGCGGATTTTGACGCGGCTGCCGGAGGGTAGGGTGACGGTATGGACTCCCGCCGCCGCCCACTCGGCCTTACTGGTGGTAGATGTCTCACTCACTTTTGTCCTCCTTGGACTGTAGTTGAACGATATGGTCACGGAGAGCCGCCGCCTGCTGGTTCAGCCGCCGCGCTGCACGAGCATGACTCTTGGCCTCGGAAGCCAGCGAGGTTGCCAGTGCAGTGAGTGCGTCTACATCGACCGTCTCCATGCTCTATAGCATAGCAGTCAAGCCCCGCCCTATCCTCTCTTGGGGCGGGATACAAAGCAGCTAGTCTAGACCACTAATGGAGTGACTGCTTATTTTTCTACGATGTTGCCAACAGTTGCCTGAAGGAAGCCTTCAGAGTGGCGCTGCGCGGCGCCCTTAACGGCGGCCGTGACAGGAGCGCCACCAGCATCTGGCTCCACGGGGAACTCAGTGTAGGCGGTTTTCGGCACTACCAATTTCAAGAAGTTTTTGGCGTCTTTCCCGGCAAATTCAAACGTCAGGTTTTCAGTCGTGAAGATCGAAGCGCTCTGCGCAGTGCCGGATTCTCCGCCGTAGTGGAACTTGTTATACTCTTTCAGGTCTTCAACAATGAAGTCGAAGCCGAGAGTAACGGCTAGCGGACCCTCAACGATGTCGAAAGGCACAGAATCATCTGTTTGCTGCACGGTCAGGTTATTACTGATCGTGAGTTCAAAGCTAGAGACGAGGCGGGTTTCGGCACCACCAATTTTGACAGTCGCGCCGTTGAAGTTTAGAGGGGCATCAGAATCTGTAGTCGGGGGCGCAAGTTCGCCTTTGAATTCTTCAGTCCCGCGGACAGCAGAGCGCCCCATGAAGCTAGCGGCTACAGTGCCCGGCTGTCCAGTGCTCCAGGCGAGTGTCAACTCATCGAGCTTGCAGTCATTGAACGTCTCCCAAAGCACGCCGCCCTGACCCTTACCAAGGGTGACGTACGGCAGTGCCGCTGCAGATGCCAGTTTGTGTTTATATTCTCCGGCCGCGCCTTCATCAGTTTTTGCGCCTAGAGCATAGTGCAGAAGATGGTGGATGGATCCAGCACGTACATATGCGGCCGGGGCGCCCTCGGAGCCAGTCTGCGTGACGAAGAAGTCGCCCGCGTTGCGATTGGAGTCTGTCTCAGAAAGCTGGTCGGTCTGACGACTCGGGGAAACGTTCCCGTCCGTGAATAGATACTTGTCCTGCCATTTTTTCGCCGCTTTGGCCTTTTCTTCCTGGGCACCAGCGACCCAGAATGCCTGGTTTCCGCGGATACCAGCCATTACGCGACAACCTCAACGTTCTGAAGGTAGGTGACCTGCTCGGCAACATCGGAGGGAACCTCAACCGTCGCACTCTCGTCCTCGAATACCAAGTCCAGCGCACCCACAACCGACAGGGTCAGCGGATACTGCTCAACGTCCTTGGACCGCAGCGTGACCAAGGACGAATCTGCCTCGACGGCTGCTTCAACTTCGTTGGGCACGATTTCGGCGGCGATGTCTTCCTGGCGCGCGACCTCGGCTTCATGCTGTGCGTCGCTAGGCGTGTCAGTCACTGGCATACGCCACAGTGTAGCAGATCGAGCGCTTGCACCTTTGTTACCCGGATGCCCCTGAAAGCGCTGCATTTTGGGCCTTACCAATAACCGTGACAAGAAGACGCGTGATATTACCGCCAGGGTCTTGTGGGTAATCAACCCGACTAACACTATAAAACCAAAGATGTTCGTCAGCGTCAATGGTGCCCTCGAAGCCGTCGCTGTGGCAGGCCCGACGAATCCGCTCCGCCCATTCCTCTACAGGCGTCGGATCAATCGTCTTGTCGGGATCGACCTCTGCGGTCCACTTGCCAAAAAGCTGAATGAACGCCGTTGGTTCAATCACTAGCTCATTCCCAGCGGCCGCCTGCGTCGGACCAGGATATACGGCGCCAATAGCGCCTTCGCGGCCCTTGGAGTCATGAAGCTTATCATTAAGGAACCGGATGCCCTCGGGTTTGAACTCCGCAGTCAGCGCTTCAATGAGGCGCTCACGAAGGCGTGTCTCGGGGGCGGTAGTAGCCATTAAGACATCTTAAGGCATTGCGCCGCCAAAATCCGCCGAATACATGCCGTACATGAGCACTCTGGAATCGATAGGCGCGTATGTGGACAAACAGCCATCAGGGCATGTTACTACGGATGATGTCCATGATGCGGGCGTTGACGAGCCGCAGGGCGTCACGCATGAAGTGGGTTGCCGGGTTGCCGGGGTGGAGCACCGGGCCACGCGCCGGGCCAAATTCGTCCCCCATCAGAACCTCCGCCTCCCAGCCGATCCAGTGCGGCACCGCGCCCTCCTCCTGGGCGGCCGCGTATCCCGCGCTAGCAACGAAACCTGCGCCGGTCGCGCGAATCGTCGAGGCGAGGAAGCCGGAGCGCTTTGGCGCCAATGCGGCGGCCAGGGTGGCGCCTACCTCACTCGCCTGCTGCTGTGAGCGCCGAGCGCCGACGTTAAGTGTCTGCGCGAAGCGGCCGAACTCGTCGCGCCACTGGACGCGCGTTGAAATGCCGACGCCTGCCATGCTCAGAGCGTAATGCGCCGGTATGGGTCGAGGAGCGCCATCACGCGCGCCGGGAGTTCGTGCTGTTCTTCGCGGGCGCGCTGGTACACGTAGCTGAGGTTGGCGATGGCTTCCGCCTGCAATTCGCCCTGCGTGCCATCTTTCTTGTAGAACTCGTCCACCAGCCAAGTGACGGCCTGCTTGATGCTCGCCGGGGCAGCGCCTGGCCATCCAAATTTGGCCGTGACCTTCGCGGTGACGGTGTCAATGCCTCCTCCGCGCCCGAAGTAAGTGTCCAGATTGCGTGTGAAGCCCATCGCGCCGATGCTGGCGGATGACAGATTACGTGCGGGCGTGAAGTCGATGTAGTAGTACGTCTGTCCCTCGCGCGGCCCGAGCCAGTATGCGCTCGTCGGGAACGTCGTGCCGCTTCCGACTCCCGGAACCTCGAAGCTGATTTTTGACGGTTTACCAACGAAGTCATCAGTCTCCAGAATCGTCGCGTGCATTTCCCACGGAAATTCGCGGAGTTCTTCAGTCTGCGCCATCGTGAAGTCGCGGCCGGTGTATTGGAGAATGGCGTCTTCGGCCGACGCGAGCGCGGCTTCGATAGCTTCGTCGCGTTCTGAGGAAGCCTCCGTGAGCTGACGCCGGAGCTTGTACTCGTCCAGCGACAGAATGCCGCTAGCGGCTAGTTCAAATGCGCTGCGGTGAACGGTGAGGACGCCCTCTTCAGCAAAGCCAACTCCGCCTGACCCCTCCCAGCGATATGGCCAGTCGCCGACTTCGTCTAGTTCAACGTCAATATAGTATTCGCCTTTACCAGGACGCGTGATATTCCCACCGACACCATATTCATAGGATATCTCTTCTCCACTAGGTTTAAGCAGCCGAAATACAAGCAATTCGGGGTCCGCGGGAGCATCTTTTATATCGAAAATCGAGGCCGAAATCCTAGCTGTATCTCCGCGGTCGTAGCTCATTCCTCCTCCGATAGTACAGGATGATCTTCAAGCCGGGCTGATCCAACGCTACTATCTCCCAGGGCAGCATCTGCAATAGACGCATCAGACAGCCTTGCTTTGCCAGGAACCGTAGTAAATAGCCGTTTAAGCCGCATTACAGCGGTTCCCAGACCACTCACAACAGCCGCCCCGAAGCTGCGACGCGCACCAGTAGCTTTAGCGCCTGACGTTGCTGAGACCGACCCTGCGCCAAAGCGCCGCCGTACGCCAACATCCGACATGAAACTGCTCCCAGACGCTTCAGCGCCTCCGTAGCGCCGCCGAGCAGGCATCGCCTCAGTATCGCTCGTCCCAGAGAGCGCTCCACCGCCAAAGCGCCGCCGAACTCCGGCATCGGAAGCGAAGCTACCGCCGGATACCGAGGCCGAGCCACGACGACGACGAGTTCCCACTGACACAACGCTTGACAAGCCTGACGTGCTCCCGGCGCTAAACCGACGCCGCACTCCAGCGTCAGACGCAAAGCTATTTCCAGTCGGGTTGGCGCCAGACAGGCGGCGGCGGCGACCATCGAGCTGCGCAGTTGATGTTCCAGACGTATTCGCTGCTCCATATACTATCTGAGGAACAATGACGACGAAGCCCCAATGGGCGCCGCCTGTGTTTTCAACAGGGGTGCCGGACGGAGTCGAACTCATCGTCATCCGTTCACCGTCAGTGGTGAAGGAGTGCGTGGTATCATTGCCGCTTGTCGCGGCGCCTTCGATTTTGACTTTCAGCCCCGAGGCCACGAAAGGCAGCTTCAGGTGCTCATAGACGCGCGCCTTCCCGGCCCCCGGTGCCGTCCCTGCCTCGACGTACAGCCGTTCGAATTTCAACCCTATGGGGCGCGGCAGATGCGCACCAGTCGTCCCCCAAGTGGCCTTCCAAGTGTCGGGCCAGCCGTACCTGACGACAGTGTTGCTCGACTCGGCAACTTCGACGGTTCCACCAGCGAACATTTCACCTTTCACTTCAGATTCGACCACATAGCAGTACCGCACCGAACGAGCTGTAGGAGTGCCTGACGGGACTAGCTTGACCTCCAAAGTTTCCCCAGCTTTGAGTTGCGCAGATCCTTCGGCCACTTTGAACGTATCAACAGTGCCTTCGATTTTGACTGCCATTGTATCTTCAGAGCGATTGACGCGAGCATATAGCGTATAGCTCTTCCCAGAGCCAGGCGTGCCGCTAAGATCAAAGGCAACTCCCTTGAGTTTGAATTTGCCGGGCACGATAATCCGGTTCAAGCCCTCAGTCGCCTGCCACCCAGCACTGTTGATTCCATAGGGCGGGTTGTAAGAGGGTTCTCCAGTCAGGGAATTACCACTGCCGCCGCCAGCAATCCAGAAAGTATTCCCCACCGTTTCAACCCAGGTATAAATGGCGGCACCTTCTTCGCCTACTCCTGGGACTTCAGGTTCACCTGAAGGAACAAGGAGAATCTGGAAAGTATCTTTTTCTTTAAGTTTGAGTTCACCTTTCCATTCGCCTTTTTTAGCTGTGCCTTCTATTTTGACCCGCGTCGATGCGTCCTCAACGCCATTAACGACATAGGAGAGCGTCCACGACTTACCAGAGCCAGGCGCATTAGCAAAAGCCACAATGAGCTGACGCAAGGTGCCGCCGCCGGGTGGAACAGGGAACCGCCCAGTTATATTCGACGCACTCCAGCCCATCACCCCTTCTGGTGAAAGGAAGCGTTCGGCCGTTTTCGACGGAGAGTTCGTGGGGGAGGCCCAGAGCGGAAAGAGCATTTAGTTAACAACCCAAAAGCGGGCAGACATGACTTAGTCCAGACTGAAGACTAGTTTATTCGTTTCAATGAAATACTGGTCGGAGGTTTCGATTTTCTTCGCGGTTTCGAGCGGACCCCACCAATGGTAGTTGGCGGCGCCAGATTCAGCGTCGAGCACGGCGAAGTGGGTAATTTCTCCCCAATTGGCTCCCGCGACAGGGAAGACCAGATCGACTTTGTTTTTCTTCGCGCCTTCGGCCGCGGCCGACAGCTTTTCAGCGAGCGCGAGGCGTTTATACAGCGTGCCCCCGGCAGTCGTGACCTCAGTGCCGCCTCCGGCATCGCTCGGCGCAGCCGTGTACAGCGCCAGGTAGACCGCTTTGAACCCTCCGAGAAGGTAGTCGAGAGCTAGGCTCTCTCCGTAGTCAGCAATATTCCCGGCCATCGCTGTAGTCTAGCAGTTCGCCTTAACGAAGACCGGCCGCACGAAGGCGGCCGGTGGGTAGGGGGTGGACAGGGGAAGGATTAGGCGTCGCCGAATTCGGACCCGTGGCCTGCGCGCCGCTCGGCAGGCGATTCGCCGGTGACGAGGGGTGAAGTGTCTTCGGTACGGTCGGCGAAGCCGGTCCCGCGCTGGACTGCGTCGGGGTTCTCGTCAGAGCCTTCAGTGACTACCGCCACTTTGGCTTTTTCTTCCCCTTCTTCGAGTCCAGCGTCGTCAACGGTGATCGACGGGAAGTTGGCGCCAGCGTACTGGCCGTCAGCAGTCGCGGTGATGAAGTACGGTTTAGTGCCGAGTTCATCGCCCGGACCCCCGGTGACTACGAAGTCACCCGAGTCAACGGCGCCAAGGTTCTCCAGCGCGGTCAGAACTTCCGCGGCAGAAGCGTTCGATTTCACGGCGGCCGTCTCGTCACCCTCGACGCTGTAGACGAGGGAGCCTTTTTTGGCTTTAACCGTGACCGAAACGGAACCCTGCACCGCACTGATGTCGGTAATCGGTTCGTCGAGGATGGTTGTTGGGGTATCGCTCATAAGTTCTCCTTAGTGGGCCGCCAGGCCGTCTCCCTGGACAACCGCGAAGGCGTTTGGATAGCGACCGGCGGTGAATCCGACGCGCTCCTCCGAACGGAACACGGTCTGGTTGCTGGTGAAGAAGACGTGGGAGCTGGTGTCCGTCACGATCCCTTCGCGGTCGAGCACGAGGCCCTGCGAGAAGTCACCGACGATGACGGCGCTCTCGTTTTCCGCGTCACCCAGGTTCGTGGGGACGTTGGGGGAGCAGTACACCGGCAGTCCGAACAGTTCGCCGCGGGGGAGCGGCCCACCGTTGTAGCCTGGGATGGCTTCGTTGGGCTTGCGAACCGTACCGGCCGCGCCTGCGCCGAGGAAGTATGCGTCGTCTTTGTTGCGGCCGCGAGCAAGGTAGCCCCAAGTCCGCGGATGCATGACGATTGCGTCGGGGAACCCGAGGAACTGAGTCTGAACCTCGGTGATCGCTTCACTGATCTTGTCAATCAGTGAAAGCTGATCCGGCGAAGCGTCAGCGTAAGGGATGCTGATGACGCCTGGAGTGTTGATGATCCCGAGCGGCTGCCCGACACCAGAGCCAGCGATGAACGCCTGCTCCTCCAGCGCGACGAAGCGCTTAGCCATGTCTTTCGTAATGAGCTGGTCAACGCTCCACTTCGCGTCCTTCAGAAGCTGGTTCGACACAGTCGCCAGCCCGGCGGCCGTGTAGATGTGCGTCTCGAACTCCGAGAAGCTGAGCTGGGACTGAATCTTCTCCGCGAACTCGGCGGTCCACGCGACTGCGAGGCCGGAGTCCTGAGCGACGAAGCGAAGGGTGTCGCTCGTCACGGGCTGCGAAGTAAACAGTTGGCGCAGGACGCTGACGCTGTCGCGCAGTGGGATCAGTTCGTTGCTGACCTCCGGCGGGACCAAGAAGCCACCGTCGGAATCGGTCCCCTCGCCCATCGCCTTGCCCTCGAAGAAGTCGTCGATGCGTTTCGCGGCAGTCACGTCGCCGGAGCGAGCGCGCCGCACGTCGTTGAAGTAGGAGTTATCGCCTTCCGGGCCGTAGACCTCGGGGTCGCCCGTGGCCTGCGTAGCGAAGAAGTCTGGCATCGCCTTCCCGGCGACCTTGCCGACGGCCTCGCCGAGCGTGTCGAGACGCTCAATCATGGCCTTGCGCTCCAGAGCGGCTTCCTCGGCCTGGCGTGCATCGCTCAGGCGGGTCAGCTCCGGCTCCAGCTCGCCAAACTTCTCCAGCATGTCGGTAACGGCCTTGCCGTCCAGCTTGTCGGCGCCCTCGGCGACCTGAGTCTTCAGCTCGTCCATGTCAGTGCGCAGCGACTCAAACTGAGTGGAAAGCTCGGAAAGAGCCTCAGCGTCGAGGCCCTTGCCCTCCAGCGTGTCGGAAATCTCTTTCGCGCGGTCAATGAGGGCGCTGATCTGCTCGGGGAAGTCCATGCGCCGCATAGTAGCACATGTGTAAAGCGCCCCGGTCGGGGCGCTGGGAAATGGCTTACTTAAGCCAGTCTTCGGGGATACACTCCATGCAGCCAAGCTCCTTCGCCACACGGATAAGGTAAGCACGTACCTCCGATTTACTCTCCGTACTCGACCCCGAACGGCTAATTGCGTTCTCCAGGTCAGTACGGTTGTCGATGGGGTACTTATCGGTGCCGGGGAAGTGGTATTTCGCGTTGCGGCGCTTTTCAGCACTGACGGCCTTGCCCGCTAGCCCCTCTAGAGTGTTAAACAGCTCATTGAGGCCAGAAATTGCGTCGTCCAGCTCGGAATCGCTGCCGAACGCCTTGCCCGCGAGGGCGAACAGACTGCCGGGTTCCATCGGTACCGGCGTCACCGAAATCTCCGCCACGTCGGCCGTGTGGATGCGCGGACCCTGCGGGGTCATCATGCGTTTGAAGATGCCGCCGACCGAGAAGCCCTTGATGGTGCCCGACTTGACCTTGTTCCACACGTCGGCCAGGGGCGTACCCGGCTCGGGATCGTCGAGGCGAGCTTTCACGAACAGCCCCTTGCCGTCCAGTTTCGCCTCCTCGACCACGCCAAGGGGCTGATCTGTGTGGTGGTGGTAACAGAGCACGGGGTTGCGTTCGAAATACTTTTCGAGGCCCTTGTCGAAGACGCCCGGCATGAACGCCTCCCCCTCGCGATCCCGGTCGAACCCGGCCGCGTAGCCTTCGATGCGAAGTGCCTTGCCGTCCAGCTTAACACGAGACTCGGCGTCGAGCGCGAAGTCGAACGTAAATGCGGCGGAGTCCTTCACGCCTAGGAGTATAGACGATTTAGCTCGTTACGTTTGCGTCAATCGCCCCAGGGGGTCGTATGAAGCTGCATCATCCAGTGCCAGGCGCCACGCTCCTTGCCCTTCTTGTCTGTCCATGTCGCCCAGACCCAACCATCGTCGCAAGCGCCGTGGGTCTGTACCGGCTCGCCGAGGAAGTAGAGCGTCATGCCGCAACCAAGTCAGGCCACAGATGAACGGCGTCGCAGACGACACACACTTTCAGCGGATCGGAGTTCTCCCGCGGCGGCGTGTCGGCGGCCGGTTCGTCGTCTGGCGACAGCGGCGTCATGACTTGCGAGCGGCGGCGGCATTCGGCGCGCGTGACTTGCTTGCGGATGCGCGTCCCCGGCGAGGCACCGTTGGGGAAGTCCATCGTGATGCTGCGATCTGCGTGCGCTTCCTTCAGGAGGCGGCCGCCACGGTTGACGACGGTCTTGCCAAGCTGCTCGACGACTCCAGCGTCTGGATTCGGTACGACCGGCCACTCGTAGTCTTTGTGACTCCACTCGTCGTTCCACTCCGCCGTCGCCATGCCCCTCCTGTTCGATCAGTTGTTCAGTTCATTGCATATCCAGCATATCGCAGGCGTCAAATCCGGGGGCAGGGTTCGAACCTGCACTTCGAGGTTCAGGGCCTCGCTGGCTGCCAATTACCTTATCACCCCGGAGTGGACTAGCTCGGATTCGAACCGAGGTCACGACTGCGCCCACGTCGTGGGCGCAACTCGTCTTTTCCTGTCTAGCCCACAACCATCTTATCGAGTTGGTCAAGGTTTATCAAGCTGCAATATTCAAACGAATATACTCCTGCCGCTTTGCTTGGCAGCAGGCTTCGCACCGACATCCTTTCTTATACATATGAGTAGTCCCACAGCGCGCAGGCTGTCGAGGGCGCGCCACAAATCCATTCAGCGCGGAATCAATTTGAGCTTGGCGCCGCTTGCTCATATACGGGCGCAGTTCATGCATCATTTTGGCTGCCGGGCTTCCTTGCAAACGCACATACCAGGGCTGCTTATGGTGCGCAATCTGCCGCCGTCCCACTTGAATTTTCCTGTCCCACAGCGCTGCGACACGTTCAATTACATCTAGGTCAGTCATGGACACGATAACAATCGGATTATTCGGAGAAGATGGCGATCCAGCCATAAATGATCCCTCTCCCTCCAAGAGTCCAACCAACCAATGAAAATCAGCCGCATTCACAAATAAAGCATAGCATAAATTGGGAGCATGGGATTCAAGCGCGTTGATGCTCAATCCCGAACGGAGAGCGCTACCAGATTACGCTACGGCCCGAAAACGAAGTTTAGCGCTTACGGCTGGGCTTGCCGCGGCGGTACGAGTCCACCGTGACGCGCGACTTACCGCGATTCGGGCCGCGCGGGGACCGCGAGTGCTTACGCACCCCGACAGCATTACCCGAGCCGGACTTCCGGCGCCGCTTGGCGCGCCCACGGGTCGCCATTAGGCAGTAACGAGATGTTCAAGCGGCCCCGGAGCACTCTCGGAGCGCGGCCGGAAGCGCGTAGTAAAACCGAAAATAGTGTCAAGGATTTCGATCATTAGTTCTCCTCTGGCGGACCATTGTCCTTGTGAATAACGATATAATCGCCGACCTCTAGCTTACTCGCAGTGGCCGCCTCAGCCACATCAGCCGCAGGGATAATATTAATGGCAAGCGCGCCATAACCGGTATTGGCTGGTTTAATACCTTGAATCCTGTAGGTTCCGTCGTCCATTAGTCAAGCCTAAGTATATCAGCTTCCACTAGCCAAGCGAATTACGAGGTTAATGATAACAGCGAGGAAAACTGATCCAATAATAGATGCACCAGCAATCTTTGCCTGTGCGGTACGAATCACAGAAACATCTTCACGCATCCGCTGAACTTCGTCCTTAGTCGCATACGTACTCTCCTTCTTTTCGCCAGAATGAATCAGGTCATTATGCTTTTGCGCTAGTTCGCCAGTTGCGTTATTAGCGGCCATTGCCTTATCCTCTGCCGCATTAACACGCTCATCAAGACGCTTCGCAATCTCCGCTACATTACGACGCTCCGCCTCACGCGCGGCCTCAAACTCACGCCATGAGACAGGAATAATATCGTCACCAGTAGACATTAGTAATCACCAAGCATATCGAACTCCTCTTCATTGCAGACCGCATCTTCCATCGCCTCCAACTCGTCCATCAGCGCGCCAGGAGGTCGCCGTTGGTTTGCGCGTCATCTTCCGTCAGCATAATGGTCATCGACGCAGTCATGTAACGGCGACGCCTTGCCGCTGAGCGGCTTCATCGAAGGTTGCGGTATTGCCGGGGTCTGGGGTACGTCCCGGCTCGCCGGGGAGCGGCCGGTCCTTGACGCCAGAAGCGTTATCGTTTTCTCCTGGCATATTGAGGACGAGATTTTCAATCTCCTCTGCTTCATCCGCCTTGGGTCCAGCCATGACATCGCGCAGTGGGTCAAGGTTGAATTGTTTACGGACCTCCTTGACCAAGACGCCCGGAATCTTCGCAAATTCGGCCCCGAGCTTGAACTGATCCTCAATGGGCATCTGATATTCGTAGTCGATTTTGAGCTGGAGGCCGAAGTCGGCAGTCAGCTCTTTCGTCAACAGTGTCTGGAGGGTGTTGAGGATCGGCCGCATCCGCTTGTTGTCGAAGTTCCGCCGTTCTTCGCCGGGGGCGGTGGTCGAGGAAGTCTCGCTGGCGAGGCCCAACATCACGCGTGGAACGCGGAACAGCGCCAGAATACGGTCGCGCGACTGGTCCGACATCAGGCCGAACTCAGCTTTCTGGGCATTAGACTGAATTGGTTTGTAGGTAAGCCCCCTACCCAATACCGCGACCTGGAATGCCTGGCGCGCGCCAGCGTAGATGCCCGCGAACTGGCGGCGCAGCTTCGCCGCGTTGGACTCGGAAATCGCCTGCTCGGCCTCCAGCACGCCCTCCAGGCGCGCCCCGTTTTCGTAGTAGGCCGTCTTCGTCTCGGTGAGCGCAATCTCGCCGTCGAAGACCCGCGGACCCATCGCGATGACTCCGGCGCCGCGGTAGGAGTCGTGGGGGTTCGGGCCTTTCCAGTGGATGACTTTCTCGGGCGCAAGTTTGACAGGAGGCTGGCCGGGCGCCTTGTATTCGTAGCACTCGATCAGTTCGCCCTTCTTGCCCGGCACGACCTCGGTGTACTGCGGCGGGAGCCGCAGAAGCTGAAGGGGGCGTCCCTGGCCGTCGTCGCCGCGCTTGAGGAGGAAGCCGTCGCCGGTGATGTAGCGGTCGATGACGAACAGCTCGATGACTTCTTCCCAGGACTGGTAGCCATTCGGTTCTTCGAGGAGCTGCACGAGCCAGGGGTCTGCGAGGCGGGCGCCCTTCTCCGCTTCGGCGCGGGAGCGTGGGGCTGTGTTGCCTTCGTAGTCCTCCAGGTGCCAGGCGGCGTGGGCGGCCGTCTCGGCGATGACGCCCATGCAGTCGGCTACCCAATCCATCGCCTTGTCGGTGCCCGAGCCGTAGGCTTCGAGCTGCCGCTTCGCGGATGCCGCGGCGAAGCGCGAGCCAGTCTGGCCCATCTGCGTCCCGTAGACCTCCGGCGCTTCAGTGCGCGACCCAGGGATGACAGAGCGCGCGTTTACGGCCTTCCCTTCAAGAGAAAGCGCATCGCGAACGGAGTCCCAGAACGGCATGGTGCCAGTCTAGCAGCGAAACCGCGCGAAAGTGCGGCCTCGGAGCAGCGATGTAGGGTCGTAGGGTTGCCTTGACGGGCCTGCGAGTATGTGTTTGTCGTCCAGGGTGGTTTCAAGTAGCGGTCGAGGAGCGTGTGCCGTCAGGGCCGTTGCTCCGCCCCGCGGGGCTGCGCGAGGCCCTGAGCGTAGCACATTCGGATTTTTCTCTCAGATTTGGCTTTCTAGAGCGGTTGCGTGTGATAGGGTAATTCTGAAGCGAATTTGGCCTTTGGCCCTCTAGATTTGGCTTTGTAGGCTATTTTGCGTCGTTTTTTGTGAATGTTTTGTCTCAAATTTGATATTGAAACGTTAGAGGTCGTGGCCGTAATTGACGCGAAGCTATGCTACTATGGTTGTGAAATGCAAGATCGTCCTACCGATAAACAGCTTCAGCAAGCCATTGACATCGGCCGCATGGTCGCTAAGGCGTCTGCGGAGTGCCGTGCTCGCTATGGCCGCCGCCGGACGCCTCAACGCACCGAGCGGTTGACCCAGCATCGACAGCGCTGTGCTGATGCCGCTGTTCCGCTGCGGTCCTACATCGGCATGGTCGCCTGGCATGATTTGCCGCTGGAGTTTGATCTTCCGATGCGCGACGTTATTGGTGAACTGCGCTACGAGCGCCGCCAGATCACGAAGATGCTCTGATGGGCGAGGCCCTGGAAATCGTCGCTGCGTTTGGTCTTCTCTGGGGCTTCATGACGCTGTTCAAGCCTGGCCGCTCGCGCGGACCCTTTCGTTGGTGATTACTTACAGGGACTTTTGAGTAGTTTGCCTTCGATGACGTAACCGTAGGCAGTCGCATCTGGTCCAGATATTGGCACATCAATGATAACGCCAATCTGGGCGCCACATTTGCATGTATACCAGCCTAGGGTTGGTCCGCGCTCGGAGTTAAGTAGTGCGGTTCCGCCTCCGTCCCAGATAAATTCGTGTTCATGCGCGTCGCTACTAGGCATTAGTGAAGCATAGCAGGCGACCCGCGGGGATCGAACCCGCATTTGCCTGGACCACAACCAGGAGCTATTTCCTATTCGGCCAGGGCCGCAAGGCGCGAGAGAGGATTGAACTCTCGAAGACCGGGTTGCAACCGGCCGCCTTACCACTCGGCCATCGCGCCAGTAGCGGGGGCGGGATTTGAACCCGCGTGACCGGCTTATGAGGCCGTGCTGGAACCAAACTCCAGTCCACCCCGCTGCCTACAGCATATCGTCCCTGTCAAATCCAAATTCTGGAGAAATTTGGACTTCGCTTGGAGTTCCGGCGATGGTAGTCCGACCGGGGACCATTTGGCAAGTTTTCTGGCGAGAAAACCTAACATCTTGATTCGTATGCTAGGCAAAGGAAATGAACCGTTATCACATCTGTCAAGCGTACGTAAATGATGCCTTACACCATCTGTCAAGCGGGCGAAATTGCGCCCCATTAGGGCTTTGGCCCTCTAGCTTTTAATTCTTGCACCCGTGCAAGCCCCGCCCCCACAACCCCACGCGCCTAAATTTTCGGGATTTACAGCGTGCCTGCATCGTTTTGTCTTGTAGACGAAACGTTGCGAGCAGGTGGGGTCGTGGGGAATAAAAGGTAGGCGGATGTGTGGGGTTGCGGCCCGATACCACAGCCCCACGTCCCTGTCTGTGCGATATCTCACACAACGTAAGGTAATCGCTTGCTAGGGTTGTGG
>Ga0310813_10000682_pt1 | contig 20900 bp, 20 predicted proteins | sample YN3metagenome_FD_203086 | JGI IMG/M metagenome (GOLD analysis project Ga0310813, IMG submission 203086) | Soil microbial communities from experimental microcosm in Duke University, North Carolina, United States - YN3 | ecosystem: Engineered > Artificial ecosystem > Soil microcosm > Unclassified...
TTCAGAAATTTGTGCCGATACGATGACTACTAGCAGAGGTGCGATGGTGCGAGTGGTGCGACGAGTGCGAAAGGGTGCGTCCGAAGGTGCGAAGTGCCATGGTGCCATGTGATCGAGGGTGTCCGAAATTTTGTGTGTGGGCATAGCATGAGGAGCCGAGATGTCCCGCAACCCAAAACCGGAGCAGGCGAGCGCCGAGATCCTGGCGCCGATTCCTGCTGAAATCCTCGATCAGATCGTCCCGGACAGTCCGCTGACCGCTGCCGACGTCGAAATTGCCACGCGTCGATTCAAGAAGGCGTTGATCGAGCGCGCCGTGGGCGCCGAGCTGACGCACCATTTCGGATACGCACCGGGCCAGGCCAAGCCCCATCTCACGACCAACCATCGCAATGGGACGAGCGGCAAGACGGTACTCACCGATGCGGAGTAAGGCCGTCTACCTTGCCTCATCGCGGATTTTGACGCGGAGAGCATCACAGAAGACAACCGGGTCACGCGACATCTTGGGCATCTGGATCGAGCAGACCGAGGGCGCGAAATTCTGGATGAAGGTCTTCACGGACCTCAAGACGCGCGGGTGCCAGGACATCCTGATCGCCGTGACCGACGGCCTGAAAGGCATGAGTGAGGCGCTGGCGGCGGTCTTTCCGGACGCACAGAACGCGCCCACAGGGGGACTTGGAAAACCGCACAGAACGCGCCCACAGGGGGACTTGGAAAAACCGCACAGAACGCGGTTTCCCACAGCGCCCACACGCATTGTCATCAACGCCCTACACACAAAAAATCTGACACTCCCATGTGATCGGTGCGAGCGCCGTCCGAACCGTCGCACTTTCGCACCTTCGGACGCACGGTCGCACCCTCGCACGGTTCGCACCCTCGCACCACCTCATGAAAACCACACCATCGTGAAGATGCCCAACGCGATCAGGACAATCTGACGAAGAGAGCTCGCGTCGGTCCGTCCGCGGTGCAGGCCCGGGATGAGATCCGCCATCGCGACATAGAGAAAGCTGGACGCCGCGATCACCAGGAAGTAAGGCAGCGTCCGCGGGACGACGTCGAAGGCCAGAAATGCGGCAATAGCGCCGGCGACGCTGGCGAGCGCCGAGAGCACGTTGAGCATCAGAGCCTTCCCGCGCGAATACCCCGCGTGCAACAGGATGGCGAAGTCGCCGATCTCCTGCGGGATTTCGTGCGCGGCCACCGCGATGGCCGTGCTGATACCCAGCGGGACGGAGGTCAGCACGGCCGCCCCGATCACCGCCCCGTCGACGAAGTTGTGAAACGTGTCGCCGATCATCACGGAGGCGACGCTGCTTTCGTGCACCTCGCAATCGTGCGTGTGGCAATGACGCCAGAGCACGAGCTTCTCGAGGATGAAGAACAGCATGATGCCGCCAAGCAGCGTCGCGAACACGCGGCCGGCGGGCAAGGTGGTGAGGGACTCCGGCAGGAGTCCCATCATCGATATCCCGAGCAGAGCGCCGACGGCGTAGCTGACCAGCCAGGGAATCAGCTTCGCGCGCAGCGGATCGTGAATGAGGAGGACGCCTGAGGCGATGAGCAGTCCGCCCAAGCCGCCAAGCAGGCTGAGCCCGAGCGCAATCCAGAACGTCGGCACGCGCTCCGGATTTTACGACGCTACATAGCCCTTCCGAGCACGGACGGTGTAATGGTGGTTGCGCACATCAACTTTGATGGTGTGCCACTTCCCGTCCTTCTTTCCGCCGTTGTTGTAGCCGATGTAGTACTGCTGGCTCAATTCGTCGGCGAGCCGCTGCGTGGCGTTGCCCAGATCGCCGAAGCCGCGCACGATTTCGGTACGGCCGCCGGTGTCGTCGGTGACCGCGCGCAGCGCGTTCTCATTCACATGCTCGTTGCCCGAACGACCCCAGGTGCCGCCGATCGGGGGAAACCCGATCTGCGGTGCGTAGGGGAAGCCAGGCCAGCGCCCGCGTCCGCCGCGTGGAATCGGAATCGGAAAACGCGGTCCGCTCGGCTGACGGGGCTGCGGCGTGTAGGTCTGCACGTCGTTGCCGTCGACGCCGAGCGCGTAGACCATGACCTCGCTTTCGCGAATCAAGTTGCGCACCTGGCTCACCGACGTCCGGCTGTTCGTATCGTTGCCGTCGGTGATGACAAGGAGCGCCTTCTTCTGATTGCGGCCGTCCGCCGCAATCGGCAAAGCGTTGGCAATCGCGTCATATAACGCGGTTCCTCCCGCGGCGGACGTTTGGCCGACCGCCCGGCTGATCAGCCGCCGATCGAAGGTCCACCCCTGAAGCAGGTCCGGCACGCTCGCAAACTGCATGAAGAACAGTTCGTCATCCTTGCCGAGCAGGTCGTAGATGAACCGATCGATGGCGCTCTTCGCCGACGACATCTTCTCCGGCGTCATGCTGCCGCTCGTGTCGAGGAGGATGCCGAGGCTGACCGGCACGCGCTCGTTGCTGAACTGCGCGATCTCCTGCGCCTGGCCATCCTCAAACACGTTGAAGTCGTCCTTCGTCAGGCCGGTGACGAAGTGGCCGTTGTCGTCGCTCACGGTGGCGGTGACGTTCACCAGCTCGACGCCGCTCTTGAACTTGAAGCTATCGTCCTGCGGCTGCGCGCCGACTACGCCAACGGCGGCTGCGACGAGCGCGGCAAGAATCGCGAGGCGGAGACGGATGGAGCGCATGACTACCTCACTGCCTGGGCAAGTTGAACGCGATTCGAACGACGATCGATGTGCCGGACCACAGTGTCGCCGCTGCGGAACGTGACGCGATAGCGTGCGACATCGGAAACGTTCGGCACGGTAACGATAAACGGCGATTCCTCGCCGGGTGCGAGCGCGCTGAAGTCGAGCGGCGCGCGGCCGCTGGACTCGAATGCGCCGTTGCGATTGAAGGCAAACACCACCGCAGTGACGTCGTTGACCGCAACGCCCGACGAAGGATTCTTTACCAACCCGGATACCGTCAACACCGTTCCCTGACGCTGGTAGCGCATCGACATCAGCTCGAGCGGGGCGGCTGTCTTCGACGCCTCCGCGCCTGACGCCCGGAAGCTGATGAACGCGCCACCAGCAACGATCAACAGCATAGCGACACCCGCGGCGATCTTAATGACCGGCCGGCCGCGAAGCCCTTCCGTCCGCTCGAACACCGATCCTACGGCAACTCCACCAAGGAGAGGAGTCTCAGGTGACGAAGGAGCCATTGCGTTTGCCAGCGCGGCAATTCGCGCTCGTTCCCGGTCGCCCTCCTCGCGTCCGAGGCGCCAAGAGAGAAAGCCGAAACCGGCGGCCGCCGCCAGCGACAACGTAGTGATAGTCAACAGAACCATGTCCATAAACCTGTCCTAACGGAGCGTGAATTCGACGGCGATTTCGACCAGGACATCCACCGGCGCGCCCTTCCGCATCGCCGGCGCGAAGCGCCATTGCCTCACCGCATCGATAGCGCGCTGCTCCAGGCCATAGCCGAGCCCCTGCAGCACGCGCGTCGTGCCGACGCTGCCGTCGCTGCGCACGACGACTTCGAGCAGCACGTCACCCGTGATGCCGCGGCGGCGTGCGTCCTCCGTGTACTGCGCCTTTACCTCGTGCAGCAGTTTCGGAGCCTCGATGCCGCTGCCCGGCCGATAAGGTCCGCCACCGATGCCGCCCCCTTCGCCATCGCCGATCCCGGATCCGAGGCCTTCGCCATTGCCCGTTCCTTGCCCCGTACCTACACCGCCGCCGGATCCGGATCCGTTGCTCGCGGGAGCTTCCGCTGCATGTTCGATCTGGCCGACGCGATCTTGATCGTTGGCAGCGACCGTTTGCACGGGCGCAAGAATCTCCTTCGCCGGCTCCGGCTCGGGTTCAGGCTGCTTCGCGACGACTACCGGCTCCGCTTCCTTCACGGGAGGAACTGAAAGTTGAGGGCGCGGTTGCTCGCTCTTCCGCAGAATCTTCGGTGCTGGCGTCCGTTGCCGCAGACCACCGCCGCCACCGCCGCCGCCGGGGCCAGGGCTCATCAGGAACACAAGGTGCGTTTCCTCGTGCACCGGCTCTTCAAGCGGTGCGGTCTGCGTACGATCCATCGAAAGCAGCACGAGCAACAGTGCAACTGCACCGTGCGCCGCAAACGAGAAGAAGACCGGCTTCCGCGTGTCGCGGGCCGCATGCGCCGGCTCGAACAGCGGCTGCGCCGCCATACTGTGCTGCGCGAGCGCGATTTCGCGAAGCCTGCGCGCGGCGCGCATCGGGTTCGCGACGTTGATGAACCGTGTGTCGGCCACGACATTCAATTCGCCGCGCACGATCAAAGCGCGAACAGCTTCCTGCGGCACGCCGGCGGCGCGCGCCACTTCGTCAATCGTGAAGACTTCACCGAGGGACACTTGCGACATTGCGGTAAACGGCACGAGGCAAAAGCCTTGCCTCATTCAACAGAAGGAATTAGGCGGAATTGTGGGGGAAACTGACGGCGGGCCGTGTCCCCGGAAAAGGTCGAGCTGTCCTCGTTAGCTCTTTATGCCTTCCGCGAAACGGTAGCCCTCACGTTCGGCGAGCAGGCGGGCGGGGCGGAATCCGGCAGACTGCAGGGCGCCGATGACATCGGTCTCGGGCGGCCGCGGAGTCTTGAACATCGCTGCCAGACCGCTTGCCGGCCCGCCCTCAATCGTCATCACTCGGCCGCCGTGTCGAACGACGCGATGACATTCACGCATTGCTTCCAGCGAAGCGCCTCCGCCTGCGGCATGCACGACGACGAGATCGAACGACTCACTCTCGAACGGTAGCGAGGCAAGCGGCGTGACTTTCACATCGACGAGAATTCCCGCGTTCGCCGTCGCTCGCGCCGCGCGCGCGGCATCGCGTTCGTCGGTGACGACGATGGCTGCGCTGCCGGAGAGTCCTGCCTTCGCAGCGATCGCGCTCGCGACCGCGGGATCGTCAACGCCGACTTGCAGCACACGCTCGCCCATGCGTACGGCGCTCATCGTCACTGGCAGCGGTTCGATGCGGGTTTTGCGCAAAAACATGGGAATTTCAACATGGTATAGTCTGCGATTGTGACTTCACCAGTTCAAATTGCTCCTGCGCGCGGCAAGCTTGGCGTTCTGCTCGTGGGGCTGGGCGCCGTCGCGACGACGACGATCGCGGGAGTGTTTGCCATCAGAAAAGGATTGGCTCCGCCGATCGGATCGCTGACGCAGATGGGCACCATCCGGCTGGGGAAGCGCACGGAAGGACGTTCGCCGAAGATCAATGAGTTCGTCCCGCTCGCCGATTTGAACGACATCGTCTTCGGCGGCTGGGACATTTTCCAGGAGGACTGCTACTCGGCAGCCCGTACGGCTGGCGTGCTCGAAACCGGTCAGCTCGAAAAAGTCCGCGGCGAGCTCGAAGCCATACGTCCGCTGCCGGCGGTGTTCGATCAGCGGTACGTGAAGCGTCTGAACGGCCCGAACGTCAAGAAGGGAAAGAACAAGCGCGACCTTGCCGAACAGGTGATCGCCGACATCCGCGCGTTCAAAGAGAAGCACGGCTGCGACCGCCTCGTCATGGTGTGGACGGGAAGCACCGAGGTTTACATGAAGGAGGCGCCAGTGCACGCCTCCGTTGCGACGTTCGAGAAAGGTCTCGAGCAGAGCGACGATGCGATCCCGTCGAGCATGATCTACGCTTACGCGGCACTGCGCGAAGGCATTCCGTTCGCCAACGCCGCGCCCAACTTGACGGCCGACGTTCCGTCGATGCTCGAGCTCGCGGGCCGGACCAATGCGCCGGTGGCGGGCAACGACATGAAAACCGGGCAGACGCTGATCAAGACGATCATCGCCCCCGGCTTGAAGGCACGGTTGCTTGGTGTCCGCGGCTGGTACTCGACGAACATTCTCGGCAACCGCGACGGCGAGGTGCTCGACGATCCCGAATCGTTCAAGACCAAGGAAGAAAGCAAGAAGTCGGCGCTCGACTACATCTTCCAGCCTCACCTCTATCCAGATCTCTACAAAGACCTCTGTCACGTCGTGCGCATCAACTACTACCCGCCGCGCGGCGACAACAAGGAGGGGTGGGACAACATCGATCTGATCGGATGGCTTGGCTATCCGATGCAGCTGAAGATCAACTTCCTGTGCCGTGACAGCATTCTCGCAGCGCCGATCGTCGTCGACTCAGCGCTGTTCCTCGATCTCGCCAAGCGCGCTGGAATGTCGGGCATCCAGGAGTGGCTTTCGTTCTACTTCAAGGCGCCAATGCACGCGCGTGAGGTGTATCCCGAGCATGATTTGTTCATTCAGCTGATGAAGCTGAAGAACACTCTGCGGCATATGCAGGGCGAGGAGCTGATTACCCACCTCGGGCGCGAGTACTACGATTGAGACAATCGGTACTGCTCGGCGGCCTCTTTCTTGGAGTGCTGTCGGCGCTGCCGATCATCAGTGCCGCAAACTGCTGCTGCCTCTGGACGCTTACCGGCGGCATCATCACGGCTTACCTGGCACAACAAGAGCAACGTGAGCCGCTGCGGCTGCTCGATGGCGCACGGTTGGGTCTGCTCGCCGGCCTGACGGGAGCGGTCGTCTGGTTGTTTGCCGCCGCCGTCGTCGACGTATTCATGTCGCCGCTGCAGCAGAGGATGATGGAATTCGTGCTGCGAAGCACGCCTGACATTCCTCCCGAGGCGCGCGGCATGATGGAAAGCTTCGGCCGTCAGGCCTCGCTGGCCGCCCGCCTCGTCATTGGCTTTTTCTTCCAGCTGTTCATTCAGACGCCCTTTGCCGCACTCGGTGGCTTACTGGGCGTGGCGATGCTCGGAAAGGTCGAGCAGCCGCAACAGCAATAAAATTGTGGTCATGGCTGACAACAAACCACCTGTTGAAATCGCGGACCTACTCCAGGAAGATCGCAGTTTTTCGCCGGCGCCCCAGTTCCGGGCGAACGCCAATATCAACGATCCCGGAGTGTACGAGCGCGCCGAAAAAGATCCTGAAGGTTTCTGGGCGTCGTTTGCCTCCGAACTGGAATGGTTCAAGAAGTGGGACAAGGTGCTGGAATGGAAAGCACCGCACGCCAAGTGGTTTGTCGGCGGCAAGATCAACGCGAGCGTCAACTGTGTTGATCGCCATGTCCGTGGTGCGCGGCGCAACAAGGCCGCGCTGATCTGGGAAGGCGAACCCGGCGAGCGCCGCACCCTCACATACTGGGATCTTTATCGCCAGGTCGGCCAGTTCGCGAACGTTCTGAAATCGCTCGGCGTCAAGCGCGGTGATCGCGTGGCGATTTATCTGCCGCTCGTTCCGGAGCTGGCAATCGCGATGCTCGCGTGCGCGCGCGTCGGCGCCGCGCATTCCGTTGTCTTCGGCGGCTTCAGCTCCGACTCGCTGCGCGATCGCATCAACGATGCGGAGTGCAATCTGCTCATCACTGCAGACGGCGGCTGGCGCCGCGGATCGATTGTCCCGCTCAAGCAGATGGCCGACGAGGCGATCAAAGGTACGCCGTCGATCAAGAACGTTGTGGTCGTGAAGCGGCTCGCCGAAGGCGCGGCTCCTGTGCACATCCAGGAGGGGCGCGACCACTGGTATCACCGGCTGATGCAGGATGCGCCGTACAACTGCGAGCCCGAACAAATGGATGCAGAAGATCTTCTCTACATCCTCTACACATCAGGGACCACGGGCAAGCCGAAGGGCATCATGCACACGACCGGCGGTTATCTCACCGCTACGTATGCCACGACGAAATGGGTCTTCGACCTCAAGGAAGACGACGTCTTCTGGTGCACCGCGGATATCGGCTGGGTCACCGGCCACAGCTACGTGGTGTACGGTCCGCTGGCCAACGGCGCGACGGTCGTGATGTATGAGGGCGCGCCCGACTGGCCACAGAAGGACCGCTTCTGGCAAATCGTTGAGCGGTACGGCGTGACGATTTTCTATACCGCGCCCACCGCCATCCGCGCGTTCATGCGATGGGGAACCGAGTGGCCGAAGAAACGCGACATGTCATCGCTGCGGCTGCTCGGATCGGTTGGCGAGCCGATCAATCCCGAGGCGTGGGTCTGGTACCACCGCTACATTGGGGGCGAGCGGTGTCCCGTTGTGGATACGTGGTGGCAGACAGAGACCGGCGCGATCATGATCACGCCGCTTCCCGGCCTCACGACCACAAAGCCCGGATCGGCGACTCGCGCATTCCCCGGCGTGAAAGCGGAGATCAAAAACGAGAAAGGGGAAACGCTGCCGATCGGCGGCGGCCTGCTGACGCTCACCCGCCCGTGGCCGTCGATGCTGCGCGGCATTTATGGTGATCCCGATCGCTATGTGACGCAGTACTGGAGCAAGTGGACGTCCGACATTTACTTCGCCGGTGATGGCGCGAAGCTCGACGCGGACGGGTTCTTCTGGCTGCTTGGTCGAGTCGATGACGTGTTGAACGTCGCCGGCCATCGCATCGGCACGATGGAGGTCGAGAGCGCGCTGGTCGATCACCCGAAGGTGGCGGAAGCAGCCGTCGTGGGCCGCACGCACGAGATCAAAGGCCAGGCCGTTGCTGCGTTTGTCACCGTCAAAGAAGGTGTGCAGGCCAACGAAGCACTGATGATCGAGCTGAAAGAGCACGTGGCGAAGAAGATCGGCGCCATCGCCAAACCCGACGACGTGATCTTCACGGCCGACCTGCCGAAGACGCGTTCAGGGAAGATCATGCGGCGTCTGCTGCGCGATATCGCCGAAGGCAAGGCGCTTGGCGATACGACGACGCTCGCGGATCCGAACGTGATTTCGCGGCTGAAGGAACAGTACGCGGAAGAGCACTGAAACCATATGCCGCTGCGATTGCTCCCGCTCGTCCTGTTCGCGACGGTCGCGTCGGCTGCCACAATCGACAGCGATACCCGGCGATTGAGCCGCGACATCTTCAAGCAACTGATCGAAATCAATACGACGAACTCCGTCGGCAACACCACGACCGCCGCGAACGCGATCGCCCGGCGTTTACAGGACGCCGGTTTTGCGGCTGCCGACGTCCAGGTTCTCGCGCCAAACGACCGCAAAGGAAATCTCGTCGTACGCCTGCACGGAACCGGCGCCGCGCGTCCGGTTCTCATCATCGGTCACCTGGACGTGGTCGAAGCCAGGCGCGAAGACTGGACGACGGATCCGTTTCAGTTCGTTGAGCAGGGCGGCTACTTTTACGGCCGCGGGACGCAGGACATGAAAGGGTCGGCCGCCATCGCGGTGACGACCTTCATCCGCTTGCATCGCGAAGGCTTCCGGCCCAACCGCGATCTCATTCTGGCGCTCACCGCGGACGAAGAGGGCGGGGCATTCAACGGCGTCAAATGGCTGTTGGAGAACCACCGCGATCTGGTCGATGCCGCGTTCGCCATCAACATCGATGCGGGCGGTGTGACGGCCTCGAACGGCAAGCCGGTCAATGTGGATGTCGAGGCCACTGAAAAGCAATACGCGGATTTCCAGTTGACGGTGACCAATCGCGGCGGCCACAGCTCGCTGCCGACTGCGGACAATGCGATTTACCACCTCGCGGATGCATTGTCGCGCCTCGAACGTACACCCTTTCCGCTCGAGCTGAATGACATCACGCGCACCTATTTCCAACGTCGCGCGCCGCTCGAGACAGGTCAGACGCGGGCGGATATGAACGCGCTGGTCCAGCCGCGCCCTGACACCGCGGCAGCAACGCGCCTGTCGAAAGAACCGCGATACAACTCCCTGATGCGCACGACTTGCGTCGCCACGCGTTTGAATGGCGGGCACGCGAACAATGCGCTGCCGCAAAATGCCCAGGCGATCGTCAACTGCCGGATTCTCCCAGGACACTCCCCCGCCGAGACACAGCAGATCCTCGTGCGCACCATCGCGGACCCGCAGGTAGCGGTGGTGTACGTCGACAACGCCGGAAAGACTGCACGGGCTCCGGACTCGAAGGGGTTCCCGACGGTGCTGCCTTCGCCGGAAGTGCTCCGCCCTCTGGAGCAGGTCGCGGCGGAGTTGTGGCCGGGCGCACCGATTATTCCGATGATGGAGACGGGGGCAACGGACAGCATCTACACGTCGGCGGCTGGCATTCCGAGCTATGGAATCAGTGGAATAGCCATCGACCAGGACGACATCCGTGCGCACGGCAGGGACGAGCGTGTACGCGTGAGCGCGTTTGAAGACGGTGTCGATTTCTTCTATCGCTTCGCCAAGGCGATGACTCGTTAGCGGCCGGTCAAACGCCGCGCATCCTGGCGGCGCGCGGAATTCTCGTGCCGCCGACTTCCACCACTTCGACGCGATTCCGCCCGGCGCGCTTCGCGCGCAGAATCGCTTCGTCGCCCTGTCGAAGCAGCGAGTCCGCCTGATACGAATTGCGTCCGTCGCCGATCAGCACAGCAACTGACACGGTGACCTGCACATGCTCTTCCGTCCGGTAGTCGCGGAGCGCCAGGCGCTCCTCGACCATCACGCGCAAACCGTCGGCAAGCGAGGCCGCATTGGCTCGTGTCGTTTCCGGCAGCAGAACCGCGAAGGTGTCTTCCGCGCACCGCGTCACCCAGTCGTGCTCTCGGAAGTAATTGCGAATGACAATGCCAATGCGCTCGAGGACGCGGTCGCCGAAGCCGTAGCCATGTTGTGAGTTGATGGCCGCGAGGTGGTCGACGTCGACGAGGATGATGGCGAATGGATGCTGGAAGCGCTCGGCGCGCCGCATTTCCTTCTCGAGCGCTGCCAGCAGTACCGCGCGCGTGTGCAGCGCAGTCAGCGAATCGTGCAGCGCTGACTGATCGGGTTCCCGCGCGATCCGCTCGGCCACGGCGGCAAGCACGTCGAAGGATCCGCGACGCACCATCTGCGCAATGCCAGGCCATCCTTCCGTGGTGGCTCCGAACGACTCATCCAGCGCCAGCTCGTCGAGCGCCGCGCGCTCCACGACGTACACGAGGCCAAAGAGCTGCCGCACTGTCAGTCCGAAGTCGACCGCGAGCTGGCGTAGATCCGCGACGCGGCCGGTGCGCGGATCGAGCTCGCCGTCGCGCACAGCAGCCGTGAGCAGTTGCAGCATGAGATCGGCGAGGGTGGCGGAGCGACCTTGATCCGACGAATCTGCTCCCGCGAAGGGAAAGATGGCGACGGCATCGTTCAGGATGGTGTCGGAACGTTGCTCGAGCAACCGGGATATCTGGGCGCGCTCCTGCACTTTGGTAGGGGTATCGGAGCAACGCATTCTTTCCATCAACGTAGAGGTCTGGCATCCCGCACGCGTTCTACCGCAGCGGCCGAGATCCGCCGAAAGAATGGGGGTCCGGCCCGTATTCTCCCAGGGAGATTGCCAGCGCGTGCGCAAGAAAATCGGTGAATGTCTCATCCAGGCGGGACTGATCACCGAAGCAGACCTGCAAACAGCACTCGCCGAACACAAGCGCTCGGGTGAGCGGCTTGGCGCGGTGCTCGTCCGCATGAATCTGGCGACCGAGCGCCAGATCGCGAAGGCGCTCGCCTACCAACTCGGGTTCTCCTACGTCAATCTCACCGAGCGTGCGCCAGACCCGACGGCGGTCGTCCTGATCCCGAAAGAGGTGGCGCTCAAGCGGACCTGCCTTGCGATCGGTGTGGAGAAAAATCTGCTGACGGTCGCCATGTCGGACCCCCTGCTCTTCACGTTGGTCCAGGATCTGGAATTTCAGACCGGGTACCGCATCAAGCAGGTCGTTTCAACGAAGCAAGAGATTCTCGACGCGATCCATTCCTCGTATCCGGACAAGGCGCTCGCGCGGTTGAATCAAGCCGGCTCGGGCATCGCCGTGCAGGTGACGCCGCCCTCCGCGCAGCAGGCCAGTGAGGCGACATCACGTGGCGGCATGCTTGCGCCGATCGGCGATCAGGCCGCACTCGCTGCGCGGCGCGTCGAAGAGGATGTCTTCGAAACGGCCAGCAACCTCAAAGGCGCGACGCCCGAAACGGCGCCCATCATCGACCTTGTCGATCTGGTCATCAAGAGCGCGCTGAAGAGCCGCGCGAGCGACATTCACATCGAGCCGACGGAGAACAACCTCGTCGTCCGGCACCGCTTGGACGGTTTGTTGAAGGAAGTGATGGACCTGCCGAAGTGGGTGCACGAAGGGTTCGTCGCGCGCATGAAGATCATGGGCGGCATGGACATCGCGGAGAAGCGGCTGCCGCAGGATGGCCGCATCCGCGCAAGCGCCGACGATGGACAGGAGGTCGACTTCCGCGCCTCGACACTGCGAACGATCTTCGGCGAGAAGATCGTGCTGCGTGTGCTCGACAACCGCAAAGGTGTTCCGCCGCTCGAGGAGCTCGGGTTCTCGGCGACCTCGCTCGAGCAGATCCGCTTCTTCCTGCGGCATCAACACGGGATGATCCTCGTGGTCGGCCCGACCGGATCGGGCAAGACGACGACGCTCTGTTCGGCGTTGACGTCGGTGCGGTCCGAGCGGACGAACATCATCACGATTGAAGATCCGGTCGAGTATCAGATTCCAGGCGTGAACCAGACGCAGATTAACGACAAGATCAAACTCACCTTCGCGAGCGCGCTGCGTTCCATCCTGCGGCAGGACCCGGACGTCGTCCTCGTCGGCGAGATCCGCGACCAGGAGACGGCACGCATCGCGATGCAGGCCGCGCAGACCGGCCACCTCGTGCTCTCGACGCTGCACACCGACGACGCGCCGTCGTGTGTGACGCGTTTGACCGACATCGGCATCGAGCCGTACGTCAGCGCATCCGCGCTCATCGGCGTAATCGCACAGCGCCTGATGCGGCGGCTCTGCATGCATTGCCGTCGGCCTTACACGCCGGATGCCGAGACGCTGCGCGCCATGAGCGTGACGGAAATGGAAGCGGCGACGCTGACCTTCTACCGCGCCGTCGGCTGCGACCAGTGCAATCACACCGGCTACCGCGGCCGCGTCGGCATCTACGAAATCATGCACGTCAGCGACAAGCTGCGCCGCATGATCGCGCAGCGCGGCTCCGAAGCGCAGCTGCGTGACGCCGCGGTGAGCGGCGGAATGGTGTCGCTCGGCGAAGACGGGCTGCTGAAGGTGAAGGCAGGCGTGACGACGCCGGACGAGCTGCTGCGCGTCGTCACCGAAGTCCGCGAAACCCGATCGCTGTGCCCCCAGTGCGGCGCCGGCGTGTCCGCCGAATTCGCGGCGTGCCCGTCATGCGGCCATCGCGTCGGCGGCGGCTGTCCGCACTGCGGCAAGCCGCTGCAGAGCGGCTGGAGGTTCTGTCCGTACTGCGCCAAGAGCGCGGAAGGCACGCCGTCACGACGGCCGAGAAAGCTTCGCGACCAGCGTCAGAGGCGCGAGCTGCCGGCCGCCACCAACGTCGCCGAATTCAAGAAATAGCGTCGTGGCCAAACCGTTCTACGAGCTGCTTTCCGTTGCCCCGGACGCGTCCGTCGACGAAATCAAGCGCGCGTTCCGGCGGGAAATCGCCAAGTACCATCCGGACAAGGTTCAGCATCTCGGTGCCGAATTCCAGGAAATTGCGGCAGCGAAAGCGGCGGACCTGACGCGCGCGTACAAGACGCTGACCGACCCAGTCGCACGTGCCGAATACGACGCGGACGATGGTCTGATAACCGGAACGGTGGCAAGCCGTCCCGTAGGAGCCACGGCGGCCGCACCGCCACAACGACCTTCGCAATCGAGCGCCAGGACGTCTGAACCCCCGCCGGGGACGAGCGGCGCCTCAGTGTTCCAGCAGGAGCGTGCCGGCGCCAGCGACCTCGTTCAGCGCGCGACGGTGGCGCGATTCCGCTCGGCGCTCACCGGCGAATTTCAGAGCTGGGAAGAGTTCTCGCTGTCTGGCTTTCAGGTGACCTGCATCCCCAAGGCGAAGTTCTGGAGTTTGAAACTGCCGCCGCGCGTCCTCGGTCGATTCGTTCCGCAAGTGGACGGTTCCGCGTTGACGGATGCATGGGACATGGCGTCCCGCATCCCCAAAGACAGCCAGCGCGACACCTGTATCGTGTTCCTGATGGGGCCGGCGATTGCTCCCGCCGGTGAACTGGCGGCTGCGCTCAAAGAATCGATGCGTAAGGCCACGAAGACCAGGCTCGTGATGGTTCCGGTCAACACCCGCTCCTGGAGTGCGCACGTACCGACCGACGCGCCGCCCCTCGTCAAGGCGCTGGTCGCCCGCCTCAAGACCATGTGAAACCCCCGAGCGGGGACCGCCGTAATACCTCTCAATGGCGCTGATAGAGACCCGCGATCTCTGGAAGACGTACGTGATGGGCTCGGAAGAAATCCACGCGCTGCGGGGTGTGTCCGTCGACATCGACCGCGCAGAGTACGTTGCCATCATGGGGCCGTCCGGCTCGGGTAAGTCCACGCTGATGAACCTCATTGGCTGTCTCGACACGCCCAGCCGGGGCAGCTACCTGCTGAACGGCAAGCAGGTTGGTGAGATGAACGACAACGAGCTGGCGCGCATACGCAACGAAGAGATTGGCTTCGTCTTTCAGACGTTCAACCTGCTGCCGCGAGCGTCGGCGCTCCACAATGTCGAGCTGCCGCTGGTCTATGCGGGTGTCACCGCCGCGGATCGCGAAAAACGCGCGCGGGCTGCGCTGGAGCGAGTCGAGCTTGCGGATCGCATGAACCATCGCCCGAACGAGCTATCGGGCGGCCAGCGTCAGCGCGTGGCCATCGCGCGAGCGCTGGTGAACAACCCTTCAATCCTGCTCGCCGACGAGCCGACGGGCAATCTCGACACCAAAACCGGCAACGAGATCATGGCGCTGTTCGCGAAGCTGCACCAGGCTGGCAACACAATCGTGCTCGTCACCCACGAAGCCGACGTGGCCGCGTTCGCCGACCGCACCATTCACATCAGGGACGGGCAGGTGGAAGACGACGTCAAGATCCAAGTTCCAAGGTCCAAGCTCCAAGCTCCAACACCTTAGCAACTGGATCTGATTGGCTCTTGGAGCTTGGACCTTGGAGCTTACACAGCAGCCCAATGCTTCACGCCGACTGATTTCAACGGCGCATCCCTTTCAAACGACGATGGATCGAGCTCGATGCGCTGCCGCGGCGCGTCGGGATCGAGTACCGGGATGGCGCTGAGAAGCGCCTTCGTGTACGGATGCGTGGGGTTGGCGAACAACGCGCTGGTCTCGCCGAGCTCCACGATCTTTCCGAGGTACATCACCGCGACGCGTGTGCAGATGTGCTCGACCAATCGAAGGTCGTGGGCGATGAATAAGTACGTGAGCCGCAGCCGTTCTTTCAAATCGAGCAGCAGCTTGACGACCTGCGCCTGAATGGACACATCGAGCGCCGACACCGCCTCGTCTGCGATGACCAGCGCCGGATTCAGCGCCAGCGCCCTGGCGATGCCAATGCGTTGACGCTGCCCGCCGCTGAACTGGTGCGGATACCGCTCGACATATGCAGGGTCAAGACCCACCAGCCGGAACAGCTCGGAGACACGCGCACGACGTTCGGTTCTCGTTCCGAGCTTGTGGATGACCAGCGGCTCCTCGACAATCTCGCCGACGCGCATGCGCGGGTTGAGTGAGGAGTACGGGTCCTGAAAAACGATCTGCATGTCGCGGCGTGCGGCGCGCATCCGCTCGCTGGAAAACTGCAGGACATTTTCGCCGCGGAACAGCACCTCGCCGGAGGTCGGTTCAATCAGCCGCAGGATGCAGCGGCCGGTCGTGCTCTTGCCGCTGCCTGATTCGCCGACCAGACCGAACATTTCCCCTTGAGCGATCGCGAAGCTCACGTCGTCTACGGCCTTGACGATCGACGGCGCACGGAAGAGGCCTTGCGTGCGGACGAAGTGCTTCACCAGGTTGCGGACTTCGATGAGCGGTTTGTTTTGAGCGGAGTCGAAGGACATCAACGAGCGCCTGGCACGGCGGCAAGAAGATTGCGCGTGTACTCATCGCGTGGGTTGCGCAGCACATCGCGAACGGCCCCCTCTTCGACGAGTCTGCCTTTGAACATCACCGCAACGCGGTCGGCCATCTCCGCGATGACGCCGAAATCGTGCGTGATGAGCAGAATCGCGAGGTTGTAGCGTCCCTTCAATTCCCGCAGCAACTCCAGCACCTGTGCCTGAATGGTGACGTCGAGCGCCGTGGTCGGCTCGTCGGCGATGACAAGCCGCGGCCGGCAGGCAAGCGCGATAGCAATCATCACGCGTTGCCGCATGCCGCCCGAGAGCTGATGCGGATAGTCGCGGACGCGGCGGCCGGCATCCGGAATCTTCACGGCCTCGAGCAGCTCGATGGCGCGGTCGCGTGCCTCCGCGCGGGTCGCCTTGCGGTGGACGAGCAGCGCCTCCGCGATCTGGTCGCCGACGCGCATCACCGGATTCAGCGCCGTCATCGGCTCCTGAAAGATTAGCGAGATGCCGGCGCCACGGACCTCGCGCATCTCGCCTTCGCTGAGCGTCAGGAGATCGCGCCCTTCGAAGATCACCCTTCCGCCGATGATTCTGCCCGGTACCTGCAGCAGGCGCAGAATCGAAAAAGCAGTGACAGACTTGCCACTGCCGGACTCGCCCACGAGCCCGAGCGTTTCACCCGCCGCAATCTGAAAGCTGACGTCGTCCACGGCCGGAGTCGGGCCGCCAAAGGTCACCGAGAGATGTTCGACGTCGAGCAGCGGCGTAGCCATCACCGGGGAGTCGTGGCGGCTGGCGACACGTCCTGATGTTCTCCGAAAACGCTGCGCATCGCATCCGCGATTTCACCGAGCGTGGCGCGCGCTTCAACGGCCGCGACGATCGGCGGCACCAGGTTGCTGTTCCCGCGCGCGGCGGCGACAACCGCATCAAGGGCTGCCCGCCACTCACGCTCACTGCGACCGGCGCGCACCGCACGCACGCGTTCGATCTGCCGGCGCTCGATGTCTGAGTCGATGCGAAAAACGTCGGTCACCGGAGCCGTTTCGTCCGTGAACTTGTTCACGCCGACCACCACGGATGCACCGGAATCGATCGCCTGCTGGGCGACGTACGCCGCATCCTGAATCTGCCGTTGGATATATCCGGATTCGATGGCCGCCAGTGTGCCGCCAATGTGATCGATACGATCGAGCAGGTCGCTTGCCTCGCGCTCGATGCGCGTGGTCATTTCTTCGATCGCGTACGAACCTCCTGTCGGGTCGACCGTATTCGCCACGCCACTCTCGTGCAGGATGATCTGTTGCGTGCGCAGCGCGATCGTCGCGCTCTCCTCCGTCGGCAGCGCCAGCGCTTCGTCCTTGCCGTTGCAGTGCAGCGACTGCGTCCCGCCGAGCACCGCCGCCAGCGCCTGCAGTGCGACACGGACGATGTTGTTATCGGGCTGCCGTGCGGCAAGCGTGCTGCCCGCCGTCTGCGTGTGGAAGCGAAGCTGCTGGGCGCGCGGGTTCGTGGCGCCGAAGCGATCCTTCATGCGGCGGGCCCACAGCCGCCGGGCGGCGCGGAACTTCGCGATCTCTTCGAGGAAATTGTTGTGCGCGTTGAAGAAGAAGGAGATGCGCTGCGCGAACGAATTGACGTCGAGTCCGGCATCGATCGCCGACTGCACGTACGCGCTCGCATGCGCAAGGGTGAAGGCGACCTCCTGCACGGCCGTCGATCCAGCTTCGCGGATGTGATACCCACTGATCGAGATGCTGTTCCACTGTGGCAGCTCGCGTTCGCAGAAGGCAATGATGTCGGTGACGATGCGCATCGACGGGCGCGGCGGATAAATGTAGGTGCCGCGGGCGACGTACTCCTTCAGGATGTCGTTCTGCACCGTTCCCGACAGCGCGCCGGCCGCCACGCCCTGGCGCTTCGCAACCGCGATGTAGAGGGCGAGGAGGATGATGGCCGTTGCGTTGATGGTCATCGAGGTCGAGACGCGATCGAGCGGGATGCCGTCGAACAGCGCGGCCATGTCCTCAATCGAGTCGATGGCCACGCCGACCCGGCCCACTTCGCCCGCCGCCAAGGCGTGGTCAGAGTCGTAGCCGATCTGCGTAGGAAGATCGAAAGCGACGCTCAGGCCGCTGACCCCCTGCGACAGCAGATATCGGTAGCGCCGGTTCGATTCCGCCGCATCCGCAAAGCCGGCGTACTGCCGCATCGTCCACGGCCGGCCGCGGTACATCGACGGCTGGACACCCCGGGTGAACGGGAAGCTCCCTGGAGCGGCAAGGTCGCGGTCCGGGTCGAAGGCTTTCAGGTCGGCCGGCGTCCGGTAGACAGACTGGGCGGGACCGCTTTTCATGTGGTGCCTGGCGATTCTACCTCCAACCCCTTGGGGTGCCCCGTTGACACTCTGCAGTACTGCCTCTACAATGCCGATAGCCTTCCCATAGGCTAAACCCATACAGATGAACATCTTTGGCGCCCGATCCCTGCCAAGCCTCCCCGGCCCGTGCAGGTTCGGATCGGGAGACGCCCCGGATCCCGGCCCGGCGGCGGTGTGAGGAGGAAGCAGGTATGGATGACGTCGTGAACCGGTTCGCAAAAGAGCTGGCCGACGCGATCGCCGGTGCCGTTGCTGAAAATCCCCAAGTGGAAGCGTGTCGTGCGAAGGCACGCGAAGCCGGCTTTGACATGAAGGTTACGCTCGAAGCCGTGGTGGGTTTTGTCAACCGCAACAACGGCGCAGCCGTGACGAAGATAACGACGCCCGCTCGCCTGTTGCCCGCACGCCGCGCGTTCGAGCTGACGTCTAACGACAAGCGCTTCCTGCGTTCGCTGCGGATTGGCGCGGACGAGGCCAAGGAACCGACCGTCGAAGGTCAGAATTGATTATTAAGGGGCAGGGCGCTCAGCGCGCCTTGCCCTGATTCGCAACGGCCGCCATTTTCGCCGCCACCGCTTCCTGATCTCCCAGATAAAACTTCTGCAGCGGCTTCAAATCCTCATTCAGTAGATACACCAACGGGATCCCCGTCGGGATGTTCAATTCGAGGATGTCCTTCTCGGAGACGTTGTCGAGATACTTCACGAGCGCACGCAGGCTGTTGCCGTGAGCGGCGATCAACACGCGCTTTCCGGCTTTGATATCCGGAGCGATCGATTCGTGCCAGTACGGCAGAAAGCGCGCGACCGTCTCCTTGAGCGATTCAGTCAGAGGCAGCTCTGAGCGCGACAGGGACGCATAGCGGCGATCGCGCGACGGATGTCGCGGATCGTCGGGCGTCAGCGCCGGTGGCGGGATGTCGTAGCTGCGCCGCCAGATCTTCACCTGTTCCTCACCGTGCTTCGCCGCGGTTTCGGCCTTGTTGAGGCCCTGCAGCGCGCCGTAATGCCGCTCGTTCAGCCGCCACGATTTGTGAACGGGAATCCAGAGCAGGTCCATTTCGTCGAGCGCCATCCACATCGTCCGGATTGCGCGTTTGAGGACGGACGTGTGCGCGACGTCGAACTCGAACTTCTCGGCGAGCATCAACCGGCCGGCTTCCTTTGCCTCGGCCCGACCCTTGTCGTTCAGATCGACATCGGTCCAGCCGGTGAACCGGTTTTCCTGATTCCACACGCTTTCGCCGTGGCGGAGTAGAACGAGTCGGTGCATATAGACCCTTTGGTCCGGCTGAAGGCGGGCGCCACCGGTAATCGATGGTGGGCGCCTTTAGGCGGACCTCACTGCAAGCTGGCGGATTGCCGACCGGCCCGCAAACTTTGCTGACGGCCCCAACTCTTCTTCAATCCGCAGCAATTGGTTGTACTTCGCAATACGATCGCTGCGGCTTGCCGAGCCGGTCTTGATCTGTCCGGCGGACGTGCCGGCCGCGAGATCGGCAATCGTTGCATCCTCGGTTTCCCCGGAGCGATGCGAAATGATCGTCCCGTAGCCCGCCTTGCGCGCCATCGAGATCGCATCGAGCGTTTCGGTGACGGTACCGATCTGATTCAGCTTCACCAGCAGCGCGTTGCCCACCCTGTCCGCTATTCCCTGTTTGAGAATTGCGGGGTTGGTAACGAACACATCGTCGCCAACCAGCTGCACCGTGTCGCCGAGCGCTTTTGTCAGTGCCTTCCATCCTTCCCAGTCGCCTTCGGCGAGACCGTCTTCGATGGAGATGATTGGGTACTGGCTCACCCAATCGGCCCAGAGCTCGATCATCTCTCCGGACGTGCGCGTCGGCTCGCCCGATTTCTTGAACACGTACTTGCCGTTGTCCCAGAGCTCGCTCGAGGCGACGTCCAGCGCAATGAATACGTTCTCGCCTGCCGCATAGCCGGCCTTCGATATCGCCTCCAGCACGACGTCGAGCGCTTCGCGATTCGATTTCAGATTCGGTGCGAACCCGCCTTCGTCTCCAACGCCTGTCGAGTGGCCGGCGCTCTTCAGAATGCCGCGCAGCGCGTGAAAGATTTCGACGCCGGCGCGCAATGCTTCGCTGAACGTCGGGAATCCGACCGGCATGACCATGAACTCCTGGAGATCGACGCTGCTGTCGGCGTGCGCGCCGCCGTTGAGGATGTTCATCATCGGCACCGGCAACGTGTAATCGCTGCCCGTGCGCCCGGCGAGCTGCGCGATGTGGGCATAAAGCGGCCGACCCGCGGCGGCTGCCGCAGCCTTCGCTGCGGCCATCGAAACGCCGAGCAGCGCGTTCGCTCCGAGTCGGCTTTTCGTCGGCGTGCCGTCGAGCGCGATCATCTTCTCGTCGAGCGCGCGTTGATTGAGATCCATGCCGACGAGCGCCTTCGCAAGCTCGCCATTGACGTTGTCGACCGCCTTGCGTACGCCCTTGCCCAGGTAGCGACTCTTGTCACCGTCGCGAAGCTCGAGCGCCTCGCGTTCGCCTGTGGATGCCCCCGACGGCACCGCGGCGCGGCCGAACGCGCTGCCTGCCGTCACGTCAACTTCGACCGTCGGATTGCCGCGTGAGTCGAGTATTTCACGCGCGCGAATGTTCGTA
>Ga0310813_10000683_pt1 | contig 20869 bp, 23 predicted proteins | sample YN3metagenome_FD_203086 | JGI IMG/M metagenome (GOLD analysis project Ga0310813, IMG submission 203086) | Soil microbial communities from experimental microcosm in Duke University, North Carolina, United States - YN3 | ecosystem: Engineered > Artificial ecosystem > Soil microcosm > Unclassified...
GGACAGCGAAAAGTGAATGTGTTGCGGAAATCTTAGGGACATTGTGGGCCGCCGAGGCCCAACGTGAGCGGGCATCCTCTCTTCGAACGGGTAAATAGACACCCATCCCGAAATTGGACGCCTATAACTTACATCATAAAGAAATGATCCATTTAAGGGTTAGACTCGCGCCGAAAAAATGTTTAATAAACAGTTAATGCCGCGGTTTGGGTGAGTCGCGCTGCGGGCATTGGGCAAGTTTTGAGTAGGGGATCACATCATGGGCAAGACGATCTTTGCCGCGGCCGCGCTTGCGGCTGCGACCCTGGCGACGCCGGCAAGCGCCGCCATCATCATCAGCACGGGTGGTAACACTGCGCAGGGCCAGACGGTCCAGTTCAACACGCAGCAGACCAACCAGACCACCGTCACCGGCACGACCAACCAGACCAACACCTTGGTTGATTTCACCCGTCAGGGCGCGGGCGGAAACCTGTCTTCCGATGCGGCGGGCCAGGCGGTCGTCGTCAACAGTGGCACCTCGAACCCGAGCTATCTGACGGGGACGGTGTGGGTCGACCTGTTCGGCAACACCGCGGCGAGCTATATTGAATTCAACCTGCCGGGCATTCCGGGCACCCCCCCGCCCGCCGAAGCCAGCACGGTGCTGATCCAGGCGCTGTCGACCGACGGTCTGTCGGTGCTTCAATCGGGCACCTTCAATCTCGATGGCAATGGCCAGAACTACTTCAACATCACCGGCACCAATGGTGACACCTTCGGTGGCTTCCGGATCACGCTGAACCCGGCCGACACCGGCGTTTCGGCGCTCCAGAACGTCCGTGTGATCACCTCGGTCGCCGGTGCGGTGCCGGAGCCCGGCACCTGGGCGCTGATGCTGCTCGGATTTGGCGGGGTCGGTGTTTCGTTGCGCCGCCGTCGTTCCAAGGTGCTGATGCAGGTCGCCTGATCGACTCCAGGCGTTTGCCACTCACAGCGACGAATGGCTCGGCCGCAAGGCCGGGCCATTTTTCGTTGGCGATCCGACTTCGCAGTTGTGTGCGGTAAGGCGCAAAAGTCGGCATCCGAGCGACTGGTCCTTGCAACCGCAACACGGCGAGATGAGAGCCCCCCCCCATCTTGACTTTTTCGCCTATTTGGTTAGTATGCATCGAGATTAGGGACGCCAACAATGACCATCAGGGCAAGCAGGGGCCGGCGGCTGGTGAAGATGGCGGAGCGACCCAATCTGTTCACCGACGCCCAGCAGAAGACCTTTCTTTCGCACTTTTCCGCCACCTGCAATCTCGGCAAAAGCGCCGCGGCGGCCGGGGTGCATCGACGCGTGATCTACGACCGGCTGCAACATGATGCGGCTTTTGCCAGCGCCTTTCACGTCGCCGAGGAAACCGGGGTCCAGAGCCTGCGCGCCGAACTGGTGCGCCGTTCGCTGGCGCTGTTGCAGGCGGCGACGCCCGACGAGGTCGCGCTGGCGAGCCTGCCCGGCCTCGACAGCCATTTCATCCTCAATCTGGTCAAGCAGCACGAGCGGTCGCTCGGACAAGAGAGCGGCGACCGGCGGCCACGGCGATCGGATGCCCGGGATGCGGCCGCGCGCCTGGCCAAGCTGATGGAGCGCATGCGCGAGGAACATCGGCGCGAGCTGGCGTCGAAACGGAAGGCGAAGGCGGCGGGGCAGGATACGCCGGTCGAGGCCGATGCGGAGAGGCGATCGACCATCAAGGGCCAAGCGGAGCCGCCTGGCTCTGCCGGTGCTGCGGATGTCTGCTTTGGGTGGAAAACTGACATTAGCCCTGACGAGTGACGGCTTCTTTTTGACTTTTAACATACCAGACGAAGCAGAGCGCCTCACTGATGTCGCCGCCTTGTGATTCAAAGTCATTCAGGTGCGCTCCGAACGCGGAGCGTCCTTCGGCAACGAAGTCGTATTGATTGCAGAGGCTCTTGAACTGGGAGAGAGCCGCTGCTGCTGTATCGCGCACGCGTTCAGCCCACGGCAAGTCTGTGGAGACCTCCTTGTAGGTATCCACTTCGACCCAGTAGCATTCGCAAGTTCCACCCCCGGGGATGCGCAATTGCAACTGTCCGCCAATGTTGATGAGGTTCGCCGCTTTTGCGGCTTCGATGACCGCCGGAATGTCGCCGATGGGCCACGCGTATTCATTGCCACGTAGTGTTGCTCGGGCAGTGCTGTTGGCTGGGAGAAGCCTCTCTTCTGAGTTCATTGTGTCAGCTTAGCCGTGCACCAGAATGTCCGCTATGGGTCGTAAGCGGACTGTCCGCTTTGGGTGGAAAGCGGACATTCAATCAGCTGGCTGCTCGTCGCAGTTCATCCGCCAGTGCCGGAGGAAACGGCTCGTCGGGTAAGTGAGGCCAATGCTCGATTCGAGTATCCCTATCCAAGCGGTAGGTTTCGAAATGGTCATCGTAGACAGCAACTTCAAACCGACTCCAGTGGAGCGACAGGCCACCGTCATAATCGTTGAGCGAAATCTCCTGCGGCCCCGTTAGACCTTCAGCGACGGCGAGCAACTCCAAAGCATTTGCTTTCTGAGCGTCGGTGAGATCCAAACGTTCGATCGATAGTCTGGCCTCGGTCCATTCCATGGCCGTTTGTCACCGATCTCCTTAGCGTCCGCAATGGGTCGGAAGCAGACTGTCGGCTTTGGGTGGAAAGCGGACGTTCGTTCCGGCCCGGGGCTTTTAATACACCACTGGCGGACGATGGGCGTTCCATGCGGCTTCAAAGCAGCGGCCTTGGCGGCACGTTTCGCTTTCCGCGAGCGCGTTGACGATAGTCGCACGTGAAGGGTGGGCCTTCTCACCTTCAAACTGGACGACGAGTCGAAGTGGTGAGGCTTCACCAAACTGCCGCGCGAAGGTTCTGAGTTCTCCCATGGAAATGGTCGCGCCGTTCCAGCGCATCACTCCGTCTTGTGTGACACGGAGATTGAAATCACCGTTGACCAAGCTCCGAGCGTGCGGGAACTGCGGCACCTCTGTTGACCTCGACCCCCTTGAACCACAGGCGGCAAGGGTAAGCACCAGCGTAACAGCCATGACCTTCATAAGGGGACTTTGCTGCTTTCGCGGAATGTCCGCAATGGGTCGAAAGCAGACATTCGCCCTCGAGATCTGCAATGGGTGGAAAGCGGACGCTTCCTAACGGCTAAAGGCGACCGATTCGCTCGCTGCGAACGGCGGCTGGGACACCGCTCCGAACCAGTCGGCGCGAAAGCCGGGAAGCTGCTCCAAATGATCGATCAGCGAGTTCCACCCGACGAGTTCTTCATGGAACGTCCACACGTCCGACCCGAGTACTACGTCACAGCAGATTAAGTCGGTCGTGAGTTCGTCGCGCTTGTAGAACGTTACTTTCGCAACGTCCTTCAACGGAAGTCTTGCCAGCAGGTCGGCGTCGATACCCATGACAAGGACTTTGGCTGTCGTCCTCAACGATCGCAATGGGCGGAAAGCAGACCGTCCGCTTCGGGTGGAACGCGAACACTCCAGGACGATTGCTAACGCGGGTCGGAAAGCGCAAGCTCTCGGCAACGCGAGGTCCTTAAGATGTTGCTGTCGGCGTTGTTGCTTGCTGTCGTGGCACCCGCCGGGGATCGACCTTCTCCGGAGCCGGACATCGTGGTCAGCGGCGAACGCGGCCGGACCGTTCGCGACCGCACTTCCGAGTTCGTCGAAACCATTGGCGTGGGCGCTGGCGAGGTTCCGGCGGCCCGCTGGATCGAGCGTTATTGTCCGCAGGTCGTCGGCCTGTCCCAGCAACAAACGCGGCAAGTCGAACGGCGATTGCGAGAGGTCGCACGGCTCGTCCGCGCGCCGCTCGCCCCGAGCGGCTGCACCGGCAATGCGCTGATCGCCTTTACCACCGACGCTCGCCGCGAAATGGCGATTGTGGCTCGCAAGCAGGGCGGTCTTCGAAACAGCAATTCTTCGCCGGCCGAGGCGAGTTCGGTGATCAACGCCACTGGGCCGGCGCGGTGGTGGTACAGCAGCGAATATCGCAGCAGCGACGGTGCGGCCGCATTGGATGTCCCCCATCCCGCGCTATCCACCGGGACCGGGCTCGATGGGGTCGGCATGCCCCTTACCGTCAGCGGCGCGATCCCGCAGCAGGGGTCGAGCAACGTCAGCACCAAGCAGATGAGGGGGATCACCGGGGCGACCGTGATGCTTCAGGTCGGTCCCGACATGCCTCCATTGAGCGCCCTTGCCGACTATGCCGCGCTCCTCAGCCTCGCCGAGATCCACCCGGGTGCGCGGTCGGGGGGAAGCATTCTCGATCTTTTCGGCCGCCCCGAACTCTATCCGGCGCTGACCGAACTCGATCTGAGCTTCCTGACCGCACTCTACCGGGTCAAGCTCGACCGGCGGGGTCATCGCCAGCGCAAGACGATCATCGGCGACATGACCCGCCAGATCGAACGAGCGGACGGCATGCGCTGAGACGATTACGATCGGCGGTCGACGTCGGCGACTGGTGGAAAGCGCAACTCTCCCGGTGAGCGACCCGCCACACACGAACCCACGCCGCAGTTGAGCGGCAAGACGAGCTACAGCAGCCCCATCCGGCGGAAGCTGGCGCAGTCGGTTCCGGCGAAGATGAGGTGATCGACCAGCGCCAGATCGATCGCTTCAGCGGCGATCATCAGGGCGCGGGTGGCGACCTTGTCGGAGCGCGAAGGGATGGCCTGCCCGCTTGGGTGATTGTGGGCAAGGAGTATCCCCGCGCTGTCGAGGCGAATGGCATCGCCGATGATCGCGCGGACCGGGATGTCGACCGCTTCCTCGTTCCCCTCGTAACTGACGAGGTGGATACACCGGGCCTGGTCGTCGAGGTGGGCAACCCACAGGCTTTCGGTGGTGGCGTCGGCGAAGCAGGGAGCGAAAAAGGTCCGGCTTGCTTCGACGCCGTTCAATGCAACAGGAGATTCGGCACGCTGAAGCATGACGCCAGGCTAGGAGCGTTCGTGCTGTGTTCCCAAGCGATAGACGGTCCGTTTCGGAGTGATTGCCTCGCTTGCCGGTCCGATCCGGAGGAAAGCACCGCCGTCGCAAAAGGGCTACGCAGCCTCGCGCGGGCGCGCTACCGTTGGCCGATGCAGGCTTATCATCACCTCATGGCGCAGGTTCTGGCCGAAGGCGTGCCCCAGCAGGACCGCACCGGCACCGGCACCCTGTCGCTGTTCGGGGCGCAGATGCGCTTCGACCTTGCCGACGGCTTTCCGCTGGTCACGACCAAGAAACTGCACCTGCGCTCGATCATCGTCGAGTTGCTGTGGTTCCTGCGCGGCGACACCAATGTCCGCTGGCTGCAGGAGCGTAAGGTCAGCATCTGGGACGAGTGGGCGGACGAGACGGGCGAGCTCGGTCCCGTCTACGGCAAGCAGTGGCGCGACTGGGAAACGGCGGACGGGCGGCATATCGACCAGATCCGCGAGCTGGTCGAGCTGATCCGCAAGGACCCGGCGAGCCGGCGGCAGATCGTCACCGCCTGGAACCCGGGCGAGCTCGGACGGATGGCGCTGGCGCCGTGCCATTGCCTGTTCCAGACGCAGGTCGCGGCAGGGCGGCTCAATCTCCAACTGTATCAGCGCAGCGCCGACCTGTTCCTCGGCGTGCCGTTCTTTTCCGGCATAGCGCGGACAATCGATGAATGGATGCGGTCCTGTTTTGGCACGCTCAGGCTTGCATAGCGCTACGATCTATGAATGACGCTCGACATCGTTCCTGTTTTGTCCTACATGTCGTCCCGAATACGACCGATTAGGACACAGCCTTCCGCCGGCACGTTCGAGGCCATGTAACTGCCTCTTCGCCGCTCCAGAACTCTGTTCCGAAATCTATGTGTCGGAAAGGGTGGCGCGATGAAGTTTGGATACGTGCGGGTGTCCACGGCCGATCAGAACCCGGATCTGCAAACGGACGCGCTGCTGAAGCACGGTGTCGATCCCGACCGCATCTACGTCGACATTGGCAGCGGTCGTAACTTCGACAGGCCTGAACTTAGGGCACTGCTCAAGGCGCTGCGGCAGGGAGACGAACTGGTAGTTTGGCGACTTGATCGCATCGGTCGCTCTACAAAGGACCTCTTGGCCACGGTCGAGCAGCTTGGCGCTCAAGGCATCGATTTCACCTCGCTTCACGAGCGTATTGAGACGAGCAGCGCTGGTGGCAAACTGATGCTCACTGTCTTTGCGGCGATTGCAGCATTCGAACGTGACCTGCTGATCGAACGAACTAATGCCGGCCTTGCTTCGGCGAGGGCACGCGGTCGGAAAGGTGGTCGTCCACAACTTCTCAAGAAAAGCGATGTCAGGCTCGCAAGGACGATGCTGGCTGACAAAACCGTAACCGTGACCGAAGTCGCTCAGCACTTCGGTGTCGGAAGAAACACGCTCTACCGAGCGCTAGGTAAAGGTGAGTAAGGCCATGCGGCATCCGGAATATCAGTATCTCGATCTCCTCGAGCAGGTTCTTGAGCGAGGCGACCAGCGAGACGATCGGACGGGCGTCGGCACTCGGTCCTTGTTCGGAACGATGGTTCGCTTCGACCTGTCAGACGGAACGGCACCGATCCTCACAACGAAGCGCGTCTATTGGAAGACGGCCATCAAGGAGATGCTTTGGTTCCTGACCGGGAACACGAACATCCAGGCTCTTCTGCGCGAGAAGGTCACGATCTGGACCGACTGGCCGCTTGCCACCTATCGCAAGGAGACAGGCGACCAGATCAGTCAGGCGGATTTCGAAAAACGCATTGTTGAAGACGACGATTTCGCGGCCAAGTGGGGCGAACTCGGACCCGTTTACGGCAAGCAGTGGCGTCGCTGGCTCGGCCCTGACGGCCAAGAGCACGATCAGATCGATGCCCTGGTCGGGATGCTGCGGAACAACCCTTCAAGCCGGCGCATACTGTTCCACGGGTGGAACGTGGCCGAGCTTGGCGAGATGGCACTCCCCCCGTGCCACATGGTCTACCAGTATCACGTCACCTCTGACGGCAAGCTCAACTGCCTCCTCTTCCAGAGGTCAGTGGACTTGCTGCTCGGCGCTGCATTCAACTGGTGTGGCGCTTCTGCCCTTCAGCTGATGCTCGCGCAGCAGGCCGGCCTGGCGCCAGGTGAGCTCGTCTGGGTGGGTGGAGACACTCACCTCTACCTTAATCATGTCGATCAAGCCCGTGAGCAACTTACCCGGACTCCGCGGCCGTTTCCCACCATCAAGCTTGATCGAACCGCGGAGAGCATCGATGATTACCGCATCGAGGACTTCATCGTTGAGGGTTATGACCCCCATCCGCCCATTAAGGCTGAAGTGGCGGTCTAGTTGCTCGGCCCGGCGACATACGACTGGGATGACTTGGGGCAGCGCTTGCGTTGCCTCATCGAGGCAGATTGCGACAACGGAACGCTTGTAACGAGCCGAGGAAATCGTATCAGCCGGAAGCACTACGCCGAGCTTCTAGACGTCGACAAGGGTTATCTAGGCTTGAAGCTCGGCGAGATCTTCGTCGAGTTCGAGCAGCAACAAAAGGTTGCGACTGGCCCCATGGCCAAGTTCGACGAAATGCGATCTTGGCTGGCAGAGCAATATCAACAGAGAACATTGGAATTCCTGCGCGGCAAGCTGGATCGTCGCCCGTTCGAGCAACAGTTTGGGCTTAAGGGCGGAAGCTACTCAATCCGCCATCAGCAGATAAGGGACCTTCTGATTACCTTCGACGAGAGGGCGAGGTCTGAAGGCTACCTAGACCGGGTTCGCTGCGCCGAACTGGAAGCCGTCCGCAAGATCGTAGCAGCTAACCCGCCTCTCAACCGGGACCGGCTAACGATCAATCGCGCCGAGATTTGGTCGAAGCTTCAGATCAAGAAGCTCGATCGCATCGATCCGAAGGTCGATGGCCTAATTAGGCCCATCGAGGAGGCGATCCTCGCAGATGCCGTTACCTCAAAAATAGATCCCCTGCTGCACGGCCGGCGCTGGGACTTCCGCATCCAAGGTCATGCTGACTTAGCCGCATTCTGCACCAGAGTCGGCGATGAGTTCCGTAAAGCCTTCGGCGTTCGGAATGAGCAAACCACCAAGGGAACTTACCAGGCCTATGTTAGAGCGATCACCTGGATAGCGAACTCGTCGGATCACGACTGCGCCAAAGTCACCGAGCAGGCGAGGACGACAGGCCGGGTTCAAGATGAAGTCGCCTGGGAGAACGCCCTCTACAACTATCGAGCCCATCTCAAGGCAGCCTGCAAGCAGGGCAACCTGGAAATCACAAACGCCAACTCGATGATCAAGGCCTTGCGTTCGATGCTGCAGACCCTTTCGGCTGCCCGGATCGTGCCAGAGCTCAGCCGAGAGTTGGCGAACATCAAATATCGCCGATCGGCCAAGCACCGGCCGAGCATAGTGGAACAGGCTGCCCATGGATCGAGCCAGGTCGACTATGCCACATTCGTCCGAAACACGTTCAAGGCATGTCGCAACCCCGAAGCCCTTGGCGTGGAGGCAGAGGATGAAGCCTTCATCCAGAGCATCGCGCAGGCAGCGGCTACGGTCGGCCTTCCTGAACCAAGCGAAGCAATCCTGCATGTCCTACGTGACCGTATGGAGCGGCTATCAACGGCGGCTGCAGAGCTGGTGGAAGCCGCGCAAGCGAGCCTGGCACGTGGCGCAATCACCAGAGCCAAAGCTGACATTGATGCTGCGACCTTCGCCGAAACTTACCTTAGCGCTAACCTGAGACGTCAGGAGAAGAACGCGCTCCTTCGGCGCTACTTTCCGGTCCCGATTACCGTCGAAGACAAGGAACGGGCGACGGCGAATATGCTCGCCCTCATCGAACATCAGTTTGGTGGGGTGATGCCGACGCTCAGCGGCCGATCCGCTAAAGGCGCATGGGGTCAATTCTTTCACCACCGTATTCGGGAGATCGGTGGCGTGGCGAATTTGGAGCCGATGCTTGCGCCTACAGCAGAGGCTGTAAGCGCAGTCCTGAGCCTCTACCTTCTTGAGAGCGGCGCTAACGTGGAGGTCGGTAGGTCGCTGCTGAGGACCGGCATCCGCAAGAGCGATGTTGCTGGTCATATCAACATTGTCGGCTTCAAAAAGCGCAAGGGCGGCGCGCCGATTATCGCTGACCTACCCAGGTCGGGTCGCGCCGCTTCAGCGCTGACCTGGCTGCTGAATGCCAACGAGGAGATCTCCAAGCGATCTGCCGAAGCCGACTGCCTGTTTATCGCGCGGTGCCAAAGCCGCGTGCAAGTGGTGACAGACTTCACCTACCGGGCCTGGTTCAAGACATTGGCGGCGAAGGCTCGGCTGGGTGATCTTGACCTTGTCCCCAACATGCTTCGACCATCCGTCCTGCTGGAAGCAGCGCTCTCAAACGATGGCAGGCTGGCCGTAGGGATGGCGATCGGCCAGCACAGTCTCACCGTTACGCAGGGCTATCAGCAGAAAGCCCCCGTAAGGCTTCTTTACGACGCGCAGATCAGACGCTTCCAGGAGATTCTGGAAGCAGCCGTGTTAAGCGGCGTTCCGAAGGCAGCGGTGCGACTTGGGCAACCAAGCGCGAGCATATCGGAGCGAGCCCACGAGCTGATAAACACAGGGTTGGGCACCTTCTGCACCAAGGTTCTGGGAAGACCCGGGGAGCGTCGCTGCTCCTCGCTCTCATGCTGGGACGACTGTCCGAACATGGTCATCGTGGCAAGAGCGGAGCCCATCGCCTGGTTGCAGATCTGGAGGGAAAGCCTCCGGCGAGCAGAGGGCGACTGGATGCGCGACCAGCCAGATAGATGGGAACGTCTATGGCTTCCATGGATGTGTCTGATCGACGTCGTCGAAGAGCAGATGCGGAGAGGCAAAAACCTTCTCGTCTGGCGGGAGGCCGAGCGACTCGCTCTTACGATGAAATCCAAAGCGGGCTTCGTGCCGCCTCAACCGTGGTGAGCTCATGAACAACGTGGTTGCCTTCACCAAGGCTCGCCAGGCCAGTCCGCTCGAGCAGCCAAGCCTTGAGGAGCGACGCTGCGCGCCATGGCTCCATAGCTCGTATTCCGCCGACGTTTGGGTCGTCAGCAACCCGGAGGACCCAGACGACCAGCGAACGATAGATTTCAGGATCGTGATGCCTGATGGTCGCTCCCTTGTTCAACACCAGGCGCTCTACCGGACGGTCAAAGAGTTCGCGTGGTGGTTTCGTGATCCCCGCTTCAGCAAAGTGGAGAACCTCGACGTCTACGTAACCCGCGTCGGTCTGATCATGTATCTGGCGCACGGGCTTAGCCTTCGCCGTGTCGATTGCTTCAGCAAGCTTCTCCAACTCGATATCGAGGAGATCACCAACGCCTGCGTCGTCGGCGTCGACGGTGTAGTTAAGGCATCGGATCGCCTGGCGACCTTCCTCGGCGAAACTCCGATTGGCGCACTTCCTCTTCTACTCGGGCCGGGTTCAAAAGCTCAAAGCGTTGGGCTCAACAGAAAGGCGGTATTGGAGCGAGCGTGCATACCGGCACGAGCGGTAAACTTACCCCGCCTGCGCTTCTTGATAGACCATCGGAACATCGCCGAGGGCTTCCGCCTCAAGAGGCCGGCCCTGACTGCTCTGCCTCCTCACGAACCTATCACGTCGCAGCGCCTGTCGGACTGGCTTACAACCTTCGAGCTTTTGCTCAGCATGCGTGGGCACCTCGAAGCGCCAACGATCACCTTCAAGCCATATGCCCGCGGCGCCGCCAGGGTTGCTGCGGTGAAAGGCAGCGTCGCTGCCCGCACGCCGACTGCACCGCCGAAGCTGGCGCTGACCCTTCTTGAGCGAGCTATGGTCTGGATTGCCGACCGAGCCCCCATCATCTCCTCCCAGCAGGTTCATGCTCCCGGTCGCCGGGACGTCGAGCATTTGGCTACCGCATGCTGGATTGTCATCGCGACCTTCTCAGCACGGCGGAACGAAGAAATCGACGAGCTGGAGGCCGGCTGCGCCCAAGGCAGCAATAAAGACGGATGGTGGCTTCATGTCGACATCGTCAAAACACTGCAAGCCAAGACGCTGATACCCATTCCCGGGATCGTCACGAAGGCCATCCAAACGCTTGAGGCACTCAGCGAAGAAGCCAGGCTGATTTCTGGTGAGCAGCGAGTATTCCAGTGGCTTGATCCCAGGACAGGTCACGTCGTCGACCTCGTCTGCGGGAACATACTTGACCGCTTCGCCCGGGAAGTTGGCCTTCCAGACCATGTGGATCGGAACGGCGTCGCGGCGCCCTGGCACTGGTCACCCCACCAGTTCCGACGGTTCTTTGCCATCCTTTACTTCTGGCGCTTTGATGGGTCGCAACTTGAAGCCCTCTCACACCATCTTCGGCACTTCAGCCTCGAGATGACGAGGCGCTACATCACCGAAGACAGCGAAGTTGCAGCAATTTGGCATGACACCGAATGGGGCTTCAGGTCGGACATGGCGCACGCCTTTGTGACAGGCGAGCGCAGCTTCTCGGGGAGCATGGGCGCCCAGCTGGAACTGCTGACGCATCGACTCAAGGAGGGCCTTCGAGCAAAGGTCCGCGTCATCAGACCCGACCAGGCCGAGAGTTTTCTCGTTGACGCGACGGCCTCTGCGCTAAGCACGATGATGGATCGGAAAGGCCTCGTGCTGACCCCGAAGCCATGGGTAACCTGCTCATGCCCTCGAACGGCGAACGCTGCATCCAAAGCAGCATGCCGGCAGGATAGCAGCGATGGAGGAGCTATCGGTCCCGATTTCGCGCGAGCCGGACCGACCGTCTGTTCGAAGTGTCCTTTCGCGATCTTCGAGGCAAATCGATCTGGCTTCGTGGCGGCCGAACGCGACCATCTCCGGCTTCGGCAAGGCGCAGCGCCAGGCACCATACTCGCGCAGCTCGAAGAGGCACGACTGGTGGAACTGGATGAGGTGCTCTCCAGCAAGCTTGGGGGATCTGCATCATGAGCACCGACAACGTGATCGACACGCTCAGCATAGCGTCCGTCGGCAAGCAGTCGGTAGCCGAGCGCATCAAGACGAGAATAGACGTGCTCGAAAGCTGGCTCAGGGACGGATTACCCGTCGGCATGAACCAAGGTCTGCCGACCAGTCTGGCCCAATTGCGGAAATGGAGCCTCCCGGACCATGGCATCCTTCCGATCGCCTCACCGAACGACTTCACTTTGTCGCACCCGAAGCATGGGAATGCTGTGCTTCAGGCTCAGGAGGCGCTGACGGCTGTTCTCGAGCGCTACAGCGGTGCCCCGAGAGCAACTAAACGGCGAGCACCCGCAGCCCGGCCTTCTGAAACACCCAAGGCTGATTACGAAAAGCTGATGTCGCTCTATCACATGGAACGGCATGAGCGGCTACAGGCGGAAAAGCTGGCGAAAGCACAGGCACAGCGCTGCGCTCAGAAAGATGCGGAGATCGCCGACCTGAAGCGTCAACTCGCTGATCTTGCATCCGGCGGATCGCTGAGGGTGGTGTCATGAGTCTTCGCGCCGTCGGAAATCAGAACATCTTCGAAGTCGACGTTTCCGGCCTCTCGAACCCGGAAAAGGCAGCAATTTACTTTGAGCGGGCTAAGCTCGTCATCGAGCATGCGCTAAACGATCCGGATGAGCGCCAACTTGCCTTTCGCGGCAAGAAGTTCAGCCGCGCATACCTGTGCAACAAAGTTGGCTGCGGACCTGCTGTCACGACGCAGAACCCCCGCATAGCTGATTTGCTCTCCAACACGGACCGTTTGCTGGCCGGTGCATCGGAAACTGCGAGTCAAACGAGACGGCTTCCTGGTCAACAAACCGCGGAGGAGAAGGCCCTTCGCGAGCAGCTGAACGATGCCAATCGCCAGCTTCAGGTCGCTACGGCTGAGATTGCCGACCTTCGCCGCAAGCTGCGCGAGTGCGGCTACCGTGAAGCCGTTCTTGCAGACCATGGGCTGCTTCCCTGGTGACAGCGCCCGCCATCGAGGCCCTTGTGCGGGTGACACGAGTTCGCTTTCAGGATCCGCGAAGCCATGCGGCCGTGCTGGTCACCGACGAGCTCGATAGCGACGGCAAACGGTGCAAGCGCCAAGTCCTCCGCATTCCCGGCCACTTGGCGATACAACGCTTCTACCCTGCGCAGACCCTCAAGGTTGTGGGCCAACAGCGAACATGGGTGAACCCCCGCACCGGAGAACAAGAGCTTCAGCTCGCCGTTATTGAGTGGGAGGAAGTGCGCCCGCGAGGTGCTGCATGGATCGACATGGTCGCTGGGAACCCCGCTTTCCAAGGGATCGGTAAGCAGCTGGCCACCAAGATCTGGAGCAAGCTTGGGTCAGCAACATTGGAGGCACTTGAGAGCGAGAAGCCAGACGCGCTTCTGGAAGCGGTTCCCGAACTTGGCGCTTCGCGTGCTTCGATGATGGTCGAAGCCTGGCGAGGCTGCGGAAACGACAAGCTCCTCCGATGGCTCGATCAGCACCATGTGCCGAGGAAAGCGGCCGCTCGCTTGCTTCAGGCCTATGCCAATCAGGCAAGCGTCATCGAGCTCATCGACCGCGATCCATACCGCCTGATGGCCTTCGGCATCTCTTACAAAGGGGCCGATAAGCTCGCGACATCGAGCTTCGGCGTAGGCCCGTCAGATCCTCGGCGCCTCCATGCTGCAGTCGTTTGCTGCCTCCACCAAGCTTATCGACATGGACACACAGCGCTGCGTCGCGCCGAACTCATCGAGCGATTGAGCAAGCAGCTGAACTTCAGCGCCGAGCTAGGAGAGCAGGCGCTTGCCGGTCTGTATCAGGATGGAGGCTTCGTCCGGCCGTTTCCCGACCTGTATCAGCTTAGAGGCGTCTACCTCATGGAGGTGGAGATCGCGTCAGACTTATGTCGACGGTTGGATCAGGGCAGGCAGCGCCGCCTCGACATGCCCGTCGAGAACGACCCAAGGTCTGAGTTGCGACTTACTCCCGCACAGCAAACAGCGGTCGCCATGGCGGCGAATGAGAACTTTAGCCTCATCCTTGGCGGTGCGGGGACGGGGAAAACAGCTTGCCTCAAGGAACTTCACCGGTTGGTCGCGGCCGATGTAGGCAGGCCCGACGCGATCATTCAAATGGCGGTTGCCGGTAAGGCCGCGAAGCAAATGAAGGAGGCAACAGGGCGAGACGCCGTAACTGTCGCCGGCTTCCTTCACGTCCTGGAGGACGAGCGCATCGCCAATGCCACTCACACGGTTATCGACGAGGCGTCCATGCTGGACGTGCCAAGCTTCTACGCTATTCTGAAAAGGCTGAAAGGCCGGACGAAGCTAGTGCTCGTAGGCGACCCTTTCCAGCTTCCCCCTATCGGAGCCGGGAAGGTGTTGCACGTTCTTGCCGGACGTGCGGATATCAACAGCACTACGCTCGGAACGGTCTTCCGCCAGGGCGAAGGCAGCAGCATTCGAGGTGCCGCTGCTTCGATCCGAAAGGGACAGACGCTGACCCTTGGAAGCTATGCCGGTCAAAGCGAAGGCATCTTCCTGCTGAATCCGGAGAAGTCAGTTGGTGACGCGGTAATTTCAGCGGTTCGGCAGCTGCACGAAGTAGGCGACGTCAGTAACTTCAGTGTGCTCACGGCCACTCGCCAGGGGCGGGAAACCTCTGCCCTAGAAATGAACAGCCGCATTCAGGCGCTCCTGAACGGTAACGGGGCGGGCGGGAAGGAGGGCATAGCGGACACCGGTTTCGCGGTGGGCGATCGGCTTGTTTGCGACGTGAACTTCTGGGACCTCGATCTGATGAACGGGAGCCTCGGGGTGATCACCAAGGCGATCGGAGCTGAGGCGATCCATGATGCGGCACTCGGCCGCCCGCTCGCTGAGGTCAACGTGGATGGGCTCACGAAGACGTTGCACGAGTTACACCTGCGCCATTGCTCGTGGGGGTATGCGCTGACGTGTCATAGGGCACAGGGATCCGACTTCGAAGTGGTCATAGTGCCGCTTGACGGCCTGGTAGACCGCAGCTGGCTCTACACGGCCGTTACGAGAGCACGCAGGCTGGTGGTTCTCGTGGGCGCGCAGAGCGATCTCCAGCGCATCATCGACACGGAACCGCGAGTGGACGCTCGCGTGATCGCGTTGCCGCGGCACCTTGAGGAACAGGCTCAGGGGAGAATGCTCGATGCCGCATGACAGTGGCGAACTGGAGATCATTCGGACCGACGCATCGTGCATCATCGGCGGCGTTCCTCGCCCGGGACTACCAACCCTGGTGTGGCAGGACGGCGCTATTGAGGTTGCTGCAACAGACTGGTTGCGTGCTCTTGCCGTCGACTATGGCCTGCCAAACTCTACCCTCGCTCAATATGCGAAGGTCGTAAGACCTTTTCTACGTTTCTGTCGTGCAAGGGGCCGAGCGTGGAGCGACGTCGATGATGGTCTTCTGCGAAGTTGGCAGGAATTTTGCTTGCGGACCCGCAAAGTCAAACCAGAGACGGCACGCTACAACCTTGGGACCATTTTCCAGTTCTATGTGTGGGCGCAGGATGAGGCCGGCCTCCTGCGCGATCACGTAGCTACGACGAGGGAGCAGTCCGATCTCAAGGATCACATTTTCGCAATTTCAGCTCGTCGCCAGGCCCTTCGAGGAAGGACTACCTCCGAGTGGAAATGGCCCTACCTGGTAAGCGGCTCCTCATCGTCTGAAGGGCGGCGGGACACGCCAACCGAGGAACAGATTAGGGACATTCATGTGGCGGCTTCCCGTCGCGAGTGGGCCGAACGAAACATGCTGCTCTACATGTGGGCGGAGTTCGCCGGTCCCCGCCGCTTCGAGGCAATCCAGATCGGCCGGAGCCACCTCCCAAGTCGAGCGAAGATCGCGCAACTGCGTGAGAACGGTGGCACGCACCGCGTGATTGTGACCCGAAAAGGAAAGCGCTTCGGAACGTGGAGCTTGGAAGCGCCGGCCGATCTTCTGGACGCCACATGGGACTGGGTTGAGGGCGGTCTTCAAGAACTGCTCGAACCGTTCAGGCGAATTCGAGGCTGGCGCCAGCCCGATGAAATCTTCCTTTCATCTCAGACCGGGAAAGTGCTGCATCCAGACAGCGTCACAAAGATCGCTCGCTTGGATTTCGCCGAGGCCGGAGTGTCAAACGCGAGCCTCCATCGGCTACGAGCGCGCTTCGCCGTGAATATAGTGGAGAGCGAACTCCGTCTTATGGAGATGAGCGGGGTCTCTGTGCTTCCTGGATCGGCACTCGCCGACACGCTTCTGACTAGGGCGGCGGCCCGCATGGGCCAAAGCCATAAGGAATCATTGCGTCCGTATCTGAACACCGTCCTCGACCGCCGGACCCGCAATCCCAGCCATCTCGCCATTGAGGACGACCGGCTCGAGGCAGCGATGCTAATCAGACGCTTAGAACCATTGCTTCAACAGTTGAGTGTGATCGGTCCCGATGAAGGGTTGGTGGATGCTGACCTTACCCGCGAGAAGGCGCTACAGTTGGTTGAGAAGCTGGCCGACCAACTGCGGAAAGCTCCGAACGCCGCTTCCGCCCACGCCCAATCAGGACGGAGTTCCGGAACGTAAACCGGCTCGTCGCCTAGCTTAGGCGACCGACTGACTCCAAAGCTCGCTCTCTCGGCATCAAAGGTGAAATGATGTATTGGCCACACGTGGCACATGACCGACACCCATTCGCCCCAGAGCATGGGACGACACGGCTGACCGTTGAGGACCGGCATGCGTTTTTCGGCGCGGCCCGAGACGAAGAGGTCAACGAGGATCTCGTCAGCCTCTTCGAGGTTCATGCTGCTGCCCTTTCTCACGTCATCACAGATGATGCATGGCCTTGCCCGAAAGCGGACGACATCACAGGTAAGATCACGATCGAGTGAAGGGAAAGTAGCATGCCCAAGGCAGCACATCGGCATACGGATGACTTCGACTCATCGCTTGAACGAGCCTTGAAAGTCGCCAGTGACGAGGCAGCCAACGAGATGCTCTTGCGTGGTCAGTTCATCAGCTACCGCGAACACGATACTCCGCCAGGACACGTGATTCGAGAATACCCCGACGGAACCAAGGTCCTGGTGAAAGTCGATCTGAAGGCCGCCTTGGCCGCTGAGTGACTGATCGTCCTCAACTCTGGGTGATCGCTGGGCCAAACGGCGCTGGTAAGACGACCCTCGTGATGCAGCGACTGGCGGCTCGTTCGATCAACGAAGAGTTCGAGGTCATCAACCCAGATGTGATCGCGAACGGACTGCACCGGATTAACGGTCGCCTCAACGAGCGTGAGGCGGGCGAGATAGCCATCCGGCGACGCAACGAGCTCTTGCTGCACAGGCGGAGCCTGGCCATCGAGACGACCCTAAGCGGTTTCAGCGCCATTCGCTTCATGCAGCGGGCACGCTCTGCGGGCTACAAGGTCAATCTTATCTACGTCGGCGTGGACTCAGCCGACCTGTCCTACGAGCGGGTGCGGAACAGGGTGACAGCCGGGGGACACGATGTTCCGCTCGACGCCCTTGCTCGTCGATATCCGGACTCATCGGCAAAGCTGAAGGAGGCACTTACCCTGGCAGACAGGTCTTACGTGCTCGACAATAGCGGTCGGCGGCGGCGACTTCTTATGATCCGGGAAGGCGGACAGCTTCGCCACCTGGATCCCAGTCTGCCCTCTTGGTTCAAGGACGCTGTCCCGCACCAAATGCGCTATAAGCCTCGTAATGGCCCAGAGGGCCCCTAACAAGGAATGAGCGAACCAGACATGCCTGTCCTCATCGATCCTCCAGGTGGAGGGAACTACGGATTTCCCAAGGAAGTCCCTTCCGACATCGATAGTAAGGCGTTCTGGGCGCGACTATCGGAATGGCTGGTGGAGAACGGCTACCCAGCCGAGATGCTCGAGCCGTTTGGCGCTGAGAAATACACTCGGATCATCGGAAATTTCGACGATGACGAGACTGGCGAAAAGATGCGAGCCTCATACGACCCTAATGAACGCATTCGCGAGAAGCAGCGGGCCCGCGAACAGGACGATGCAGACCTCGCGTCTGGTAGGGTCAGTGCGGCGGAGCTGAGCGCACGCAACAACTTCTTCGCTGGCTTCGACATTCGCAACGCCGAGATCGAGCTTCGAAAGGCGCTGAAGTAGCAGCGAAGGCTCGCATTGGGGGCCGGGCTCAACCTGTCCTATAACAAAGCCTTCGTGACGCCAGAACGGAAGGGAGTGCCTGCATGCCGAATAGCGTAGCGATTGAGCCGCTAAGTAGGCGGACCGGAAAACCGTTCAACATCGCCTCCTATGCCCTGCTGACCCACATGCTGGCGCGCGAATGCGGGCTGGAGCCGGGCACCTTCGTGTGGACCGGCGGCGACGTGCATCTTTATTCCAATCACCTCGACCAGGCGCGGCTGCAGCTCAGCCGTGAGGTCAGGTCCCTGCCCCGGCTTCGGATCAAGGACCGCGGACAGGACCTGTTCAGCTACGAACTGGAAGACTTCGAGGTGGTCGGATACGATCCGCATCCGCATATCGCCGCCCCTGTGGCAGTCTGAAAGTCCGCCACCGAATTGCCACAAGCGACTGACATCGTTACCGAAATCACGCCAATAACAGGTAGGGCCGAAGACCGAATGCACGCCGACCCTTTGCCGGCCTTTCTTGCGTGGCCGGGTGACACGGCGCGTCAGATCGCCGAGGCCGACTGGGAAGCGGTCGGCTTCCTTCCTCCCGCCAAATGGCCCGCCGGCCTTAAGGGCATGGTAGGCATGATGGTCCGCTCCCCCGCCGCCATGGTGCTGCTGTGGGGCGAACGCGGGCTGATGATCTACAACGACGCTTATGCGGTGCTGACGCAGGGCGTGAACAAGATCGCGCTACCGGTGGCCGAGGCGTGGCCCGAGATCGCCGACTGGAACACCGACATGCTGCGCAAGGTGCGCGGCGGCCATGTCGAGACGTTCCGCAATCAGCGCATGGTGCTTCACCGCCACGGGCGAGAGGACGTGATCTATTTCGACCTCGCTTATTCCCCCGCGCTCGACGACAGCGGCGAGATCGGCGGTATGATGGTGGTGGTCAACGAGGTCACGCAGGAAGTGCTGCAGGACGAGATGCGCACCGCCGCGGAACTGCGGCAGCGGGCGATGCTCGACCAGATGCCCGGCTTCGCCGCGGTGCTGACCGGGCCGGATCATGTGTTCGCTTACGTCAACGACGCGTATCGCGAGATCGGCGGCGAACGCGAGTATATCGGCCGGCCGGTCCGGGACGTATTTCCCGAACTCGAAAGCCAGGGCTTCTTCGCCCTTCTCGACCAGGTCTTCACGAGCGGCGAGCGCTATGTCGCCCACCGGATCGAACTGCAGCTTTCCCAGAACAAGGAGAGCAGCTTCATCGAATTGCTGTACGAACCGATCCGCGATGATTCAGGTGCCGTGATCGGCATCTTCGTCGGCGGCTACGATTCGACGACGATTCACCGCGCGGTCGCCAATCTGGCCGAACGCGAGGCGTTCCTCAGCGAAGTGCTGCGCAGCTCGACCGACTGCATCAAGGTGCTCGACCTCGAAGGCCGCCTGACGTTCATGAGCGAAGGCGGGCAAAAGGTGATGGAGATCGACGACTTCGCCGCGGTCGCCGAATGTCCGTGGCCGTCGTTCTGGGAAGGCGACGGCAACAGCCACGCCAAGGACGCCATCGCCGCGGCACGCGCGGGTCAACCGGCGAAATTCATCGCCGAGGCCAACACCTTCAAGGGCAAGCCTAAATGGTGGGACGTGTCGGTGGCGCCGATCCTTGGTCCCGACGGCAAGCCCGCCAAGATTCTGTCGGTCTCGCGCGACACAACCGAGCTGGTTCAGGCGCAGGAGCGGCAACGCCTGCTCAACGGCGAACTGGGCCACCGCCTCAAGAACGTCCTGACCATGGTGCAGGCGATCGCCAGCCAGACCTTCCGCCGCGCCAGCAGCGTCGACGAAGCGGCCGAAGCCTTTGCCGCGCGCCTGACCGCGTTCGGCAAGGCGACCGACATCCTGACCGCGACCGCCTGGGACGAGGCCTCCTTGAAGGATATCGTCGATTCGGGCCTCAGCGCCGCGGAGGGATTCAAGGATCGGATCGAGATCGTTGGCGGTGATGTGGTGGTTCCGGGCCAGGCGGGACTTGCGCTGACGCTGGCCTTGCACGAACTGGCCACCAACGCCTGCAAATATGGCGCGCTGAGCAACGAGGACGGCAAGGTCCGTATTCACTGGCAGGAAGTCGGCGACGACAATTCATCGAAACGCTTTCGTTTCGATTGGAAAGAATCGGGCGGTCCTCCGGTTAGCGCCCCTCAGAGAAGAGGGTTCGGGTCACGCATGATCGAACGCTCACTCGCGTCCTATTTCGAGGGGAGCGCGAGCTTGCGGTTCGATCCGGCCGGGGTCGAGTTTGCAATCGACTCGGCCATGCCCGCGTATCGGGTTCGCAAGGGTTGAGGAGGATGGCAGGAATAATCGAACGCAAGAGCATCCTGATCGTCGAGGACGAGCCGTTCGTGCGCGACGATCTGGTCGATTTCTTCGAAGATCGCGGCTTAACCGTTTACGCCGCCGGCAATGCCGACGAGGCGATCCGCATTCTGCAGCGTCACCCGCCGATTTTCGCGGTGCTGACCGATATCGAAATGCCGGGATCGATGGATGGCATGCGGCTGGCACATTACGTCCGCGACCGGCATCCGCCGACGCTGCTGCTGGTCGCCTCGGGCGTGGTCCGTCCGAAGCCCGAAGAGCTTCCGACGGACGCATTGTTCTTTGCCAAGCCGTTCAACCCGCGGGTGCTGTTGCAGCAGATCCGCCAGGCCTGAAGC
>Ga0310813_10000686_pt1 | contig 20794 bp, 22 predicted proteins | sample YN3metagenome_FD_203086 | JGI IMG/M metagenome (GOLD analysis project Ga0310813, IMG submission 203086) | Soil microbial communities from experimental microcosm in Duke University, North Carolina, United States - YN3 | ecosystem: Engineered > Artificial ecosystem > Soil microcosm > Unclassified...
CGCTAGACGCATCATCAGGCCGGCCGTTTGCCATCCGCTGGCGATGAGGCCACCGAATTGCGTACGCCGTGCCGCCTCCGCGTCGATGTGAAAGGCCTGCGGATCGTACCGCCGCGCGAATTCAACGATGTCCGACTCGCTGATGGAGATCGTCCCGAGGTCGTGCACGCTGCCGGGCACATAATCTTCGAAGTAGCGGTCTGTCATCTATTTCCACCGCGTGAGGATCGACTCGCGATCGAACAGCCGGATGCCAATCGTCATCAACGCCAGGTTGAGCGCCGCGAGGGCGGCGCAGATCTGAAGAATCACGGCGCTGGTGAGCTGGAAATTGTTGGTGAACTCCGCGACGAGCAGCGCGCTGATCGGCAGGATGACGAGCGCGCCGATTTGCTGCGCGCTGCGCGCGTCGTTGACGCGCGACGACACGCAGACGGCCATCTGCAACGCGGCGAGCGCCGCCAGCGGGCCAAGCAGGAAGATCGTCAGCAGCGCACGCGGAAAGAAGAGCGTCCGGTAGACGCCGGCATGTGCGAAGACGATGGCACCGGCAACGTACAGCGCGAAGCAGCCGGCGACAAGGATGATGCCGGGGATCAACGCCCCGAGCACTTTGGCGGCGAGCAGTTCGAACGTCGTGATCGGTGTGGCCAGCAGCGGTTCAAGCGTTCGCGCCTGCTTCTCCCCGACGACGGCGTAGGCCGCGACCGACATCGCACCGGCCACCGGCGTGAGCACGAGCAGGATGAGGAACTGCTGGAAGATCATGGCCTGAATCGCGCCCTCGGCATCGAGCTGTCTGGTGGCGGGCTGCTCGCGGTACATCTCCAGCGCGATGCGGAAATCGCTCGAGTCCGACAGTCGTTCGCCTGTCACGTACGGAACGGCGACGGCGATGAGAAACGGCATCACGATCGAGACGACGCCGGTGATGACCGCGGGTACGAACAGCGCCGGGTTCGCTCGAACATCTGAGAGTTCCTTGCCCAGCAGCGCCGCGATGCGTTTCATGGCTCATCACCCGCGAGGAGCCGCAGATAGACGTCTTCGAGCGGCGCTTCTTCCGGAAGCACAGAGACGACGCTCGCTCCGGCTTCGACGAGCAAGCGAACGATAACAGGAGCCGTGTGCTCGACGTCCGTCACGCCGATAGACAACGTGCGGCCATTCGCGCGAATGTCGCTGACGGTGGAGCGGAGCGTGTCGGAAAAGCGCGCCGCATCTCCGCTCAGCGTAATGAGCAGCCGCGACCCGAACAAACGCGTGCGCAGCGCGGCCGGCGTGTCGAGCGCGACGAGGCGCGAGCGCAGCACCGCGACGCGATCGGCGACGCGCTGTACTTCGTCAAGATTGTGCGTGGAGATGAGCACCGCGCGATTCTCGTGTCGGAGATGAAGAATCAGCTCGCGTACTTCGCGGGCGCTCTCAGGATCGAGGCCCGAGGTCGGTTCATCGAGCAGGACGATGTCGGGGCGATGCAGCAGGGTGCGCGCCAGCGCCACGCGCTGCTTGAGGCCTTTCGAGAGCTGCGCCGCGCGATCGTTCTTGCGCGCAGCAATGTCGAACAGGTCCAGGGCCTCGTCAACGGCACGCGCCGGGTTGTCCAGCCCGTGCAGCTTCGCATAGACGAGAAGGTTCTGCTTCACGGTCAGGCGATCCCACAAACCGGGCGCCTCCGTGAGAAAGCCGATGTGGCCGTCGACCTGCACGCTGCCAGATGTCGGCCGAATCAAATGCGCCAGCATGCGCAGCGTCGTCGTCTTGCCGGCGCCGTTCGGTCCGAGGAGCGCGAAGATTTCGCCGCGCGCCAGCTCGAACGAAAGATCGTCAACGGCAACACGCGAATCGAATCGGCGCGTGAGATGTGACGCGACGAGGGCCGCCACGTGTGCTTAGCTGACCCGTAGCGGGTCGTACTCGTAGCAGCCGGGCGTTACGAGGATGTGGCCGTTGCGTGTGAAGAACAGGCTTGTCGGCGTGATGATGCCGGTGGCGCTGAACTGAACCGTCCGCGTCTTGTCGCCTTCCTTGTCGTAAACGTAGGTGAACGGCACGACGAGGGACACCCAGAGCTGTCCCTGCGCATCGACGGCGGCGGCGCGGACAATCGGCTGCACGAACGGCACCTCGCGATCCTCGACCCGGCGCGTCGGCCACATCGTCGGCATCGACGACACGAGGTCGTCGATCTCGCGTCCTTCGATGTGACGTTCGAACAGCAGCTTGCCGGTTGCATCGTACTTGCGGAACATCGGCTGTCCGGTGAGGAAGACGTAGTAGAACCCGCCCGTCGGATCGACGAGCGGCAGCCCCGCATTGAGCGCGAGATTCAGGTCGCGCTCCTGCTCGTGGCCGGTGTCGCGCAGCCGTCCGATCGTACGCTGCGGTACGCCGCCAACGGAGTATTCGGTAATCAACGAGCCGCGCTCGGGCTCGCTGAGGAAAATCGAATTGCTGGAGAACTGCAGCGAGGAGATACCGGTGACCGCATCGTTACCGACGATGACCTGCGGCATCGAGCGGCCGGCGATGAAGAAGCCGCCGCTTCTCAACGCGCCGGGGCCGAAGATCTGCAAGCGCTCCTGGCCGCGCGGCACGTCAGCGACGACAAACGATCCTTCGGCCGTCGTATCGAAGCCGCCGGGCGAGATGATGCGCCCCGACTCCTCGCCGATTTCCACCACCTTCCGCGCCGTCGTTCGCTCGGGATCGATCATGTAGATGGCGTGCCCGCGGCGATCGAACACGAAGTAATAGCCATTGGCGACCTGCTGGAACGCGACCGGCTCTTCGAACAGGCCCGTCAGATGCGGTGGCAGCGCGCCCACCGGACGCAGAACGTCAACGCGAACTGCAGCGTAGGCGGTGATGCTGTAGCGGCCGACCTTGAGGTCGGACCCGGCGCATGCGAATGCGAGAAGCAGACAGAGTGCGGCGGCGAGCTTAATAGGCGGCAACGGAGCGGATCGCTTTCAGCACATCCGCCGATCCCGGAAGGATCGCTTCCTCCAGCACCGGCGCATAGGCGACGGGGCAATCGAGCGAGGCGACGCGCGTTACCGGTGCATCGAGCTCGTCGAACAATTCCTGGCCGATGCGCGCCGCGATGTGGCCGCCGAAGCCCGCGGTCATCTGATCCTCGTGCGCAACGATCACGCGGTTCGTCTTCCTGGTGTACGCCGCAATCGTGTCCCAGTCGAGCGGCACGATCGTGCGTAGATCGACGATGGCCACGCTGATGTTGTCGTGCTCGGCCTGCTGCGCGGCGACGATAGCGCGCTGCACGAGCGCGCCCCAGGTAAAGATGACCACATCCGTCCCTTCGCGCACCACCGACGCTTTGCCGAACGGAATCATGTAGTCCGGTCCCGCATAGGCGGCCTTGTTGTACGTCTGCCGGTAGAGATGCTTGTGCTCGAGGAACATCACGGGATCGTCGCAGCGGATTGCCGTGCGCAGCAGACCCGCGGCATCGCGCGCGTTCGACGGAAACACGATGCGGATGCCGGGGCAATGCGCGAAGATGGCGACACCCGACTGGCTGTGGTACGGCGCGCCGCCACGCAGGTATCCGCCGATCGGCACGCGCACCACCATCGGGCAGCTCCAATGGTTGTCCGATCGATAGCGCATCATCGCCATCTCGTCGCGCAGCTGCATGTAGCCCGGCCAGATGTAATCGAAGAACTGGATCTCGACGACCGGCTTGATGCCGCGCAGCGCCATGCCGACGGCGCGTCCGATGATGTTCGCCTCCGCCAGCGGCGAATTGAACACGCGGTCGCTGCCATAGAGTTTCTGCAGCCCGTGCGTCACTTTGAACACGCCGCCCTTGCCCGATACCTTCGCCAGCGCGGCTTCCCGGCTCGCGTCCGCCACGTCCTGGCCGAAGACGACGATGCGGGGGTTCCGCGCCATCTCATCTCGAAGCGTGGCGTTGATGGCGCCAACCATCGTGTCGGGTGAGCCGTCGAGAGCGGGGTCGGTTTCGAATTGGGCTGATGTCGGATCGACATCGGGAGAGAAAACGTAGCGGGCTGCGGTATCGGGTTCGGGCTTGGGAGCGGCTAGCGCACGCTCGACGGCCTCGTTGACCTCCCGCTCGACATCGCCGGTGAGCTGCGCAAGCTCTTCGGCGGATGCGAGCTCCTCCGATAGGATCAGGTCGCGTAGCCTCACAATCGGATCGCGACGTGCCTCGGCCTCGCGCTCCTCCTTCGTCTTGTACAGCTTCTCGTCGTCCGATAACGAGTGCGAGTACGGACGAATGACTTTCGCATGCACCAGCGCCGGACCCTTGCGCGAGCGTACGTGCGCGACGGCCTCGCGCATCGTGTCGAAGCTGGCGAGATAGTCGGTGCCGTCGCAGCGATAGACCTGCAGGTTCGGAACGCCGCTCACGACGCGCGACAGATCGCCGCCGGGCGTCTGCACTTCAACAGGCGTCGAGATGGCGTAGCCGTTGTCTTCGACGAGATAGAGCACCGGCAGATTGCGCGTGCATGCGGTGTTGAGCGATTCCCAGAATTCACCTTCGCTCGTCGACCCTTCGCCGATGGTGATGAGCGTGATCTCGTCGCGCTCGAACTGTGATTCGCGGTCGGGGATGTCCGCGAGGCGCTCGTACAGCCGCCCTGCTTCCGCGACTCCGATGCCGTGCAGGCACTGCGTCGCAACCGCACTGCTCGCCGACGGAATGTTGAGGCGGGTATTCGACCAGTGGGAAGGCATCTGCCGTCCGCCGGACGCAGGGTCGGTGGCCGCGCCGACCGAGCCGAGCAGCATGTCGAGCGGCGTGACGCCGAGCGTCAGCGCCAGCGCCCGATCGCGATAGTAGGTGAGAAACCAGTCGTGCCCCGGACGAAGGTTGCGACCCGCAGCGACGAGCACGGCTTCGTGGCCCGCACCGCTGATCTGAAAGAACGCCTGACTCTGATTTTTGAGCTGAATCTCCTTGTCGTCGATCTTTCGCGACAGGAGCATGAGGCGATAGGCGGACAATAGATCTTGCGCCGCCCCCTTCGAGCGCGTTGCCGCGCCGTTGGTGAGGGTCGACCCCTTCATGGCAAAAAAATTATGTCACACTCGTGCAGCCCTCGTATGGCCGCCACCGTCACCCTGCATCGCTGGGATGAGATCGCCCTGGAGAAGGTCACCGAGATGATCTCGCGGAAGATTGTGTCGGGTGAGCGCGAGATGCTGGCACAGATTTATTTGAAGCGCGGTGCGCTCGTGCCGTTCCACACGCACGACAGCGAGCAGATGACCTACATTCTGCAGGGCGCGCTTCGCTTTTATATCGGCGGCGAGGAGATCATCGTGCGCGAAGGCGAAGTGCTGCACATCCCGTCGCGCGTGCCGCATCAGGCCGAAGCGCTCGAGGACACGCTCGAGCTCGACATCTTCAGTCCCCTCCGCACCGAGTGGATCGACGTCGTAGCAGACGAGGATGAACGCTGATGGCAACGCAGGCGCGCGCACGCGGGGCCGTCGCGGCGCCGCGCGGCGTGTTGGGCCTGCGGCTGCTCGCCGTCATGCTCGGCATCTTCTTCCTCGGAATGAGCTCGACGAAGTTCGGCTGGTTCCTCGATAGCAGCATCCTGCTGAACAAGTTTCAGATGATCTTTCTGCCGAAGGCGCCGCCGATCGTGCGCTGGTATCTCGAGACCGTCTGCATTCCCGGCACGCCGCTGTTTGCGCGGCTCGTCCCGCTTGGCGAGATCGCCGCGGGCCTGGCGTTGATCGCCGGCTTCTGGACGCGTATGGCCGCGACCGTCGCGTTCCTGATGGTGCTGAATTTCCATTTCGCGACGAGCGCGTTCTGGTCGATCGATTTTCTGCGTGATGGAACGGGTTTGCCGGTGCTCGGTGGGCTGCTGGCGCTGGCCATCAACGGCGCGCGCCTGCCATTCAGCGCCTCGCGGTAATGGGGCGGGTGTGTTAACACCCGGCCCCTATCCTACCGACCTCAATGAACCCGTCGATTGACGTCGTCCGCGCGACCACCTGAGTACACATCGAACCGCGTACGGCGACGGTTGATGCGCCACTTCAGGTAGCGGTACTGAAATTCCGAGAGCAGATGGAGGCGGCCACCCTTCAGGTAGAAGTAACCGGCGATCGCGCCGCCGATGTGTGTGGCGTGCGCGACGTTGCCGCCGGAGAACAACGAGATGACCCCGAGAATCAGCAATAGGTACTTCGCCTTAATCGGGAAGATGCCATAGACGAAGATTTCTCGGTGCGGAAAGTAGAGCCCGTAAGCGAGCAGCACTGCCACAATCGCGCCGGACGCGCCGACGGTCCGCGAAAAATACAGCGCCTGCAACCCGAAGAAGGGGATGAACGAGACGAGGATGGTCGTGACGGCGGCGGCGATCCCAGTAATGAAGTAGTACTTCACGAAATATCGTGTCCCCCACATGCGCTCCAGCTCGACCCCGAACATCCACAGGAAGAGCATGTTGAAGAGCACGTGAAAGACGCCGTCGTGCAGGAACATGTACGACACGAGCCGCCAGATCTGTCCGTGAACGACGCTTTGGGGATTGAGCCACAGCGGAACCTGCACCACCGGCGCGATGTACGTGATTAGGAACATCGCGACGTTGGCGATGATGATGGCCTTGATGGCGGGGGTCCACGGCCCTGGCCCGAAGGAATATGCGAGCGTCGATGAGGATGGATATCGGGATCGCATCGATCCAGTTTGTTCCAACTATGCGGTGCTGAGCAACTTCTATGCCCTGGGACCGCTGCGCTTCAGCGCGAGCGCAGCGGCTTCCCGAAATTCGCGGATGCGTAGAAAATGCGCGGCAACTGCCAGCACCAAAAGAGCCGTCACTATTGTGAACAGCAGCCGTCCCGCTTGGCGAATGAATGTGTCGCCGCCCATCGAGGCCTCTAACGCGCTGTTAACCACAACCGCCGCCGTCCCCATCAGCAGCGAAGCGGCGGCGATCCTCGCCAGCGAGCTGAGCACACGCCGGTCGTCCAGTCCCCCGAGCCGCGCGCGCAGCATCCACAACAGCGCCGTCGCATTGAAGAGCGCCGCGATCGACGTGCCGAGCGCCAGGCCGCGATAGCCGAGCGCGTGCACGAGCATGACGTTCAATACCGCGTTCGCGACCACCGAGGCGATGCTGATGTACACCGGTGTGCGGCTATCCCCGAGCGCGTAAAACGTCGGCGACGCAATGCGCACGACTGAATAGCCAAGCAGCCCGATGGCGTAAAACTGCAGCGCGGCCGCGGTCGCGGCCGTGTCTGCCGGCAAAAATGCCCGCCGCTCGAAGATGACGCGCACGATGGGATGCGCCAGGATGATAAGGCCGACCGTTGCGGGCACATTCATCATCATCATCAGCGACAGGCCGTCGGCCATCGTGGTTCTCACTCCAACTTCATCGTCTCGCGCCGCATGACGTGACACCGCGGGAACGGTGGCGGTGGCGATCGAGACACCGAAGAGCCCGGTTGGCAGATACATCAGGCGGAACGCGTAGTTCAGCCATGAGACGGCTCCGGTCCCCTGGCCCGTCGCCAGTACGGTGTTGATGAATACATTTACCTGTGTCGCCGCAAGGCCGATGGTTCCCGGCCCCATCAGCATCAGCACGCGCCGCAGTCCTTCCTGTTTCCAGTTCAGCACCGGCGTATAGGTGAAACCTTCGCGGCGAAGCAGCGGCACCTGCAGCAGCACCTGCGCGACACCGCCGATGAGAGCGCCGATGGCAATCGCGGTGATAGGCGGAATGCCGAATCGCGGCATCACCGGGACGAGCAGCAGCGCGCAAACGATCGTCGCGATGTTGAACATCGCGGGCGCGAGCGCGGGGATGAAGAAACGATGCAGCGAGTTGAGCATTCCCATCATCGCCGCCGCAAGCGCGACGAGTGTGAGGAACGGAAGCATGAGGCGCGTGAGCCGGACCGTCAGCTCCACTTTGCCGGGGACCGCTGCGTAGTCAGCGGCAAGCGCGTACACCAGAGGGCGCGCGAAAACGACACCGAGCACGACGAGGATTCCGGTCACGACGAGGAGCGCGTTGATGATGTTGCTGCCCAGACGCCACGCCGATGACCTGTCGCCCGACGCGAGCTGTCGCATGAATACCGGGACGAACGCCGCGCTCATCGCGCCTTCGGCGAACAGATCGCGCACCAGGTTGGGGATGCGGAATGCGACGTTGAACGCATCCATAGCGTTGCCGGCGCCGAACATTGAGGCGAGGACCTGATCCCGCACCAGACCCAGGATCCGGCTGGTCATCGTTGCGGCGCCCGCCGATGCGGCGGAGCGCGCGAGACGGGTTTGTTCGGAGGGTGCCCTATGCTCCAAGCTTGCGGCGGACCGCTTCGTTGACCACGCGACCGTCCGCGTTTTTGCCGGCCAGGCGCGGCATGACGGCTTTCATCACCTTGCCCATGTCCTTGACGGAGCTGGCGCCGGTCTCCGAAATCGCCGCGGCGATCGCGGCGTCGATCTCCTCAGCGGAGGCAGCGGGCGGCAGATACTCTTCGAGAATCTTGATTTCCGCGCTTTCCTTGTCTACGAGGTCGGTGCGGCCTGCTTTCGCGAACTGTTCAATCGAATCGCGCCGCTGCTTGACCAGCGTCGACACGACCTGCAGCACCTCCGCATCGTCGAGGTCGTGCGACTTCTCGATTCCCTTGTTCATGATCGCGGCCTTCAGCATCCGCAGCGCCGACAGACGAATCGGCTCCTTGGCCTTCATGGCAGCGGCGATATCGGTGTTGACTTTGTCGCGGAGCAGCATCATCACAAATCACTAATCCCAAATCGCTAATCACAAATCGCTAATGATCCTGGTCAGAGTCGCCGTAGGTGATGTGCCATTTGGCGGTTTCGTCGTAGAAGCCTTTCGGCACCTGGACGGCGTTGACCTTGACGCTCACTTCGAGCGTCGACTTCACGGCGAAGTAGCCGTTGCGCCGCAGCGCGCGCCGGAACGGACCATTCATCGCGTAGGCGCGCACCTTGTCCGCATCTTCGGCACGGGCGGCGCGATCCACCCATCGCAGCAGCGTCTTCATGCCGGCCACATCATCCGGATCCGCAAGAAAGTCGACAAGCAGCGTCGCGCGGCCGAGCGGCTCGTGCACGTGGCGATAGACGGCGTAGCCGTGCACCTCGCCCATCCGCTTCAAGGCGACGACTGAGTAGCGGACGTGTGGCGGCTCGATGTAGCGCCAGTTCAGATATGCAGCATCCCGCCGTACCGAGAGATCGAACTTCGACGCCAGCCGTTCCCAGAGCGCCGTGAACGACGAATCGAAACGCCGAATTGGTTCGCATTCCGCGCGCAGCGGCCGCGAGCGCGAGATCACCTGCACAACCGGCCAGGTCAGCGCGGAGATGACGCGGTTGACCGGCAGCGGCCATTGAGGCATCCGCACAGCGCGTCGCGTCAACGGCTTCACGAGGCACGGCACGATGTGGGCGTCGGGCCAGCGCAGGCGATCGAGCAGCTTGCGTCCTTCCGATGTGGCGCCGAGCGACAGCACGGCGCCGCTGTTTCGGTCCCACGTGCGCACGAGCGCTTCGCCGATGCCCTGGCGCCTCCGTTCGGGCGCGACCATCGCGTCGCTTCCCCACGCGCCTTCCACCTCGATCCCTTTGATCGAGACGCGCACCGGCAGCGTCGTGTAGTGACCGATGATCGTCGGTCCTTCGCGCGCGACCCAGATTTCAGGCTGTCCGGTCTGGTTGTACGGATTGCGTCGATGTTGCCAGTCCCAGCGCAGGCGGAGCGCATTGGCGGCGTCTGCGCCATGCGTTCGGCGGTAAAGAGTATCGACGCCGCGACGATCGTCCGGCTTGAAGCGGTCAATTTCTGACAAGCCGACTAGTCCTGCGGTCGCGGCGCCGCCCCCTGCGGAACGGGCTGTGGCGGCGGCGTAATCACCCCGGGTCGAAGCGACGAGCCTGCCGGCAGGCCGAATGGATTGGTGGGCGTGCCGACGACCGGCGGGGCTTGCTGCGTCTGAGGCGGATTGCCATCAGGCAGCACGATCGGAGGCATCACCGTCGGATTGAACGGCGCTGCGCCAGCGACCGGGCGCGGAACGGGAATCTGAGCGGGAACAGCGACAGGGCGGCCGAGAGGAACGCCGTCGTTGACGAGATTGCCGTTGAGGTCTGCGTTATCGTCGCCGGCGTTTTGATCCTCGCCTGCTTGCCGCGGCACGATCGGCCGGATACCACCGGGAGCCTGAAATACGGATGTCGCTGTCGGCGTCGGATTCCGCGGCGCGACGCTGGTCGGAAGAATCATGATGCGGTCGTACATCGACGCACCGGGCAGACCGGCGTCACGCGCCGCCACAACATAGCCGCTCACGCCGCGCAGGACAATGTCGAGCGCCTGGCGTTCCGGGACGCCTTCGAGATCGAGGGTCACCGGCGCGCCAGCTACACGATCGCCGTTCACGATCTTTGCGCCGCCAACACGTGCCCACTCGGCGAGGATAGTACGCACGGGGACGTTCTGCGCGTGAAGCGTGACGCGGCCGCCGCTGATCTGGAGCGCGAGCGGCGATTGCGCGTTCGCGAGCGCGGCGCAGCAGACTAGCGCGACGGTGGCGGTAAAAATCCTCAACTGCATGGAACCTTTATTGTACGGCCACGCGCTTCAATTGGCGCGCATGTGGTCGATAACGCTGCGGATAATGTCCTCGAGCGCCACCTTCGGCTCGTAGCCCACAAATTCCCGGATTTTCGATATGTCCGGCACGCGCCGCGGCATGTCCTCGAACCCCGCCTCGTAGGCCTGATCGTACGGAATGTAGTGAATCTCCGAGCAGCTGCCCGTCATCTGCTTGACGCGAGCCGCCAGATCCGCGATGGTCACCTCTCCCATATTGCCGATGTTGAATACCTCGCCGATCGCACGTTTGTCGTGCGCCAGCCTGACCAGCGCGTCAACGACATCGCCGACGTAGGTGAAGCTGCGCGATTGTGTGCCGTCGCCAAAGACGGTGATTGGCTGTCCCGCCAGCGCCTGCCGGACGAATGTCGGCAGCACCATGCCGTACTGACCGGTCTGCCGCGGACCGACCGTGTTGAACAGGCGGACGATGACGACCGGCAGCTTCTTTTCTTTCCAGTAGGCGAGCGCCAGGAACTCGTCGATTAATTTGCTGCAGGCGTAGGCCCACCGGTGCTTCACCGACGGTCCGAGCACGAGATCGGCGGCTTCGCGAAACGGCACGTCGACACTCTTGCCGTAGACCTCTGATGTCGACGCGATGAACACCAGCTTCTTCTTCTTGTTCGCGTGCTTGAGAACGACCTCGGTGCCATGCACGTTCGTTTCAATCGTGTGCACCGGCTGCTCGACGATCAGTTTGACGCCGACGGCGGCGGCGAGATGAAAGACGACGTCGCTGCGGTCAATCAGTTCGGCCAGCAGCGACTCGCTGGTGACGGAATCGATGGTGTACGAAAATCCGGCTCGGCCCTTCAGATGCGCGATGTTGTCGATTGAGCCGGTCGACAGGTTGTCGAGCACGATGACCTCGTGGCCGTCATCGAGTAAGCGTTCCGCCAGGTGCGAGCCGATGAATCCTGCGCCGCCGGTAATGAGCGCTTTCACGCCAGGATGTGTCCCTTCTGAAATTGGTCGACTGCGGAGGATATCCGCTCGACCTGCGCATCGGTCAAGCGCGGATGCAGCGGAAGCGACAGGATTTCCTGCGCGACGCGCGCCGCAACGGGAGCGTCCTTTTGCGTCAACGATGCGAACGCCGGCTGTTGCGGTAGTGGCACCGGGTAATGAATCAGCGTGTCGATGCCCGAGGCGCGCAGATGCGTTTGCAGCGCCGCACGTTCGGCCGAACGCACGACGAAGAGATGGTAGACGTGACCGTTGTCGCGGAGGCGCAGCGGATGAACGGCGCGGCCAAGTCGTTCTTGGTACGCCGCAGCAATCTCGCGCCGCCGCGTCGTCCATCGGAGCAGCAGCGGCAGACGCGCGCGAAGAACGGCTGCCTGCAGATCGTCGAGGCGGCTGTTGATGCCCGGGTCGGCGTGCACGTACCGATCGACCTGTCCGCCGTTGCGCAGCCGCCGGATCCGATCGGCAATCGATGCGTCGTTCGTAATGACGGCGCCACCGTCACCCAGAGCGCCGAGGTTCTTCGTCGGGTAGAAGCTGAACGCACCGCCGGTCCCGAAGGTGCCGACGGGTAACCCGTCGCACGTTCCCAGGTGCGCCTGGCAGCAGTCTTCAACGATCGCGAGCGCATGACGCTGCGCGATCGCCTGCAGCGGACGCATGTCCGCTGCCTGTCCGTACAAGTGCACGGGAATGATCGCGGACGTACGCGAGGTGACGGCTGCTTCGCAGGCAGCGGGAGCGAGTGTCAGGGTCTCTTCGTCAACGTCACCGAACACGGGCGTCGCACCGGCCATCAGCACCGCAAGACCCGTGTACGCGGCGGTGATCGCCGGCACGATTACTTCGTCGCCCGGCTTGACCCCGATCGCGCGCAGCAGCAGCGCGATCGCGTCCGTGCCGTTGCCGACTCCCACCGCGTGCGCCGCGCCGCTCGCCTCGGCGAATTCCGCTTCGAACTCTTCGACTTCAGGTCCGAGCACGAACCAGCCGCGCCTGACCACGCGGTCGATGGCGCCGCGCACCGCCGCATCATCTTCGCCGGGCCTCAGATCGAGGAAGGGAATCCGCTCCGGCGTCACAGGCTCGCGACCTGTTCGCCGGTCGTGGGGACGTAGTGATCGAAGTGCGCTCGGTAGAAATCGAACGTGCGCTTCAGGCCGTCCGCAAGCAGCGTCGTCGCTTTCCATCCGAGTGTCGCGCCAATCTTCGAGGAGTCGGCGTAGAAATCGCCGATGTCGATCGCCTTCTTGTCGGGCGGCCAGGCGGTGAGGCGGAACCGCCCCGAGCCGGCGGTGCGAATCATCAGCTCGACGAGCTCGCGGTGGCGAATCGGCTCGAGACCGCCGACGTTGAACGCCTCGCCGTTGGATGCGTCATTCGCACCGGCGCGCAGAAAAGCCTCCACCGCGTCATCAACGTACACAAAATCGCGAAGCTGTGAACCGTCGCCGTAAATCTCGACTTCCTCATCCTCGAGCACCAGGCGGATGAACCAGCCGATGAATCCCTGCCGACTGTGTTTCAGTAGCTGCCGCGGGCCGTAGATGTTCGTGAGGCGGAGGGACGTCGCACGAACACCAAAGACGTTGTTGTAGACGAGATGGTAGTACTCGCCGGCGGCCTTGTTGATGCCGTTGACGTCGGTCGGCCGTACGAGGTGTGACTCGGTGACCGGCAGGCTGTCGGGACGGCCATAGATCTGCCGCGTGCCGGCGAACACGACCTTTACCCCCGGATTGTTTCGGCGGCATGCCTCCAGCAACGTCAGCTGGCTGCGGCAATTGATCTCCAGATCGGTGTAGGGGTCCTCCATGCTGTCGATGTGACTGACCTGTCCCGCCACGTTGAAGATCACATCCTGCCCCTGCACCAGATAGTTCATGGTCGACTGCTGCCGGATGTCGGCGATGTTCACACGCACACGATTCTCGATGCCGTGGATGTTGAACAGGTTTCCGCCGTAGGCCGGAATCAGCGAGTCGACGATCAACACGCGCGCGCCGAGCGTGACGAGCTGATGCGCGAGGTTGCTGCCGATGAACCCGAGGCCGCCGGTGATGAGAACGGGGCGATCGCGATAGAACTCGCGATGCGAATTCACGACTTGGTGGATTCAGGCGGAACGACACCGCCGATCGTGGGATTGCGGAAGAGGACCGGCGAGTTGGTGCGGCCGCGTCCGAGCACGACCAGCTTGATCCACAGCTTCAATACGTCGACGCCCGTCAAGAAGACACGCTTGAAGTTGAAGAACTGAGAGCGGCCATGCAGCCGGTGGTAGTGATGCACCGGCACCTCGACGACGCGGAAGCCGGCATCCTGGATCTTGCGCATCATCTCGAGGCAGATCACGCCGGTGTCCTTCTCGAGCTTCACGCGATCGAAGATCTCGCGGCGCATCAGGCGGAAGTCGCAGTCGACGTCGCGGACGCGCAAACGAAAGAGCAGCTTCACCGTATGGTGGTAGATGCGTCCGATGACGATGCGGTGCCACGGATCGGAGCGGCTGATCTTGTAGCCATTGACCATGTCCGCGTCGGGCGTGAGCCTGTTCCACAGTACCGGAAGCTCCGCGGGATCGTACTGCGCGTCACCGTCGGTGTAGGCGATGAGATCTTTCGTCGCCGCGGCGAATCCCGTGCGCAGGGCGGCGCCATATCCGCGGTTGCGCGGGTGATGAACGGCGCGGACGTTCGGGTACCTGCGCACCAGATCGTCGAGGATGTCCTTGGTGGAATCGCTGCTGCCGTCGTTGACGACAATCACCTCGAAGTCGGCCGTCAGCTTCGCCGCGACCTGCACGGCGAGGATGACGAGGCTGGCGATCGTTCCGCCATCGTTGTAGGCGGGGAAGAACATGCTGAGCCCCGGCGGGCGCGTCGTGCGCTGGTCTGCCATGAAACGCCCCTATTTTAAAGCTATCTACGCCGCGCCGCGAGCCGCCATGGCACGACGGCGGACTCGATAATCACCATTCCTGACAGCTTCGATGCGCCCTGGCGGCGTTCGACGAACGTGATCGGCACTTCGGCGCCCGTGAACCCTCCACGAACGGCTTCGAACGCGAGCTCCACGATGAAGGCGTAGCCGTCCGATCGAATCGATGCCAGCGGCATCCGTTCGAGCACTTCGCGGCGCCAGCAGCGGAACCCGCTCGTGCAGTCCCGGATTGTCATGCGCGTGATCGCTCGGATGTAGCGGTTGGCAAATGCACTGAGGAGGCGACGGTGCAGCGGCCAGTTCTCGATGCGGCCGCCTTCCACGTATCGCGATCCGATGGCGAAATCGGCGAGGTCTGTCGCCGCAAGCAGCCGGGGAATGTCGGCGGGATTATGCGAGAGGTCGGCGTCCATTTGACAGACGTGCGTCGCATCGGTACGGAGCGCGACGTACATGCCGTCGATGTACGACAATCCAAGCCCCCGCTTGCCCTGGCGATGCAGCACCTGTATGCGCGCGCGATTGGCTGCGGCGTATTCATCCGCCACCTCACCGGTTCCGTCGGGCGATGCGTCGTCGACGATCAGAATGCGCAGGCCGTCAACCGCGAGCAGCTGCGCCAGGAGCGGACGCAGGTTCGCCCGCTCGTTGTAGGTGGGGACGATCACCAGCGGGCGCATCATGCGTCTATTGTCGCGGTCCGTCGAAGCGTAGCGATGCGACCTGTTCGGATACGAGGCCCACGAGAAAGACGATGACGCCGAAAAGGATGAGGATCACCGCGCCGTTCGGAATCTTGCCGAATGCGAGCATGTTCCAGAGCCCGTAGCCGGCTCCCGTGGCGAAGGCGATCCCGCTGAGCGGCAGGAAGATGCGCAGCGGGCTGAACAGCGTCACGATCTTCAGCAGGATCAGGAGGAACCGCGCGCCATCGTGCGCAAACCGGATCTTCGACTGGCCGCTGCGCTGCCGCGCCTGAATTGGCTCGAATGTCACGTTGTAGCCCGCCTTGATGAACGCGAGCGTCGTCGTTGTCGGCGTCGAGAAGCCGTTCGGCAGGAGGTGAAGGAATTCGCGCAGGCACGCGGTGCGCCCGGCGCGAAAGCCGGAGGTGAGATCCGGAATCGGACGACTCGTGAGATAGCTTGCCAGCTGGTTCAGGAGCGCGTTCCCCGCGCGTCTTGCGATTGTCGCCTGGGTGCTCGCCGTGCGCGCGCCGATCACCAGGTCGTAGTCGCCCAGCGGCGCGACGATGCGTTGCGCATCCTCGGGAGGGTGCTGGCCGTCGGCGTCGATGATCAGCACGAACTCGCCGGCCGCGCGTCGGATGCCACTCTTGACGGCGGCGCCGTTTCCCTTGTTGTAGGGATGACGGATCACGCACGCCCCTGCATCCCGAGCCCGCGCCGCTGTCTCGTCGGCGGAGCCGTCGTCAACGACGATGATCTCGCGCCACGGCGCGGCCGCGCGCAATTGCGAGACGACGCCGCCGATGCTGGCCGCTTCGTTCATCGCGGGGATCACGATCGAGACGGAAGAAGGGTCAGCCAAGCAGCTGCTCGATGACGCCGTCCCACGTAATAGCACGGGCGACAGACTGACCGGCGCGTCCAAGATGCTCTGCGAGCGACGGGCCGGCGGCAATGCGATTGATGGCCGAGGCCAGCGATGCCGAATCCGGCGCGCAGACGAATCCGTTGACGCCGTCGCGAACGAACTCAAGGGGACCACCTGAATCCTTCGCAGTGATCACCGGTTTGGCGGCAAGAAACGCTTCGAGCGGCACGTATCCGTAGTCTTCGTCGTAAGGAGCGTAGAGCACTCCGCGTGCGCCTGCATACAGCTCCGTCACAGCACTCCCCCACAGCGCGCCCCGGAATGTAATCCGCTCCGCAGCGTTGGTCTGCGCTGCGAGACACTCGAGCGCCGCGCGCTGCGATCCGTCGCCAACAATGACGAGACGGACAGACCGATCGGCCTGGGCGATGGCGTGGATGGCGAGATCGACGCGCTTCAAAGGCTCGAGCCTCGCGATCAGCAGGATGTAGTCGCCGTACGGACCGTTGTGCAGTTGGTCGGCAAGTGGCGGCGGATGATACAACGGCCGGGCCGCAATTCCGTTGAACCGATGGACGCGGTCAGCGGTGTTCTGCGCGTTGGTGACGATGCGCTCGCATTCGGCGAAGGCTTTCGAATCGAGCGCGGTCAGCTGAGCGCGGAGCCGGATGTCTTCTTCGCTTGTCGTGAAGTCGCTGTAGGACGTGCCGAAGAGATCGTAGGCCGCGCGGTGCTGATGAATCAGCCAGACGACTTTGCGCGGATGGCGCGCGAACCAGGTCGGGAATCTGGTCGCGATCAGCACGTCAACCGGTCGTGCGTTGCTGGTCGAGAGATTCAGCATCTGCCACGCCGCCGCCTGCTGGAGCAGTTCGTCCTTGCGGCCATCGAACGGCAGCGCGACGCTTTCCGCGTCGTGGCCTCGACCTCGCAGTTGCGTGACGAGCGACTGCGCGTGCAGCTCTGCGCCGTCGCGGACGAATGGCACGCGCGCCTCCGCGACGACGATCCTCATGCCGCGCTCACCAGTCGATCCACCACGTTATCCCAGGTGATCTTTGCGGCTACGCCATGCCCGCGCTCGCCGAGCGAGGCGGCAAGCGCTGCGTCCGCCGCGAGCCGATTCACGGCGTCGGCGAGTGCATCGGCGGTCGGTTCACAGACATATCCGTTCACGCCGTCCTCGACGAACTCGAGCGTGCCGCCTGAATCGCGTGCCGTGATCACCGGCTTGCGCGACAGGAATGCCTCGAGCGTCACGTATCCATAATCTTCCTGATACGGCGCGAACAGCACCGCCCGACAACCCGCATAGAGTTCGATCTACCTCGCATCGTCCACTCGACCGAGAAGCTCGACCCGATCACGGAGACCTCTCTGCGCAATCCGTTCAGCAAGGTCATGACGGATCGATCCGTCGCCGGCGATCAAGAGACGCGTCGATGAGGTGACTGTCGCGAACGTGTCGATCGCGAGATCGACGCGCTTGACGTGCTCGAGCCGCGTAACGGTCAGCACGTAATCGCCGTACGGACCCTCGTGCAGCTGTGCCGCAAGTTTCGGCGGGTTGTAGAGCGCTTCCGATGGAATGCCGTTGTACTTCAGCATCCGCTCCGACACGGTGCGTGCAATCGTGAAGTGGCCGACGCATTCGCGCAGCATCCGCGTGTCGGTCTCGATCAGTCGCTTCCGCAATGCAACGTCGCGCGCGGTGTGGCGGAAATCGCTGAATCGCGTGCCAGCGAGCTCGTACGCAGCGCGATGCTGGTGCACCAGCCACAACACCTTGCGCGGGTGCCGCGCGAAGTAAGTAGGGAACTTCGTGGCGATCACCAGGTCGACATCGGCGCCGCCCGCTGTCATGACATCCAGCAGCCGCCACGCTTCGGCGCCGGCGAAGATTTCTTCCTTCGGGTAGTCGAGAAAGGGAACGGCCGCGATCTGCGCGTGATGGCCGCGTGCGGTCAACGCCGACGCGAGCTCGCGCACGAGAATCTCGGCGCCGCCGTGCACGAACGGCACCTGCGCCTCGAGGATCAGAATGCGGAGCGCTGTCACTCAGGTGGCGTGGCGGAAGTTGATGATATCGCCGTCCTGCACGATGTAGTCCTTGCCTTCGAGACGGACCTCGCCGTGCTCGCGGCAGATGTGCATCGAGCCGCGCGCGATGAGCGCGTCGTAAGGGACCACCTCGGCGCGAATGAAGCCGCGCTGGATATCGCTGTGAATTTCACCGGCCGCAAACTGCGCGTTGGTGCCGCGCGCGATCGACCAGGCGCGGCATTCGTCCTCACCGACCGTGAAAAAGGAGATGTAGCCGAGCAGGTCGTAGGTCGTGCGAATCACGCGATCCAGGCCTGATTCCGTCAGTCCGAGATCGGCGAGGAACGTCTTCGCATCGTCCGCGCCAAGCTGCGAGATCTCCAGCTCGATTTTTGCGCAGAGCGCGACAGCACGCGTCGACGCGTGGGCGAGAAACGAGGTGAGCCCAGTCTTTTCCGCCGCGCGCGCTACATCGGCGCCGACGTCGGCGAGGTCGTTTTCGTCGAGGTTGATCACCAGCAACAAGGGCTTCGCGGAAAGGAACTGAAAGCCGCGCAGCATCTTCAGGTCGTCGCCGGTCAGTTGCAGCGCACGGAGCGGCGTGCCGTGCTCGAGCGCTTCCTTGCAGCGCTGCACCAGGTCGCGCTCCTTTTGCAGTTCCGTCGATTTTCCCCGTTTGAGGTCCTTCTCGATCCGTTCGAGACGGCGCTCTGCGACGCTGAGGTCCGCCAGAATCAGCTCGTCTTCCATCGTCTGCGCATCGCGCGCGGCATCGATTGAGCCGGATGGATGGGGAATGGAGGGATCCTCGAACGTGCGCACGATGTGCACCAGCGCGTCGGCGTTCTTGTAGCCGGCGACATCGACCAGTGCCTGCGCCCCTGCGGCGCGGCCGGCCGCAATGATGTCGGTGAACTCCACCGTCGCGGGTACGCGTTTTTTCGGGTTGTACATCGCCGTCAGCTTGTCCAGCCGCTCGTCGGGAACTTTCGATATGCCGATGTTCACGTCGCCCTTTCCCTTCGGCGCGTCGTGAATGCTGGTCATCAACTGAAAGAGAGTGGTTTTTCCGCTGGAAGGGAGGCCTACGAGCGCCGCGCGCAGCATGAATCCTCAGCCTACATCAGCACCTTGAGTCGCCCCATCACCCAAGTCAGAGTCGCGTACGCCGCATCACCGTACTCCGACTCGGATACGGGCGATCACCCGACTCTGACTCGAATTGAAGCGACCAACGAAGGTAAGGCGAAAATTTAACGCAAGTGCAGATGTGAGAAGGATTTGGCCGTTGACTTCGGATGCGGCCGGTCTTACTATCCGTGTGGATTTTTGTGGACCAAAGTGGACCAAAAAGGCCTACGGGGGAGCGCCCCGACACGTATCGACGACAAAGGTCGTCTCAAAATCCCGACGCTGTTCCGCGGCCTCATCCAAGACCAGCACGGGCCCGACGTGTTTGTGACGAGCGTCACGGGCGAATCGGTCCGCATCTATCCGATGAGCGTCTGGCTCGAGGTGGAGCAGCGGCTGTCGAAGATGCCGGCGAACCACCCCTCGCGCCTCAAGTTTCTCGATCGCGTCAGCTACTACGGACAGGAGAGCGAACTCGATCCGCAAGGCCGCATCGTCGTGCCGCCGCTGCTGCGCGAGAACGCCTCCATCGTCGGCGATGTGCGGGTGTTCGGCAAGATCGATTACCTCGAAGTCTGGAACGAAGAGCGGTTCGCGCAGAAGCTGGCGCGCGATCAGTGGACCGACGACGACGGACTGAAGCTTGCGGAACATGGGATATGACGGTCGGCTCGGGGCTCAGGCCTACAGGCTCCGGGAGCCCGGAGCGATGAGCCTTGAGCCCATCTCACGAGCCGGTCATGGTCGCGGAAGTGCTCGAACATCTCGAGCCGCCGCGCGGCGGACTGTTTGTCGACTGCACGGTGGGGCTCGGAGGTCATGCACGCGCGCTGCTCGAAGCTGGCGCGTCGCGGCTGATCGGACTTGATCGCGATCCGGCCGCTGTCGATGCGGCGCGGGACGCGCTGAAGGATTTCGGAGAGCGCGTCGAGATCGTCCACTCGGACTATCGGCGGCTCAACGCGGTGCTCGACGAGCGCCGCGTGAAGGACGTGGACGGCGTGCTGGTGGACCTTGGCGTGTCATCGATGCAGCTGGATGCGCCAGGACGGGGGTTCAGTTTTCGCCAGGACGATCCGCTCGACATGCGGATGGATACGACGGCCGGGCCCACGGCCGCCGAGGCTCTCCGCGACGTTGACGAGCGGTCGCTGGCGAACCTGATTTACGAGTTCGGCGAGGAGCGCCATTCCCGGCGCATCGCCAGGGCAATCGTCGCCGCGCGCGGGCAGGCTCCGATCGACACAACGGGCCAGCTCGCGGCGATTGTGCGGCGCGCGATTCCGCGCAAGGGGTACATGAGGATCGATCCGGCGACGCGAACGTTTCAGGCGATTCGCATCTGGGTGAACCGCGAGCTCGACGGGCTCGACACGTTCCTCGGCGACGCGGCGCACCGGCTCGCGGTCAACGGGCGGCTGGTGGTCATTACGTTCCACTCGCTGGAGGATCGCATCGCGAAACACACGCTGCGCGCGCTC
>Ga0310813_10000688_pt1 | contig 20726 bp, 22 predicted proteins | sample YN3metagenome_FD_203086 | JGI IMG/M metagenome (GOLD analysis project Ga0310813, IMG submission 203086) | Soil microbial communities from experimental microcosm in Duke University, North Carolina, United States - YN3 | ecosystem: Engineered > Artificial ecosystem > Soil microcosm > Unclassified...
GGGTCGAGGAAGAGCATGTATTCGAAGCTCTTCACCGCGCAGTCGAAAATGTTGAAGACCTGGGCCGAACCGGACGCGATGCTCAGGGTCACCGTCCCGAAGCTCGTGCTGACGCTGGTGTCGAGCGTCCCGCTGGCGACGGCGTAGAGCAGGTTGGCCGTGGGGTTGTTGCGGACGACGATGTTCAGCTGCGGCGCCGTGCGGCGGGCGTAGAGCCGGAAGCGGACCACCTCGCCCGCGGGAACGCCGGAGAGGGAGAAGCTGCCGTCGTCGCCGGTCGCGCCGCTGCTGAAGACGAAGTTGTCGGAAGCCCGGACGATCTCGATTTCGGCCTGCCGCACCGGGCGCGGAGCGACGCCGGTAAAGCCGCCCGAGGTATAGGTGCGGTCCTGGTACTGGATCGTGCCCGTCACCTGCGCGGCGGCGGCGCTGGAGAGCGCGAGGAAGACGATCAGGGTCCTCACGGGCTGAGCTCCAGGATCGCCTCGCCGCGGGAGTTCCGGCGTTTCGTCCCCGGCGGCGCCTTCGGGGCGTCGAAGAGGACGAGCGGGATCACGCGGGTCAGGATCGCGCCCCCTTCGCTGACGGAGGCGCGGACGAAGATCTCGCGCCGCTGGCGGCCCGCGGCACGCAGGTCGACCCGGGCTTCGCAGCGTTTCCCCCGGAGCTTCCGATCGCCCGCGACGGGGGTCACGCCGTCGGGCAGGACGATCTCGAGTTCCACCTCGGCGCCGTTGCGTGCCGTGGCGCGGGCCAGGACGCCGAAGGGCGACGCGGGATCGCCGACAATTTCCGCCGTGAGGTCGATTCCGGAGCTGGGCTTGCAGGAGGTCTTGCCGGGAGCGAGGGTGAACGCGCCGCCCGCGCTCAACAGCGCGAGCAGGAGAGCGAGGCCCAGGCGTCGCATAGGCCCAGGATTATAACCGGACGGCCTGCGGTTTTACGCGCCCGACGTGGGAAGGTCGGGGAGTTCCTCGATCTCGATCGGGATGAGCTCGATGAACTCGACGAGGCTTTCGTCGGGGGGAGGCTGACCGACGGGAACCGCCTTGGGCGCCGGGGCGGGCTCGTTGGGCAGGTCCAAGGCCGGCGGATCGATGAGGGGGATGCCTTCGTCGGTTGCCGGCGGAGCAACGATGGTTTCGGGCTCGACCATCGGTACGGGGGGCTCCTCGTTGATGACGCTGCCGAACACTTCGTCCGCGGTGTTCTGCGGCGTGGCGACGATGGGCTCGACCAGGGGCGGCGGCTCCAGGACGGGAGCGGGCGCCGCGACGGCGGCCAGGACCGGTTCGGGCTGGGGAGCCGCAACCTTGTGGTAGACCGAGGCCGGGACGTACGGCGAATGCGCCTTCTCGATCATCTCGATGCCGACCACCTCGCGGGCCAGTGCCAGGTAGTCCTCCGCGCCGTTGGACTCGGGCGCGTAATCGAAGATCGACTTGCCGTGGCTGGGGGCCTCGGCCAGGCGGACGTTCGAGCGGATCTTCGTCTTGAACACCTTGCTGCCGAAGTGCTTCTCGATCTCGACCACCACGTCCCGGGCCAGGCCCTTGCGGACGTCGTACATGCACGGGATGACGCCCGTGATGTCGAGCTTCGGGTTGAGGCGCTTCTTGACGAGCTCGATCGTCTTGACCAAGAGCGAGATTCCGTGCAGTGCGAGGAACTCGCACTGGAGGGGGACCATGACCTCGTTGGCCGTCGTCAGGGCGTTCACGGAGAGCAGGCCCAGCGAGGGCGAGCAGTCGAGGATCATGAAATCGTACCCGCTCGCATTGGCCACGGCGTCCCGGAGGACGCTCTCCCGGCCGATCACCGACGTCAGTTCCATTTCGGCGCCGGCCAGCTCGATGTTCGAGGGGACCAAGTGAAGGTTGTCGCTCAGCTTAAGAGGATCGAGCGGCCCGCCGTTGAGAAGGGCGTAGCTCGTGTTCACTTGCTGGTTGGGAGGGATGCCGAGGGAGACGGTGGCGTTGGACTGGGGGTCGAGGTCGATCAGGAGGACCCGGCGGTCGAGCCTGGCGATGGCCGCGCTCAGGTTAACGGCGGTCGTGGTTTTCCCCACGCCCCCTTTCTGGTTGACCAGGGCGATCTTCCGCATGCTTCCCCTCTCCTAACTCCGTGAGCTTCGCCAACAGCCAGGGCCCCATCTTGGAGCCGTAGAAGCTCACTCGCCGCTCGTATCCCCCCTGAGCATACCCGTCCTCCGTGAGGAAGTAGCCCAGGTGGTCGTTCGCCAGTCCGAGGATCCAGGAGCCCGGAAAGCGCCTCTTGAGCTCCAGTCCCAGCTCCGCGGTCGGCTCCCCCGGGAAACAGAACATCCGGGTGCCGTTGATCTCGAGGAGCCCCAGGACACTGGTCTTCGGGGCAAACAGAAGGGTGGGAGTCGGCAGATCCACCCCCCTCTCCACGTAGCTAAGTTTAACCGTTCCCGTCGTTTTATCAATAGTCCCGACGAGATTCGCCGTCCGCTCCGCCAGGGCCCGTCCCAGGGATTCGCACTTCTCGAACCCGTTCTCTCCGCTGGGGGCCGAGGGGGCCAGGTCGCCCTCGGCGCCGTTGGTGTAGAGGGCGGTCGCGCTGGGGAAGCGGGCTTCCAGGGCCCTCTGGAAATAGCCTTGCCAGTCGCCGCTGACGAGGAAGTTCTGGTCCGAGAGAAGCGTCCCGTGGGCGGCGAAGTTGGCGACGACCGCCATCGGCTGGGAGATTTCGTTGACCACCAGGAGGACGCTGAGCTCCGGGTCGACGGGCCCGTCCTTGACGCGCCGGTTCCGGTTGAAGCCCGGCGCCTCCGTGCGGGCGAGGCCCAGGCGGGCGGGCCGCTTGGCCGCCCGGGCCATCTCGACGACCTTCTTGAGCTTGCCTGCGAGCTCCTCGGTGAGGTCGGGGTCGTATTTGCCCATGGCCAGCTCCCAGAACCCCTTTACCAGCCCGCCGGGGCCGGAATGCGTGTGGGAGGCCGTCAGGACGACGTCGGCGTCGGCGGGGCGCATGCGGTCGCGCAGCGAGACGAGCGAGCCGATCAGGTCGGTCGTCACCAGGCAGACGCGGGCCTCGGGGGTTTCCAGCCAGAGCGCCTTGGCGAAGATGGGGTCGTGGACGCCCGTCATGGGCTGTCCCTTGCGGCCGCCGTAGCCGCCGAGGGGGACGTTGCGGGTGGGGGTGATCTCGATCGTGGCCACGCCTGCCCAGAATTCCACCGGGGGCGGGGTGGAGACGGAGGAGCAGCCGGCGAGGAGGATCGCGATCAGCACGCGCGGAAGCTTCATCCTGCCAGTATAACGCCCGCTCAGACGCTGAGCTTGCCTTCGAGGTAGCGGCTGATGACCGTGTGGGCGGCGGGGGAGATCTTGGTGAACATGACGCCGACCTTCTCGGTCCTCGGATTGTCGACCCACTGGTAGACGTGGGCAATGCGGCCCTGGACCTCGAGGATGATGTCCTTGCTGATCGACAGGACGAAGTCCAGCGTGTGGGATTCCTGGAAGCGCTTGGCGTGCTTGGCGAAGAGGCAGAGCGGGTGGACGGTACCCTGCTCGTAGCCGGTGCAGATGTCGCAGCGGACGAACTCGAACGACAGCCCCTTCTGCGAGATGTCGTAGACGCGGGTCTTGTAGACCGGCGCGAGGCCGCCCTGGGTCTGGCCGCCCCAGGACAGCGACCAGCCGGCGACCTTGCGGCGCGAGTCGCGGCGCTCGACGGCGCTCAGCGAGCGGCTCGAGGAGTTGTTGCTCCGCGACGCGAGCGCCTTCTCGATCTTGGTGAGCACCGTCTCCTTGGTGAAGGGCTTGATGATGTAGTCCTCCGCGCCGGCCTTGATGGCCGCGACCAGGTCCTCTTTGCGGTTCTTGGCGGTGCAGATCAGGACGGGGATGTTCTTGGTCTCCGGCTCGTCCTTGAGCAGCTTGCAGACGGTGAACCCGTCGAGCATCGGCATCATGATGTCCATGAGGATGAGGTCGGGCTCCTGGCTCTTGGCCATCTGGAGCGCCTCGCGGCCGTTGGCGGCCTCGACGGTTTCGTAGCGCGCGTTCTTGAGGAAGAGACAGAGGATCTTGCGGAGATTGTTGTCGTCGTCGGCGACCAGGACCAGCGGGTGGCTGCGCGGCTCGGCCATGAAGGGATTCATCTTTCACTTTGAGGGGGGCGAAGTCAAGCGCATGAGATCTCCCGCCCGGGACTTTACTCGGATGGCCGCATCGACTACACTCGTCGGGCCATGGCCCCGCTGAACAGCCCCGCCCCCCTGGTCGAGGATGCCTCGATCGCCGAGTTCCTCGGCCGGCTCTGCGCCGCCCCGGCGCTGGAGCTGGAGTGGATCGATCTCCTGAGCCAGCTCGAATACGTCGGCTGCCGGAAGATCGTGAAGTCGGTGGGCTTCGAGTCGGTGTCCCTGGAAATCCTGCGGCACGTCTCCGAGGAGTCGTCGCACGCCTTCCTTCTCAAGGCGGTGGTGGAGGAGGGCGGCCTGCGGGATCGGTCGTGGCGCGACGGCCGCCTTGCCGAGGTGGGCTGGCGCTACTTCCAGTCGCTCGACCAGCGGATCTCGGCGCTGCCCGGATCCGAGGGGCTGCGCTACCCCGGCGTGAGCTGGGCGATCGAGCGGCGGGTCCTGGTCGTCTACCCCGCGTACCTGAAGGCCACGCGCAACGAGTCGCTCAAGAAGGCGCTGCGGCGCATCCTCGCCCAGGAGGAGCGGCACGGCGCGCAGTTCAGCGAGTTCCGCTACCCGGACGGCTACCTCGACCAGGTCGCGCGGATCGAGGAGTCGCTCTGGCCCGAATTCATCGCGGCGGCCGAGCGCTTACTACTCCGCTAGTGGAGAAAACATCCTGGTTGTTTTCTCCACCTCAGCGCGGCTGGGGCAGCGACGCGCCGACCTCGACCTTGTAGATCCCCTTCGACGCGCAGACATTCATCGCGCGCTGCGCCAGTCCGTAGGGGGCGCCGGCATCGGCCCGGATCATGACGCGGCGCTCCGTCAGAGGGCCGGCGTCGGCCGGGGTGTTCTTCTCCAGGGCGCTCGCCAGGGCGGCCGGCTCGGTGCAATCCTTCCCGCGGAGCGCCAGCTTCCAATGGCCGTCGGTCCGGCAGACCCGCTGGTTGCTGTAGGAGGAGCAGACCGCGTCGCTGTGGTAGGCGTTGATCGTCAGTCGATCGTTCTTTCCGTGCTCCGGTTTCTCCTGCTTCGCCTGGCCGGCCTTCGGCAGCCGGACGTCTTCCAGTTCGCGATGGCCCATGTCGGCGCCGAGCATGAAGAACAGCAGCAGCAGGAACATGATGTCGATCATCGGGATGAGGTTCGGATTGACGTGCTCCGCCGCCTGGTTCTTTTTCGTCGCCATAGAGTTCCTCCGTTCTCCCGACATGAACGGGGGGGAGGACGAAAGGTTCAGTCGTTCCCACGGAAACAGCGGGTCGCCACGTCGATCTTCCGGAAGCCCAGGCGGGTGCACGTGTCGATGGCCTGCTGGGCCAGTCCGTAGGGGGCATTCGCGTCCGAGCGCACGATGACCCTCTGTTCGGTAACGGGGTTGATCCGGTAGGAGTACTTGCCGGCCACTCGACGCAGAGCGTTCTCCAGATCGTGGGGGTCGCTGCAATCACTACCGTGAACGCTCACGGTCCAGTGGCCTTCCTCCTCGCAGCGCCGATCCCGGGCGTGGGATGGGCAAGTCCGATCATCCCGGTGGTGCACGTTGACGGTCAGGCAGGTCGGGGTCAACCCCTTGGTGCAGTCAATCGTATTCCGAGCCTTCGGGACCAGGATCGGTTCGTGCTCGCGCGGTCCGAGGTCGACGTTCAGCATCAGGAAGAGGAGCAACACGAAGAGGACGTCGAGGAGGGGCACGATCGGAGGACTCAGACGGCATTCCATGAAGCCCTGAACGGCGCGCGGCCGCCGGGGTTCGCTGAATAAGAGGTTAGAGAGGGGCGCCGCTGGTGTAGTAAGGGCATGGTGCTCCTCCTCTGCCTCCTGCTGCAACAGGCGCCTACCCTGACGGCCGCGGGATCGCTGGACCTCGCGGACGGTGAACGCAGCGGGCTGGCGGTCTCGCCGACGGGAAAGTACGTGGTGCTCGGGGAACGCGACCGCCTTCGGATGCTCGACGCCGAGACCCTGAAGCCGCTGCACGAGCTCGTCCGCCGCTGGACCGCGTTCGGCTTCGACGAGCGGGAGGACCAGCTGCTCGTCGTCGGCGACGAGGCGGCCCTGGTCCGCACGAGCGACTGGAGCGTCCGGACCCGCTCGCCGATTCCCAACGCCTCATTCGCGGAAATGCACGTCCCCGAGGGGCAGGGCTCCGACATCGTGAAGAACCGCGGACTCAAGCCGGGCCAGGCGCTGGTTCTCCCGGAGCTGGATTTCTACTACTGCGCGACGGGAGGCGGGCTGTCCCTGGGGAGCTTCGTCGAGGGGAAGCTCGACGCCAAGCCGATGAACCTGAAATCGGAATTCGGAGTAAGCCGGGTCTTCGCGCAACTTCCGAACGTGCTTCTTCTGTCGGTCGAGAACGACGCGAAGCCCGCCATCGCGCTGCGAGGCCGCGTGAACTATTTGGTGGGCTGCGGCGCGCCGTTCTTCGCCGCGGACCTGGGGAGCATGGTGGTCGGCGTCGGCGCGGAGGACGAGGTGCTGTACTCCCATTCCAGCTGGAGAGTGGCGGCGGCCCGAAAGATCGAGGGCGCGACCTGTGCCACGTTCGACCCGGGTTCGGGATGGGTCCTGGTCGGTGACGGCCGCGGGCTGAGGGGATGGGCGGCGGAGAAGTTTTCCGCGCCGTTGCGCTTCGACGCGATCAAGGAGAAGCTTCTGCAGCTGGCGGTTTCCCCGCCGCGCCGGACGCTCTTCACTTTGGAGAGGCGGGTGCTTCGCCGCTGGACGCTCGGTTGAAGCGCGGCTCCCGCTTTTCCATGAAGGCGTGATAGGCCTCCCGGAAGTCCGCCTTCAGCATCAGGCCGGACTGCACCGCGGCCTCCGCCCGGAGGGCCTGGTCGAACGTCATCGTCGACTCGCGCTCCAGCATGCGCTTGGTGAGCGCCGTTGCTTCCCGGGGCGCGTCGGCGAGGCGCCTCGCCGCGGCCTTCGCCTCGGCCACGAGGCTCTCCGGTGGGATGACTCGCGTGACCAGACCCGCCGCCAGGGCGTCGGCAGCCGAGACGGTCGCGCCGGTCAGGAGCCAGTCGGTCGCGCGGCCCAGGCCGACCAGCCGGGGCAGGAGCCAGCAGGCCCCCATGTCCGCCCCCGAAAGGCCCCGGAACGAGAACGCGATCGTCGCCTCGGGCGCGGCGTAGCGGAGGTCGCAGCCCAGGGCGATCACCGAGCCGCCCCCGAAGGCCACGCCGTTCAGGGCCGCGATCACCGGCTGGGGCGCCTTCCGGATGGCCGCCACGACGTCGCAGGTCATCTTGACGAACGCGCGCACCTGCTTCGGCTTCATCGTCGTGAGGGGGCCGATGACGTCGCGGACGTCTCCTCCGCTGCAGAAGCCTCGGCCCGCGCCCGTCAGGACCACCGCGCGGACCGCCTTTTCCTTTTTCAGGCCGGCGAAGTAATCGCGCAGCGCGGCGTAGGCCTCGAAGACGAGCGCATTGAGCCGCTCGGGGCGGTTGAGGGTCACCGTGGCGACGCCGTCGGCGACCTCGAGGAGGAAGGGCTCAGTCATCGAGGACCGCCGTCGCGACGATCTCGACCTTGGCGCGCGGGTTGACGAAACGCGAGATCTCCAGGAGCGCCATGCAGGGGTAGTGGCGGCCCATGCGCTTGCGGTAGCGCTCGCCGAGCGGCTTGAGCGAGGCGATGTACTCGTCCACGCTGCTGACGAAGATCGTGAAGGTCATGAGGTCCTCGGGCTTCCCGCCGGCCTCCTTGACGACCTCCAGAACCGCCGCGAGGGCGCGGTCGAACTGGTCCACGAAGTCGTCGTTCGGGATGGGGCCGAGGCTCGCGGCCGTCTGGCCCGCGATGTACAGCGTGCGGCCGCCCGTCACGAGGAAGCCGTGCGTGTAGCCCGAGGGCTTCTTGAGCGCGGCGGGGTGGAGGGGATGGACCTTCTTCACAGGTCGATCGCGGCCCCGGTGTGGGAGCAGTCTTCGCGGGCGAGCGCCAGCGCCACCTCGGCCACGTGGCCCGGGTGCAGCAGCTTGGGCTGACCCACGGTGGAGAGGAACTTCTTCACCACGTCCTTCGAGGTCATCCCGGTCGCCTTCGCGATGCGGGCCGCGTTGGAACGGGTCATGTGGGTATCGACGTAGCCGGGGCAGATCGCGTTGACCATGATGCCGCTGCCCTGCAGTTCCATGGCGAGGCTGGAACTGAAGCCCAGGAGGGCGTGCTTGGAGGCGGCGTAGGCGGTGATGTAGGGCCCGCCCCTCTTGCCCGCGATCGACGCGATGTTGACGATGCGGCCGTACTTGCGCTCCATCATGCCGGGCACGATCGCCTTGCAGCAGAGGAAGGCGCTGGTGACGTTGGTGTCCATCACCCGGCGCCAGGTCTCCAGGTCGGTCCGGATGAAGGGGGCGCTGTCGGCAATGCCGGCGTTGTTGACGAGGATGTCGACGGGCCCGATCTTGCGCATCAGGGACCCGATTTCCTTGGGCTGGGTGACGTCGCAGAGGTCGAAGTTGGCGCCCGTCTCGAGGGCGACGCGCTCCAGGTCCTTGGCGGTCCTGGAGGTGATAAAGACGCGCGCCCCTTCGGACGCGAACCTCCGCGCGATCGCCTCGCCGATGCCGCGACCGCCCCCCGTGATGAGCGCAACCCTGTCTTTCATGGCCGGACGCGTACGATTATAACTCGCGGAGCGAAACTTGCCCCAGTATTGATTGCCGCGAACTGGCGCTTGGGCTATGCTGCCTCCCGATGGGAGAGATCCGCACCACGCTCCGGGAAAAGAAGGTCGAGACCCCTGCGGCCGTCACCCTGCGGCTCGGCCTCGACGGGGCCCCGTTCGACTACCGCCCGGGCCAGTACATCATGATCGACCCGCACCAGTTCGAGGAGCTCGGGACCGAGATCCGCGAGCGCGAGGCCCAGCGGGGAAAGCCGCTGGGTCCCGGGTACTTCTCCCTCTCGTCGGACGCCACCGACCCGGCGACCCTCGAGATCACCGTCAAGATCCCCGGCGAGGGCCCTCCCGCGATGCTGCCGACGTTCCTGGTGCGGCGCCTCGAGGCGGGCCGAAGCGTCACGATCCAGGGCCCGGCGGGGAAGTACCATCTTCCCGAGACCGCGCCCGCCGGCGTCAGCGGCTTCCTGCATCTCTGCGCGGGCAGCGCCGTGGCGCCCAACCGGGGCATGATCCGCCACGCGCTGGCGATGAAGTGGCCGCAGCGCCACCTGCTCTTCGTGCAGGACCGGAGCGAGCACGACGTGCTCTTCCGGAAGGAGTTCGAGGACCTGGTCAAGCAGCACCCCGACGCCCTCCGGGTGCGGCACCTCCACACGCGGTCGAAGCAGCAGGCCCTCACGGCGGAGCGGATCCGCGGCGAGGCGGCGGGCTTCATCGAGCTCGGCTCGAGCTGGGCGTTCGTCTGCGGCCCCAACCACACGCGGCCCGAGGGCCCCGGCTTCGTCGACCGGGTCCGCGCCATGCTGAGCGCCACCCTCGGCTTCTCTCCGGAGCGCATCCGGACCGAGTAGCCCTCCCGGGTGTGGTATACTCCTCCCACGGATGGGCCGTCACGCCTGGCTTCTGATCTCGGGCTGTACCTGGGCAGTCATGATGTTCCTCCTCTTCGAGCACGAGATCAAACCGTACTTCGAGTACCAGAAGCCCCCGACCTACCAGATGATGTTCCGCGAGCGCAAGCAGGCGGAATACCAGAAGCGCTCGGTCCATTTCGCGGAGACCCGGATCGGCGACGCCGAATCGCTCTCGGAGCCCGTCGAGGGCGGCGGCTTCCGGATGCGCTCGCGCATGCTGATGCACATGAAGTCGTTCGGCGGGCTCCAGCTCCCGGACGACCGCGCCTACATGACCTCCGAGTTCCGCCTGGACAGCGCCTACCTGCTGGCCGACTTCCGCCTGAGCGGCAACCTCCAGGGCATCCCCGTCACGGCCCGGGGCGAGCGCCAGGGCGACAAGCTCCTGCTCTCCTACAATCTCATGATCATGAAGAAGGATGGCCAGCTTGTCGACTTCCCGCGCGACGCCACCCTCTCCGACAACTTCCTGCCGTACCAGGGCGGCGGCCGCCTGGAGCAGGACAAGAAGTGGAAGATGAAGATGTTCGACCTGGGCAATCTGGTCTCGATGAACAAGGAGCACCAGGTGGAGATGAGCGAGCTCTACGCGGCGGTCGTCGCCCGCGAGAAGCCGCCCAGCCGAGTCGAGGAGCGGCTCGCCTGGAAGGTCGAGGTGCGCAAGAACCCGGCCGACGAGTACTGGATGTACCAGCTCTGGGTCGACGACGAGGGTACCGTCCTCGAGCAGCACATGAAGATCAACAAGCTGATCTGCCGGATCGTCATGGACGCTCGGAAATTCCTGACGTCCGATGAGCAGAAGGCGTTCGAATGGACGGTCCAGCCGCCCAAATAGTAGAGAAAGCGTCGACATGATCTCGATCCAGGGAGTGACGAAGAACTACGGTCGCAAGGTCGCGGTGGACAACCTCTCGCTCGAGATCGCGCCCGGCGAGTTCTTCGCCGTCCTCGGCCACAACGGCGCGGGCAAGACCACGACCATCAAGATGATCGCGGGGCTGCTGCGCCCGACCTCGGGCCACATCGTCGTGGGCGGGGTCGACGTGCAGAAGGACCCCATCGCGGCCAAGAAGGCCTGCGCCTACGTGCCCGACCAGCCGTTCCTCTACGACAAGCTCTCCGGCATCGAGTTCATGAACTTCATCGCCGACCTCTACGGGGTCGACGGGGAGGGTCGGGCGAAGGAGATCGACCGGCTGGTCGAGCTCTTCGGGATGAAGGACTTCGTCCGCGAGCTGACCGAGGCCTATTCGCACGGCATGAAGCAGCGGCTCGTGCTGGCCGCGACGCTGCTGCACAAGCCCAAGGTGATCCTGGTCGACGAGCCGCTGGTCGGGCTGGACCCCCACACGGCGCGCCTGGTGAAGCAGGTGTTCCGGGACCAGGCCCGCTCCGGCACGTCGATCTTCATGTCGACCCACGTGCTCTCGGTCGCGGAGGACTTCGCCGACCGGATCGGCATCATGTCGCAGGGGAAGGTCGTGGCCCTCGGGAAGATGGAGGACTTGCGGCGCCAGGCCCAGCTCGAGGGCCGCCTCGAGGACGTCTTCTTCAAGATCACCGAGGGTGCCGTAAATCCCTATGAGTGACGTCGGCGCCCTCGCGTCCCTCAAGTGGGTCGAGCTGCGCAACCGCGCGAGCCTCTTCGGCCAGCAGTCCCGCTTCAAGATCGTCGTCGTCGCGGTGTTCTCGGTGGCGTTCTGGGTGACGCTCTTCCAGCTCTTCTACGCGGGCATGAGCTTCCTCCAGAAGACGGCGCTCCAGTACAACTTCAGCGGCCTCATCGGGGCGATGTTCTACATCTTCTTCTTCGCTCTGACGGTGATGCTGACGTTCTCGAACGCGATCATCGGCTACTCGAGCTACTTCAAGTCGAAGGAGACCGGCTTCCTGCTGGCGGCGCCGGTGCGGGCGGAGAGCATCTTCCTGTACAAGTTCATCGAGTCCCTGGGGTTCAGCTCCTGGGCCTTCCTCTTCCTGGGCACGCCCCTGATGGCGGCGTACGGGAAGATCTTCGAGGTCGCGTGGTGGTTCTACCCGGGCTCGATCGTGTTCCTCGGCGCCTTCATGTTCATCCCGGCGGGGCTGGGGGCGGTCATCGCCATGGTCGTCACGGTCTACATGCCGCGGACCCGGCGCGGCCTGGTGGTCGGGGCGGTCTTCGCGGCCGTCCTGGCAATCCTGATCGCCGTCTCGCGGCTGATGGTGGTCCACGGCGCGCAGGCGGTGGATCTCAAGCTCGTGAGCGAGGTCTTCGAGTCGACCCGCTTCAGCCGGAACCCGCTGCTTCCGAGCTACTGGCTCTCCAAGGGCATCCTCGAGCTGGCCGACGGGCGCCCTCGCAGCTCCGGGTTCTTCCTGGGCCTGATCGCCTCGAACGTCGTCTTCCTGGTCTGCGTGGCCCACGCGATCAGCGCGAGCCTCATGCTCCGCGGCTGGCACGTCTCGCAGGGGCTGCGCTCGCAGCGCCGCTACTCGGGGCGGGGCGGCGTCGACCGCTTCGTGTCGATGATGCTCTTCTTCGTCGATCGCAACGTGCGCCTGATCGTCGCGAAGGACCTGAAGAGCTTCTTCCGCGACCCCGTGCAGTGGTCGCAGTTCCTGATCTTCTTCGGCCTGCTCGCGATCTACTTCCTCAACCTGCGGACCTTCGCGTACGAGGACCGGGACATCTTCTGGAAGAACCTGATCGCGCAGATGAACCTGCTGGCGACGTCCCTGACGCTCGCCACCTTCGCGAGCCGCTTCATCTTCCCGCAGCTGTCGCTGGAGGGGAAGCGCTTCTGGGTGATCGGGATGGCGCCGATGGACCGCGAGAAGATCCTCTTCGGGAAGCTGGCGCTCTCGTTCACCTGCACGCTCCTCATCAGCGAGACGCTGATCGGGCTGTCGAGCCTGATGCTGAAGACCCCGGCCACGCTGGCCATCCTCCACTCGGTCGCGCTCTTCGGCATCTGCCTCGGGCTCTCCGGGCTCGCGGTGGGCCTGGGGGCGATCTATCCGAACTTCCAGGAAGACAACCCGTCGAAGATCGTCAGCGGCTTCGGCGGGACCCTGAACCTGGTCATGAGTCTGGTCTTCGTGCTGATCGTGCTCGGCGCACAGGCGCTCCCGTGCTTCTACTACTTCGGTCGCTGGGCGCTCTCGGGCGACCAGTTCCGCTGGATTATCGTAGGCTCCATGACGGCCATCGCGATCATCTCCCTCGTGGCCTGCCTCGTGCCCATGTCGATGGGATTGCGGGCCATCAAGCGCCTCGAAATCTAACCCCCGAACCAGGAACCAAGAACCCCGAACGAAGAGGCGGAGTCGTCCCCACCCCGGCCCTCCCCCGGGGAGGGTGCAGGAGGGGACCCTTCTTCTCCTGGTTCCTGGTTCTTGGTTCCTGGTTCGGTCCTCAGACCGTGACATTCCTCCTCCTGCTGGCTCTTCGCTTTCTGAGTGGGCTGAGGAGGAAACCGATGATCAAATGCCACAAGTGCGGCACCGGGTGGACGTCTCAGGGATTACCGCTCTGCCCGATCTGCGGCGCCAGGGTCGAGGAGATTGCCGCGGCGGCCAAGGTCGCCGCCGTGCCTGTCGCCGCCGAGAAGGCGGTCCGTAGCGCGCTGCTCGAGGCTCCCGCGGAGCCGCCGAAGGTTCAACTCAAGAAGGTCGAGCCCGTGCCGTTCGTCCCGACCGTGAAGCAGCCGGAGCCGGTTGCGGTCGCGACGGAGCCCCCGAAGATCCAGAAGGTCGACCCCGTCCCCCCTACAGCGCCGACGCCGCGGGTCGAGGCCGAACCTCTGGTCCAGACCGTGGTCCTGAAGACGACGGTTCCGAAGACGGAACTCCGGCGCGAGGCGCCGAAACCTGCCGATTTCGAACGCCTGGAGCTGTCGGACCCGTCCGCGATCGCTCTCCCGGTGATCCGGGAATTGCGGACGACGTCGCGGCCGCTCAGCGGGCCGCTCATCCTGGGCGCCCTCGCGTACGTGGGGGTCTTCCTGCTCCCCCTGACGGTCGCCTTTGAAAGCAGCCGCGTGCTCGGCGTCCTGGGCTTCTGCATGACCGCGTTCTTCGCGCCGTTCGCGCCGATTGCGTGGATGGCCGGGTTGAGCGCGGAGAAGCGGCGCCGCGACCAGGGGCTGCGGCCGGAGAATCCGGTCGCCCTCGGGCGGCTCCTGGGGCAGTGGGCGACGCTGCTCCTGGTCTCCGAAGTGACCCTGGCGCTGATCGGGATCGCCGCCCTCCGGCTGGCCGGGCGCTTCCCGTTCTCGTTCTGGGCGCCGTTCTACTAACTACCGCACACCTCAGAGCACAAAGACCACAAGGAAGAGGTTCGGAGAGCCGGGCTCTCCGGCCATTCCTTGTGGTCCTTGTGTCTCAGCTCAGCTCCTTGATCGTCGCCTCGATCGCTCGCAGTTCCGCGATCGTCGATTCCAGGCCCTCGAGGGGAAGCCCGCCGTCCAGCGCCCGCTGGGCCAGCTTCGCGAAGGCGCGCTTGGCCTTCGCGTCCGCCGCCTTCTGGGCCGCCTTGGCGCGCACGGTCGCGGCCGCCGGGTCTCCCAGCTCCTTCTCGGCCTTTTCCAGCGCTACCTGGGCCTGCAGGGCGGCCTCGCCTTCGGGCAGGCCGGAGTGAGCGTCCAGGGCCGCCTCGCCGATCTTCCGCAGGAGGGCGTCGCGCTGCTCGATGGCCGCGTTGATCTCCCGGGCGCGCCGGCCGCTCACGCTGCCGAAGAGGCCGGAAAGCTTCTTCCAGAGCCGCGCCCCCAGGGTCGGGACGTCGGTGGCCGCGGCAGCCCCGCCGGTCCGGGCGACGGCCCCGGCAGCCAGGACGGCCGCGACCGAGAGGATCGACAGGTAGAGTCCGATCCCGCGCGCCTTCGCGTAGGACGGCGGGAAGACGAAGAGGGCGAGCAGGATCAGCAGCGCGAGCCCGGCGGACGCCGAGGACGCGACGCGTTCGACCTTCGTGAACGGCTCGCCGGGCCGCGTCAGCAGCGTCAGGGCGACCGGCACGAGCGTGAGGAGGAAGGGGATCCAGCCGGCCCCCTGGATGCCGAGGACGCTGTTGCCGTTCGAGGCGATCCGCCAGGGGAGGACGAACGCGACCGCGGCGAGCAGCGCCGCGGCGAGTACGTACTTGCGCTGCGGGTGCACCGAGGGGACCACGCGGGCGACGAGGCCGTCGGCCGCGCGGAGCAGCGGGAGGACCCTCGAGGTGAAGGAGGGCTTGGGCGGAGCGTCGGGCGCCTTCTCGGCCGGAGGAGCGGCCGGGGCTTCGCGCGGGCGGATCTCGATCGATTCTCCCGAGAAGCGGAGCACGAGGTCTCCCGCCTTGAGGAGGTCGCCGTCCTTGAGCGCACGGGGCGCCGCGAGCGGCTCGCCGTTGACGGCAAGCGCGGGCCCCGCCTCCTGGACGAAGGCCGACGCCGTGATCTCTTCGAACTTCACCGTGGCGTCGGAAAGCGGTGCCGGCGTCGCGTCGTCGTCCTGCCGCAGCTTGGTCTGGGTGTCGAGGAGCGTCTGGACCTGGGCGGGCGTCAGGGTGCCCATTTCGGCGAGGATCTCGCCCAGCTTGAGGGGCGCGTCCCGCTCGAAGGCCGGGCCTTCCTTCTGGGCTTCGAGGGCGACTTCGATCTCCGAGATGCTGGCGTAGCCGTTCCTGACCGCCAGGGCGCCGAAGTACAGGTCGGGGTGGGTCTTCATCGGGCGAACCTCCCTTCCTTCCGGGACCAGGCTCGCCTGCGGTGAACTCCATCCAGTATAGAAAGAGCGGTCCTGCAGTTCCTCAGGAATTTCGAAAAAAACCTCGAGCTCGGCCCGCCAAGCACGTCAGAAAAGGTAAGGAGATCTCGGGAGGCCCATCGAATGCGGGGGACGATATCCGGGGCGGCGCTGCTCGCGCTCCTCCTCGTCGGCGGCCGCGCGGATGCCGACAGCACGCGCACCCGGAAGACCCGCGTCGACCGTTTCCTCGTCTCCGTCCTCCGCGAAGGCCTCTACCTCTTCGACCTGCGGGGCCAGGTGATCTGGTCTCACCGCTGCGAGGCCTACGACGCGGCCGACCTGGGCCAGGGACAGGTGCTGCTCACGAACCGCTCCGCCGGCAGCGTCTCCATCATCGGGCGCGACGGGAAAACGACGTGGGAGAAGGCGGGGCTCCAGGGCCCGGTAAACGCGGAGCCCCTGCCGAGCGGGAACATTCTGGTCGTCGAGAACGATCCCGGCCGCGTGGTGGAACTGACGCCCGCCGGCGATGTCGTCCGGGAGTTCCTCGGGCACCGCACCCCGTTCGACGCGCGGCGCCGGCTGAACGGCAACACCGTGGTCGCCGATTCGGGCAACAACCGGATCGTGGAATACGACCCGCAGGGCCGGAAGATCCGGGAGACGCTCAACCTCAAGTTCCCGAACAGCCTGTATCTGAGCCCGGGCGGGCGGACGCTGTTCACCACCTACGCCAGCGGGACGGTCGGGGAGTTGGACGCCGATGGGACGCTCCTCTGGGAGAAGACGATCGGCGGCACGCTCTACTCCATCGAGGCGGAAGGGGATTCGATCTGGGTCTCCGACGGGGCGGGCGGCCGGGTCCTCCGGCTGAGCCGCGACGGCACGATCCTCCAGGAGGTCAAGCTGGGGAAGACCTTCGTGGATGTCGCCTGGTGCCGCTGACGTCCTGCCTGCGGGCAGGGAAACAGCGCAAGGGGATGCCGGAACGATTTCGGTCGCTTACTTCCGGACCCGCTCGGAATGGACGCTCGCGTAGAGCTGCCGGAGTTCTTCGGAGCGCTTCTCGGCCTGGCGTTCCTTGTACTTCTGGGAACCCCAGACGGCGGCGCTGACGGCCGCGAGGCAACTGAACGCGATCAGGGATGCGGATCCGGACGCCAGGAGTGCGACCATGTGACCCCCCTTTGAGAAGGCCCGCTCCGCCCGAAGGACGGGACCGTACGCAACTACCCCCTAGCACGGCTGGTCTAAGAGGTAGTTTAGCATAAAACGCCCATATGGGCGGGGTGAAAAATAGAAATGGGCCGGTGCCAGGACGCCTTCCCAGGAGGGGGTTACTTCTCGGGGAATTCGATGTCGGCCGCGGCCGGCGCCGGGCGTCGCGACTGCAGGGCTCCGACCACGACCGAGCCCAGGCCGGAGAGGCTGACGTAGGGCAGGATCACGAACCAGCCCAGCACGGGGAAGCAGGCGCCGAACGCGAAGACCAGCCAGCCGCTGGCGAGGTGCGCCGCGCGCGAGCCTTCCTTGCCGCAGGCCCAGAAGAGCCGCCGGCCGATGTCTTCCGCCGCCGCCGCGAAGGCCAGGATGAGGACCACGCTGAAGGCCAGGGCGTTGGCCGCCACCAGCACGTGCGACTTGTGGACGAGCACGGTCGTCAGACCGAAGACGCCGACGACCGGGATGCCCGCGAAGAACGACAGGAAGTTCCGGTCGCGCAGCGCGCCCGAAAAGCGCTGCGTCGCGTTCGGGGCGACGACCATGGTCATGTAGAGAATGCCGAGAAGCGAGATGATGCCCGCGAAGCCGACGGCGTAGGACGCGGCCAGCGTGCCCATGCTCATGAACATGTTCTGGACTTCCTCGGGTTTGGGTCCGTCCGAGAGGCAGGCCATCATCATTTCCATTCGCTCCTCCACGCGTTGAACATCGCCGACGTCGTTTCCAGGGCATGCGCCGTGCGGGTCTTCACCGTCACCACCGGGGCCGTCTGGTCCAGGCCGGCGTTGAGGGCGGCGACGCTGAGGCCGATCAGCATGACGGCCGCCGCCGCCAGGCGGAAGAACTCGCGCTTCAGGGGCAGCGCGCGGGGCAGCGCCTTCATGGCCCGATCCACGAGGCCCTTCGGGGGCTCGAGGACCGGCAGGGTCCGCAGGCGCGCCTCCACCACGATGTGCAGGCGGCAGTCCTCGCAGCTCTCGAGGTGCTCTCGGGTCTCGTCGCAGCTGGTCATCATAGTTCCCTCTACAGGAGGGTCTCCACGTATGGTTTCAATTTTGAAACAAGGATTTCGCGGGCGCGGAAAAGCCAGGTCTTCACGGTTCCCACGGGGACCTGGAGGGTCTGGGCGATCTCGCTCACCCCGAGGTCCTCGAGGTACTTGAGCGTGACGCAGGCCTGGTACTCCGGGGGGAGCTCGCGGATCGCCTGGCGGAGCCGCTCACTCGAGTCGGCGGGCGCCGCGTCGTGCACCGCGATCTGTTCGGGCAGCTCGGAGGTCGGCCGCCGCTTCTCCTTCCAGTTGAGCACGCAGTTGGTCGTCAGGCGCCGGAACCAGGGCAGGAAGGGCTGCGCGGGGTCGTACTGGGGGAAGTTGCGGAAGAGGCGCAGGAAGACCTCCTGGGTCGCGTCTTCCGCGTCGGAGGCGTTCCACGTGAGCCGGAACGCGATGTTGTAGGCGAGCTTCTGGACGGACTCCAGGACGGAGCGGAAGGCGTCGCGGTCGCCCATCCGCGCGCGGAGCAGAGTGTCTTTGGGGATGTCCGGCGTCATCCTGATTCCGACTACAGGATACCCCGCGGAACGGTTTCGGAAGAATGATGTCCAAAGTTCTTGAAACTTCAGGCCGTTCTGATAGGGTCAAGGGACGACCGGGATAGGGGAGGTTCCTCAGTTTTACCTCAGGGAGGGACTATGGCCCGGTCGCCCGCCTTATCCGTTCCAGCCTGCCTCTTCAGCGGCTCTCAGATCTTGAGGGAGGAGTCCATGCGCTCGTTCCTGTTCGCCGTCCTCTTCGCCGTTGCGTTCGTGATCCCGCTTCCCGCGTCGGCCCATCAAGCCGCGGGGACGCCCCCGGCGCCGACCAACCTGGTCGCCACCCCGGCGTCGTCCTCCCGGATTCTCCTGACCTGGAGCGGCACCTTGACCAATGGGACCTATCGGATCGAGCGCAGCGCGGATGGCGTCTCGTTCACGGAAATCGGATCCACGAGAGACGACGTGAAGTCGTTCGACAACGACGGTCTGCTTGATGATTCCCTCTACTTCTACCGGGTAAGGGCGCGCAAGGGGTCGGCGAACTCCGCCTACTCCAACACGGCCTCGACCCGGACGCTCGCGGGGAACAACTGGCGCACGAGGGGCGGCAGCCCCCAGCAGACCGGAAAGAACGCCCAGGAGGACGGACAGCCTCCGCTGACGGCCGCCTGGAGCCAGGACCTGAATCCGCCGAACCCGTTTTTCTTCTTCCCGACGTCCCCGCTGGTCGTCGAGAACGGCCGGGTCTTCGCCACGAACTCCCCGAATTCGAGCCCGGACTACGCGAGCAAGCTGTTCGCGCTCGATCTGGCGAGCGGCCAGATCCTGTGGACGCACGACTTCGGCTTCGCGAACCTCGGGAACCCGTCGGTGCGACATGGCCGCGTCTTCGTCGCGCACGACCAGGGCGGCCTCCCGCCGGCGCAATTGGATGCGTTCGACGCGGCCACGGGTGCACTGCTCTGGACGACCCCGGTCGCTGCGATCACGGAGGTCCTGCCTGCCGGCGACAGCAACGTCTACATGCTGTCCGCGTCCGCCGGGGGCGGCGTTGGGGGCGGGGGCGGTGGCATCGGCGGCGCTGGCGGCGGCGGGACGCTGGCGGCCTACAATCGCGCCACGGGTCAGCCGGTCTTCTCGAACGCGACCCTCGAGGGCAGCGCGCCCCTGGCGGCATACTCGAACGGAGCGCTCTACACCTTCGCGGGCGGCAAGGTCAGCGAGCACGACGCCGCGACCGGCGTGACGCGCTGGAGCCTCCCCGTCGCGACGACCTTTCCGTCAAGTGGGAACGGCATCCCCGTGCTGGGCGGGGGCCTCGTCTACGTGATCTACCAGCGCGCCGCCTACGCGATCGATCCCGTGACGCAGTCGATCGCCTGGACGCAGAGCGGGTACACGCTCCAGGATTTCACTCCGGCCTACGCCGACGGGGTCCTTTACGTCAACAGCGCCGGATCGATCCTGGCGTTGGACGCCCGCACGGGCGCCCCGGTCTGGAGCTTCACGGACAGCTTCGCGATCGAGCAGCCGCCGCTGATCGCCAACAATCACCTGTACCTCAGCACGGGGAGCGACCTGTTCGCCGTGAATCTGGGCACGCGGCAGACCGTCTTCCGGGAGACGAACAACTGGGGCGGTCCGCTGGCGATTGCCCAGGGGAAGTTCCTCGTCTCGCGGCGGACCGGCACCGTGAGCGCGTTCACGCTCTCGCCCGGCGCGCTGCCCAATCAGGGAAACGTCCCGTCGACGCCCCAGGGATTGACCGCCGCTGCCGCCGGCACCGGGGCGGTCCAGTTGACCTGGACGGATGCATCCGCCAACGAGACCGGGTTCCGCCTCGAACGCAGCTCCGACGGCGGGACGACCTACAACGTCCGCACGCTGCTGGGCGCAGGTGCCGCCTCGTTCCTGGACACGGGCCTCGTGAATCCGTCGAGCTACAAGTACCGCGTGCTCGCCTTCAATGACGCGGGCGCCTCCGGGTTCTCGAACGTCGTGACGTTCGTTCCACCGCTGCCCGGCAACAGCTGGGCGATGCTGGGCGGCAATCCGCAGCACAGCGGGGTCAATGCGAAGGAGACGGGGAAGCCCCCGGCGACGTTCCTCTGGTCCTGGTCCTCGGGCGTGGGGAACCCTTATCGCAACGGCATTGCCGTCGAAGACGGTCGGGTCTTCTCGGCGAGCTATGAGGGACAATCCTCCGCGATGAACGCTCTGGACTCGGCCACGGGCTCTGTGCTCTGGACGCAGAGTTTCCTGACCGGATTCCCGTCCTACGGTCCTCCGTCCGTCCTGAACGGGCGGGTGCTCTTCTCCTGGTTCAACTCGCCGAACTCGAAGCTGATGTGCGCGGAAGCGCGGACTGGCCGCCTTCTCTGGGGGACCAGCCTCCTCGCCGACGGGTACTACGATCCCACGCAGGCGACGCTGGCCAACGGCACCGCGTACGTGACCGGCGGCATGTCCAGCATGAGCTGGCTGTCGTCCTACAACGCCGACGACGGCCGCCTGTTGTGGATCAACCCGAGCGCCTATG
>Ga0310813_10000689_pt1 | contig 20697 bp, 16 predicted proteins | sample YN3metagenome_FD_203086 | JGI IMG/M metagenome (GOLD analysis project Ga0310813, IMG submission 203086) | Soil microbial communities from experimental microcosm in Duke University, North Carolina, United States - YN3 | ecosystem: Engineered > Artificial ecosystem > Soil microcosm > Unclassified...
GGTGTCCCCGCGTAGCGTTGCGTGCGCTCTAACCGGGAAGGATGCAATTTATGCAACGTTTATTCACGTCGATTTTTGGAACGGCTCTTGTGACCGCCGGCATGTTGTTCGTCCAGGCCGCCGGCACCCGGGCTGCCGACTATCCGACCCGGCCGCCGCACATCATCGTGGGATACCCGGCGGGCGGTTCGACCGACATCGTGGCACGCCTGATCGGCGACTGGTTGGGCAAGCGCCTCGGCCAGCAGTTCATTGTCGAGAATCGCCCCGGCGCGGGCAACAATCTCGCGACCGAAGCTGTCGTCAAGGCCGCGCCCGACGGTTACACGCTGCTCCTGGTCAATCCCGCGAACGCGGTGAACGCCTCGCTCTACAAGAATCTCAATTTCGTCTTTCTGCGCGACATCGATCCGGTCGCCGGTGTCATCCGCGTGCCAAACGTGATGGAAGTGCATCCGTCGGTGCCGGCAAAAACTGTTGCCGAGTTCATCGCCTACGTGAAAGCCAATCCCGACAAGGTGAACGTCGCGTCGTCGGGTAACGGAACATCGATTCATCTGTCCGGAGAACTGTTCAAGATGATGACCGGGCTCAAGATGACTCACATACCGTACAAAGGCTCGGCGCCGATGCTCACGGACCTGCTGGGTGGTCAGGTGCAGGTTACCTTCGACAACCTGCCGTCATCGATCGCACATATCAAGGCGGGCAAATTGCGCGCTTTGGCCGTGACCACCGCGAAGCGCTCCGAAGAACTGCCCGATGTTCCGACCGTCGCCGAAACGGTGCCGGGCTACGAGGCAAGCGCATTCTTCGGCTTCGGCGTGCCCAAGGGTACGCCGAAGGAAATTGTCGATCTTCTCAACAAGGAAATAAATCTCGCGCTCAAGGATCCGGCGATTGTTGCAAAGCTCAAGGACCTTGGCGGGACACTTATCGCCGGATCGCCCGCCGACTTCGGCAAGCTCGTCGCAGATGAAACCTCCAAGTGGGAAAAAGTGGTTCACGCCGCCAATCTCTCGATAAACTAGCCCTCATCAGCAAATCGCCGGTCACTTGGCGTCGCAACGCCTCAAATTGCGGCTTTAACGCAGTCGGTCCTGCACGCGCGAGGACTTGTGCAGGGCGGGCGGCGCCGCGTACGCTTGGCGCCGGGTAACGAAGCTCGCCACCCAAAATTGAACAGCAAAAGCCCGCGCGGCAAGCGCAGGGCGTGAGGAGGGAAGCGCATGAAAAAATCGACAAAAATGCTCGGCCTCGGCTTGGGGCTGGCTCTGGCGGTGGCTATGCCGGCCGCCTCCGCGGAATTGAAGATGATGACAGGCCCGCAAGGCGGATCATGGATTCCGCTGGGCGGTCAGCTTAAAGACCTCTGGGAGAAAGCCATCCCGGGCTTGGCCGTGCAGCAAGCGCCCGGCGCGGGCATTGCCAACGTGCGCGCGGTGGAGGAAGGCAAAGCCGACATCGGGTTCTCTAATTCGATCTCGGCAGTCGACGCGATCGCCGGCAATGCGCCGTTCAACAAGCCGCACGGCAATGTGTGTAACGTCGCGACGCTCTATCCGCAGTATTATCAGTTCGTCGTCAATGCGGACGCCGGCGTGAGCAAGATCAGTGACCTCAAGGGTAAGAGCATCACGACACAGCAGAAGGGCAACACCGGCGAATTGATCACCCGCCAACTGCTGGAGGTGAACGGGCTCAGCTACAACGACGTCAAAACCAGTTTCGTCGGCTATACCGACTCAGTGAACCAGATGAAGGATGGTCACGCCGTCGCATTCGGGCTCAATACACAGGTGCCGGCGGGCGCGGTCATGGACCTCGCTGCCGCGCGCGACATCAAGCTGATCGATCAATCCGACAGCTACGAAAAAATGAAGAAGATCAATCCCGGTTACAAACTGATTACCATCCCGAAAGGCAGCTATCCGAAGCAGGATCAGGACGTGAAAGTGATCGGCTTTTATACGCACATCGTAGTGTCGTGCAAATTGCCGGCTGACGAAGTGTACACGATGACCAAAACGGTTGCGGCGAACACCAAGACGCTGGCGACGGTCGCCAAAGACATCGCAACGCTGAAGACGGCCGAGATGGGTGCCGACATCGGCGTGCCGTTCCACCCTGGCGCCGCGAAATTCTACAAGGAAGTCGGCCTCACGGTGCCGACCCACTGACCATGATGGCGCGGGCGAGGGGCGCCCGCGCCGTCATCTCTTCGGCGCGAATTGAGGGGCAAGCAACATGGCCACCAAGGTCGACCTGTCCTACGGCAGTCTGGTCCGATTGGCCGTGACGGTGATTTCCGTCGCGATGGTCATTTATCACGTGTGGGCGATTGCTTTCGGCGCGCCTGAAGCATTCCATTTCCGTGGTACACATCTTCTGTTTGCGATGACGCTGGTGTTCCTGCTTTATCGCCGGTCGGGTGAGGTTGAAGGGCTGCCGACACCGCTCGACTATGTCCTGCTCGTGCTCGGCGCAGCACCGATCCTCTACCTGTTCGTCAACTTCAATTACGTGATCGACCGCATTTTCTATGTCGACGAGCTCAGCTGGTCGGACATGGCGATGGGCGTGCTGCTGACGGTGCTTGTTCTTGAGGCAACGCGCCGGGTGATCGGCCTAGCATTGCCGATCACCGCCCTGGTGTTCCTCATGTACGCGTTTTTCATCGCGCGGGTCACGCCACAGAACATGATCGACCAGTTGTACATGACGGTGGAAGGCATTTTTGGAATTCCGCTGGCGGTGTCGGCGGCCTACGTGATGATCTTCGTGTTGTTCGGATCCTTCATGGAGCGAACCGGCACCGGACAATTGTTCATGGATTTCGCCATGAGCCTCACCGGTGCGACCGCCGGCGGGCCCGGCAAGGTGTCCTGCGTGTCCTCGGCGCTGTTTGGCACGATCTCGGGCAGCGCGGTGGCCAATGTCATGGTCGATGGGCCGATCACCATTCCGTTGATGAAACGCTCCGGCTTTCCGCCGCATTTCGCTGCCGGCGTCGAGGCGGTAGCTTCCACCGGCGGTCAGTTGATGCCTCCCATCATGGGCGCCGCCGCTTTCGTCATGGCCGAGTTTCTCGGCGTGTCCTACGCCCAGGTGGTGATCTGGGCGATTATTCCGTCGGTCCTCTATTACATCGCCTGTTTTTCCGCCGTGCATTTCGAAGCCAAGCGGCGCGGCTTGGTAGGCGTGCCGCGTGCGGACCTGCCCAAACTCAGTCAGGTGATGCGCGAGCGCGGCCATTTGTTCTTGCCGGTAGTGGCTATCTTGGTGGTGATGTATTCGGGCTATAGTGCGCCGCTTGCTGCGCTCGCCGGCGTGCTGGCGTGCTTCCCGGTCGCGGCGCTGCGCAAGTCCACGCGCCACTATGTCACTTTTGAAAATTTAATCGCGGCCTGCATCGATGGCGCACGCAATGCGCTGCCGGTTGCATTGGCCTGCGCTGCCGCTGGCGTGGTTATCGCGGTGGTGACATTGACCGGTCTCGGCATCGTGTTCACGCAATACGTCGTGCATCTGTCGCAGGATTTCCTGCTGATGGCGCTGATTTTCACCATGATCGCCGGCATCGTGCTCGGCATGGGCATGCCCACCACACCCGCTTACATCATCATGACGGCGCTGCTGGTGCCGGCCATCGTAAAGTTCGGCGTGGTTATCCCGGCGGCACACATGTTCGCGTTCTATTTCGCGATTCTTTCGGCAATCACGCCGCCGGTTGCGCTTGCGGTCTACGCGGCAGCCGGGCTTGCCAAGTCGGATCTGTGGGCAACCGGATTGGCCGCGGTTCGCATCGCCGCGACCAGCTTCATCGTGCCGTTCATGTTCGTCTACGAGCCTGCGCTGTTGATGATCGGCGACTGGTCCAACATCATATGGGCGAGCTTCACCGCGGCGGTCGGCGTCGTCGTGTTTGCTGCCGGGCTACACGGCTATTTCGTGGCCCATTCGGTGCATTGGCAGAGTGCCGCGCTGGTGGTCGCAGGCTTGCTGCTGATCGATCCGCATGTCATGACCAGCGTGATCGGGGCCGCCATGACTGCCGTCGTGATCGTCACGCAGGTGTCGGCCAGGCGCACTCCCAAGGCTGAGATTGCGGTGGAATGAACGCACGTAAACGTCCCGAAGATCTGCGCAGCCATCGCTGGCTCGGCGTCAACGACCTGCGCGCCTTCGGGCATCGCTCGCGCCTGCGCCAGGGCGGCTTCGATGCCGCCGATTTCCGTGGGAAACCGGTGATCGGCATCGTCAATACCTGGAGCGACATCAACTTCTGCCACACGCACCTGCGCGATCGCGCCGAGGACGTGAAGCGCGGCGTGCTGCAGGCCGGCGGCTTTCCGATCGAGCTGCCGGCAATGTCGCTGTCCGAGCCTTTCGTGAAACCATCGACCATGCTCTATCGCAATCTTCTTGCGATGGAGACTGAAGAGCTGTTGCGCAGCCACCCGATCGACGGCGCTGTGCTGATGGGAGGCTGCGACAAGACCACACCCGCGCTGATCATGGGCGCCGTCAGCATGGGCCTGCCCGCAATCTATGTGCCTGCCGGCCCGCAGCTGCGCGGCAACTGGCGCGGCCAGGAGCTCGGTTCTGGATCCGACGCCTGGAAATACTGGGACGAGAAGCGCGCAGGCCGCATCAGTGAGGCCGACTGGGCCGAGCTCGAGGGCGGCATCGCACGTTCCTTCGGTACTTGCATGGTGATGGGCACGGCGGCAACGATGATGGCGATTACCGAGGCCTTAGGGTTTGCCCTGCCGGGCGCTTCCTCGATTCCCGCGGCCGACGCGGCGCATCCGCGCATGTGCGCCGCCGTCGGCCGTCGCATTGTCGAGATGGTCTGGCAGGATCTCACGCCGGAGAAAATTCTGACGTCGCCAGCTTTCGACAACGCCATCCGTGTCCATATGGCGATGGGCGGCTCGACCAACGCCATCATTCACGTCGTGGCGATGGCGCGCCGCGCCGGTCTCAAGCTTGACATGAAGCGTTTCGACGAGATCTCGCGCGAGATTCCGGTGCTCGCCAATGTGCGGCCGTCGGGAAAATTCCTGATGGAGGATTTCTTCTACGCCGGCGGATTACGCGCATTGATGGGCGAACTAAAGAGCGCGCTTGATTTGTCGTGCCTGACTGTGACCGGCAAGAGCATCGGCGACAACATTGCGGGCGCCGAAGTCTACAAGCGCGACGTGATCCACCCGCTTGGCGATCCGGTGTCGCGCGAGGGCGCAACCGCCGTGCTCACGGGAAATCTGGCGCCGCGCGGCTGCGTGATGAAGCCGTCCGCAGCCGAAAAACGGCTGCTCAAGCACCGCGGCAAGGTAATCGCCTTCGAGGACTACAACCACATGGCGCGCGAAGTCGAGCGCGATGACCTCGACGTGACGCCCGACCACATTCTCGTGCTCAAGAACGGCGGTCCGAAGGGCGGGCCGGGCATGCCGGAGTGGGGCATGCTGCCGATTCCGAAAAAGCTGGTGAAGCAGGGCGTGCGCGACATGTTGCGTATTTCCGATGCGCGCATGAGCGGCACCAGCTACGGCGCCTGCATCCTGCACGTGGCGCCCGAGAGTTTCGTTGGTGGCCCTCTGGCCTTCGTGAAAACAGGCGACGAGATCGAGGTCGACGTGCCGGCGCGCCGCATTCATCTCCATGTGCCGGACGAGGAAATCGCGCGCCGCCGCGGCAGCTGGACACAACCTGCGCCACGCTATCCGCGCGGCTACGGCGCGCTTTATTCGGAGCACATCGGGCAAGCTGACGAGGGCTGCGATTTCGATTTTCTCGCTCCGCTCGGGTCAATTCCAGAGCCGGAGATTCATTGAAAGTTCGGCGGGGCTGATCTACACACGACGTCATGCCCGGCCTTGTGCCGGGCATCCACGTCTTTAGATACGCCAGAATGAGAGGCGTGGATGGCCGGGACAAGCCCGGCCGCGACAGGCTTGAGGCCATGAGCGACGACATTCCTTTCGACAAGAATCTCGAGCTTGCGCCGGACGTGGTCGACGAGCCCGTGCCCGGCGTGCGGCGAGTGATGGCCAACAACCCGGGCCCATTCACCTTCAAGGGAACCGTGAGCTATATCCTCGGCCGCGGGAAAGTCGCCATCGTCGATCCGGGCCCCGATGATCCAGCGCATGTCGGTGCGCTGCTCGACGCCGTGCGCGGCGAGACGGTGACGGACATTTTTGTTACCCATACCCACCGCGATCATTCACCGGCCGTGCCGGCAATCAAGGCGGCAACGGGTGCGACCGTCTACGCGGAGGGTCCGCATCGTGCGGCACGTCCCCTGCATATCGGCGAGCTCAATCCGCTCGACGCCAGCGCAGACCGCGATTTCCGCCCTGACGTTGCGCTTAAGGACGGTGAATTGGTCAGCGGTGACGGTTGGACCGTCGAGGCGGTAACGACGCCGGGCCATACCGCCAATCACATGGCCTATGCCGTCAAGGAGAAGAACTTGATATTTGTTGGCGATCACGTGATGGCCTGGGCGACTTCGATCGTCGCGCCGCCGGACGGCGCCATGAGCGACTACATGGCCTCGTTGCACAAGCTCGCGCTGCGCAGGGAGACGGTCTATTTTCCGGGTCACGGCCCCCCGATCGCTGACGCCCCGCGCTTCGTCAACTATTACATCTTGCACCGCAAGGCGCGCGAAGATTCGATCTTGCACCGCCTGTCAAAAGGCGCGACCGACATCCCCACTATCGTGCGCGCGATTTATATCGGCATCGACCCGCGCCTCACTGGCGCTGCCGGTCTGTCGGTACTTGCGCATCTGGAGGATCTGGTCGCGCGTGGCGTCGCCGCAACCGATGGCCAGCCTGCGATTGACGGCGTCTACCGTTTGGCCGGCTGACGCTTATCGGGTTGGCGGCCCTTCTGCGAAGGAGGCGTCTTCACCTGTGGCGGCTGGCGCGGTTCCGGCGCCGAGCTCACGACATCGTCGATATCCTCGAGCAGGCTGCGAATGCGCGAGGCATTGGCGCCCAGGTCGTGCTGTCCGACGCGAGAGGCCGAGCGCACGTCCACACGCGTCCCCTGGCCCATAGGCGTTAGGCGAATCACGATGTCGTCGCGGAAGCCCATGATCGGGCTGCGCGCGGTTGCCTCGATCACGCCGTCGCGGCGCGCAAGCGTGGGGGCGCGTGAATCACTGATCGCCCACTTGCGCTTGGTCACGAGCGCGAGTGCGGCGTCATAGGCCATTCGCGACGGCACATCGAGATCGAGCGGCGCAATATCGGGATAGCCTGCGCGCTGCAGTTGGGCAGTTGCGGCTCCTGGATAATTGATGCGATCGGACGGTCGCTGGCGCGCCAGAGTATCGAAGCGCGGTGGATTTGTAGTGTCGGTGCTGATGTCGGAAATCGCCGGCAGCCTCAGCGCGCGTACGCCAAGATAGGCAGGATAGGCAAGCATAAGGATACCGATAAATAAAGCGAGCAACGCGCGTCCGAGCCCAGCATAGCCCTGCCGCCAGATCACGACGAAGGCGCCAAAGGCGAGCAGGATCGCGATGCCGGCGAGGACCAGCGCGGCTCCGAATGTCGCGAGTGCCGGCACGATCTCCAGGAGCTGCGAGCGCACGATGACGATCGACAGCGCCGCCACCGCCAGCGCGAAAAAGGCGACCCGCGCCGCCCAAGCGGCGGTCTTCGACATCGGCAGCTCATGCAAGGAACGGCGCGACATGCCTAGGACCCACAGATTCTCTTGAGCGCCGACCATTCTGCCGGATTGAGGAAAGCTGAAGGCGCCTGGGCGGCAGCCAGTCTATTGATTGCCGCGACCCGGGCCTTGGTCTCGGGATGATTCAACAGAATTTTCATGCCCGGCTCGGTGGCGCCGCCGATTTTGTCGAGGATGACTGCAAGTGCGCGTGCGTCGCCTCCCGCCTTGTTCATGAGACCGGCGCCATAAGCATCGGCGGCTGTTTCGGCCTCGCGCGTATAGCTCGATTGCAGTATGGATTTTGCCGCAATCACGACGGCCCCCCCGCCGACGAAGTCGCCAAGCAGCATCCCGAACAAAAAAGACAGGCCGGCGCCCTGCAACATCGCCTTGGTGCCGTCCCGATGAGCAACGTGGCCGATTTCGTGCGCGATCACGCCGGCGAGCTCGTCCGGGGTGCCGGCTTTGTCGATCAATCCGCGAAAAACATAGACTTGTCCGCCTGGCAACGCGATGGCATTGGCCTCGTCGCGCCGCACAACCTCGGTGCGTAGGGCGAACGGCAAAGCGGCGGCCGCCTCAAGCCGGCGTACGATTTTTTCGAGCGCTGCACGCCCCGGTGCCTCCGTTGCGGTCTTGCCGCAATCGAAGGACGCACCCGAGTGGCGTGGGTCCAGCATGCCGCGGATCTGCATGTCGACGGCATCGCCAAGCTTGCGTTCGACTGCGGCCGGCAGAAGCGGCGTCAGGCGCTCGGCAATGGCCGGCACGCCGAACCAGGCGACCAGAAGGAGAGATGCGGTGGCGCCGATACTCCAGGCGATCACATTCAGCCGCTGGCGGCGCTGCGCTGCGCCGGTGCGGTCGACCAGGGCGGCGCGCGCGTCAATCTCGGCGGCAAAGGCCTTATCGGAAATTTCCAGTCGTTCCAGAATCGCGCTGTTAAGGCGTCCAAGGCGGAGCAGGGTATCCGGCGCAGACAATTCTTCCAGTTCATTATAAGGCCACTCGCTGAGTGCGCGGCCATCATGGCTGGAGATATGAAGGGAAGCCGGTTTGAGAACGACGAGCACCTCATGACGCGCGCTGGTGACGCCATCGAAATAAACGCCAGCGCCGGATGCCATGGGGGCGTTCATCAATAACTACCAACATTGAGGGCATCGGCGAGACCTTCGCCGATCGCCGAGCTTGGTTGCCCGGTGGCCTTGACGTTCTCGAGCGCCGAAAGACCGGACAATTGCATTGCTTCCATGCCCAGCTGCCAAAGGGACAATAGTACTGTGGCGCGATAGATGGTCGAATAGCCGAGCGCGGCGATCACGTAGCCGATCAATGCCGCAAGCGTTGCCGCGATTTCGCCGGCAGTGCCCATTTTCCCGATACTGGCCGCAGCCCCGATCATCCCAAGTACGATCGCCGCAACGATACCCATCGCCATGCTGAACAGGATTGCGTATCCGACGAAGCGGGCATAGGCGCCGTACACATTACGCATGCGCAGACGTGACTTCATTTCAATTGTACCGAAGCGCAGCCCGGACGACCACCAGCGCATGACGACGGCCTGGAATGCCGGATAAAGCAGGGCGGCCATGGTCACGCTGATCGCGCTCATCAGCATGCCAAAGACGACGGCGCCTCCGAGGTTGGGATTACCGCCTTCGATCTTGCTCATCATGTCGTCCCCGCCTTGTGCAAGCACGTCGGCAAGCGCGACCCAGTCGACAGTGCTAACGAAGACAACGACGGCAAATGCGAGCGGGCCGATCACGAGAAGCCACATGAGGAAGCCGCGCACCAGCAGCGGAAAAGCGGACGCCTCGAAGCGCCCGGCGAGATCACCATAGTAAGTGTGGCGCATCTTGTAGCGCTCGAGGCTCGTGACCTGGAACGGGTAGGCGAGGCCGAAGGTGAGGGCGGTGACAGCCCACCACGCGACCGCGCGGAAGGCGAAAGCCCACGCCGAGCCCCTTTGATGAAAGCGCAGGCCACGGTAGATTGTGCGCGTCAGCCGGTAGCGCCGCGCGCGGTAGATCGCGTATTGACCGAGGACTGCGAGCGCCGCAAAGCCGGTCATGCCCGACAATTTCCCGATCGTGCCGAGGTCGAGAGCGGCCAGGAAAATTCCGGCATAAACCGGAATTAGGATGGCAATCGCGATCAGGAAGCCGAGCAGGAGCTCCAGCGGCGTGCCGGTGTATTCGAGCGGTTCGCCGGCAACCTCGGTGTTCGACCAGAGAAAACGTCGCACATCGGTGGCAAGCCAGAAACGGTAGATACCGAGGGTGAACATCAGCAGCACTGCGCCCCGGATGAGCAGCCGCCAATAGGATCGGCGCTGCCCCAAGAATCGCACGCCGCCGCCCGTGCCGATTCCGCCCACACCAAGGCTCATCGGTCAGCAGGGATAATGGGTGGCGCAGGACCACGCAATGTTGCCGCCGTTGGGACCGATTTCATGTTTTGCATCGGATATCTGTGCGCGGCTGCGCGCCGGTTGGATCTGCGTTCCCAATGATGCGCATCTGGAAGGTGCCCCCGGGGCTGGTCGGATCGTCATTCCGGCCGCAACCTCGCCCCTCGCGCGCGGTGGGAGAATACCGGTTTCGCATGCGATTCCGGGGAAGCACTGCGGCACTTTGCACATGGCTGACGATAAATCGCAGATTTTGTGATGGCCATCACAGTCATGATTAACCATCCTGCGGAACAACCATACCGCGAAGGTTAATAATTGATTAATGTTTAAATAGCGGGGTCGGAAGCGCTGCCTGGATCTGGAATGAAAATGGGAAATAGTTTGCGTCCCGCGGTGCCAAAAACCGTTACGCCTTTGGGCCGTTTGGCCCAGGCCACGGATCCGAAAACTCCCACGCAGTTGGAACTTTGGTCCAACAGCAATCTCGCGAATGCACGCGTGCAGGATGCGGTCGCGCGAGGCCGCGTCGACTTTAGCGGCGAGCTCGCCGGCGCAAGGTTCAACGAGCTCGATCTGATCGTCAGCGAAGAAGCCATCTGGTGCTATATGCGGCCGAACGGGCCGCCTAGCTTCACACCGACTCTGTTGCACGAATTGATCTCAATGCGGCGGCTTCTGCAGCGCCTGTTTGCCGGTCTGCGCCCTGGCGAGGCCGCGCCGGTGAAATATTTTGTCGGCGGTTCGCACATCCCCGGCATCTACAATCTCGGCGGCGATCTCAATTTCTTCATCAAAAGCATCCGCGCGCACGACATCGATGCGCTGCGCAGCTATGCGCACGACTGTGTCGACGTCGCCTATCATATGATGATGGGGTTTCACCTGCCGGTGATCACCATCGCGCTCGTGCAGGGCGATGCGCTGGGCGGCGGATTCGAAGGCGCCCTGTCGTTCAATGTGCTGGTCGCGGAAAAACGAGCGAAGTTCGGTTTGCCGGAAATCTTGTTCAATCTTTTCCCAGGTATGGGCGCATTCAGCTTTCTGTCGCGCAAGCTGGACGTCACGCGCGCACACAAAATGATCCTCAGCGGCCGTGTGTTCAGCGCGCCGGAGCTTTACGAAATGGGGTTGATCGATATCCTGGCCGAGGATGGGCGCGGGGAAGAGGCTGTCCGGGACTATATCTCGCACAACCGCCGCCACCACGCCGTGCACCGTCGCGTGCGCGAAGTCGGCATGCGCGTCAATCCGCTGTCGCTCAATGAACTGCGCGATGTGACCGACATTTGGGCCGAGCATGCGATGAAGCTTCAGGAGACGGACCTGCGCAACATGGAACGGCTTGCCGGCGCACAGCTGCGCCGCGTGCAACGCGTCAATTCGTAGACTCGCCTTCAGGCAGCTTCGGTGTGCCCCGAGAGTCGCCCGCGCAAGGCCATGCGCACGCGCTCGAATTCGTCATTCAGTTTCTTGAGGTGAGCTTCACCGCGGATCGCAAAGTCTTCGGGCGCGATATGGCGCCATCCCAGGCACATTTCGTAAATGCCGCGCGCGCCGATATTGGCTGCGGCGCTGCGCAGAGCGTGCAATTGCTCGCGGAACGCCTTCAGGTCGCCTAAAGCTGCGGCTTCAGCAAGCTCGTCAAGGACTTCGCTGCCATCTTTGATGAATTGCGACGCCAGCTCGTCGACGAAATCCTTGCCACCGAGCTCCTCGAGAGCGTTCAGAGTCTGGACGTCGACTGCTGAAGTTGCGGTCGCGCGCAGGCGCGGCTGCGCCGTCGGGTAGCTGGTGATCTCGGCGCTGCTCGGTATCCCTTGCGCCGGCTTGCCTTCGTCGGGCACGAGCGTTGCGATAATCTCGAGCAGACGATTGGGCTCTATGGGTTTTGTAATGCAGGCATCCATGCCCGCCTCTTCGCAGCGGCGGGCCACTTCTTCGGTCGCATCCGCCGTGAGCGCCACGACCGGCACGTGTGGCCTGCCGAGCGCGGCGAAGCGATAGAGCTTGGTCGCTTCGATGCCGTTCATAACCGGCATGTTGACGTCCATCAGCACAAGGTCGAATTCCTGCATCTCCAGCATGTCGAGCGCCGCTTCGCCGTTGTCGACGAGCGTGACGCGATGGCCGGCGCGGTCAAGAATCTTGGCAATGACAATCTGGTTGGTGCGCTTGTCTTCAGCGACAAGAATCGAGAGCGAACGCCCGGTGGGGACAATTTCCGTGCTGCGGGATTCTTCAGGTCGGTCACCAGCCATGTTGCCTCGCGCAATGCGCAAGGCCGCGGCAAGCTTTGTCAGGTCGGCCGGCTCGACAAGTGTGGTGACGAAGCGGCTGCGCGTAGCGGACGCCGGCAATCCTTCGGGCCGCTCATCCGTGACCAGGATCAGTGCGGGCGCGCACCCGAGATTGTCACCTGCGAGACGCCGGAATGTTGCCTCGTCCGCGGCCGCACAGGCGTGCTGGTGAACGATGGCGATCGGCCGGCGCACGCCATCGGCGCGCAGTGAGGCCAGCGCAGGGGCGGCTTCGTCCATGTCGGCGACAGCCTTGGCGATCGGTACGCAGGCGCTGACGACCTTGCGGAGATTTTCATCTCCGCCGACCAGCACGACCGGGGTTGGTGCCATATGGAGCTGCGTCTGGTCCTGCGCTTGGATCTTGAAATCAATCTCGAACCAGAACGTGCTGCCTTTTTCGGGGACGCTTTCGACGCCAATCGTGCCGCCCTGCAATTCGACGAGTTGCTTGGCGATGGCAAGGCCGAGGCCCGTGCCGCCAAACCGATCGATGATCGTCTCATCGGCCTGGGTGAAGCGATCGAAGATACGGCTCTGGGCGTCGGGACTAATGCCGATGCCGGTGTCCGTGACCTCGAAACGCAGGCGCACCGTGTCGGCGCCCCATGTGACAGCATCGACCGCGATGTTCACGTAGCCGCGCTCGGTGAACTTGACTGCGTTGCTGGCAAGATTGGTGAGCACCTCTTCGAGGTGATTCTTGTCGCCGACAAGGAGTTGCGGCGTACGGGCCGTGCAATGGAACGTGAGCGCGACATTTTTTCGCTGCGCTTCCAGCGCAAGCATGCTGCGGATTTCGCTGAGCATGGAGACGAGATCGAAGTCGGTCGCCTTGACCGTAATGCGGCCGGACTCGGCACGTGAAAAGTCGAGGATCGAGTTGATCAATGCGAGCAACTGATGGCCCGACTTTCCGATCGTCTCCGACATCTCCTCCTGTTCTGAATCGAGCTTGGTTTTGCCTAACAGGTCGCTCAGGCCGATGATGGCATTGAGCGGCGTACGGAACTCATGGCTGATGCTCGCGAGGAAGGCGCTCTTCGCACGGTTCGCTTCCTCCGCCTGACGCTTGGCCTGCGAAAGCTTGCGGATCAGCGTCGAGACATAAAGTGGCAGCAGAATCAGGCCCGCCATCAAACCGGCAGCCAGCCCGCGGTGTTCGTGCCAGAAGGGCGCGCTGAAGATGGCAATTCCGAAGCCAACGACGCTTGTTGCGGTTGCGGCGAACAGATATGGCACGCCGAAACGGAAACCATTTCCGAAGATCGTCCACAAGTAAATCGGATACAGCGGGGCAAAAGCCTCGCCGCCGACATACATGCCGTAAGAGAACAAGCCAAGATCAGAGACCATGCCGATCAGGCGGCGGCCGACGGAGATGCCCGGGTGGTAGAGAAGATGGGCGAAAAGGGCAATTGAAACGATCTCGTAAAGCGCGAAATACAGCCACTGCTCGCGCAGCATCTCGGCGGCATCCGCTCGTCCGAACATCGCGGCTATGATGAGATAAGCGAAAGCTGTGCCGCTAAGCGCGAGGCGGTTGACCGTCAGCTCGTGTTCGGAATCCGGGCGGTTGCGCAGCCGGCTTGCGATCCAGGAAAGCCGGCTGCGGATGCGTAGACCGGACATCCCGGGCACGAAGGCTTTTCTGAGGAAGCCCGTGTTCATCGTCAGCCTCAAGCGCTGCGTGCCCGCGCGCGATTTTCCTGAACGAAAGCGATCAAATCTTCGGCGCTCATCGGTCCGCCGAAATAGAAGCCCTGGACCTCGTCGCATCCTTCGGCACGCAGCATGGTCGACTGCTGCACCGTCTCGACGCCTTCGGCGACGATCTCAAGGTCCAGGCTGTGCCCGAGGCTCACGATCGCGCGCACGATCGCAGCGTCGCTCGGGTTGGTCGCAATGTCGCGCACAAAGCACTGGTCGATTTTCAGCCGGTCGACCGGGAAGTGCTTGACGTAAGCGAGCGTTGAATAGCGAGTGCCGAAATCGTCGATGGAGATACCGACGCCGAGCTCGCGCAGCTGCTTAAGGTCTTTGGACACGGCATCGGTGTTGTGCATCACGATGCTTTCCGTGAGCTCGAGGTCGAGCAGCCACGGATCGAGGCCGGTTTCGGCCAGGATCTTGGCCACCATCAGCGGCACGTTCTGCTTGAAGAATTGGATTGACGACAGGTTGACGCCGACGCGGGTCGGCGGGTGGCCGCGTTGCTGCCAAAGCTTCGCCTGCCGGCAAGCTTCGCGTAGCGCCCATTCGTTGATCGGAATGATGAGGCCGTTTTCCTCCGCACGCGCGAGGAATTCGCTCGGACCGACGAGGCCATGCCCCGGCCGCTGCCAGCGCAGAAGCGCTTCCGCGCCGGTAACGCGCCCGGTGCGCAGCGCAATTTGCGGCTGGTAGTGCAGGACGAACTGGTTCTTGTCGATTGCGGTGCGCAGATCGGTGTCGAGGATCAGGCTCGCGCGGGCGCGCCTGTCCATGTCGGAGGCGTAGAAGCGGAAGACTTTGCCGCCGTCGTGCTTTGCGCGATACATCGCAAGGTCGCTGTTACGCAGCAGCTCCTGCACGTCGGTGCCGTCAGTCGGGTGCACGGTGATGCCGATGCTTGCGCTGAGGGTGACCTGCTCGCCGGCGTGCGACCAGGGCTTGTTCACCGCGTCCAGAATGCGGTTGGCCATATCGACGGCGTCTTCGTTGCGCGTGACACGCGTCTGCAGGACCGCGAACTCGTCGCCTCCCAGACGGGCGACCGTGTCGGTGTCACGCACGACCGAGCGTAGTCGGTTGGCAACCTCGACGAGGAATTGATCGCCGACCTGGTGACCCAGTCCGTCGTTAATATCCTTGAAGCCGTCAAGATCGATGAGGTGGAGCGCAAACGGGCTGTCGCCGCGACGCGTGCGTGCGATCTCCCGGCGCAAGCGGTCGGACAGCAGCGCGCGGTTCGCCAGATTTGTCAGCACGTCATGGTGCGCCATGTAGAAAAGATGGTTCTCCGCGCGCTTGCGATCGGTGATGTCGAGCGAGGAGGTGAGAACGCCGACTACTGCGTTCGAGCAGTCGCGTAACGGAGTTTTCGTGGTGAGGAAGACGCGCTTGGTCCCATTGCAGTCGATGATGTCCTCTTCGAAGCTGGGCAGCGTGGCTTGTGTGCTGATGACCTTGCGATCAAGGGCCTTGCTGCGCGCGGCATGGTCCTCGCCGAACATGGGACGCATATCGAAGCCGACCGCTTCGGTCGGACCAATGCCGGCAAGCGAGGCGAGATACGCGTTCATGAACAGGATGCGCCCCTGGCTGTCGGTCGCGCTGATCATGGCCGGAACGGTGTCGATGACCTGCGCCAGCCGCTCGCTCGAATCGCGCAATGCTTCCTCGCGCGAGCGCTCTGAATCCTTTAGTTCCTGTGCAAGGTTTTCGGCGCGCGCTGCGAGTTGAATCTGCTGCTTGCGCAGCTTCAGGAGATTGCGTGCGCGGGTCACGAACTCCTGGTGATCGACCGGGCTGTTAAGGAAGTCAGTCGCGCCGGCTTCGAGCGCGCGCAACCTAAATTCGCGTTCCTCGTAGACCGTGATCACGATGACTGGGATTTCGCCGCAGTGCGGCAGAGCGCGCAGGCGCCAGATGAATTCCGCACCGTCCATCGACGGCATTTTGAAATCGGTGACGACCAGGTCGGGCGTATTATGTTCAAGCCAGGCAAGGAGTTCGACCGGATTGCCGAAGCTGTGAACGGTCACGCCGGGCTCGATCGAGCCCGCGAGCTTCGAAAAAATCTTTCGGTTAGTTTCGCGGTCGTCGAGAATTACAATTTGCACCATCGCGTCCCAGGTCTGCTGCGGCCGGGAGCAAAAAACTGCTCCACCGGACAGCGGACCCTACGCATTGGCTCATTAAGCGATTGGAGGGACATTGCCTCAACTTATAATAAAAAACTTCCTATTAACTGCGAGCAGGCGCTTGTTTTGCGCGGCTTGGTGCACGCGCATTCGGGAATCTGCGTCGTTTCAAGCCGAACCGCGTTAAAATCAGCGTGAAGTTCCGCGCCGCCACAAGCGTATGCAATGACTGCAATGCGCGGGAGCGTCAGGCGTTCAGCTGCCCGCCCATCAGCTCACCGCGATCGAAACTCATTTGCGAAAACCGTTCGCGGTACTCGCCCGGCGTCATTCCGGTATGGCGTTTGAACAGATTTCGAAAAAAACCGATGTCCTCGTAACCGATCTTCGCGCAGACGGCCTGGATCGAGGAGCTGCCGGTTTCGAGCAATTCCTTTGCTGCCGAGACCCGCAGTGTCTGAATGTAGGCACCAGGCACGCGGCCCGTTGCCGCCTTGAAGCGGCGGATGAAATTGCGCGAACCCATTCCGGCGCGCTCGGCGAGATGCTCGATCGAGATGTCGCTGTCGAAGTGTTGCTGCAGATATTCTTCGGTCTGGCGGATTTTCTCGTCCGAATGAGGTCGCGAGAGCTGCACAACCGAATATCCCGATTGGCGGCCGCGCGGCATGCTTAACAGCAGCGATTTGGCGACTTTGAGGGCGATCTCGTGGCCGCAGAATTTCTCAACCAAATAGAGGCTTAGATCGATCGAGGCGTAGACACCGCCGCTGCAGAAAATCCGGCCGTCCTCCGTCACGAATTGCTCGGTCCGCCAGCGAACCTTGGGGTAGCGCTGGCGGTAGATATCCGCGACGCCCCAATGCGTCGTAGCCTCATGGCCATCCAGAAGGCCGGCCTCGGCAAGATAGGCAACGCCGGTGCAGGCTGCGGCGATAAACACGCCACGCGCGTGCCACTTGCGCAGCCATGGCACGAGAGGCGTGCCTTTCGCGATGCGGTCGAGCTCGTCCCAGCCGGGCGCGGCGACAATAATGATGTCGGTGTGCTTGATGTCTTTGATTGTGCAATCCGGGGCCAGCACGAGCGAGCCGGCCGCACGGACTTTGCGTCCATCGACCGAAGCTGTTCGCACCCGAAATCGGGGCGTCTCGGCCTCGCCATTCAGCCAATTCCAGACCACGCCGGCAGAATGGAATATCTCGATGGGAGCGATGGCGGTGGACACGTAGCCGTGCTCAAGCAGCACGACGGTCACGTCGAGCAAGCGACCTGCTGACTGCGATGTCGAAAGGTGAGCCTTGAACGCCGCTTTTTTAGCCATGCCCGTTCGCCTTTCTGTCAGCCGCGACTGGTTCCCAAAGGCCGACCACTGCGCCCACCGAATCCAGGATTAGTGCGATGCGCGCAACGCCGGACACCAGAAATGGATCGACCACAACCGTGCCGCCAAATTGCGTTGCCCGTTCGACTGCGTGCTGGATGTCGCTCACCCGGACATAGGGTGTCCAATGCGACGTCATCCCATTATCCAGTAGGGTCTCTCTGAGCTGGTAGATGGAGCCGACGTCGTGATCGGATAGGCGAAGACGCGTGAAGCTGCCCCCATTTACCATCTGCTCCTGCGAGGTCCAGCCGAACAGATTGCGATAAAATGTCTTTGCGCTGCTGGCGTCGGTGGCGGCGAGGTCGAGCCAGCAAAATTGTCCAGCATCCGCTTTGCCAAAATGTATCACGGCGCAACTCTCCTGCCTTGCAGGCCGAGAGTGCCGCCCCTCGCCGGGAACGTAGGGCGGCACCGGGTAATCAGGCTGCCTCCGTCATCGGGTCGAGAACGGTACGCACCTCGGTGATCTTCGTCGCCGGAAAGCCGCTGAGCTTGGCGTGCTCCTTCACCGCGGCTTCGCTCTCGGCGAGGTAAATACAGAAGGTCTTGTTGTCGACTACGTAGGAACGCTCCCACTGGCACTTGCCGGCGAGCTTCGCCAGCGCGCCATTGGATGTTTTCGCCACGTCCTTGTACTGCGCGCCGTTCATCGCCCCGATGCCGGGCACGTCGCGTTCGATCACATAGCGTTTCATTGGTTTTGACTCCGTTTGGTGCGTACGGAGCGAAAATCGTTTCTTTTGCAGTCATAAACCAGATGTCATTATTGACAATATACATAGGCGATTATGCCAAAGCCGGCAAGCCACTGGCACTGCAGGGAAAAGCGCTGCTACGGGCGCAGATTTTCCGGATATTCGCCGTGCGACACCATTACCGTGATTTCGTCGGTGACGCCGCAGGTGAGGTACTGGTGCCCGGACTTTCCCGACGCGGCGAGGGCGTCGATGAGAGCCGCGAAATCGTCGGCCGATTGGGGACGCAAGGTCCATTCGAGACTCTCGTCACGAAGCCGCATCCCCGTGTCACGCCGGTTTGCACGCATCCTGACGGTGACTGTCTTCCCGTCGACAGCTTCGCAAAATTCGCTGAGGGTCATGGCGCTGGGAACGACCAGCATCTTGCGCAGAAGATTACTGAGCGCGCGCATTCCGGCGGTGTCACCCCAGAGCAGGACTGTGGGGCCGCCGTTGAACGTCGCGGAATATGCGGATTGCAGCGCCATGGCGCCGCCGGCCTCCCACCGGATTCTCAACCTGTAGGCGAGTGGTTCCTTCGGGGCCCTTAAAAGATAAATTCAAATTGTATGGATCTGGAGTGACGCTTACTCCGCGGCCTGAGCCGTCGGCAGACGGTAGTCCTTGAATTGCTGCCGAAGCGAGAGTTTCTGGATCTTGCCGGTCGCTGTGTGCGGGATTTCTTCGACGAACGCGACGTCATCCGGAATCCACCACTTCGCGATCTTGTCCTGCATGAAACCGAGTATCTCTTCCTTGGTGGCGGTCTCGTCCTTCTTGAGCACGATGACGAGCAGCGGCCGCTCGTCCCATTTTGGATGCGAAACGCCGATCACCGCAGCTTCAGCCACTTTCGGATGACCGACCGCAAGGTTCTCAAGGTCGATCGAGGAAATCCATTCGCCGCCCGACTTGATCACGTCCTTGGCACGGTCGGTGATCTGCATGTAGCCGTAGCGGTCCATGGTGGCGACGTCGCCGGTGTCAAACCAGCCGTCTTTTTCGAACACCGTGTCGCCCTCAACCTTGTAATAGCCTCGCGCGACCGCTGGCCCGCGGACTTTCAGCCGGCCGAAGGTCTTGCCGTCCCAAGGCAGGTCTTTGCCACTGTCGTCGGTGATCTTCATTTCGACGCCGAATGGCGGATGCCCCTGCTTCATTTCAATATCGAGCTTCGCCTCGCCGGTAAGCGCGGCATATTCCGGCTTCATCGTGCAGAGCGAGCCGAGCGGGCTCATTTCCGTCATGCCCCACGCATGCACGACCTCGACGCCGTATTTTTCCTGGAAGGTCTGCGTCATCGCGCGCGGGCAGGCCGAGCCGCCAATGACCACGCGCTTGAGATAAGGCAGCTTGCCGCCGGTCTTCTCGAGATCCTGCAGCAGCATCAGCCACACCGTGGGCACCGCGGCGGTGAAAGTGACTTTGTAGGTGTTGAGCAGCTCGTAGATCGAGGCGCCATCGAGCTTGGGACCCGGCATCACCAGCGAAGCACCGACCATCGGCGCGGAAAATGCAAGCGACCAGCCGTTGGCGTGGAACAGCGGCACCACTGGCAATACGACGTCGCGCGAGGATAGGCCCTTGCAATCCGGCAACGCCGCTATGAAGGAATGCAGCACATTGGAGCGGTGCGAATAGAGCACGCCCTTCGGGTGCCCGGTCGTGCCGGACGTATAGCACATGCCGGCCGCAGTATTTTCGTCGAAACTTTTCCAGGCGAAGTTGCCGTCGACTTCGCCGATCCAGTCTTCGTAGGCGACTGCATTCTTCAGCGTTGTCTTCGGCATATGTGCTGCGTCGGTAAGGACGACGTAGCGTTCGATGGTCGGCAACTTGTCGGCGATCTTCTCCAGCAGCGGCACGAAGGTGAGGTCGGTCATCATCACGCGATCGCCGGCGTGATTGATGATCCAGGCGAGCTGTTCAGGAAACAAACGCGGATTGACGGTGTGGTAGATGGCGCCGATGCCGAGAATGCCGTACCAGGCCTCCAGATGGCGCCAGGTGTTCCAGGCGAGCGTCGCCACCCGGTCGCCGAGCTTGATCCCGTCCTTTTCGAGCCGCTGTGCGACTTTCAACGCGCGGGCTCGAACCTCCGCATAGGTGGTGGTGTGGATCGGACCCTCCACCGAGCGCGAGATGACCTTGCGCTCGCCATGGAACTTGGCGGCATGGTCGATGATGCGATGGCATAGCAAAGGCCAATCCTGCATCAGGCCGTGCATGGCATTCCCCTCCTGGTTATTCGTCTTTTGGGCCGGCGCCCCTCGCCAGCCAGGCCTAAGGTTAGCTGCCGTAATGGGCA
>Ga0310813_10000690_pt1 | contig 20639 bp, 19 predicted proteins | sample YN3metagenome_FD_203086 | JGI IMG/M metagenome (GOLD analysis project Ga0310813, IMG submission 203086) | Soil microbial communities from experimental microcosm in Duke University, North Carolina, United States - YN3 | ecosystem: Engineered > Artificial ecosystem > Soil microcosm > Unclassified...
GATTTCACCTATACGGTCCCGACCTGTGCATCCTGGCCGACATCCTTGGCCGCTCGGCGTGGGTGATAGACTTCCACCTGCGCCACAAAAGCGGGGGAACGGTCGGTCCCGACTTTAATGCCTGCCGCAGCGTCCTCGTCGCCAAATACCGCCGCGCACTGCGAACGCGGTGGATCACCACCAGTTGCACGCAACTGCTGCTGAGCGGCACGTCCCTTCTAATCTCCGCTACCGAGTTCGCCAGGAAGGCCAAGGTGCGCCTTGAAGGGCGTGGAAAAACGCTCGGTTAGCCTCGCGCCCGCCAACCTTGAACCCCGTCGCCTGTCGCGCTACATGGCGGTTCGATCGAGGTCCGGCGGAGCCATCCGCGGACCTCGTTTTTCTATCACTTGAAGAGGCAGCCGCCGATCATGGCCAAGACATCCCCCGGCGAATTCATCCGCCAGGTCCGCGTCGAAGCGGGCAAGGTCGTGTGGCCGACCGGCAAGGAAACCTGGGTGACCGCCGTGATGGTGTTCATCCTGGTCGCCATCCTCGCCACCTTCTTCTTCGCCGTGGACAGCGCGTTCGCCGCGATCGTCCAATTCCTCCTCGGCCTGCTCGCTTAAGGGTTTCCCCATGTCCCGCTGGTACATCATTCACGCTTATTCGGGCTTCGAGAACAAGGTCCGCGAATCGATCCTGTCGGAAGCCAAGCGCCTGAACCTCGAGCAGCTCGTCGAATCGGTCGAAGTGCCGACCGAAAAGGTGACCGAGATCCGCCGCGGCAAGAAGGTCACCAGCGACCGCAAGTTCTTCCCGGGCTACGTGCTCGCCAAGCTCGGCATGAACGACGACGTCTATCACCTCGTCAAGAACACGCCCAAGGTGACCGGCTTCCTCGGCCCCAACGGCAAGCCGCAGGCGATCAGCGAGGCCGAGGCCGCGCGCATCCTCAACACCAAGGAAGAAGCCGCCGCCGCCGCGCCCAAGGCCAAGATCAACGTCGACTATGAGATCGGCGACAGCGTCAAGGTGCTGGACGGCCCGTTCGCCAGCTTCAACGGCGTGGTCGAGGAACTCGATTTCGATCGTGGCCGGGTCAAGGTCGGCGTGTCGATCTTCGGCCGCGCGACCCCCGTCGAGCTCGAATTCGAGCAGGTCGAGCTGGTCAAGTAAGCGCCGGTCTGCGGGCTATCCGCAGACCTCTGCGATCAGTTTCACTGTCTCGCGCGGTTCGTCCCACAGCGGGAAGTGGCCGCTATGCGCGAACCAGTGGAGCCGTGCGCTCGGAAAGCGCTTGATCGCCCGCTTGGCCTGGACCGGCAGGCACAGCCGGTCGTCCGCGCCCCAGCCGATCGCCAGCCGCTTGCCGGTATCGGTAACCCCCTCCTGCCCCGGTCCGTAGCCGAGATCCTTAATTAGCGACGGCACGGTGGGCGTGTCAGCCAGCGCGCGCAGTTCCTCGGCGACGAATGCCCCGTCGAGCTGCCAGGGCCGTGCCGACAACTGCGCCAGCAGCGCCGAGCGGCTGATCGCATTTCCGGCCAAAGCCGGTAGCGCCGGTTTCAGGGCCCGGACCAGCGCGCGCGACGCCGTCAGCGTCGTCACCAAAAATTTTCGCTCCCACCCTTCCCAGAAACCGCCTGGATCGAGCGCCACGACATTGCCGGCAAGTCCGCGCCGGGCCAGCTCCAGGACAAGCCGGGCGCCCATCGAGCTGCCGACCATGTCGACGCCGGTCATGCCGGTCGTTTCGAGCCATTCAGATACCGAGCGAACCAGCCCCGCGAACGTCCCGCTGTCAGGTTCCGCCGGACTGGCGCCATGCCCCGGCAGGTCGATCACCATCACCCGCCGCGCTTCCGCCAGCGGGGCGATCACCGGTTCCCACGCATGTCCGCTGCTGCCGAGGCCATGCACCAGCAGGAGTGGCTTGCCGCGCCCGTGATCGATCATCTGTATCATGAACACGCGAACGAGCCGCGTTCGGCAATGGGCCCGTCAAACGCAAAAAGAGCCGGGAAGGCAGTGCACCTTCCCGGCTCTCCTTGATCTTAAGCAATCAGCGATCAGCCGAACATGTAGTTCTGCATCGCCATGCCCGACGTGCCCGACGTGCCGACCAGATCGACACTCGACGCGGCCGAGGTCTGCCACAGGAAGTCGTTGGCGGTGACGCCCGACGTCCCGAGCAACGACAGGGCGATGTCCGGGGCGCCGCCATCGATGTTGATGTACACGATCGTGACCTTGCCCGTGTAGGTGCTCGGCCCGTCGATCCCGTCGATGTCGTAGCCAAGCGCCGTTTCGGCCCCCTTCACGCTGTCGAACTCGCGGATCGAAATGTTACCCTTTTCGCGGTTGGCACCGAGGCCGATCACCCGGATATCGGTGAAACCGAAGCCGGTGAGATCGATCTTGTCGGTGCCGGCTACGAAATCGGTGATCGTGTCGGTCGAGAAGCTGCCGCTCTTGCCGGTCGATTTCACGCTGTTCTTTTCGGCGACAAACACATCGGCGCCGCTGCCGCCAGTCATGAAGTCGCGGCCGTCGCCGCCGATCAGCCGATCGTTGCCCGCGCCGCCGATCAGAATGTTGGCGAGCGCATTGCCGGTGATGACGTTGTCGAGATCGTTACCGGTGCCCGAAACGGCCGCTCCGGTCAGCGTCAAGTTCTCGACATTGTCGGTCAGCGCGTAGTTGATCGAGCTGACGACGGTATCGGTGCCTTCGCCGGCCAGTTCGACGAACTTGTCACCCGCCGAGTCGACGATGAAGCGATCGTTGCCGAGGCCGCCGAGCATTTCGTCGTCGCCCGTGCCGCCGTCCAGCAGGTCGTTTCCGGCGCCACCGGCGAGCAGATCGTTGCCGGCATTACCGCGCAGGATATTGTCGACGCTGTTGCCGATGATGGTATCGGCACCCGAACCGCCGATCGCATTTTCAATGATCGCGCCATAGGCGATGCCGACGTTGTCGGTCAGCCGACCCACTTCCGGATTGGCCTTCAGCGCAGCCATGTTGGCGTCATAGACCGCGCGAGTGTAAGTCGCGTTCGAAATCCCGGCGGCGGTCCGATTGGCCACCACCTGCTCGTAGGTCGGCGCGGTGTCGAAGGTGACGCCGCCGATGCTGCTGAGCGAGCCCGGCGTCAGGTCGATCACCTGCCGCGTCGCGTAGCCCGACGCATCGATGGTATCGTTTCCGCCAGCATCCCAGATCGCCATGATCGGCGCCGGGGTCTTGGTGAAATCGTAGCTGTCGCGCCCGGCATTGCTGTTGAAGCCATAGACCGTGTCGCCGGTACGGGTGGTCATGTCGGCGCCATACATGCGCTGAATTGCAGCGATGTCGTGGATCAGCGGAACACCCGAATAGACCGTGGTCGAAATGTTGAAGTCGAAGTGGCGCGCGCCGAGCGAGCTCGCATTGAAATAGGACATCACGGTGTAGGCGCGGGTGTCCTGCGCATATTCCGCGTTGGCGCCATAGGTGATCGAAAGACCCGGCGCGGCGTTATACGCACCCGGGTGGCTGAGGCCGAGGCTGTGACCGGCTTCGTGAAGCAGGGTCTGGAGACCGTAGCCGCCTTCGTCGAGCTGGAAGTTGCTAGCCTGGCTGGCCGAAATCCAGCTATCGCCACCGATTTCCCGGACCTGGCCGCCGAGCGTCGCATCGAGCGAAGCGGTCGGGATTCGCGCATACGCCTGCGTGGTCGGCGCGCTGGCAAGGTTGCCGAAATTCATATCGGCATCGTCGGCGCTGGTCTCACGGAAGCTGACCGCGGCGACATCGTCCCACGATTGCATGATCTCCCGCGTCGCATCGCGCTGCGCGGTGGTGAACGCTGCGAAGTTGAAATATTCGGCGAGGCCGTAATTCGTCGGAACGCCTTGCGCATTGTTGGCGGTGTAGACGTAACCGTTATTCACAAGCTGCGCTTGCGAGTTAAAGAAGCCGAAGGTGATGACCTTGTTGTCGTCGCCGATGTTGTTCTGGCGTCCTTCGAGCCCGCTGTCGTTGGTGCCGTCGATCCAGCCACCGCCGGTGCGGTTCAGATAGGCCGCAACCTGCGCGGCGGAGAAAATCGGCTTGCCGTTGAGCGAGCCGCCGGCCTGCGGATCGAGCGAGGCATCAAGTGCGGTAACCGAGTCACTGGCTTCGGCAACAGGCATGGAACAGCCGGGGCACACGCAATTGAGATTCCCCGGGTCATGTGCGATCACTTCGTTCGACAACTGCTATCCCCTTCAGCACCCAGCCGCTCTCAACGACGGCCACGCAAGACGCGCGCCGTCCGCTTTAGCGAACCGACAAAAAGTTGAGAAGAATCAATGGCTTTAAGAGCCGTTAACAGGCGTATTGCGTGTTGAATTCGACGTCAATAACCTTATTGAAACTTTTTCATGCCCGCCTAACAGCTTCATGGGGAATGGTTTTTCATGATCAACGCGATCCCGTACCTCATGGTCGCCGCAGCGACACTGTCGGCATGCTCGACGAAAAAGGGAGCCGACGCTGAGATGCCCAGCCCGACCGCGCAAACGCGCTCCGGCGACAAGATCGTGCCATCGCCCTGGCAGCCTCCCGCGGAGGTCGATCCGCCGCACAAGAGCCCCGGCGACCTGGTCGAACCGGTGCCGGGCAAGCCGGCGCCGGCGCCGAAGGACGCGCCTCCGCCCAAGACCCCTTCCTAATCGCGCCCGCCTCTGCTAGGGGCGCCGCCTTCCAGCATCACTGGAGCCTTTGCGGGAGGTCGCGTGTCGTCACGCGGCCGCTTGAACCGCTAAACTGAACCGCCCCGCTCTCGGGGCAGAAGAGAGTGACATGGCCAAGAAGATTACCGGCTATATCAAGCTGCAGGTGCCGGCCGGCGCCGCCAACCCGTCCCCGCCGATCGGCCCTGCGCTGGGTCAGCGCGGCGTCAACATCATGGAATTCTGCAAGGCGTTCAATGCGTCGACGCAGGAAATGGAAAAGGGCATGCCGATCCCGACGGTGATTACCGTCTATGCGGATCGCTCTTTCTCCTTCGCCACCAAGACTCCGCCCGCCAGCTTCCTGATCAAGAAGGCCGTTGGCCTCAAGTCGGGTTCGAAGGAGCCGGGCAAGGTCTCCGCGGGCAAGATCAAGCGCAGCCAGCTGAGCGAGATCGCCGAGACCAAGATGAAGGATCTGAACGCCAACGACATCGAAGCGGCGACCAAGATCATCGAAGGCAGCGCCCGCGCGATGGGCCTCGAAGTGGTGGAGGGCTAAGAACATGGCCAAGCTGACCAAGAAGCAGAAGAGCCAGGCCGACCAGGTCGACCGCGAGAAGCTGTACGGCGTCGACGAGGCGATCAGCCTTGCCAAGACGCTGGCCACCGCCAAGTTCGACGAGTCGATCGAAGTCGCGCTGAACCTTGGCGTCGATCCGCGTCACGCCGACCAGATGGTCCGCGGCGTCGTCAACCTGCCCAAGGGCACCGGCAAGACCGTTCGCGTCGCCGTGTTCGCCAAGGGTGGCAAGGCTGACGAAGCCACTGCCGCCGGTGCCGACCGCGTCGGGGCCGAGGACCTGATGGAAGAAATGCAGGCCGGCAAGCTCGACTATGACCGCGTCATCGCGACGCCGGACATGATGGGCGTCGTCGGTCGCCTCGGTAAGGTGCTGGGTCCCAAGGGCCTGATGCCGAACCCGAAGCTCGGCACCGTCACCATGGACGTCACCAAGGCTGTCACGGACGCCAAGGCCGGCCAGATCGAATTCCGCGTCGAAAAGGCCGGCATCATCCACGCCGGCATCGGCAAGGCGAGCTTCGCCGCCGAAGACCTGCGCGCCAATTATGACGCGTTCGTCGACGCCATCACCAAGGCCAAGCCGGCCGGTGCCAAGGGCAAGTACCTGAAGAAGGCAGCGATCAGCTCCTCGATGGGCCCGGGCATCAAGGTCCAGCTCGAAGAGGGCGTGGCGTAAGCCTCCCACCTTTGTGTGAAACAGCGAGGGCCGCGGCGGAAACGTCGCGGCCCTTTCTCGTTGAAGCCCTCTGAAGGAGCTTCTCACATGATCGACACCCCGCGCGACGAAGACCAGCAGATCAAGGCCGACGACGCCGAGTTCAGCAACGAGCATCCGCTGGCTTCGCCCAACGAACTCGCCGGCGATGCCTCGAGCGGGGTAGAACTGGAATTCCTCGCCCGCGACATCGCCGATGCCGAAGGCGCGGCCAGCGGCGCGGCGCTCGAGGAAGAAGTCGACACCCTGCCACTCGAAGGCGAATAACGCCCCTCGGCAGACGCGCGTCACGAGGCTAGGGCGGGCCAATGTCCGCCCCGGCTCCATACGACGCGATCATCCTCGGTGCCGGCGGCGCTGGGCTGATGTGCGCCGCCGTCGCCTCGCAGCGCGGGCGCAAGGTGTTGGTGCTCGACCACGCGCCCGAGCCCGGCCGCAAGATCCTGATCTCGGGCGGCGGGCGATGCAACTTCACCAATGTCGGCGCGGCACCCGACCGTTACCTTAGCGCCAACCTGCATTTCGCCCGCTCGGCGCTCGCCCGTTACACGCCCACCGACTTTCTCGAGCTGATCGCTAGACATCGCATCGCCTGGCATGAGAAAACTCTCGGCCAGCTGTTCTGTGACGGCTCAGCGCGACAGATCGTCGCCATGCTGCTTGCCGAATGCGCGGGCGCGACCATTCGCTGCGACGCCCCGATCCGCGCGGTCGATCATGATGGCAGCCGCTTCCGCGTCATCGCCGGCGAGGGCGTGGCGGAGGCCCCTGCCCTTGTTATCGCCACCGGCGGCCCGTCGATCCCCAAGCTCGGCGCCACCGGCTTCGCCTACGAGCTTGCCAAGCGCTTCGGACTCAAGCTGGTCGAGCCCCGCCCCGCCCTCGTGCCGCTGACGCTGGGCGGCGAGGAAGCCCTGTTCCGCGAGCTGTCCGGCGTCGCCACCCCGGTCGAAGCGCGCGCCGGTGGCTCCGCTTTCCGCGAAGCCGCGCTGTTCACTCACAAGGGCATGAGCGGCCCCGCCATCCTCCAGGTGTCGAGCTACTGGCGTCACGGCGAGGCGGTCGCCATCGATTTCCTGCCCGATGCGCCGCCCGGCTGGCTGCGCGACGCCAAGCGCCAGCGCCCCCGCGCCCGCCTTTCCGCCGTTCTCGCCGACACGCTCCCCGCCCGCCTCGCCGACGCGTTGGCCGAGCGGATCGCCCTCCCCGCCGAACTCGGCAACAGCCTCGACAAGGCCCTCGACGCCGCCGAACGCCGCCTCGCCGACTGGACTTTCCGACCCAGCGGCACCGAAGGCTTCGCAAAAGCCGAAGTCACCGTCGGCGGGATCAGTACTGCCGAGCTGTCCCAGCAGACGATGGAGGCCCGCAAGGTGCCCGGCCTCTACGCCATCGGCGAAGCGGTGGACGTGACCGGCTGGCTTGGCGGCTATAATTTCCAATGGGCCTGGGCCTCGGGGGTCGCCGCCGGCCGGGCGCTCTGAACGCTGCACTGACAGGAGACAACCTTCGCCGTCACGCGTTTGGCCTTCAGCTGATAGGAGGAGAACCTTGATGGAAAATACCAACACCGGCCGCGAACAGGGCAAGACCACCGGCACCCGCGACGTCACCTACGACCTCACCGCCGTCCTCTACCATGCGCTGCAAGGCGTCGAGAATTGCCAGATCTATGCCGGCGACGCACAGGGCAAAAACGAGCACCGTCAATTCTTCGAGCAGGCCATGCAGGCGCAGCGACAGCTCGCCGAACAGGCCAAGACCCTGCTGCACGACTGCCTTATGCAGGAAGTCCAGCACGGGTCGCAGGGAGATCGCTCGACCAGCGCCTTTGGCCAGCAGGGCATGAGCGCGGGCGGTGGCAACATTGGCGGCGGCATGGCCGGCGAGATCGGCTCGACCCAAACCCATAGCTACAGCGAAGCCCGCGACGACGGCAGCACTCAGCGCTTCGCCAGCGGCCAGACCGAAGGCGGCTCGGACCAGTTCGAAGGTGCCGGCGGCGCCGATCGGCAGGACGTCGGTCGCGACCAACGGCAGGACGGCATGACGACCGGTGACGGAAGCGCCAGCCGCTTCTGATTGCAGGCGAATTTCGGCGGCGGAAAGGATCGGCAAGCGCTCTTTTCCGCCGTTCGCCGTCCGGTCGAGGCCGGATGACGGGTTGCCGCCCGATCGACCCCCGCCGCCCCGGTATCGAAGCGGCCGCGCATCGGCGAGAGCCGGCGCGTACCCCTTGAATCAGCCCACGGACTTATCCGCCTGGGCCCGTTCAAGGGGCTGAACCATGACCGAACGTCGTTCCAGCAGCGGCATCGCCGCTTTGTCCTTCACCGCTTCCGCGGCCTTGCTCGCGCTCGCATTGACGCCCGCCGCCGCATCGGCCGACACCAATGTCGGAGGCGATATCGAACTGACCGCGCCCGGCGACCGGATCGTCGAAGAACGCCGGATCGATGCCAGCGGCGTCGACTTCACCAGCGCGTCGGACCTGCGCAAGCTCGATTCCCGCATCCTCCGCGCCATCAGCGCGGTGTGCGACGAGCCCGGCCTCGGCCGCAACACCATCGCCGAAGGCCGCTGCCGCGATCAGGCTCGCAAATCCTCCAACGCTCAGGTCGCCGCGCTCCGCAGCCAGGCCATCGCGCTCGCCGCGGCGGGGCGCACCGCGCCCGCGCCGCGCGACATCGTGGTTGCCGCGCGCTGACCCGGAGTGAGCAGAACGGCAGGGAACGCCCTTCCGCTCACTCGCGACGCTTGACCTGCTGCACCTTATCGGCTTTCAAGCACGCAATGCTTCGTCCCGCCGCCCTGACCGTCCTTGCCGCCACCTGGTGGTTTAGCGTTCACGGCGGCGTGCCGGTGGAGCGCTAAGGGCCTTTCGCCCCTCTGAAGCGCCCTCCAGCCCGCCCTCACCCGGCGGGTTTTTTCTTGTCCTGCCGGTCCCGCCCTCCCACCGCCAGGAACACCGATCATGATCATCGTATTGAAGCCCGAAGCCCCCGCCTCCTCGGCCGAGCGCCTGCTCAAGAAGATTGCCGACGCAGGGCTCAAACCCCTCCACATGCCCGGCGCCGAGCGGGTCGTGCTCGGCGCCCTCGGCGACGAACGCGTCCTCGCCGAACTGGCATTGGACGGCGATCCGGCGGTGGAAGCCATCAAGCCCATCCTCGCCCCCTACAAGCTCGTTAGCCGAGAGCTGCAGGCGCACGACACGCTGGTCGATGTCGGCGGCGTGACGATCGGCGGCGACCGGCTGGCGGTGGTCGCCGGCCCCTGCGCGGTGGAAAGCGCCGAACAGCTTCACGAAACCGCCTCGGCGGTAAAGGCGGCGGGCGCCACCCTGCTTCGCGCCGGCGCCTACAAGCCGCGCACCAGCCCCTACGGCTTTTCCGGGCATGGGACCGAGGGCCTTAAGATCCTGCGCGAAGTCGGCGACGATCTTGGCCTGCCGATCGTCACCGAGGTGATGGACACGGTGGACGTCCCCCACGTCGCCGAAGCTGCCGACTGCCTCCAGATCGGCGCCCGCAACATGCAGAATTACGCACTGCTCCGCGCGGTCGGCGCATCGGGCCGCCCGGTTCTGCTGAAGCGCGGGCTCAGCGCCACCATCCAGGAATGGCTGCTCGCCGCCGAATATCTGCTGGCGGCCGGCAATCCCAACGTCATCCTGTGCGAACGCGGCATCCGCACCTTTGAACCCGCGACCCGCAACACGCTGGACCTGAACGCCGTCCCTTACGTGAAGGGCAAGACCCACCTGCCCGTCGTAGTTGATCCCAGCCACGGCACCGGCATCCGCGACCTCGTGCCGCCGATGAGCTTGGCCGCGGTGGCGGCCGGCGCCGACGGGCTGATGATCGAAGTCCACCGCGATCCCGCCAAGGCATGGAGCGACGGCGCCCAGTCGCTTTATCCCGACCAGTTCGAGCAATTGATGGGCGCGATCGGGGCGGTGGCAGGCGCGGTGGGCCGCCAGCTGTGAGGCTCGAAGCGCGGGTCCTCGCCCGCCGCCTGCCCGCGGGGATCGATCCGCTCTCCGCCTATCGTGCCTTGAGCGTGGGGCGGCCGGAGACCGGCCTGTTCGAAGCACCCGACGGCCAGCGCCTGGTCATGGGCCGTGCCTGTGTGCGAGCCGAGGCGCGCGACGGTACGATCGTTCTGGAGGCGCTGAATGCCAATGGCGAGGCGCTGCTTGGCGCGGTCCAGTCGCCCGCGATCAGCGAGCGGCGGGCCGACCGCCTGCTGCTTACCTTTTCGCGCCCGAAGAGCGAGGATGCGGCCGAACGCCTGCTCGGCCCCCAGCCTCTCCACGCGCTGCGCGCCCTGCTCGACGCCGCCGCCGCACCGCGCGGGGAGCCGTTTGGCGCCCTTCTGCTCGGCGTCGCCGGCTTCGATCTTGCGGCGTGGGGCGAGACGATGCCCGATGGCCCGCCCGCCGACTTTCCCGAGTTCGTCTTCTTCGTGCCCGACACGCTGCTGACCATCGCGCCGGGCGGCTCCGCGCGGCTGCTGTGCACCGCCTTCGGTTCAGACGATCGGCATGTGAACGACGCCGCCCTGCGCCTGGAAGAGGGGCTCGCCGCCTTGTCGGCCCCTAACGAACCGGTGACGTCCGCTCCTCCGGTCGCGGATCGGCCCGCAAGCTTCGAGCCCGATCTCTCGGACGCCGACTTCGCCGCGCTCGTCACACGACTCAAGGAGGAGATTGCCGCGGGCCAAGTCTATCAGATCGTGCCCAGCCGCACCTTCACCGGCCCCTGCCCCGACCCGCTCACCGCTTACGCCCGCCTGCGCGAGGCCGAACCGGCCAGCTATCGCTTCTTTCTTGCCGACCGCGACTGGACCCTGCTCGGCGCCAGCCCCGAAACCAGCGTCCGCCTCTCGCCCGGTGGCCCCAGCGGTCGCATCGTCGAGGTCAAGCCCATCGCCGGCACCCGCCCGCGCCGGGGCAGCCCCGACGCCGACGACCGGATGGAGGCCGAGATGCGGCTCGACGGCAAGGAACTGGCCGAACACATGATGCTGGTCGATCTCGCCCGCAACGACGTCGCGCGCGTCTCGCTGCCCGGCACCCGGCGGGTGGCGAAGCTGCTGACGGTGGAGCGGTTCGCCCGGGTCATGCACCTCGTCTCCTCGGTCACCGGCACGCTGCGCCCCGGCTACGATGCCTTCGACGCGCTCGCCGCCTGCCTCAATGTCGGCACGCTTGTCGGCGCACCCAAGATTCGCGCTACCCAATTACTCCGAGCGGCCGAGGCCAGGCGCCGCGGGCCCTATGGCGGGGCGATCGGCTGGATCGGGGGCGACGGCCGGATGGACACCGCGGTGGTGATCCGCTCGGCGCTCGTCCGCGCCGGCATCGCCGAGGTCCGCGCCGGGGCCGGCGTGGTCCATGACAGCGTGCCGCAGGCCGAGGCGGAGGAGACCCGCGCCAAAGCCTCGGCTCTGCTCGGAGTGCTCGGCGCATGAAGCCCGTGCTGCTCATCGACAATCTCGACAGCTTCACCTTCAATCTGGTGGAAAGCCTCGAGCGGATCGGCGCGGCGGTGCACGTCCGCCGCAACAGCATCGCCGCCGCCGCCGCGCTGGCCGAAGCCGAAGCGCTCGGCGCGATCCTGATGATCTCACCCGGCCCCGGTACGCCGCAATCCTCGGGCTGCTGCCTCGAGCTCATCGCACTGGCAAAAGGCCGCGTGCCGCTGATCGGCATCTGTCTTGGCCATCAGGCGATCGTCGCCGAGGCTGGCGGCACCGTTACCCGCGCACCCGACCCGGTGCATGGCAAGTCGATGCTGCTCGATCACGATGGCGCCGGGCCCTTCGCCGGGATCGCGTCCCCGGCGCGGGTCGCCCGTTACCACAGCCTCTGCACCCGCGACCTGCCGCCGCGCTTCACCGTCCATGCGGAAGTCGACGGAATGGCGATGGCGTTCAGCGATTTGGCGGCGCTTCAGGCCGGGCTGCAATTCCATCCCGAAAGCATCCTCACCACCCACGGCGACGCGATGCTGGTCAATCTGCTGGAGATGTTCGACTAAGATCGCACGGCTTGATCTCGCGACACTTTCTGCTATTGGCGCCCTCGTTCCCGGCTTGCCGGAAACACCGTCCGAGACAGTTGGTGCTCTTTTTCGAGAGCTTAATTGCCAGCCTAGACGGGGAAGAGAGATTTTCGCGGTGCCTATGCCCGCGTTGTCGTGCGGTTTCTCCCGCACGCGCCTCCCAACCCCCGGACACGAGCTCCCGGATGCGGTCACGCATTCGGGTCATGAAGCCGGTCGCCAGCCACTCGTGGCTGATGACCATTTGTTTGGAGTTGGCATGGATCGCAACGAAAAAGCTGATCTGGTTGCCGAACTGAAGCAGGTGTTTGGCGAGACCAGCGTGGTGGTTGTCACCCGCAATCTCGGCCTCTCGGTGGCCCAGTCCACCGATCTTCGCCTGCGGATGCGCGACGCCGGAGCCCAGTTCAAGGTTGCGAAGAACCGCCTCGCCCTGATCGCGCTTGATGGCACCCGCTATCAGCCGATCGGTGAGCTGCTCAAGGGCCCGACGGCCCTCGCCACGTCCATCGACCCCGTCGCGGCCGCCAAGGTCGCGGTGGACTTCGCCAAGACCACCGACAAGTTCGAGGTTCTGGGCGGCGCGATGGGTGATACCGTTCTCGACGTGAACGGCATCAAGGCGCTGGCTGAGCTTCCGAGCCTTGATGAACTCCGCGGCACCCTCATCGGCCTCCTTCAGGCGCCGGCGAGCAAGATTGCCCGGACCATCAACGAGCCGGGCGCAATGCTCGCTCGCGTGTTCGGCGCCTATGCGGCGGCCGAAGCGGCGTAAGGTTCTTCGTTCTTTTTATCGCACGACAATCTGGGGCCGACGCGCCCCGCACAGGAGACTACAATGGCTGACATCAACAACATCGTCGACCAGCTGTCGGCGCTGACCGTTCTCGAAGCTGCCGAGCTCGCCAAGGCTCTGGAAGAGAAGTGGGGCGTTTCGGCCGCCGCTGCCGTCGCCGTCGCCGGCCCCGCCGGTGGTGGCGCTGCCGCTCCGGCCGCTGAAGAGAAGACCGAATTCGACGTGATCCTCACCGGCGACGGTGGCAAGAAGATCAACGTCATCAAGGAAGTCCGCGCCATCACCGGCCTGGGCCTCGGCGAAGCCAAGGCGCTGGTCGAAGGCGCTCCGAAGGCCCTCAAGGAAGGCATCGGCAAGGACGAAGCCGAAAAGATCAAGAAGCAGATCGAGGAAGCCGGCGGCACCGTCGAGCTCAAGTAAGCTTCTGCTTAAGTTTCGCCGGTGTCTTGAAGCGCCGGTGATCGGGAAGGGCGGCTCCGCAAGGGGTCGCCCTTTTCCGTATCAGCGATCCGTCTTGACGAAGATCGCGGCGTGCTTGTCCTCGGCGAACTTGCGCCAGCCGGGCTCGCGTTCGAGCTTGGGCTTGATGCCGTCGTCATACTCCACCACCGCCCAGCGAATGCCGTAGCGCGCGACGTCCTCGCGAAACTTGACCATGTCGCCGCGATTGATGTCGCGCGAGCGGAAGGTAAAGGCATCGCCATACATGTCGGCGCGGCCGTCGATGTAAGGGCGAATACCGAGCATCACGAGCGGACCGCCCTGGCTATATTCATTGTAGACCGGCTGGCGGCGGATCTCGGCCGGCACCTTAGCAAGCAGGGTCAGCGGATAGCTGCTGTGCTCCTTGAACTGATAGGGCACTGCCAGCCGCACCGCGATCAGCAGGGCCACTGCCGGCCAGAACCAGACGGCTTGCTGCTGCGCGGGTCGCTCCGCCGCGGCCGGATCGAGCATCGGCAACACCACCAGCAGCCCGACGATCGCGAACAGCATCTGGTGGCGGGCGTGAAGGATCGCCATCGCCGACAACCCGACCAGCAGCAGCAGGCGGAGCGGCGGCATGCTCCGCCAGCGCCCGGCGATCAGCACCAACAGTCCGGCCAGGCAGGTGTAGAACAAGGCGTCGGCCGGAAAGGTCGAGCGGCGCCATTCGCCGATCACCGACAGCGCCTCCATGCCGCTGACCTGGAAGGGATAGAGAAAGTCGCTCGGCCCGAACGGCGTGACGAACGCGGCGGCGGCCAGCGCGGCGAGGCCGAAGGCGACCCAGCGGCCGAGCAGCCCGCGATCGCGCGGGTTTTCGATCAGCGATTCCAGCGCGAACAGGCCGGCGAGGCCGAAGCCGAAAATGTAGCTCGCATGGAGGTTGGCCCACACCACCATTAGCAAGGCAGCGATGAGGGACGGCGCGCTCCGGGCTTCGCGGGCGCGGAGCAGGATTACCGTCCAGGCGGCGAGCAGGGTCCAGGCCAGCATGTGCGGACGGGCGAGCGCGAAGGGGAACAGCACCCCGGCCGCGACACCGACCGCCGCCACCGCCCAGCGCGCGGGCAGGAAGCGGAACGCCTCGCGCGCCAATAGCCAGAAAGTCGTCGCCGCCGACAGCGCGAACAAGGCGGCCAGCCCGCCCCACCCCGCCAGCCGGTCCGCGCAGACCATCAGCACTTCGGCCAGCCATTCGTGCGCGGTCCAGGCCTTGCCCGGCATGGTGTGGCTGAAGGGGTCGGCCGTCGGAACCGCGCCATTGGCGATGATCCACTTGCCCGCGCCAAGGTGCCAGCCGGTGTCGCCGTCCAGGAAGATCTGCACGGCAAAGGCGATCAGCGCCGCGAACAGCAGGGGCATCGCCGCCTGCAGGGTACGGCCGTGGGCGTCGAGGCCGTCAGGCGCGAAGTGATCGGTCGGCGCGCTGCTCGGCGGAGCCGCCTGCCACCCGTCTTTGCTCACCGCACTCGTCACGATCGCACCACTCCCCACCGTTCGGAGAGCAGTGCTAGCGCGAGAGCGTCACCAGATGGTTACCGCCGTCTTCATTTTCTGCCGAAAGACTTACTGAGTGTTGCCCGGCAAGGTCTTGTCGGGCGGCACCGTGCCGTCCTTGCGGTTCGGGTCCTGAACCGTGTTGGGCCGCGCCTGCAGCGGCGGCGGCGCGCTCTGGCCGCGATCGGCGGCGCTCGGCTCATTCGCGAAGGTCGCCGCCTCGCCGCCGATCGCCAGGGCATTTTGCGGGTCGACGCCCTGCGCAGTGGCATTCTCGACCGCGGCGGCGGCCGCCGGGTCCATCTGTCCGGTCGCGTTCAGGATGTTCTTGTTGGGATCGCTGGCTTCCGACCCGCAGGCGGCAAGGAACATAAAGGCGGGCGAAATGAGCAGCAGGCGCATGGATGACCCCTTGGGACGTGGTGGCAAGACCTCCCGCCCCAATGCCCTGGACTCCCTTTTGGTTGCTTTGCCCTCTTGCGAAGAGCGCCGCCGAAGCTATATGCAATGCTCATCCGACAAACATACCGGCTCCGCCGCATGGGCTTCCATGCGCCTAGGGCCTTTCCTGCCCTCTCCGGGACAGGGTCCGAACAGCGCGCGGGCCGAACGAAGTGGAGAGACCAGCGGGAGCAGCGCTCCACTTTTTTCACCCCGGTTCGGGCCGGGGATCAGCGGAAGCGCGGGCGCCTGCCTGCCTTTCGTGTCAAGCGCAGGGACTTCGCATGGCCACCAAGTCGATCGACATTCCGCACAACAACGCGGGCCGCTTCACCAAGCAGCGCCGCATCCGCAAGATTTTCGGCAACATCCACGAGATCAGCGAGATGCCGAACCTCATTGAGGTTCAGCGCGAAAGCTACGAGCAGTTCCTGCGGTCCGATCCGGCGACCGGTTATGTCTCGGGCCTCGAAAAGACCCTGCGCTCGGTGTTTCCGATCCAGGATTTCGCGGGCACCGCGCACCTCGACTTCGACCATTACGTCCTCGAGGATCCCAAGTTCGACACCGACGAGTGCCGCCAGCGCGGGCTGACCTATGCCGCGCCGATGCGCGTTACCCTGCGCCTCACCTCTTTCGAAATCGATCCCGACACCGAGGCCAAGTCGGTGATCGATATCAAGGAGCAGGACGTCTATATGGGCGACATGCCGCTCATGACGGGGAACGGCACCTTCATCGTCAACGGCACCGAGCGCGTCATCGTCAGCCAGATGCACCGCTCGCCGGGCGTCCTGTTCGACCATGACCGCGGCAAGACCCATGCGTCGGGCAAGTATCTCTTCGCCGCCCGCGTCATCCCGTATCGCGGGTCGTGGCTCGACTTCGAATTCGACGCCAAGGATATCGTCAACGTCCGTATCGACCGCAAGCGCAAGCTGCCGGTCACCGCGCTGCTGCACGCGCTGGGCCTGACCTCGGAAGAGATCCTGAACGAATTCTACGGCCGCGTGACCTATCTGCGCGGGCCGAACGGCTGGCAGATCCCCTACGTGCCGGAAAACTGGCGCGGTCAGAAGCCGATGTTCGACATCGTCAACGCCGACACAGGCGAAGTCGCCTTCAAGGCGGCTGAGAAGATCACCCCGCGCCGCGCCAATCAGGCCGGCAAGGAAGGTCTCGCCAACCTGATCATCCCGACCGAGACCATCTTCGGTCGCTTCTCGGCCTACGATCTCATCAACGAGTCGACCGGCCAGATCTACGTCGAAGCCGGTGACGAGATCACGCCTGAGAACCTCGAAGCGCTCGACAAGGCCGGCATCGACCGCCTCGAGCTGCTCGACATCGATTACGTCAACACGGGCCCCTGGATCCGCAACACCCTCAAGGCGGACAAGTCCGAGGATGGCGACCATGCGCTGAGCGACATCTACCGCGTCATGCGCCCCGGCGAACCGCCGACGCGCGAAACCGCCGATGCCTTGTTCTATGGGCTGTTCTTCGATCCGGAGCGCTACGACCTGTCGGCCGTCGGCCGCGTCAAGCTTAACATGCGTCTCGGCCTCGACTCCGAGGACACCGTCACCACGCTCCGCCGCGAGGACATCCTGGCGGTCGTCAAGGAACTGGTGAACCTCAAGGACGGCAAGGGCGAAATCGACGACATCGACAACCTCGCCAACCGCCGCGTCCGCTCGGTCGGTGAGCTGCTCGAGAACCAGTATCGCGTCGGTCTCCTCCGCATGGAGCGTGCGGTCAAGGAGCGCATGAGCTCGGTCGATGTGTCGACCGTGATGCCGAACGATCTCATCAACGCCAAGCCGGCGGTTGCCGCGGTGCGTGAGTTCTTCGGTTCATCGCAGCTGTCGCAATTCATGGACCAGACCAACCCGCTGTCCGAAGTGACCCACAAGCGGCGCGTTTCGGCCCTCGGGCCGGGCGGTCTGACACGTGAACGCGCTGGCTTCGAAGTTCGCGACGTTCACCCGACCCACTATGGCCGGATCTGCCCGATCGAAACGCCGGAAGGCCCGAACATCGGTCTGATCAACAGCCTCGCGAGCTTCAGCCGCGTCAACAAGTATGGCTTCATCGAGACCCCGTATCGCGTCGTGCGCGATCACAAGGTCACCGACGAGGTCGTCTACCTGTCGGCGATGGAAGAAGCCAAGCACACGATCGCGCAGGCCAATGCCGAGATCAACGACGACGGCACTTTCGCCGAAGAGATCATCTCGTCGCGCCGCAACGGTGACTTCCTGATCGCGCCGCGCGACCAGATCACCCTGATGGACGTGAGCCCCAAGCAGCTCGTCTCGGTCGCGGCCTCGCTGATCCCGTTCCTTGAGAACGATGACGCCAACCGCGCGCTCATGGGCTCGAACATGCAGCGTCAGGCCGTTCCGCTGTTGCAGGCGGATGCGCCGCTGGTCGGCACGGGCATGGAAGAAACCGTCGCCCGCGATTCCGGCGCCGCCATCGGTGCGCGCCGCGCCGGCATCGTCGACCAGGTCGATGCGACCCGCATCGTCATCCGCGTCACCAGCGAGCTTCGCCCGGGTGAGAGCGGCGTCGACATCTACAGCCTGATGAAGTTCCAGCGTTCCAACCAGTCGACCTGCATCAACCAGCGTCCGCTGGTGAAGGTCGGCGACGCGGTGGAAGCCGGCGAAATCATCGCCGACGGTCCGTCGACCCAGTTCGGTGAGCTGGCACTCGGCCGCAACGTGCTCGTCGCGTTCATGCCGTGGAACGGCTACAACTACGAAGACTCGATCCTGATCTCCGAACGGATCGTGAAGGACGACATCTTCACCTCGATCCACATCGAGGAGTTCGAGGTCATGGCCCGCGATACCAAGCTCGGGCCGGAAGACATCACCCGTGACATCCCCAACGTCGGCGAGGAAGCGCTTCGCAACCTCGACGAAGCGGGCATCGTCTACATCGGGGCCGAGGTCGAGCCGGGCGACATCCTGTGCGGCAAGATCACGCCCAAGGGCGAAAGCCCGATGACTCCGGAAGAAAAGCTCCTCCGCGCCATCTTCGGTGAAAAGGCCTCGGACGTTCGCGACACCTCGCTGCGCCTGCCGCCGGGCGTTGCCGGGACCGTGGTCGACGTGCGCGTCTTCAACCGTCACGGCATCGACATCGACGACCGTACCCGCGCCATCCAGGCCGAGGACAAGGATCGCCTCAAGGGCGACGCCGAATCCGAGCGCCGGATCCTCAATCGTGCGACCTTCGCGCGCTTGCAGGAAATGCTGGTCGGGCAGGTCGCCACCGCGGCGCCCAAGACCATCAAGAAGGGCGCGACGCTCGACGTCGAGATGCTCGAAGCGACCGACAAGCACGACTGGTGGAAGATCGCCGTCAAGGACGATGCCCGCCAGGCCGACATCGAGGCGCTGAAGGGCCAGTACGACGAATCCGAAGCGGCCATCCGCAGCAAGCTCGAAGATCGCATCGGCAAGGTCGAAGCGGGCGACGAACTGGCGCCGGGCGTGCTCAAGATGGTCAAGGTCTTCGTCGCCGTGAAGCGCAAGCTTCAGCCGGGCGACAAGATGGCCGGCCGTCACGGCAACAAGGGCGTCATCAGCCGTATCCTGCCGATCGAGGACATGCCGTTCCTTGAGGACGGGACCCATGCCGACATCGTGCTTAACCCGCTCGGCGTGCCGTCGCGCATGAACGTCGGGCAGATCTTCGAAACCCACCTTGGCTGGGCCGCCCGCGGCCTTGGCAAGCAGATCGGAGACATGCTCGAGGACATGCATCACCGCGGTTCGGATTTCGCCGGCAAGGATGCCGCCGCGATCCGCGAGAAGCTGAAGAGCCTCTACGGTGAGCAGTATAACGGCGACATCGACGCCCGGTCGGACGAAAGCATCCTCGACCTCGCCCGCAACCTCGTCGGCGGTCTGCCGATGGGAACGCCGGTGTTCGACGGTGCGCGTGAGCCGGACGTGTCGGCGGCGCTGACCCAAGCCGGCCTCGACACCTCGGGCCAGTCGACCCTGTACGACGGACGCACCGGTGAGCCGTTCGACCGCAAGGTCACGATGGGCATCATCTACATGCTTAAGCTGCATCACCTCGTGGATGACAAGATCCACGCCCGTTCGATCGGGCCGTACAGCCTCGTCACCCAGCAGCCGCTGGGCGGTAAGGCGCAGTTCGGCGGTCAGCGCTTCGGTGAGATGGAGGTCTGGGCGCTCCAGGCCTACGGCGCCGCCTACACGCTGCAGGAAATGCTGACCGTGAAGTCGGACGACGTGATCGGCCGGACCAAGGTCTACGAATCGATCGTCAAGGGCGACGACAGCTTCGAGAGCGGCATTCCGGAAAGCTTCAACGTGCTGGTCAAGGAAATGCGCTCGCTCGGCCTCAACGTCGAACTCGACAGCATCGACAACGGCGACGAGCCGCCGGCGCTCGCGGCGGAGTGAGGGCTTAGGCCCTCCTCCTTCCGCCCCAGGATATGACCTCGAAGCCCGTCAGGGCTCAGGAGTAAGATATGAACGAGCTGACCAACTTCGCGAACCCGGTGGCCAAGCCGGAGACCTTCGACCAGATCAAGATCGGCATCGCGTCCCCGGACAAGATCCGTTCGTGGTCGTTCGGCGAGATCAAGAAGCCCGAAACCATCAATTACCGCACGTTCAAGCCCGAGCGTGACGGCCTGTTCTGCGCGCGCATCTTCGGTCCGATCAAGGACTACGAATGCCTGTGCGGCAAGTACAAGCGGATGAAGTACAAGGGCATCGTCTGCGAAAAGTGCGGTGTCGAAGTCACCGTCTCGAAGGTCCGCCGTGAGCGCATGGGCCATATCGAGCTGGCCGCGCCGGTTGCCCACATCTGGTTCCTGAAGTCGCTGCCGAGCCGCATCGGCCTGCTGCTCGACATGCAATTGAAGCAGCTCGAGCGGATCCTCTACTTCGAAAGCTATGTCGTGATCGAGCCGGGCCTGACCCCGCTCGAAAAGTATCAGCTGCTGACCGAAGACGAACTGCTCGCTGCGCAGGACGAGCATGGCGAAGACGCCTTCTCGGCCGGCATCGGCGCCGAAGCCGTCAAGATCATGCTGATGGATCTCGACCTCGAAGGCGAAAAGAAGCAGCTCCTCGAAGAGCTCGCCGTCACCAAGTCGGAACTGAAGCCCAAGAAGATCATCAAGCGGCTGAAGGTCGTCGAGAGCTTCCTTGAATCGGGCAACCGTCCTGAGTGGATGATCCTGGACGTCGTTCCGGTGATCCCGCCCGAACTGCGCCCGCTGGTGCCGCTCGACGGCGGCCGCTTCGCGACGTCGGACCTGAACGACCTCTATCGCCGCGTCATCAACCGCAACAACCGCCTGAAGCGGCTGATC
>Ga0310813_10000692_pt1 | contig 20598 bp, 21 predicted proteins | sample YN3metagenome_FD_203086 | JGI IMG/M metagenome (GOLD analysis project Ga0310813, IMG submission 203086) | Soil microbial communities from experimental microcosm in Duke University, North Carolina, United States - YN3 | ecosystem: Engineered > Artificial ecosystem > Soil microcosm > Unclassified...
GCCGGGCATGCAGCTGCCGACGGTGCGTCAGCTCGCGGGTTTTTTGCGGATCAACCGGAACACGGCGGCGCGCGCGCTGGCCGATCTCCTGAAGGACGGTTATCTCGAGGGCCGGCCCGGCCGTGGGACCTTCGTCGTGGAGCAGCCGCCCGCCCGCCAGGGCCAGGCCGCGCGGAGCCTGGAGCGCCTGGTCGAGGAGACCACGGAGAAGGCGCGGCGCCTCGGCTTCACCCACGAGGAGCTCCTCGCCACCGTCGCGGCGCGCGCGCCCCACGTCGGACGCCGCCCCCGCACGCCGAAGCTTCGCGCCCTCCTCGTCGAGTGCAACTGGGAGGAGCTGAATCGCTACCGCGAGACGCTCGAGACCGAGCTGCCCCTCGCGGTCGATCGCGTGCTCGCGGACGAGCTGGGCCCGCGCATCCAGGGCGACCCGGCCTTCCTGGCGGGGTATCGCGTCGTCATCACCACTTTCTTCCACATCCACGACGTGAAGGCGGCGGTGCCGGCCGACGGGCCTCCGGTGGTCGCGCTCATGTCCGAGGCCAATATCTCCACCCTGCTCCGCCTGACCGAGCTGCCCGCCGGCACCACCGTGGGCCTGGTCTGCACGACGTCCACGGGGAGCCAGAATCTCCTGCGCTCGGTGCAGTCGGCGGGGCTCACGCAGATCGCGCCGGTGCTCGCCTCGGCCGACGACCCCTGGTCCATCGGCCGCATGCTGGAGCTCACGCGCATCGTCCTCTGCTCCGAGCAGGGCGCCTCCCGCATCCGCAAGAGCCTGCCCCCCGACGTCGAGCTGATCGTCAACGACCGAACGCTCGACCGGGGCGGCCTCGAGCTCCTGCGGGACCTGGTCGCGCGTCTCGAGAGCGAGCCCGCCTGACGGGGCACGAGTCCCTGGCGTGACCCCGGGAGCGTGAGCGGTTAGCTTGCGTTCCCCTTGGCGGCCCTCGCCAGCGCGATGCGCTCCGGCGTCACCGGCAGCTCGGTGATGCGCACGCCCGCCGCGTCCTCCACCGCGTTGGCGATCGCGGCCGGCGCGGGCACGATGGGCGGCTCCCCCACCCCGCGGGCGCCAAAAGGCCCGGAGGGCGACGGCACCTCCACGATGATGGTCTCGATGTTCGGCAGATCCGCGGCGGTGAGCTTGCGGTAGTCGAGCAGGCTCGGGTTCATGAGGCGGCCCGAGTCATCGAACATGAGCCCTTCCGTCATGGCGATGCCGAGGCTCTGCACCGCTCCGCCCTGCATCTGCCCCTCCACGCCGAGCGGGTTGATGGCCTTGCCCACGTCCTGAATGACGACGAAGTCGTGGAGCGTGGTCTCGCCGGTGTCGGGATCCACCTCCACCCGCGCGATCTGGGCGGCGAAGCCGGGCGCCTGCTGCGAGAAGGCCGGCGTGGCGGTACCGAGCACGGGCTGCACCTTCGACATGTAGAGATTGCCCTTCTTGCCGATGGAGGCCAGGGTCACCGACTTGTCCGGCGCGCCCTTGACCACGACCTTGTTGTCGCGGATCTCCAGGTCGTGGACGGACGCCTCCATCTCCTTGGCCGCGATCTCGAACGTCTGCCGCCGCGCGTCCTGCGCGGCCTGCAGCACGGCGGAGCCCACCGTGTATATCGTCTTGCTGCCCGCGGAGAGGCCGGTGAGCGGCGCGCTGTCCGTGTCGCCGGTGGTGATCTTCACCTGATCGAAATCCACGCCGAATGCCGACGCGGCGATCTGCGCGAGTGAGATATTGGTCCCGGCGATGTCGACCTGTCCCGTCAGGACGTTGAGCGAGCCGTCGGGGTTGAGCCGTACCGTCGCGCTGGTGGGCTGGAGCCCGCCCAGCCAGCCGCCGAGGGCGAAGCCGGTGCCGCGGAGGCCGCGGCCGTCCTTGCCGCCGCTGGCCGCCCACTCCTTGCGTCCCTTCCAGATGGGATGTTCGCCGACCTTGGCCAGCACCTGCTTGGCCCCGTTGCTCTGCCAGGGCTGGTTGTTCACCATCGGGTCGCCTTCCTGGATGAGATGCCGCATCCGGAACTCCAGCGGATCCAGCCCGAGCTCGCGCGCGATCTGCGACATGTGCGACTCGATGGCGAAGATGGTCTGGGGCGCGCCGGGCGCGCGGTAGGCGGCGACGCTGGGCTTGTGGGTCAGCACCTCCATGCCCCGGATCTCGAAGGCCGGCCACTTGTACATGCTCCCGAGGAACACCGCGCTCACCGCGAGCACGGTGCCCGAGAAGGCGCCGGTGTCGAGGATGGTGTCGGCCTCGAGGGCCAGGAGCGTCCCGTCGCGCTTCACCCCGGTCTTGAGCTTGATGATGACCTGGGGCGCGGGCATGCCCGCCTCGAGCTCTTCCTTCCGCGTCATCACGTAGCGGACGGGCTTGCCGCTGACGCGCGCCAGCTCCGCCGTGATGGGCTCGCACAGCGCGCGGATCTTGCCGCCGAAGCCCCCGCCGCACTCCACGGGAATGACCTTGATGCGGTTCTCCGCGATCTCCAGCACGTCGGCGACCTCGGAGCGCGTGTTGAACGAGCCCTGGGTGCTGGCCCAGAGCGTGAGATTGCCGACGGTGTCCCACTGCGCGAGCACGGCATGGGGCTCGAGGTAGCCCTGATGTACCATGGGCACGCGATACGTCTTCTCGAGGATGTGGTCGGCCTCGGCGAAGCCCTTGGCCACGTCACCGCGCTTGACCGTCGCCTGCTGCGAGATGTTGACGGCCTTGGCGGGCTTCGTCTCGCTGGAGGTGAGCGCCACCGCGGAGTGGGCGAGCGCCTCGCTGGTGTCGGCCTCCGTGCCCGCCTCGGCCACCGGAGGAGCCCCCGGCTGCATGGACTTCAACGGATCCACCGCCACCGGCAGCACCTGGTACTCCACCTCGATGAGGTCGAGGGCTTCCTCGGCGATGGCAAGCTCGTCCGCAGCCACCGCCGCCACCGGTTGGCCGGAGAAGACGACGCGGTCGATCGCGAGCACCGCGTGCGCGCGCGTGGGCGCCTTCTTCTTGAGCTGTGGCATGTCCTTGGCGGTGATGACGGCGCGCACGCCCGGCAGAGCCTTGGCCTTGCTCGTGTCGATGCGCACGATCTTGGCGTGGGCGTGAGGGCTGCGGAGGAGCTTGGCGTGGAGCAGGCCCCGCGGCTGAATGTCGGCCACGTACTGCACGGCGCCGGTGACCTTCTCGCGGCCGTCGGCCCGCGGGATCGGATCCCCCACTCCCTTGATGTCGCGCGTGGTCTTCATCACCGCCATGGCTCTAGCCCTCCCCTCGCGCCGAGGCGCCCGCGACTTCGGTAATCGCGGTCAGCATCTTCGTGTAGCCCGTGCAGCGGCAGAGATTGCCGGCGATACCGTAGCGGATCTCCTGCTCGGTGGCCTTGGGATTCTCGGCCAGCACCGCCGCGGCCGCCATCAGCACGCCCGGAATGCAGAACCCGCACTGGGGCACGCCGTGGCGCACGAAGGCGTCCTGGAGCGGGTGGAGCTGTCCGGTCTTGGCCAGGCCCTCGATCGTGCGGACGGAGCGGCCGCGCGCCTGCATCGCGAGCATGAGGCAGCTCGCCACCGGCTTGCCGTCGAGATGCACCGTGCACGCGCCGCAGTCGCCGGTGCCGCAGCCTTCCTTGGGGCCGGTCAGGCCCAGATCCTCGCGGAGCGCATCCAGCAAGGTCGTGTAGGGGCGGACCAGCACCTCCACCGCCTCGTCGTTCACCGTGCAGCTCAGGACCTGCTTCTTCACGGGGTCTCCTTGATGGCTCACGCGCTCGCGCGGGCGAGCGCGCCCGCCCGTGCGAGGGCCGTGGTCAGCGTGCGCCGGGTCAGCACCCGGGTGAGATGGCGGCGGAACTCCACGGAGCCCCGCTGATCGGCGATGGGCTTGGCCGCCTCGACGGCGAGGCCGGCCGCGCGCTCGATGAGCTCGGGCGTCACCGTCTGGCCCTGCAGGGCCTGCTCGGCGGCGGTGGCGCGGACCGGCGTCGGCGCGACCGCGGCCAGCGCGATGCGCGCCTTGGCGCACCTACCGTCGGCGCCGAGCGTCAGCTGGGACGCCACGCCCACCACCGCGATGTCCAGCTCGCGCCGCGGCGTGTGGCGGAGATAGTTCCCCCCGCTGCGCGCGCCAGGATCGGGCACGACGAGCTCGACGAGCAGCTCGTCCGCGCCCAGCACGGTACGCCGCACGCCGGTGAAGAACTCGGCGAGCAGGACGCGCCGGCGGCCATTGGGGCCCGCGATGACGGCCAGCGCGTCCAGCGCGATCAGCGGCGGCGCCATGTCGGCCGACGGGGCCGCGTTGCAGAGATTGCCGCCGACGCTGGCGAGGTTCCGGACCTGCACGGAGCCCACGAGGGCGCCGCTCTCCGCGATCGACGCGTAGCGTCCCGCCACTCGCGGGTCGAGCTCGAGCGCCCGCGCGGTCACCGCGGCGCCGATGTGCAGCTCGTCGCCCTCGACCGCGAGTTTGTGCAGCTCGGCCACGCGCGAGAGGTCCACCACCCACGCGGGCTTGAGCAGGCCGTTCTTCATCTGGGGGAGGAGATCGGTGCCGCCGGCCAGGAGCTTGGCGCCCGCGGGCTTGCCGGCGAGGGTCTTGAGACAGTCCTCCAGGCTCTCCGGCAAGGCGAGATCGAATCGTCGCACGCGAGATCTCCGATGGCTGAGGGTGAGGGGGCTCGGAACGGCGCGTCTTGACGTTACTATGCCCGAGCGCGGGCCGTCAACGCCCCGCCGTCACCCGCACGCGGTGGCTGACCGTCTTCAGCGAGGGAAACTGCTCCTCGTGCCATGCGACGACGAAGTCGCCGGCGGGCAGCGCGGCGACGGCGGGCATGTAGGCCTTGACGGCGCGCGAGAGCGCCTGCACGGGGCCGAGCGTGCGGCCGCCGTCGCCGCTGGCCCGCAGGAGAATGCGCCGCCGCACCGCGGTGGCGTCCTCCCAGACGATCACCGCTGCGCCCGCGGAATTCACGGCCAGGCGCACCTGATCGGGGATGGTGGCGGTCGAGGCGTTCACGCACAGCGGCGCCCCGAAGCGGCGGCCGGCGGGCGCGACCGCGAACAGCATCGACGGCACACCTTTTATGCCCTCGGTGTACCAGGCGGCGTACGCCGTGCCCTTGCCGTCGAAGGCGACCTCGCCGCCGCGGTGGGGACAGGCGGTGATCTTCCACCCGTCATCGTGCACGCGCACGGGCGCCTCGAAGCTCCGGCCGCCGTCGCGCGAGACGCCCAGCACCATGTCGCGCACGTCGCCGGAGAAGACTTTCCGCCACAGCGCCGCCACCGCGTCGGCGGGTCCGCGGCTCACCGCGACCCGACAGCAGACTCAGGTGTCATCGTCGAGTCGCGTGGAGGACGCCGGCCGTGTGCCCTCGTCGAGCACGCGCGCCACCCAGGTCGCCGCCTTCTCGGGGCCCTCGCGGCTGTCGATCCACGCCATCACGACTGCGCCATCGCGGGCGACCGTCGTCCCCTCGAACGAGTGCGAGATCGGGCGGTCGTCGTTCACGCGGACGTGGCCGTCCCAGCTGCGGCCGCCGTCGCGTGATCGCGACAGGCGCAGGTCCGACGCGAAGAGCACCCCCGGCGGCCGCGGCCGGTCGGAGGACCACGACACGTACACCACGCCGCCCGGGCCGGCGGCGATGAGCGGCGAGTGATGGAGCGCTTCGACCGACAGCCCCGGGGGGTTCACCCGCACCGGCGCAGTCCCGGGCTCCCCCGCCCGCGCCACGTAGACGTGCTTGTCGGGCCCTTCCTCGGCAGCCCAGGTCAGGAGCACGGCGCCATCGGGCGCCGCGGCGACGGCAGGCGCGGAGACGTGCACCTCGTGTCGCTTGCCCGCATGGTCAGCTCGCTGCGCGGGCCGAGCCGCACCTCCGCGGCCGCGGGCCCTGAGGCGAAGAGCCCGAGCAGCAGTGCGAGCACTACCATCCGCCCCATCATTTCCACCTCCACTGGATCCCGCCGTAGAACGCGCGCCCGTCACCCGGCTCGTAGAAGCGCCGGTTCGCGGCGTCCACCTGCACCGACGAGGCATAGACAGCGTCGGTGAGGTTGCGCGCCTCGAAGAACACTCCGAGATTCCACGGCTTGTAGTCGTAGCCGAGCTTGACGTTGAACAGGGTGTAGGCCTGAGTGCGGGCGTTGTTTTCGCTGTTGACGTAGTAGCCGTGAGGCACCACCTCGACGCCGGGCGCGATCCAGAACCCGCAAACGTGCTCGTAGCGCAGCTCGGCCAGCACGAAGTGTCGCGGCGCGCCGGGGAGGTCGTTTCCCCCGAAGTTCACGTCGTCCACGAACACGAAGCGGGACCAGGTGTACGACGTGCGGGCGCTGAGGGAGTCGAGGCCCGATCCCAGCCCGGCGCGCTTGGCCAGATCTTCCAGCAAGAGCCCGGTGAGGCCCACCTCGGCGCCGGTGTGACGCGAGCGGTCGATGTTCCGGAAGCGCGGGATCGTGAACCGCGCGGACGGGAACGGCTGCACGTTGACGTTCTGGATCTCGTCCCAGAGCTCGATGTCGTACACCGCGAGATCCCAGGCGAGGCGCTTGCCCGCGTTGCCGCGCGTGCCCACCTCGAACTGCCACGACTTCTGCGCGGCGAGCTGGCCGAGATTGCCCTGGAGCTGGCCCGGCGCGGTGAGCTCGAGGAGCAGGGGCGGCTCGTAGGCGTGGCTCGCATTGCCGAAGACCTGGGCGGTGGGACTGATCCGCCACACGAGGCCTACCCGCGGCGAGGCCGAGAGGAAATCCACCGAATCCGAGTCGTTGCCGTCGATGTCGCCGCCGCCGTCCCGCATCGTGAAGCGGTCTCGCACCGCGCGAAGCGAGTACTGGCCGCGGCCGCTCAGCACCACCGTGAAGGCGGGCGTGACGTCGAACTGATCCTCCGCGTAGACGCCGAGATTCGTGGCCTGGTTGATCTGGTCCTTGGTCTTGGCTCCGCGCTTGCCGATCACGTTCACGAAGTTCGCCTCGTTCTGCTGCGTCCCCGCGTACTGGAGCCCCGCGATGACGCGGTTGCCGTGGCCGAACAGCGGCGCGGCGAGCGTCCACCGCAGCTCGCTGCTCCACGCGTAAGTCGTGTCGTCGATCACCGCGAAGGGGAGCGGATGGTCGAGGTCCTGATAGTTGAGCTGGGTCGCCCACTCGAGCGTCTGGCTCTCGGTGAGCGGCACGCGGAAGGTCAGCGCTCCGCGCACGTAGTCGTAGTTGCGCGCGGCGCGCGCGGCGACGTTCGCGGGGTCGGCCTTCTTCGGATTCGAGTCGAGCTCCTGCTGGGTGAGCGCGCCCGGCAGGTTCTCCTCGCTGCGCACGAGGCTCAGGTCGAAGCGGAGCGTCGCGCCGCCGGAGAATCGGTACCCGACGTTCCCATAGAAGCGGCGCCGCGCCTGCTCGCTGTGGTCCCGGAAGCCGTCGAGCTCGGTGTCGGTGACGCCCAGGTAGAAGTCCACCGGGCCGTACACCTGGCCGGTGCCGACATAGCCCTTGAAGAAGCCGAAGGACCCGGCCTCCACCCGCGATTCGATGAAGCCCGCGTCCTCGCCGGTCTTGGTGACGAGATTGATGGCCCCGCCCAGGGTATTGCCGCCGAAGCGGAGCGCGTTGGCGCCCTTGTAGATCTCGATGCGCTTCGTCGTGAGGAGCTCGAGCGCCTCGAAGTCGCTGAAGCCGTCGGCGTTGCCGTAGGGGAAGCCGTCGATGAGCACGTTCACGCCGCGCAGGTGGAAGTTGTTCCGCAGGCCCGAGCCGCGGATAGAGAGCTGGCTCTCGTCGGCGGCCCCGAAGCGGGGTCGGATCATCACGCCCGGCACCCACTCGATGGCGTCCTTGAGGTTCGCAGCGCGCGATTCCTCGATCGCCGGCTGCTCGACCACCCCGACGCCGCCCGGCGTGCGCTCGATCTCCTCGCGCGCGCGCTCCGGGGTCATGAGGCGCTCGTCGGGCACCCGCTCGCCCTCGACGCGCACGGGCGGCATGGTCGGGGGGGGCGCGGGCGGCCCGGTCTGCGCCCACGCCGAGCTCGAGACGGCGAGCCAGACGAGGACGGGCAGGATGCGGACCACGCGCCTACCGGAGGACGAACTGCACGGGGAGGCGCACCCACATGCCGATGGCCTCGCTCCCGCGGCGGCCGGGCTCGAACTTCCAGCGGCGCACCGCGTCGACCGCGGCGCGATCGAGGTCGGGGTGCCCCGCGCTCTGGTCCACCGCGATCTCGGTGACGCGCCCGTCGGCGGCCACGTACACGCGGAGGAGCGAGGTGCCCTCGATCCCGAGCCGGCGCGCCGTCGAGGGATATGACGGGCGGACCTGATACCCCCCCGTCGGCGTGGCGCTGCGCGTGACGGCCGCATCCGGCGAGGTCTTGGCCACCATGGGCGGCGGCGCCACAACGGGCCCTGCTCTCGGACCCGCGGGAAGCTCGGCGCTCACCGTGGATGGCTCGGTCGCGGCCAGCGCGACGCGCTCGCTTCGCGGCGACGCTATCGGAGGCGGAGCCGGCGCCGGCGCTGACGGCAGCGACGTCGACTCAGGGGGCGCCGGCGCGGCGGCCACGGCCGCCGCGGGTGGTGGCGGCGTGGACGCCACTGCAGGCGGCGGATCCGGCCGGGGCGCCGCGATGAGGCGCGGCAGCGCGGTGGGCTTCGACGCCGCTGGGCGTGGGATCGGGCGCTCGGGCTCGCCCGGCGGAACCTTCCCGTCCGGCTCGACCAGCTGCGCCTCGAGCAGTCGAGGCTCGAGCACCTTGGGCGCCGGCGAGGCCCAGTGGGGAAGCAGTCCCGCCACCACGCTCGCCAGGGCAAGGTGTAGCGCGCAGGATGCCGCCAGCGGCGCCGTACGCGCCGGTCGAACGGATACAGAGATCACGCGAGCCTTCCCCCCTCGATGTCCGACGGAACTGCCTGAGACGCCGGCACTCGCCAGGCTTACGGCCCGGCAGGGCGGCGCGGTTTCGGAAACGGCTAGGCGGGGAGGATGGGCGGGGCGCGGCCCTGTTCGGGGCCGATGAGCCGGACGCGCGCGGCCGGCGCGCCGAGCGCCGGCTCGTGCGGCGTCTGCGGGAGGCTCTCCGCGGCGATGACCGCGCTGACCTCGGTGCCGCTCACGTGCTGGGACGCCGCAGCCAGCGCGCAGTGCTCGCCGCGAGCTGGATCGGCGAGGTGATGCACGGAATGCACGCCGCTCTCGAATGCGAATACCGCGAGGAGCAGGATCAGCGCGAGGCCGAGCGCGCGGCGAGGACGTCGGGCCCCGAGCGCGGCGAGGCCGCCAAGGAGCGCGAGGAGATGCCAGGGGACGGAAACCGGCGTGGGCGCCGCGGTCCAGGACAGCGCGGGCGAAGGGAACGTCACCGAGGGCGCCGCCACGGGCGCCACGTCCTCCACCAGCGCGGGCACCAGGGCAGGACGTGAGACGAGGTGCGCGGATGCGCTGGGTGGCAGCGCGACGGCGCCCAGCAGGGCGACGGCACACGCGAGCGCAAGGATCCGGGGCCAGCGCATCACGCGCATTCTCCCACAAGGAACCGGGCGGACTCAACGCCGGTTCCTCGCCTGGGCAAGGAGCAGATGAATGAGCGTATGATTGGAGCCCTGATGCACGGCGCGCATCATCACGCGGACGCCTTTACGCTCGTGCTCGTCCTGCTGCTCGCGCTCGGAGGGCTGGCCCTCGCCTGGGCGCTGCGGCGCGACCGTCGCGTCGGACCGGCCGCGCTGACCCTCCTGCTGGGCTGGGCGGGCACGGAGGCGGCCTATCACGGCATCCATCACCTGGGCGACCGGGACGCCGCCGACAAGTGCGTCGTGCTCGCCACGACCGCCCACGTCGACGGCCTCGCCGACGACCGCCCGGCGTCGCCGGCGCCCGCGGAGGCGCTCGAAGCCGTGCCCCCCGCCCGCGCTGCGTCCGCGCCCGCGCCCTCACTGACCGGCCTGCACGAAGGCCGCGCGCCGCCCCCCTCCTCCACCTAGCCCGTTCGACGGATCTCAGAATCGGCTGCGCGGAGCCCGGCGCCCATGGCGCGGCGGGCTCTCCGCGCGTGGAGGACTCCATGGTGTCGCGGCCGACGGCGATCGCGCTGTCTCTGCTGACCCTCGTGCTCGGCTATCCGGGCCTGGCGCTGGCCCACGGCCTCATCGGCCAGCGCTTTCTCCCCGCCACCCTCGCGGTCGACGATCCGTTCGTGGCCGACGAGCTATCGTTCCTGACCGTCTCGCACCGCAAGATGCCGGGCAGCGAGGAGGGCCCGCCGACGCGGGAGACCGATCTCGCTGCCGAGCTTTCGAAGCGGCTGACGCCGGATTTCGGCGTCTCGCTGGGCGGCACGTTCAAGATCCTCGATCCCGACGACGGGAACACCGTCACCGGCTTCGACAACATGGAGGTATCGCTCAAGTACGTCTTCCTCAAGAGCGCGGCGCACGAGACGATTCTTTCGGCCGGGGTGTCCTGGGACGTCGGCGGCACCGGGCGGAGCAAGGTCGGCGCCGAATCCTTCGACACCGTCACACCGCAGCTCTTCTTCGGCAAGGGCATGGGCGACCTGCCGGACGGGCTCCGCTTCCTCAAGCCGTTCGCGCTGACGGGCGTCGTGGGGCTCGCCATTCCCACGCGCGAGCACAACACGCACTACAACGTGGACGAGGACGGCAACGTCGCGATCGAGCACGAGCCCAATCCCAATGTGCTCGCGTGGAGCCTGACCCTCCAGTACAGCCTCCAGTATCTGCAGTCTGCCGTGCAGGACGTGGGGCTCCCCCGGCCGTTCAACCGCATGATTCCGATCGTCGAGGTCGCGATGGAGACGCCCACCCAGGGTCGCGACGCGGGACGAACCACCGGCACCATCAACCCCGGCATCATCTGGTTCGGCCGCTACTACCAGATCGGCGTGGAGGCGGTGATCCCGGTCAACGAGCGCTCGGGCAAGAACATCGGCGTGATCGCTCAGCTTCACTTCTACCTGGACGATATCCTGCCGCAGATCTTCACGTGGACGCCGTTCCACGGCGTGCTCGGTCCCACACAGCCGTAATGGCGATGCGGCGCGCCGCGGTACTCCTGGCGCTGGCCGCGCTCGCCGCGGCGCCGGGGCGCGGGTGGGCGCATGCCTTCCCGGACCACTCGGAGCCGCGGGTGGGTCACACGCTGGACGCGCCGCCTCCTGCGGTGCGCATCTGGTTCGACGGCGCCCTCGAGCCCGTGTTCAGCCAGATCCGTGTGGAGGACAGCGCGCAGCGGCGCGTGGACAAGGGCGACGCCCGCGTCAGCCCCGCGGATCCCATGCTCCTCGAGGTCAGCCTTCCGGCCCTCGCGCCCGGCCGTTACACCGTCATCTGGAGCGTCGTCGCGCGCGATGGCCATCGCACCGAGGGCCGCTTCCCGTTCCGGATCAAATGACGTGCTTGTCGGAATGATCCGCTGGGCCGGTCTCACGGCGTTCGCCGTGCTGGCCGGCCCGCTCGTGCTCGATCTCCTGCTGCCGCGTGGGGACGCGCTCCTCTCGGCCCGACGGCGCCTGGGGCGCTGGACCGACGCCGCCGTCGTGGTCCTGCTCGTCACGAGCGCGGGCGAGCTCATCGTCCGCGCCGGCGTGATGGCCGGTGCCCCGCCGGGCCGCGAGCTCACGGCGGGATTCTCCGCCGTGCCTGCGGTGCTGGCGCACACGCACTTCGGCGCCGTCTGGATCCTTCGCGGCCTCGCGCTGCTCGCCATCCCGGCCAGCCGGCGCCTCCGCATCCGCGGCCTCCCCGTCCCGCTCGTGCTCCTCGTGGCCGGCACCACCACCCTGGCCGGCCACGCCGGGGATGCCGGCGACTGGTCCATCGCGTCCCTGAACGACTGGGTGCACGTGGTGGCGGGGGGCGCGTGGACGGGCGGGCTGATGGCGCTCGCGCTCCTGCTCCACCGCGAAGCGAACGGCTGGCCTCCCGGCGCCCTCACCGCGGTATGCCGACGCTTCGCTCGGCTCGCCGCCTGGTGCCTCGCCTCGGTGGTGGCGACCGGCGCCTGGAACGCGTGGAGCCAGCTCCCCGACGCGGCCGCGCTGTGGACCACCGGCTACGGGCGGGCGCTCGGCGTGAAGCTCGTGCTGGTGGCCCTGCTCGTGGCGTACGGCGCGGGCAATCGCTTCCTCGTGCTGCCGCGCCTGCGCGCGGACGACGAGGAGGGGCCGGGGGCCCCCCTCCGCCGTTACGTGAGCCGCGAGGCGCTGCTGGCGCTGGGCGTATTCGCGGCGACCGCGGTGCTCACCGACTCGACGCCGCCGCGTCACGCCGGGCACACCGAGCACATGGCGGTCGATGGCGACGAGGCGTCGACGCCGCCCGCCGCGATGAGCATGGAGGCGCTACATGCCGCCGGGGGCGTGCCGGAGGGCTGGCGCTTCACGCCCCCCGCCGGCGATGCCACGAAAGGGCGGGCGGTGTTCGAGCGGCTGCGGTGCTACGCCTGTCACCGCGTGGCCGGCGAGCGCTTCACCGCCCCGACGGGCCCCGGCCCTGATCTCAGCGGCATGGGGCATCATCATCCGCCGGGATATCTCCTGGAGTCGGTGCTGAACCCGAATGCGGTAGTGGTCGAAGGCCGCGGCTACTCCGACGCGCGCGGCCGCTCCGTCATGCCCGAGCTCGCGCGCGACCTCACCGTCGCCGAGCTGCTCGACCTCGTCGCGTATCTCCGGGCGCTCTGATAGGCTCGCTGAGGTGAGCGCGCCCGTCTGCGTCTTCGACCTCGATCACACGCTCGTGGACTCGCCGCTGGACCTGCGCGCGGTGGGCCGCGAGATGGAAGCGCTCATCCGCGCCCGCGGCGTGCCCCTGCCCACGCGCGAGCTCCGGTGGTCGGGCGCGGAGCTGCTCGCGGTGGTGCGCCGGGAGGCGCCGACGCTCGAGACCGAGGTGTTGGCCATCCCCGTCGCCCACGAGCGCCGCGCGATGGAGGCGGCCGTTCTCATTCCCTATGCCATCGAGGCGGTGGCCGCCATGAAGGCGCTGGGCTACGCGACCGCCATCTGGACGAACAACGACCGTATCGTCGCGGACTTCGTCCTCGCGCGCTTCGGGCTCCTGCCTCACCTGGATCTCGTGGTGACGCGCGACGACGTCGTGAATCTCAAGCCCGATCCCGACGGCCTCCGTGTGGTGCGCGCGCGCTGGCCCGACGCGTCGCGCATCGTGGTGGTCGGTGACTCCTGGGTGGACGGCGCCGCCGCCCATGCGGGCGGCGTGCCGTTCATCGCGTATCGCGCGGACCATGCGGAGCTCGCCCGCCGGGGCGTGACGGCGACCGCCTCGATCGCGTCTCTCCTCGACCTGCCCGTGGCCCTCGCCTAGCTGCCGCTCGCCACCTGCAGCTGGCCGGCCATGCCGAGCGGCTGATGCAGCTTGCAGTGGAACGCGATCACGCCCGACGCGGGAAACGTCACCGCGAGCTTCATGGTGGACCGGGGCGCCAGGTCCCGGTCGATCCCCAGCTCCGGCACCGTCAGGTTGTGGAGCGTGCCCGATTCGTTCTCCACCTCGAGCGTGACGGTCTGGCCCGGCTTCCCCTTGAGAAACGTCGGCTTGAAGTAGTAGTCATCGGCCTCGAGATGCACGTCGCGGCGTCCCGACACGTCGCGGCTGCCGTGATCGGCGTACGTCACGTTGCCGATCATCACGGTCTTGGCCCCCGCGCGCGGCACCGCGCCGGCCGCCGCGACGGTGACCGCGCCCGGCTGCACCGCGAGCTTGCGCGGCGCATGGCCGGCGGCGATGGTCGCGGTAACCTTGCCGCTCGCCACGTCGATGACCGAGACGTCGTCGGATCCCTCGTTGGACACGAACGCGGTGCGTCCGTCCGTGCTCACCGTCGACCAGTGCGGCTGGGTGCCGACCTTGACCGTGCCGCTCACCGCGGCGCGGCTCGGATCCACGATCGCGAGCTCGCCCGGTCCCTGGCTGACCACGACGCCGCGGCGGCCGTCCGGCGTGAACATCGCCAGGTGGGGCGAGGCGCCCACCGGGATCTGCGCGACCACGCGCTCCGCTGCCACGTCCAGCACCTGGACCGCGTCGACGCCAGCCACGGTGAAGAACACGCGGGCGCCGTCGGGGCTCGCATCGACCGCGCGCGGCGTGTGGTCCAGCGGAAGCCGAGCGATCTCGCGGCCCGCGGCGAGGTCGAGCGTCACCAGGGCGGTGGCGCCCTGCGGCTGCGACGCCACGTACGCGCGGCGGCCGTCCGGGCTCAGCGCGGCATTGTGCGGCCGTGCCACCGGGACCCGTGTGGTGATCCGGTCCGAAGCGGTGTCCACCGCCACCGCCTCGTTGGCGCCGTAGACGGAGACGAGCACGGTGCGGCCGTCGCGCGAGATGGCGAGCCCGTGGGGATTCGCTCCGACCTCGATGCTGCCGGCGACGCGATCGCTGGCGGTGTCGATCACGCTGACCGTCGAGGCGCCGTCGCTGGACACGTACACCTTCCGGCCGTCCGGCGTGATCACGAGGCCGTGCGGCCCCTTGGGCACCGGGATCGTCGCCACCCGGCGGCCCTGCGCGGGATCGATCACCGCGACCGCGTCGTCCTTGAAGAGCCCGACGTACACCTTCGGCGCGGGCGCGGGGGCGGCCGCGGGCCCACTCGTCGCGCCGAGCCAGAGCCCCGTGCCCACCATCGCCAGCCACATCGTCAGACCTGCCAGCCATATCCTCATGTCGGTCCTCCTGGTGAAGAGTTGCTGTCGCCGTGAAACCCCTTCACCGTCGCCAACGCGCGGGGCGCCACTCGGTTCCACGACGGACGCGGAACGGGGGAGGGAACCAATCGACGCCTCGCGCGTTGCGGGAGACGAAGGCTGACACGCGATCGCGCACCTTGACGGATATGGCTATGGTGACAGCATGGGGGATGGGCGAACGAGCGGGCGCGCGGAAATCGCTGCACACGCGCTCGCATACGCCGACACCCTCTACAACCTCGCCCGCTACCTCACCGGCGGCGCGGCGGACGCCGAGGACCTGGTGCAGGAGACCTATGCCCGCGCCTTCGGGGCGGCTGACCAGTACACGCCGGGCACGAACCTCAAGGCCTGGCTGTTCCGCATCCTCCGGAACGCGTTCCTGTCGCAGTACCGCCGCCAGCGCGGCAGCCCCGTGGTGGGCACGCTCGACACCGTCGATCCCCGCATGTCGGAGGCGCCGGCGACGGAATGGCTGCGCGACGACCTCGAGCTCGACCGACTGCGTAAGGTCGTGGCGGGCGAGATCGAGCAGGCCTTGCTGACCCTGACGGAGGAAGGCCGCTCCGTGATCCTCCTCGATCTCGAGGGCCTCTCCGAGCGCGAGATCGCGGACGTGATGGCCTGCGCGGTGGGCACGGTGAAGTCGCGGCTCTCGCGCGCCCGCGCGGCGCTGCGCCAGCGGCTCCAGGACTATGCGCACTAGCCCGCCCATTGACTGCACCGCCGCGCGCCCGCTGCTCCTCGACTATCAGCGCGGCCGGCTCACCGGCCCGCTCCACGGCGAGGTGCACGCCCATCTGGACGGCTGCGCGGCCTGCGCGCGAGAGGAGCTGGCCGAGCGCGCGCTGACCGAGGCGCTGGAGCGCCGGCTCCCGCAGCACGCCGCGCCCGTCGGGCTCAAACGCCGGCTGGCCGCATCGCATCTTGCGTCGGCGGGGCCGACGGTGACGCGCCCGAGCCCATGGCGCCGCGCCTGGATCCCCGCGCTCGCGGCGGCGGTGCTCCTCGTGGTGGTGGCCCTGCCGCGTCTGGCGGAGCTGCCCGGGACGGGGCGCGGGAGCGAGGGCCGTGTGGCGGCGGAGGCGGTGAACGATCATCTTCGCCTCCTCGAGCGCGGCGTGTCCGTGGCGAGCGGCGGGATCCATCAGGTCAAGCCGTGGTTCGCGGGCAAGCTCGACTTCGCCCCGGTGGTCGACTTCGCGGGCGACGCCGAGTTCCCGCTCGAGGGCGGCGCCGTCGAGTACTTCCTCGACCGCAAGGCGGCCGCCTTCGTGTACGGGCGCCGCCTCCACCACATCACGCTCTTCGTGGTGCGCGCGGAGGGGCTTCGCTGGCCCGCCGCTCCCGAGGCCGCGAGCCGCCGCGGGTTCAACACGCTCACGTGGCGGCAGGGCGAGCTGGGCTACGTCCTCGTCTCCGACGTCGACGCCCACGATCTGACCGAGCTTGCGGCGCGGCTCGGTTCGGGGGGACCGGCGGGGGGCGTTCAGAATTAGCCTTGACGACCGACTCGACTTAGCCTAGCCTTACTCTCGGACGCCGGGCCACCGCTGAGGCCGGGCCTCCCGAGAGGAGCGGGCGCTGCGGACAGCCCTCGGCACGGAGCACGGGACGGGTGCGCCGTCCTCGCTCGAAGATCCCGCCGCTCGCATCCTTCTCCAGCGCGCCCAGGGCGCCTTCCAGAAGTGGCCCGAGGACTTCCCCGGCTTTCGCGCCCGGCTCGTGGTGACGCTCGATGGGCGCGAGCGCGCGGGCGCCGCCCTCGTCGGCCGGCGGGGCGAAGTCGAGGTGGAGCTCGCCGACGACGCCGCGCGGGACTGGGCGAACGCGGTGCTCGCGGAGATCGTCGCCGAGCGGGTGCCCCGCTTCTTCAAGGACGGTGACGGTCGCTTCCCGATCGCTTTCGAGGCGCCCGACACCGCCGCCGGCGACCGCGAGGGCCCGCGCCTTGTCGTGCACCGCGGGGTCCACGGGCTATCCCCCATCCGCTACGAGATCGACGAGCGCGCGCGCCTTCGCGCGTGCGAGCGCATCGAGCGCGGCGAGCGGCGCGTGGAGACCTACGAGAGCTACTGTCGCGCCACCCCGGGCCGGGTCCTCCCCGCCCGGCGCTCCACCGTGGTCTACGCCGCGGACGGCCTCGTCCGCACCGAGCTGGTCGAGGACAGGCATCTGCGTGTGAGCCACACGTGGCTGCCCGCGGCGCGCTGGATGCAGATCAGCCGGCTCGACACCACCGCCGTTCGCGAAGCCCGGTTCGACGCGCACACCCTCTTTAGGTAGAATCCCCCCGGGCGCCCCGCGGGCGCAGGGGAGGCGACATGCAGGGTGATCCGCGCATCATCGATCTGCTCAATCAAGTGCTTCGCAAGGAGCTGACCGGCATCAACCAGTACTTCATCCATTCGCGGATGTGCAAGAACTGGGGTTATGCCGTCCTCGCCAAGCACGCGTACGACGAGTCCATCGACGAGATGAAGCACGCCGACAAGATCATCGAGCGCGTGCTCTTTCTCGACGGCGTGCCCAACCTCTCCGACTACGACCGCATCCTCATCGGCGCCGACGTGCGGCAGCAGCTCGCGAACGACTTGAGCCTGGAGATGGCTGCCCTGCAGGTCCTCCGCCCTGGCGTGCAGCTCTGTCTCGAGGTCGGTGATCACGCCTCTCGCGAGCTGCTCGAGCACATCGTGGAAGACGAGGAGCGCCACGTGGACTGGATCGAGGCCCAGCTGCACAAGATCCAGGAGGTCGGCTACCAGGGATACCTCGCCCAGCAGATCTACGAGCGCAGCTAGCCGCCGCTTGCCGGATGCCGCCCGCGGGGCGAGACTGTGTCCCAGTCTCGATCACCTCCAGGGAGGATCTATGCGCGGACTTCCGATCGGCGTGATCTCGGGCGGCCTGGCCGGCCTCGCGGTGGCGGCGGTGCTGCTCGGCGCGGGCTTCGGCCTGAGCTGGGGCGTAGCGCTCGCTCAGCACGTCCACTCGCATACGCACGCGCAGGCGGCCGCGCCCGCCTGGCTGATGGCGCTCAAGCCGGAGGCGCGCATGCCCGCCATCCAGCGTCAGCTCCGGGGCTTCGAGACCACGATGGCCGAGGTCGCCTACCGCTACGGCGAGCTCTACTTCGGCGCCACCGGGGGCAACTGGGACTACGCGGCCCACATGGCGATGACCCTCGAGCAGGCGCTGCGCCTCGGGCTCGAGCGCGAGCCCGCCCGGCGCGCCAACGGCGAGAGTCTCTTTCTCAAGACGGCGTGGCCGCCCTTGCTCGACGCCATCGGCAAGAAGGATCCCGCCCTCTTCAAGGAGCGCTTCGAGACGCTTCGCGCCGCCTGCACGTCCTGCCACGCCGCCGAGCAGCACGCGTTCATTCGCATCGGCCTGCCCACGGTGAAGCGGAACCCGGTCGAGTAGCCGCGCGCATGGACGATCTCTTCGACACGCCGGCGCCCAAGGCCGCGGGGCGCGCCCCCTCCGACGCACGAGCCGTCCCGGGTTCCGAGGGCGCCGCGCCCGCGCCCCTCGCCGATCGGATGCGCCCGCGCACCCTCGACGAGGTAGTGGGCCAGGCCCATCTCATCGGGCCCGGCAAGGTGCTTCGCCGCGCGTTCGAAGAGGACACGCTCCACTCGATGATCCTGTGGGGCCCGCCGGGAACGGGGAAGACCACGCTGGCGCTCCTGCTCGCGCAGATCGCGGGCGCGCGCTTCGTCACGTTCTCCGCGGTGCTGTCCGGACTCAAGGAAATCCGTGCGGTCATGGCGGAGGCCGAGGCGGACCGCGCGCGGCGCGGCCGGCGCACCATCCTCTTCGTGGACGAGATCCACCGCTTCAACAAGGCCCAGCAAGACGCCTTCCTCCCCTACGTGGAGCGGGGCGACATCGTGCTCGTGGGCGCGACCACCGAAAATCCCTCGTTCGAGGTCAATGCCGCGCTGCTCTCGCGCTGTCGCGTCTACGTGCTGCAGCCGCTCGGCGAGGACGACCTCGTCGGCATCCTTGCCCGGGCCCTCGCCGACCCCGAGCGCGGGCTCGGGGGCAGCGGCGTCACCGCCGACGAGGACGCCCTGCGGATCATCACGCGGCTCGCCAGCGGGGACGCGCGGAGCGCGCTCAACATTCTCGAGCTCGCGGTGGCCCTCGAGGCCGCGCGGGGGGACGGCCGCCGCCACGTGACCGAGGGGGCGATCCGTGAGGCGGTGCAGAAGAAGGCCCTCCTCTACGACAAGTCCGGCGAGGAGCACTACAACCTCATCTCCGCGCTCCACAAATCCCTGCGCGACTCGGATCCGGACGGCGCGCTCTACTGGCTGGGGCGCATGCTCGACGCCGGCGAGGACCCGCTCTACGTGGCGCGGCGCCTCGTGCGCTTCGCCTCCGAGGACGTGGGCAACGCCGACCCCGCCGCGCTGCGCCTCACCCTCGACGCGAAGGAGGCGTATCACTTCCTCGGCACGCCGGAGGGGGAGCTGGCGCTCGCGCAGGCGACGGTCTACCTCGCGCTCGCCCCCAAGTCCAACGCGGTCTACGCCGCGTGGAATGCCGTGCGCGAGGACATTCGCGAAGAGCCCGCGGAGCCGGTGCCCCTGCACCTCCGCAATGCGCCAACGGGACTCATGGCCAATCTGGGCTACGGGCGCGGCTATCAGTACGCCCATGACGCCCCCGATGCGGTGGTGGACCAGGAGCACCTGCCGGGCGGCCTCCGGGGCCGCGTGTACTACCGCCCTACCGAGCGAGGGCTCGAGAAGGACCTGGGCGAGCGCCTCCGCCGGTGGCGAGAGCAGCGCGCGACCCGTACGCGTAGCAAATCCGCGGATTAACGGGCATTCTCTGATACAACCGAAGTCATGGCCGGCAAGGGCAAGCTCCGGATCGGAGTGGTGTTCGGCGGGCGCTCGGGCGAGCACGAGGTGTCGCTGGCGAGCGCCGCCTCGGTGATCGCCGCCATCGATCGCTCGCGCTTCGACGTGGTGCCGATCGGGATCAGCCGTGAGGGTCGCTGGCTGGTCGGGGGCGACCCCATGCGCGCGCTCACCGACGCTGCCGCGCAGCGCGCCCTCATCGAGGGCGGCGCGGAGTCCGACGTCAAGCGCGGGCTGGCCGCGCGGGCCTCCAGCGCGGCCGGCAGTGCCTCGCTGATGCGCGCGCAGTCGTCGGAAGGGCTCCCAGCGGGTCTTCGCCAGGACCTCGACGTGGTCATGATCATGCTCCACGGGCCGCGCGGCGAGGACGGCACCATCCAGGGCCTGTTCGAGCTGGCGGAGATCCCGTACGTGGGCGCCGGCGTGCTCGGCTCGGCCATCGGGATGGACAAGGTGGCGATGAAGGACATGTTCCGCGCCCACGGGCTCCCGATGGTGGAGTACCTGGCGGTGTCGCGGCACGACCTCGAGCGCCGGCCGGAGACGGTCGAGGCGGAGATCGCGCAACGCATCGGCTTCCCGTGCTTCGTCAAGCCCGCCAACCTGGGCTCGAGCGTCGGCATCAGCAAGGTCAAGGCCCCCGAGGCCCTCGCCGCCGCCCTCGCCGAGGCGGCGCGCCACGACCGGCGCCTGGTGGTCGAGCGCGGCATCGTAGCGCGCGAAGTGGAAGTCGCCGTGCTCGGCAACGACGCGCCCGAGGCCTCCCTGCCCGGCGAGGTGCGCTACGCCGGCGAGTGGTACGACTACGAGACGAAGTACGCCGAGGGCCAGACCACCTTCCAGATCCCCGCGCCGCTGTCGTCGGGGACCACCGCGCGCGTCCGGGCCATCGCCGTCCAGGCCTTCAAGGCCATCGACGCGGCGGGCATGGCGCGGGTGGATTTCTTCATCGAGGGCGAGGACCGGGTGCTCGTGAACGAAATCAACACGATTCCCGGC
>Ga0310813_10000693_pt1 | contig 20592 bp, 19 predicted proteins | sample YN3metagenome_FD_203086 | JGI IMG/M metagenome (GOLD analysis project Ga0310813, IMG submission 203086) | Soil microbial communities from experimental microcosm in Duke University, North Carolina, United States - YN3 | ecosystem: Engineered > Artificial ecosystem > Soil microcosm > Unclassified...
CCCGCCGCCAGCCGCGCCAGCAGCGCCTCGGCCATGTCCTTCAGCGCCATGGCGGCGGTTTCCTGGCTGGTGGGCAGCGTCATGTCCAAGGCCCGCGCCAGCCCGGCCGGGGTGGGAGCCACGCTCTGCGCCGGGCACACGAAGGCGAACAGCTCCAGCAGGTCCAGCACCGCCACGTCCGGGTTGCCCAGGCGCTTGAGCGTGGCCGGGCCGTGCACCACCAGGGGCATGCGGCCGCCGAGCAAAGCGGCGGCGTTGGCCTTGGTGGGGGAGAGAAACTCCCCGTCCTCGGTCAGCAGCACAGCGCGGCCATGACCGGCGATCAGGGCGGAAAATTCCGGCAGAACAGACATTCTGCGCCGTTATAGAAGCCGGGGACGATTTCGCCAAAGGCAGCTAAGAAGGAAGAAAGCGGCCGCTTTTTAAAAAAAGCGGCGCAAAAATTTTTGCTATACTGGGTCATGGGCGTTGTCGCCGACACAGCCTCAGGCCCAGCATAATAAAGTTTTTTTGCTGCTTTTTGTTCACAAAAAGTAGCGCTTTCTTTTCTCTTTCTCTTCGCAGAGTTGCGAGACGGTCTCGCCGGCTTTAGACCTGACCGCTATGAGCGAACCTATCCAAAATCAGCTGAGCTGGCCTTTCCGTGAAGCCGAACGCATTGCCGAGCGCCTGAACCAGAAAGGCAAGACCAGCGCCTTGTTCGAGACCGGGTATGGCCCGTCCGGCCTGCCGCATATCGGCACGTTCGGCGAGGTGGCCCGCACCAGCTGGGTGCGCAACGCGTTCACCGCGCTCACCGGCCTGCCCTCGCGCCTGGTCGCCTTTTCCGATGACATGGATGGGCTGCGCAAGGTGCCCGACAATGTGCCGAACAAGGAGATGCTGAAGGAATTTCTCGGTCGCCCCCTCACCAAAGTGCCGGACCCGTTCGGCACGCATCCGAGTTTCGGCGCGCACAACAACGCGCGGCTCCGGGCGTTCCTGGATTCCTTTGGGTTCGACTACGAATTTGCCTCTTCGAGCGACTATTACCAGTCGGGGAAATTCGACAACGCGCTGCTGCACGTGCTGGCCCGGCATGACGAGATCGTGGAGATCATCCGCCCGACGCTGGGGCCGGAACGCCGCGCCACCTATTCGCCGATTCTGCCGATCCATCCGCGTACCGGCATCGTCATGCAGGTGCCCATCGAGCAGGTGGATGTCGCCAATGGCACCGTCGTTTGGCGGGACCCTGAAACGGGCGTGCACTTCGAAACGGCGGTGACCGGCGGCGCGGCGAAATTGCAATGGAAGGCGGACTGGGCGATGCGCTGGTATGCGCTCGACGTCGATTACGAGATGTCCGGCAAGGATCTGATCGAGTCCGTGAAGCTCTCTTCCGCCATCGTCCGCGCGCTGGGGGCCGAGCCGCCGGTGACGCTGACCTATGAGCTGTTTCTCGACGAGCAGGGCCAGAAGATTTCCAAGTCCAAGGGCAACGGGCTCTCGGTTGAGGAGTGGCTGGCCTATGCGCCGCCGGAGAGCTTGGCGCAGTTCATGTATCATGCGCCGCAACGCGCCAAGCGGCTGTTCTTCGACGTTATCCCGCGCGCGGCTGACGACTATATCGCCAATGTTGCCGCCCTGCACGGCAGCGATGACCCGCACGGCAATCCGGCCTGGCATATTCATGGCGGCCAGCCGCCGGCCAATGCGGGCTCGCCGATCGGCTACGGCATGCTGTTGAACCTTGCCTCGGTGATCAACGCGGATTCGCCCGAAATGCTGTGGGGATTCATCCGCGCCTACATGCCCGGGGTTGGACCGGAAGCCTATCCGTTCCTGGCCACGCTGGTGGAGCGGGCGGTGAGCTATAACCGCGATTTCGTCGCGCCGAAGAAGCGCTTCCGCGCCGCCACGCAGAAGGAGCGTCTGGCGTTGCAGGACCTTGCCGACCGGCTGCGTCAGGGCGCCGATTATCCGGGAGAGACGCTGGCCGAGCGCTTGCAGAATCTCGTCTATGCCGTCGGCAAGGAGCACGAATTCACGCCGCTGAAAGCCTGGTTCGATTGCCTGTACCAGGTGCTGCTTGGGCAAGTGGAGGGACCGCGGTTCGGCGGCTTCATCGCGCTCTTCGGGGTCGAGCGCACCATCGCGCTGATTGAGCAGGCGTTGGCGCGGGCCCAGGAGGCGGCCTGACGGATGGCGGCGCGATGAGGCCCGCCATTCGTAAGTCATTGAGAATACTGCCGCCGGTACTGGGGTTACTGGTGCTGGCCGGCATTATCTCCGGGCTGCATGGCGTCTTGAAGCATGTGCGCCCGCAGGATGTGTTCGACGCGCTGGGCGCGATCTCCTGGCGTGAGTTCATGCATGCGCTGCTACTGCTGGGCGCGTCGCTCGCTTTGATGATGGTGTATGACGTTCCCGGCATCTTGTTCGCACGGCGGCTGGTGAGCGCTCCCGGCCTGACGCCGCGCCGGGTCGCTCTAGCCTCGTTCTGTGCCTATGCGCTCAGCCACGTGCTGGGGGCGCCGGCGATTTCGGCAGCGGCAATCCGTGTCCGGCTTTATGCGCAATGGAGGGTGCCGCCGGCTGCCATCGCCCGCATCATCGCGTTGTCGGGCAGCACCTTTTCCGTCGGCCTCGGCACCTTGTTCGGCGTGATCCTGCTGCTGCAGCCGACGGACATACCTCTGTTCGCTCATGCCGTGCCGCCCTGGCTGCTGCGCGCGCTCGGCGCCGCCTTGGTCGCGTGCCTGCTGCTCTATGTGTTGGCGGCGCAGAGGCGGGGCGTGCTGATGATCTTGGGGCGCAGCGTCACCTTGCCGGGCCATCGCCTGGCCTGTTTGCAGGTGGTGCTGGCCTGCACCGATATCTCCATCGCCTGCGCCATTCTCTTCGCCGTGCTACCCGCCACACCTGACCTGACCTATCCGCGCACGCTCGGCATTTATCTCGCGGCGTTCACCGGGGGGCTGTTCAGCGGCCTGCCCGGCGGCATCGGCGTGTTCGACTCTCTGCTACTGCTCGGCCTCGGCTTTTATCTGCCGGCCCCGACGGTACTGGGCGCGATTTTGCTGTTCCGCCTGCTGTATTTTCTCGGTCCCGCCGCCGTGGCGACCTTGTGTTATGGCGGGCATGAAGTCTGGGTGAGCGTCAGCGGCGCCCACGGGCGGGAAGGCGGCCGGTGAGGGCGAAAATTTGCTTTGAACGGGCCTCTTGCACTGTGTAAGTTCGGCGTTAGGGATGGCTGATGCGCGATAAGCTAGGCGGGAAACTCTACCCTGCAAAAATGGTCTTGGCCACCGGGGCAAAACAATTTATCTAGACAACACCATGAACCATTTGGCAGCACTGTCGGAGCTGAACCGGGAGGCGCAAATTGTGCGCCAGGCTGGTGCGATTCCGTACCGGCGCATGCCGGAGGGGCTGCGCGTGCTGCTGATCACCTCGCGTGACACCGGCCGGTGGGTCATCCCCAAAGGCCATGTCGAGAAGGACCAGACCGCGGCCATGGCCGCCGCGACCGAAGCCTACGAGGAAGCGGGGCTGGTCGGGGTGATGGGCGATTTTCCGCTCGGCTTCTACACTTATGGCAAGCGCCTGCGCTCCGGCGCGGTGCAGCCGGCGACCGTGGAAGTGTACGGTTTCGAAGTCGCCGTGCAGATGAAGAAATGGCCGGAGCGCAAGTTCCGGCGCCTGGAATGGATGGACGTGGCGACCGCGGCAGGGCTGGTGCACGAGCCGGGGCTGTCGGTGCTGCTGCTGCGCCTGGGCGAGGTCATCTGACGGGGCGCCGCCGCGCTTTGGGTTTCGACGAAACTTCGCGATAATGCGGCATGCGTCTTTCCGTTGAACTCGTGCCGCGTGGCACACCTGAATTAGAGGCCGATGCCAGCCTCGTGCTCGAAGCGCTCCCTTCCGTCGACGCCTTCAACATTCCCGACCTGACGCGCTTTGCGCTGCGCAGCTGGGAGGCCTGTGCGGTGACGCGCAGGTTGCTGCCGGCCGGGATCCCGCATATCCGCGCCATCGACATTCCGCCCGGCGATGTGTTGCCGATGGCCGATGCGCTCGAAGCGGCGGGAGTGCGCGAGGTGCTGGTGGTGCGGGGCGACCCGCCGCGCGACCTCGGCCAGCGCACCTGGCCGAACACCAGCGAGGACATCATCCGCCGCTTCAAACGCCACCATCCGGAGCTGCGCGTCTACGCGGCGTTCGACCCGTACCGGCTGGGCCTGCGCGACGAGCTGACCGGCGTGATGCGCAAGCTCGAGGCCGGCGCCGACGGGTTCTTCACGCAGCCGCTCTTCGACCTGCGTCTGCTGGAGATCTGCATGGACATGCTGGAGGGCCAGAATATGTATTGGGGCATCGCCCCCGTGCTGGGCGCGCGCGCGAAAGCCTATTGGGAGACCACCAACCGCGTCGTCTTCCCCCCGGATTTCGCGCCGGACATGGCGTGGAACAGAAATTTCGCCCGCGCCGCGCTCAGGCTGATCCGGACCCGCGGCGGCAACGCATATCTGATGCCGATCCGCGTCGATCTGGCCGGGTATTTGAAGGGGCTGTTGGAAGGGTAAAAGCAAGAAAGCGCTACTTTTTGTGAACAAAAAGTAGCAAAAAAACTTTGTTAAACTGGGCCCATGCCGCTCGAGCGTCTCAGGCCCAGCGTCAACAAAAGTTTTTGCGCCGCTTTTTTCAAAAAGCGGCTGCTTTCTTCCTGACATCAAAAAACTTGCAGCGCCGGCGCGATTGTCCTATTTCCGGACCATGGTCATTGCCACCCTTTCCGGTCTGCTTCTTCGACTTATTCGCCCCTGGGCGTAAGTCCGCGCGGTTTCGCGCTGCCGGCATCGTTCAGGGGAATGCCCCAAAAACCTTCCCAAGGCATTTTTAAGCAGATCGGACCCTATTCATGACCACGATCAATCACCCGAATTTCGGCGCCATCGACGAACGACGCGTCATCATTTTTGACACCACGCTGCGCGACGGGGAGCAGTCCCCGGGCTTCTCGATGAACATCGACGAGAAGCTGCGCATGGCGGAAACGCTGGCCGAGCTTGGCGTGGACGTCATGGAGGCGGGCTTCCCCATCGCCTCGCTGGGCGATTTCGAAAGCGTGAAGCGCATCGCCGAGACGGTGAAGGGCCCGGTCATCGCCGGCCTGGCCCGCTCCGCCCCGGCCGACATCCTGCGCGCCGCCGAGGCGGTGAAGGCGGCCGAGCGCCGGCGCATCCACACTTTCATTTCCACCAGCCCCCTGCACATGAAATACAAGCTGCGCATGGAGCCGGAGGCGGTTCTGGCGGCGGTGACCGCCTCGGTCACCCTGGCGCGGCAGCATACCGACGACGTGGAATGGTCCGCCGAGGACGGCACCCGCACCGAGGCGGATTTCCTGTGCCGCTGCGTGGAAGCCGCGATCAAGGCCGGCGCCACGACGATTAACATTCCCGACACCGTGGGCTACGCCGTGCCGGAAGACATGGAGCGGATTTTCGCCATGGTCCGCACCCGCGTGCCGGGCGCGGACCGCGTGATTCTCTCCACCCATTGCCATAACGATCTGGGCCTGGCGGTGGCCAACACGCTCGCCGCGGTGCGCGCCGGCGCACGGCAGATCGAGTGCACCATCAACGGCATCGGCGAGCGCGCCGGCAACGCCGCGCTGGAAGAGGTGGTGATGGCCATCCGCACCCGCCCGGATGCCGCCCCCTACGCGCATAACATCGAAACCACCCGCATCCTGCGCACCAGCAAACTGCTCGCGACCATCACCGGTTTCGACGTGCAGCCGAACAAGGCGATCGTCGGCCGCAACGCCTTCGCCCATGAATCCGGCATCCATCAGGACGGCATTCTGAAGAACGCCGCGACCTACGAGATCATGACGCCGGAAAGCGTGGGCTGGCAGAAGACCTCGCTGGTGATGGGCAAACATTCCGGCCGCGCCGCCTTCCGCGACAAGCTGAACGCGCTGGGCTATGGCGATCTGGGTGACAACGCGCTGCAGGTCGCCTTCCAGCGTTTCAAGGATCTCGCCGACCGCAAGAAGGTCGTTTACGACGACGACATCGTCGCGTTGGTCGATGACGAGGTGATGCGCGACCACCAGCGCATCAAGTTCCTCGACCTGGAAGTCTGGGCCGGCTCCAAGACCAAGCCGCGCGCTTTGCTGGAACTGGACGTGGACGGCGTGAAGCAGAGCGCGGAAGCGCACGGCGACGGTCCGGTGGACGCGGCCTTCAACGCCATTCACGCGGTCTTCCCGCATGAGGCGGCGCTGCGCCTGTTCTCCATCGGCGCCGTGACCGAAGGCACCGACGCCCAGGCCCGCTGCACCGTGCGGCTGGAGGAAGAGGGCAAGATGGTCGACGGCCAGGGCGCGGATACCGACACCATCGTCGCCGCCGTGCGTGCCTATATCCACGCGCTGAACAAGCTGATCACCAAGCGCGCCCGTACTGAGCCGGCGGCGCTTTCAGCTTAAGGTAAGGCAAGGAAGGGCTACTTTTTGTGAACAAAAAGTAGCAAAAAAACTTTATTTACTCTGGGGCATGGGCGTTGTCACCGACACAGCCCATGGCCCAGCATAGTAAAAATTTTTGCGCCGCTTTTTTTAAAAAGCGGCTACTTACTTACTTTTTTCCTCACCCCAGCAACCGCCCGATCACCCTTGCGGTATAATCCACCACCGGAATGATGCGCCCGTAATTGATGCGCGTGGGGCCGATCACGCCGATGGCGCCGACGATGCGGTCTTGGGCGTTGCGCGCCGGGGCCACCACCATGGACACGCCGGCGGCGCCGAACAGGCCCGATTCCGCGCCGATGAAAATCCGCACGCCGTCGGAGGTTTCGGCGAGGTCGAGCAGGCGCAGCATCGTCTCCTCGGTTTCCAGCCGTTCGAACAAAGCCTGGATGGCGCCGAGTTTTTCAAGCTGGTCCACGTCCGCGAGCAGCCGGGCCTGGCCGCGCAGGATCAGCGAGCCGGCCCGACCCTCGCCGGACCAGGTGGCGAGCCCGGCCTCGACCACGCTGCCGGTCAGCGCGTCCAGCGCCGAGCGGTCGGCGGCGAGGTCGGCGGCGACCGCGCGGTGCAGCTCGTCGAGCGTGCGGCCGGAGAGCCGGGCGTTGAGGAAATTGCTCGCCTGCTGCAGGGCCGAGGGCGGCAGCCCGGGCGGCGTCTCGATGATGCGGTTTTCCACCTGGCCGTCGGCGGAGACGAGAATCACCAGCGCCCGGCCCGGTGAGAGCGGCACGAATTCGATATGCTTGACCGGCCCCTCGCTTTTCGGGGCCAGCACCAGGCCGGCGGCGGCGGAGAGGCCGGAGAGCATGGCGGAGGCCTGGGCCAGCGTGTCCTGCAGCGAGCGGCCGGACTGCGCGAGCGCCTGGTTGATGGTGTTGCGCTCGTCCTCCGACAATTCGCCGAATTGCAGCAACCCGTCGACGAACAGCCGCAGACCGCGGTCGGTCGGCAGCCGTCCCGCCGAGATGTGCGGCGAGAAGAGCAGCCCGGCATCGGTGAGGTCGGCCATCACGCTGCGGATCGTCGCCGGCGACAGGCGTTGCGGCAGCAGCCGGGAGAGGGTGCGGCTGCCCACCGGCTCGCCGGTCTCCACATATTGCTCGACGATTTCCCGCAGCACCGCGGCGGAACGCACGTCCAGCCCGGGCGGAAGCCGGGGTGGCTGTTTCGGGCTCAAATTGCTCCTATGGTCCATGGGTACAGTGTCGCGTAATAGCACGCCGGATGAAACACGGACAGGAGCGGGTGATGCGCCCTTCAGGCAGGAATTTTGATGCGCTGCGCAACGTGCGCATCGAGACCGGGTTTTCCCACCACGCCGAGGGCTCGGCGCTGATCCGCATGGGCGGCACGGAGGTGCTGTGCACGGCGAGCGTCGAAGGCAAGGTGCCCGGCTTCATGCGCGGCCAGGGCGAGGGCTGGGTGACGGCGGAATACGGCATGCTGCCGCGCGCCACGCACAGCCGCGGCGAGCGCGAGGCCGCGCGCGGCAAGCAGTCGGGCCGCACGCAGGAGATCCAGCGTTTGATCGGCCGCAGCCTGCGCGCCGTGGTGGACCGCAAGCTGATGGGCGAGATCACCGTCACGCTCGATTGCGATGTGCTGAACGCCGATGGCGGCACGCGCTGCGCCTCGATCACCGGGGCCTATGTGGCGCTGGCGCTGGCCTTCCGCAAATTGCGCGCCGCCAATGTGCTGAAGGCCGACCCGTTGACCGCCCAGGTCGCTGCCGTCTCCTGCGGCATCTTCAAAGGCGTGCCGGTGCTCGATCTCGATTACGCCGAGGATTCCGCCGCCGATGCGGACGCCAATTTCATCCTCACCAACCATGGCGGCATCGTCGAAATCCAGGCCACCGCCGAGAAGGCCACGTTCGACGACGCGGCATTTGCGGCGCTGCTCGGCCTGGCGCGGGCGGGCACGGCGGAATTGTTCGCCGCACAGCTTGCGGCGTTGGAAATGAAGTAAGAAAGCAGCCGCTTTTTCGAGCAAAAGCGGCGCAAAAACTTTTGTTCCTTTGGGTTCCCGGCGATCCCAAAAGGGGGCTGAACGAGGCCCATGAGGGCCGGCGGAACATTCCAATTGATCTGGATCAATGCGGCCGGCCGGGCCGCTTCTATAATTGAAAAATGCGCGTTGCCGTAACCTGACGGGGCAATGTCGGTGTTCAATCAAAACCGCTATCGGCCAATTGCAAATCAAAGGGGTAAGAAATGGGAAACCGGTTCTTTACCACGATCTGCGCCGCTTTGATCGCCCTCGCCGCGTTGTCGTCTCAGGCGCTGGCCCAACAGAAAACTGTCAAAGCGTGCCAAGGCGAGTGGCGCGCGAATCAGACTGAATATCAAGCGAAGGGCATCACGGAGAAAGCCTATGTTGCCCAATGCCGTGCCGGCACCGCCGGCACCCAGTCCACGGCCGCGCCGGCTCCCGCCACGACGACAGCTCCGAGAACGCCCGCAACGGCGGCGAGGCCGGCTCCAGCAGCAACGACAGCCCCCACCGGGGCCAACCAATTCTCAACCGAAGCACAAGCAAAGGCCCGCTGCCCGACAGACACTGTGGTGTGGGTCAATCTCAGCACCCACGTCTACCATTTCCCCGGATACAAGAGCTACGGCCAGACGAAAAAGGGGGCCTATATGTGCGAAAGGGACACCTCGGGAGCGGGTTTCCATGCGGCCAAAAACGAAAAGCAACCCTGAGGATGCGATAGCTCTATGCGCCCCGTTATCCAAGCTTGATGGAGGCAGATATGGGACTGTTCGACAACATCAGCAGCGCGCTGAAAAATGCCCTCGGCCAGGCTGAGGCAGGTGCTGGGCCGACGCTCATTTCCGAGGCACTGGCGAAGACGAGCTTAGGCGACCTGCAGGGCCTGGTGTCCAAGCTGCAAGAGGGCGGCCTTACAGACCAGGTTCAATCGTGGCTCGGTAACGGCCCTAACTTGCCGATCACGCCGGAGCAAATCCGCGCCGCGCTTGGGAACGAGCATGTCCAGGCGATAGCGGAACATTTTGGCCTGCCCGTGGACGCCGGGCTCAAACTTTTGGCGCAATATCTTCCGTCCGCCGTTGATAAAGCGAGTCCGGACGGAACGCTGCAACCAAAGGCCCAATAGATAGCGGCATTTCACACTGTCCCTATTTGCCCCGCGAGGGGAGAGCCTCGGTCCACCTCTTGAGCAATGATTTGTCGCAGCCGGTGATAAAATAGGCGGCCGTTTTGCGGTTCACACCCAGCAAATCCGCCGCCGTTCGCGCCGTCACGTCAGCCACAAAAAATTCAGCCAGACGATCCTGCTGTTTTAAACGACAACACTTTAGGTCCATTTCGCCATCCTAGATCCGCTCAGGATCTGGGACAGCCCCAAACTTTTGCTTTTTGGGCCTCTGGCGAGGGCGTTGCTTGGTTGGGGGCGGGCCAGTTTTTTTCGGCCACACAAGACATGCCAGTTCACGGGGGCGGATGGCCGGCTGTTTGGGAAAAGCAGCCGGCCGTGCCAGCGATTGTCATGGTGACTTTGCGAGCCTCGCGGGAAAATATTATGGACTTGCGGTGACTATTTTGTATGCTAACGTTTGTTAGTTAGTAATACTAAGGGAGGATTCGGCTTTGATAAAAGCTGCGCCGAAATGGATTGTGTTTTTTGGGTTGCTTGCTGTAACTGGGTGCAGTTCATCGGGAAACGGTGTGTTAGCCGACCAGAATCAAGCGACTGTTTCATCATTCGTCCAGATTGGCAGCACAACCGAAGACCAAGTTCGTGCTAAATATGGCGACCCTTCCACAACAGAGTTTCTGGCTAATGGAGATGCTGTGTGGACCTATAACTACACACATTTAGAAAGCGACCCGCAGAATTTCATCCCACTCGCTGGTTTACTGGTTGCCGGAAACCACGGTTTCAAAAAAGAACTAACTTTAGAGTTTGACAGCAACAAGAAGCTGAAAAGCTATAGCTGGAACAATTCACCGGTGACAAACTCAACCGGAATTTTCGGTTAAGATTTCGGTTTTGAACGGGTAACACCAGCACGCCTCGGAGGTGTGCTGGATACGCCGTTGCATATAGGCGCGCCGGCATCGGTTTGTCCTGCCGCGTTGAAATCTCCGCTCTTTGGGCCCTATCCGTTCATGATACCGAGCCTGGGGATTTCGATCGCCGGGCAGCGGTCCATCACCACGTTCAGCCCGGCCTCGCGCGCCTGCCGGGCTGCGTCCTCGTTGATCACGCCGAGCTGCATCCACACCGATTTCGCGCCGAGGCGGATGGCGTCGCGCACCGGCTCTTCCACCAAGGCCGAATTGCGGAACAGATCGACCATGTCGAGCGGCGCGGCCTCATCAAGGCTGGCGACCACCCGTTGGCCGAGAATCTCCTGGCCGGCGAGGCCGGGATTCACCGGAGTCACGTCGAACCCCTGGCGCAGCAGGAAATCCATCACGTGGTAAGAGAGACGCGCAGGTTTGTTAGAGGCGCCCACAAGGGCGATGCGCCGCGTGCGCAGCAGCAGGTCGCGGATTTCGGCGTCGGTCATGGTTGTTCCTTTCAGGCAAGTAATAAGCAAGCGCTTCTTTTTGTGAACAAAAAGAAGCAAAAAAACTTTATTTATGCCGAGCCATGGGCGTTGGCGCGGACACAGCCTCAGGCCCAGCATAACAGAAGTTTTTGGTGCCGCTTTTTTCAAAAAGCGGCTGCTTTCTTCCTTCCGCAAGCACGTTGCTCTAAGCCGGACGCATGAAACGCGGATTGCTGGCCTGCGCCTTGCTCTCGGCCCTCACTTTTTTCCTCTGGGCGGGACCGAACGAACCTCAGGCTGGTGATGTGACGATGCCGGCCGGCAAATTCCAGTCTTTGTCGTACGCGCCGGGTCGGGCCCGGCAGGTGGAAGCGGATCTGCGGCTGATCGCCACGCAAGCGGATGGCATCCGCACCGCTTCGGCGCGCGAAGGCAACATCGCCGCGCTAGCCAAACAGGCGGGGCTGAAACTATGGCTTGGCATCCGGCTCGGCGCTGATCCGCAAGACAACGCCAAGGAAATCGCCGCCGGCATCGCCGCCGCCAACGCGTATCCCGGCACCGTCACCCGTGTCGTCGTCGGCAGCGAGGTGCTGCGCCGCGGCGATCTGCCGGTGAACGAGTTGATCGCCGACATCGATGAAATGCGGGCGCGGGTGAAACAGCCGGTTTCCTATGCCGACAGCCCCGCTATCTGGCGAAAATTCCCGCAGGTCGCGGCGCATGTGGATGTGGTGACGGTTGATTTTGTGCCTTACCGGGAGGGGCGGCCTTTGGATGTCGATGCGTCCCTTGCCGGGATCCGCGCGACCATCGCTTCGTTCAGGCAACGTTTCCCGGACAAGGAGATTTCCGTCGGCGCGGCGGGCTGGCCGAGCCGCGGCCGCTGGCGCAAGGCAGCCGCGCCGAGCCGGGTGAACGAGGCGGTGTTCTGGCGCAATTTCGTCACCTTCGCGCATCAAGACAAGGTCGATTACAACCTGACCGAGGCGTTCGATCGGAATGGGGCCTACCAGGATACGGGCGTGGCCGGCGCCAGTTGGGGCTTGTGGACCGCGCAGCGGGCGCTGAAATTCCCCCTGCAGGGGCCGGTGGTGGAGCATCCGGACTGGCGCTGGTACGCCGCGCTCGGCGCGCTGATGGGCAGCCTGCTGTTCGGCGCCGTCGGCTTTCGCAATCCAAGGCTGGCCGTGCCCGCTTTCATGCTCGGCAATGGCTTTGCCATCGCCTGCATCGGCACGCTGCCGGTGCTGTATGATGACGGGGCGCGCCTGGCGGCGGCGGTCAATCTGCCCCTTCAGGCGGTGTTCGCGTTCATGGTGATCCGCCGCGCCGATGCTATGTTGTCCGGGGCACAGCCGCAGCCCAAGGCGCGGCATCTCTTCAGCTATGAATCGCTGTGGTTCGCCTTCCTCGCAGGTGCGGCGCTTTCCCAGGCGCTGCTGGTGTTCGACGGGCGCTACCGCGACGCGCCGCTGCCGGCCTTCATCATTCCCGCGATCGCCGCCTTGTTTCGGCTCTGGACCAAAGACCTTCCCCGGGCATCGGGCTGGGTGGAAATGGGCGCCGCTTGCGCTTTGGCGCTGCTGGCGATCGCCGATGTGGGGATCGAGGGCGCGAAAAATCTGGATTTCGTAACGTGGAACCTGGCGGCGCTGCTGCTGGCGGCGCCGGTTCTGATGGGAAGAAAGGAAGCGCTACTTTTTGTGAACAAAAAGTAGCAAAAAACTTTGTTAACTGGGCCCGTGCGGTTGCAACGCCTCAGGCCCGGCATAACAGAAGTTTTTGCGCCGCTTTTTTCAAAAAGCGGCCACTTTCTTTCTTACTCTTCGATCTTCGCGGCCGGCGCGCTGACCGGGGTGAACGGCGAGGGGCTGCCCGCCTCGTTTAGCATTTCGATGCGGCCGGTGATCTGGCCGCCATCTTCCACCTGCAGGCGGCGGCAGCGGGCGGTGCCGAGCACGCGGCCGGAGGCGCGCACGATCAGCGACTGGCGGGCGACCAACGTGCCGTCGATGGTGCCGGCGACTTCCGCTTCTTCGACCTCGACCTCGCCCTTGAACATGCCGCCATGGGTGATCGAAAGCTCGGCGAGGCCGTTGATCATGTTCGCCTCGACGGTGCCTTCGACGACCAGGCGTTCGGCGTCCTGCACGGTGCCCTGCACGCTGATGCCGCGGCCGACCACCAAAGTGCGGCGGGCGCCTTCCGCGGCCGGGCTGCTGCCGGCGCCGAGATTGGCGCGCAGCGGTGAGGCGGAGGCGGCTTGCGTGGCCGGGGTTGCCGGCGTGGCCGGAAGCGGGGGCGCGAAGGGGGAGCGGGCCATGGCGGTTTCCTTAACAGCTGATGATTGCACGGGGGCCGCCTCGCTGCTGGCGGGCGGCCTGGTAAACACTTTGTCGCGCGGCGTCGGAGCGGCGGCCGCCGGACTCGGTACGTCAGGCTTACGTCTGTTGAACACGCGATCTCCCGGGTTCTAGCGTCGTCGAGGGGAGCTAGCATGCGGCGCCGTGGCGGGACAACACCTGTCGCAGCCTGCGCCTATGGTGAGCGCGGGCGCGGAATGCTATCGGCGGCGGGCAATTCTTACGAAAGGATGACCCGCTTGGCCGTCACACGCTTTGATATCGCCGGGATTGGCAACGCCATCGTCGATTTTTTACTGCCGACGAATGACGAATTTTTAAATCGGCACGATATGCCAAAGGGCGCGATGTCGCTGATCGACGCCGACCGCGCCATGAAACTGACCGCGGCGATGCAGGGCGGAATCACCGCATCCGGCGGTTCGGTGGCCAATAGCTGCGCGGTGGCGGCCGCACTCGGCGCGCGCGTGGCGTTTCTCGGCAAGGTGGCGAAAGATGAAATGGGCGAGGCCTTCCGCCGTGAAATTTCCGGCCATGGCGTGCATTACGCCACGCCGCCTTTGGAGGCGGCGATTCCAACGGCGCGCTGCCTGATCCTCGTCACCCCGGACGGCCAGCGCACCATGAACACCTATCTCGGTGCGGGCGGCGAGTTCGGGATGGACGATCTCGACGAGACGATCATCATGGCCTCCGCCGTAACCTATCTGGAAGGCTATCTGTTCGACCCGCCGGCCGCGCAGGCGGCGTTCGCGGAGGCGGCGCGCATGGCGCGCGCGGTGGGCAACAAAACCGCGCTCTCGCTCTCCGACGCGTTCTGCGTGGACCGGCACCGCGGCAGCTTCCGCCGGCTGATCTCCCAGGGCGTGGACATTCTGTTCGCCAACGAAGCGGAAATCTGCAGCCTCTATCAGCGCAACGATTTCGCCGAGGCGGCGCAGGATGCCGCGCGGGAGATCCCGCTCGCGGTGCTGACGCGCAGCGAGGCGGGCAGCGTGATTTTGCATAACGGCACCCAAGTTGAGGTGGCCGCCGCGCCGGCCCAGGTGATCGACACGACCGGCGCGGGCGACGCTTACGCCGCCGGCTTCCTGGCCGCCTACACAAGAGGCGAGAGCCTGCATACCGCCGGCACGCTCGGCGCCAAGGCTGCGGCCATGGCGATCAGCCAGATGGGCGCCCGCCCGCCGGCCGCCGAACTGCGCACGCTGCTCGGTTAAGGAAGACAAAGGAAGGGAAGGAAGCGCTACTTTTTGTGAACAAAAAGTAGCAAAAAAACTTTATTATGCTGGGGCATGGGCAATGTCAGCGACAACGCCCATGGCCCGGCATAAACAAAAGTTTTTGCGGCGCTTTTTTCAAAAAGCGCCTGCTTTCTTCCTTCCTACATTCCTAAAATCGCCCGCACCGCGGCCGCGTCCGGCGCGGCCAGCGCGGCTGCGGCGATGGCGGTGCATTCGGCGAAGTTCAGCGCGCGGATGGCTTTTTTGACGCGCGGCACGGCGGCGCCGTGCATGGAGAGTTGGCGCACGCCGAGGCCGAGCAGCAAAGGCGTGATTTTTTCGCGCGCCGCCAGTTCGCCGCAGAGCGACACGGGAATATGGGCGTCGCGGGCGGCTTGCGCGGTCATGTGCAGCAGGCGCAGCACGGCCGGCTCCAGCGGGTCGTAGAGTTTGCCCGCGGCGGGCAGGCAGCGGTCGCTGGCCAAAGCGTACATGGTAAGATCGTTGGTGCCGATGCTGAAGAACGCCGCCTCGGCCGCGAGTTGGGGGGCGGACAAAGCGGCGGCGGGGGTTTCGATCATGATGCCGAGCGGCGGCTTTTGCGCTGCCATGGCGATGCCCCGGCGTTTCAGGCGGTGCCAGACGCGGTCGAGCGCGGCGCGCACCTCCCGCAATTCGGCGCAGAGCGAGACCATCGGCAGCATGATGCGCACCGGCCCGGCGGCGCCGGCGCGCAGGATCGCGGCGAGCTGGGTCTCCAGCAGCGCTGGATGGTGCAGCAGCAGGCGGATGCCGCGCCGGCCGAGCGCCGGGTTGGGCTCCGGCGGTTGCGGCAGATAGGTGTTGAGCGCCTCGATATCCTTGTCCGAGCCCCAGTCCAGCAGGCGGATGGTGACCGGCTCGCCCTCCATGGCGGCGATGATTTCGGTATAGAGCCGGGTTTGCGTGTCTTCGTCCGGCAGGCGCTCGCGATTCATGAACATGAACTCGCTGCGCAGCAGGCCGATGCCGTGCGCGCCCGATTGCGCGATCAGCGGCAGCTCGAAGGGCAGCTCCAGATTGGCCTGCAGTTCGATGGTCACATGGTCGCGGGTTTCCGCCGGCAAATGTTGCAGCCGGGCCAGCTGGCGGCGGGTGCGGGTGGTCTCCGCGATCTTGCTGCGCGCCGCTTCGAGGCTCGCCGGGCTGGGGTTGAGAATGATCTCGCCGGTATCGCCATCGATGATGGCCGGGGTGCCGGGCGCGGCCGCCTCCAGCACGCCGGGGGCGCCGAGCACGGTGGGCACGCCCAGCGCGCGCAGCATCACGGCGGTATGGCTGTCCGCGCCGCCCTCGGCGGTGATGATGCCGGCGACCTGGTTGGGCCGGATCAGCGCGGCGTCGGAGGGGTGCAATTCCTGCGCGACCAGGATGCTGCCCGGGGCGAGATCGCGGAAATTGCGGAACGGCTGGTGCGCGAGGTTGCGCAGGATGCGGCGGGCGATCTCGCGCACCTCTTCGGCGCGGCGCTGGCGGCCGGCATGATCCGATCCGGTGAGCGCCAGGATCGCCCCGGCCTGGGCGTCGGTCTCGTCGGACACTGCCGCCTCGGCATTGGCGAGGCCCTCCTTGATGCGTCGCTTGATGCCGCTGATCAGGCGGGAATGCCCAAGCATGTGCAGATAGGCATCGATCAGCGGTTCCAGTTCCGCCTGGCTATGTTCCGGCAGGCCGCTCAGCCGGGCCTTCAATTTGCCGAGCTGGTGGCGGGAACGGGCGAGCGCCTCTTCCAGCCGGGCGGTCTCGGCGGGCACGTCGGCCACGGCGATGCGGCTGTGCGTGACGGCGAGTTCAGGCTCGGTGGCCTCATAGACCGGGCCGATGGCGATCCCGGTGCCAACCGCTTGGCCGTGAAAGCGCGTCTCTAAAGGGTGTTGCACGCGTGATTGCATAAACTAATCAAATCACAGCGCGATTTGATTACAAGCGTGAGAATATGATTGTTATGAATCAATCAAGTTCCGGCCATTCATGAGCGTTGCAGCGACACGCCCAAGCGCGTGGATCAGGACCCTAGTCGGTCTCGTGAAAGCCGGCTTCGATCAGCGCGGCGATGGCGTCCAGGGCCTCTTTGGCGTCGAATCCGTCGGCGGTGAGCAGCACCGTGCTGCCGGGGCCGGCACCGAGCATCATCAGCCCCATGATGGAGCGGGCGGAAACCGACTGGCCATCCTTGGCGACCTCGACCGTGGCGCTGAAGCGCTCGGCCAGGGTAACAAGCTTGGCGGCGGCGCGGGCGTGCAGACCGCGCCGGTTGACGATGCCGATCTCCATGGCCACCGAACCGGTATCGCTCATGATTTATTCCGCGGCGCGCTGCGGCAAAACAAGCTGGGTCTCGTGTGCGGAGCAGATATATTTCCGTCCGGCGGCCTCGGCGCACTGCACTGCCTCGGGCAAAGCCTGGGTGCCGCGGATTTTCGCCAGCTTCACCAGCATCGGCAGGTTTACGCCGCCGATGATCTCGATGCCCGGCTGGCACGCCATGGACATCGCCAGATTGCTGGGGGTGCCGCCGAACATGTCGGTCAGCAGAATCACGCCATCGCCGGAATCGACCTCGGAGATGCGGCTGGCGATTTCGGCACGCTGGCTTTCGAATTCCGCGTCCGATTCGACGCACACCGTGGCCACGTCTTTTTGTTTGCCGACGACATGCTCCATGGCCTCGCGTAGCGCATTGGCCAGCGTGCCGTGGGTTACAATAACCATACCGATCATGGTGAAAAAATCATTCCTTGGCGTCCATCATCAGCCTGGTTCGAGCGGAGTCGAAACTTCCGGCTTCGCGGTGGGTAACGCCAACCCGCCATCCCGCTGCGCCTAGATAGGCACTTAATTTCTCAATCATATACACAGATCTGTGTTGCCCGCCGGTACATCCGATACAGATTGTTGCATATTTTTTTCCTTCCTGCACGAAGCGCGGCAATAAAAATTTTACAAGTTCGGCGATTTTGGAGAAATATGCCGCAAAATCAGGGTCATTTTCGATAAAGTTGCCGATTTCGGGGTCCCGGCCGTTCAGCGGGCGCAGGGCGGGATCGTAATACGGGTTACGCAGGAAGCGTGCATCGAAGACCAGGTCTGCTTCCCGCGGGAGGCCGGCGGGGTAGGCGAAGGAGATCAGCGCCACCGATAGCCCGGGCGCGTCGGCGCCGAAATTCTGGTCGACGATGGCGCGCAGCCGCGGCAGGGGCAGATGCGACGTGTCGATCAGCAGGTCGGCGCCGTGCGCCAGCGGCAAGGTCAGTTCCCGCTCCAGCCTTATGCCCTCGGCCACCGTGCCGGCTTGCGCCAGCGGGTGGCGGCGGCGGGTTTCCGAATAGCGGCGCAGCAGCACTTCGTCCGAAGCGGCGGCGAAGACCAGGGTTGGGGTCAGGCAAGGGTTTTCCCGCAGGCGCTGCAGCTTGAGCAGCACCGTGTCGGCGGCGAACCCGCGCGACCGCGAATCCACGCCGACCGCGAGATTGCCCTTGGCCTGCAGCGCGAGGTCCTCGAGCGTGTCGAGCGGCGGGTTGTCCATGGTCTCGAAGCCGAGATCCTCCAACGCGCGCAAAATCGAGATCTTGCCCGCGCCGGACAGGCCGGTGACCAGCACAACGGCGCGCTTCTCTCTCATGGCGCGAACGCCCCCGCCGCCTGGGCGACGCGCCCGCAGGCCGCCTCCAGCGCCAGGGCCACGCGCGCCGGCGCGGACGGGTGCAGCGGGTCGATGGTGACGCAAGGGAGGCCGAGCGCGGGGTCTTGTTCGGGCAGCGGCAGGCGCAGGGTGGACACCCCCAGCCGGACCACGAGGCGCGGCGTGGCCGCCGCCAGGAACGGCAGGCGGAAAATTCCGAGCCCGCGCACCTCCAGCAGGCCGGCCAAAGCGGCGGGCGCGCGGGCCAGGTGGTCCTCGACGATCACCTGGTCGTCGGCGACGAGCTGGAATCCGTAATCGAGCAGCCGGAGCAGCAGGTCGGATTTGCCAGCACCGGGCGGGCCGGTGAGCAAAACCGCGTCATAACCATCCGGACCAGGCCGGGCGGCGCAGGAAGCGTGCAAACGCATGGCGGGAATGTGGCAAGTTTTTGGCGGGGATGAAAGAGGAAACCGGCGCGGCGCGTGTTAAAGAAAGTGGCCGCTTTTTGAAAAAAGCGGCGCAAAAACTTTTGTTTTACGCTGGCTTGAGGCGGTGAAACCGCACGGGCGCAAATTAACAAAGTTTTTTTGCTACTTTTTGTTCACAAAAAGTAGCCTTCTCCTTCACTTACTAACCAGCCGGCGCGCCGTCTTCCTTGCGCAACACGTCCAGCGGCAGCAGCGCGCCGTCGCGTTCGAAATGCCAGAAGGTCCAGCCATTGCAGGACGGGGCGTTCATCACCGCCGCGCCCACCTGATGGATGGAGCCGCGATGGGCGCCGGAAATCAGCGAGCCTTCCGCGGTGATCTCGGCGGCGAAGCGGCGTTGCTTGTCCATCAGCTGCGTGCCGGGGCGCAGGATGCCGCGTTCGACGAAGCTGCCGAAGGCGATGCGCGGCGCCTCGCGCCCGGTCGGCGGGGCGATCACCGCGCTCGAGGGCGCGCGCGTTTCGGCTTTCAGCCGGCCCCAGGCCGCCTCGACATAGGCCGGGTGCCGCTCGATGCCGATGAAATGCCGGTGCAGGCGTTTGGCGACCGCCGCGGTGGTGCCGGTGCCGAGGAACGGGTCGACGATGATGTCCCCCGGGCTGGTGGAAGACAGGATCACCCGGTGCAGCAGCGCTTCGGGCTTCTGGGTCGGGTGCAGTTTCAGCCCATGCACGTTGCGCAACCGTTCGGCGCCGGTGCAGAGCGGCATGGTCCAGTCGCTGCGCATCTGCAGATCGTCGTTGAGCGCCTTCATGGCCTGGTAGTTGAATTTGTAACGCGACTCTTTGGACTTCGCGGCCCAGATCATCGTCTCATGCGCGTTGGTGAAGCGCCGGCCGCGGAAATTGGGCATCGGGTTGGTTTTGCGCCAGATCACGTCATTGAGGATCCAGAAGCCGAGATCCTGCAAAATCGCGCCGATGCGGAAAATATTGTGGTAGCTGCCGATCACCCAGAGCGTGCCGTCCTTGCGCAGGATGCGGCGGCATTCGCCGAGCCACTCGCGGGTGAAGGCGTCGTAGGTGGCGAAATCGGCGAACCGGTCCCAGTCCTCGTCGACGCCGTCGACCAGGCTGTCATCGGGACGCCGCAGCTCCCCGCGCAATTGCAGGTTATAAGGCGGGTCTGCGAAGACGCAGTTCACCGACGCGTCCGGCAACATGCGGAGCATGTTGCCGGCATCGCCGAGCAGGATCTGGTCAAGCGGCAGTTCGCGCAGGACTTCCACGGGCAAGGCAAACCCTCAAATTTGGTATTCCCCGCCTAACTGGCGGGGCCGCCGTAGTCACGTCAACTCCGCAACGAGGCTTTCCGCCGTCGGGTCGGGCGCCTGCAGCAGGGCGCCGAACCCGGCGCGGTGATGGCAGGTCGGGCCGTGCCGGCGGAGCGCGTCGCGGTGCTGGGCGACGGCATAGCCGGCATTCTGCGCCCAGCCATAGAGCGGGTAGCGGGCATGGAGCCGGCGCATCAGCGCGTCGCGCAGCTCCTTGGCGGCGATCGAGGCGGCGGCGATCGAGAGGCTGAGCCCGTCACCGCCGACCAGAGCGGTGCAGGGCAGGGCGATGCCGGGCACGCGGTTGCCGTCGACCAGCACATGGTCGGGGGCGACCGGCAGCGCGGCGATGGCCCGGCGCATCGCCAGCAGCGAGGCGTGCAGGATGTTGAGCCGGGCGATCTCCGGCACCGAGGCCGCGCCGAAGGCGATAAAGGCGCCGGACTCCTGCAGCGCGGCCAAGGCGGCGGCGCGGGCCGGGGCGGAGAGTTTCTTGGAATCGTCGATCCGCGCGGCGAGGCCGCGCGGCAGC
>Ga0310813_10000694_pt1 | contig 20580 bp, 16 predicted proteins | sample YN3metagenome_FD_203086 | JGI IMG/M metagenome (GOLD analysis project Ga0310813, IMG submission 203086) | Soil microbial communities from experimental microcosm in Duke University, North Carolina, United States - YN3 | ecosystem: Engineered > Artificial ecosystem > Soil microcosm > Unclassified...
CGGCCCACAGCGGCCCGCGGCGGTTTATAGCGGTGAGCGGCGCGTAGCCTAAAGCGGCCATGGCACTGTCCGCTGTATGAGAGTGCCGGCGCCAATTCAGCTAGCATTACAACTATGGCGTGAGCATTGGGATAGCCATGCAGCGCGGCGCCGGATGTCCGCACGACTACCACGATCGTTGCGGTCCTAAGGGCTTGCGCTGGTTTACTCGGATAGCGCTTTGTGCAAGCCGAATGCTGAATGGGCGCAGTGGTCGGGCGCCGTAAGTGCGCGGTAAGTTGCAACGCTTATCGTGACGCATAAAGCTGGCAAGCATGCGCGCGCAACCGGATGTTGCACCGCGGCGCCGTGTGCCGCCTGCTGTGCGCGGGGCTGCGGCTGCAAGCCTGCCGCCGCGCACGAGGGTTGGAGACAGACGCCGCTGCGGCGTCAAAACGACACGGCATATCGACGGCATGCCGGCACAAGGTTTACGTTTCATCTTCACCAAGGGGTAGTCGATGTCAGCGATTGAATCCGTTCTTCAGGAACGCCGCGTATTTCCGCCCTCCGCCGAGACGACGAAGGCAGCCACGGTGTCGGGCATGGACGCGTACAACGCGCTTGTCGCCGAAGCCGAACGCGATTACGAAGGCTTCTGGGCGCGTCTTGCACGTGAGACGCTGAGCTGGAAGAAGCCGTTCACCAAAGTGCTCGACGAATCGAACGCGCCGCTCTACAAGTGGTTCGAAGACGGCGAGCTGAACGCTTCGTACAACAGCCTCGACCGGCACGTCGAAGCGGGCAACGGCAAGCGCGTCGCGGTGATCTTCGAAGCCGACGACGGCACCGTCACCAACGTCACGTATCAGGATCTGCTGCAGCGCGTGTCGCGCTTCGCGAACGCGCTGAAAAAGCGCGGCATCAAAAAGGGCGACCGCGTCGTCATCTATATGCCGATGTCGATCGAAGGGATCGTCGCGATGCAGGCCTGCGCGCGCATTGGCGCAACCCATTCGGTGGTGTTCGGCGGCTTTTCGTCGAAGTCGCTGAACGAGCGGCTGGTCGACGTCGGCGCGGTCGCGCTGATCACCGCCGACGAGCAGATGCGCGGCGGCAAGGCGCTGCCGTTGAAGAGCATCGCCGACGAAGCGCTCGCAATGGGCGGCTGCGACGCGGTAAAAAGCGTGATCGTGTATCGCCGCACCGGCGGCAAGGTCGCCTGGGATCAAGGCCGCGACCTGTGGATGCATGAGCTCGCGCAAGCCGAAGCCGATACCTGCGCGCCGGAATGGGTCAGCGCCGAGCATCCGCTGTTCATCCTGTACACGTCCGGTTCGACCGGCAAGCCGAAGGGCGTGCAGCACAGCACCGGCGGCTATCTGCTGTGGGCCGCGCAGACCATCAAATGGACCTTCGACTGGAAGCCCGACGACGTGTTCTGGTGTACCGCCGACATCGGCTGGATCACCGGCCACAGCTACATCGCGTATGGTCCGCTGACGCTCGGCGGCACGCAGGTGGTGTTCGAAGGCGTGCCGACCTATCCGAACGCGGGCCGCTTCTGGGAGATGATCCAGAGGCACAAGGTCACGCTGTTCTATACGGCGCCGACGGCGATCCGCTCGCTGATCAAGGTCTCCGACGCGGACCCGAAGGTGCATCCGAAGAGCTACGACCTGTCGACGCTGCGTGTGATCGGCACGGTCGGCGAGCCGATCAATCCGGAAGCGTGGATGTGGTACTACGAGCAGGTCGGCGGTTCGCGCTGCCCGATCGTCGACACGTGGTGGCAGACGGAAACCGGCGGTCACATGATTACGCCGCTGCCGGGCGCCACGCCGCTGGTGCCGGGTTCGTGCACGCTGCCGCTGCCGGGCATCATGGCCGCGGTGGTTGATGAAACCGGCCAGGACGTACCGAACGGCCAGGGCGGCATTCTGGTGATCAAGCGGCCGTGGCCTTCGATGATCCGCACCATCTGGGGCGACCCGGAGCGCTTCAAGAAGAGCTACTTCCCGGAAGAACTCGGCGGCAAGCTGTACCTCGCCGGCGACGGCAGCATCCGCGACAAGGACACCGGCTACTTCACGATCATGGGCCGCATCGACGACGTGCTGAACGTGTCGGGTCACCGGCTCGGTACGATGGAGATCGAGTCGGCGCTGGTCGCGAATCCGCTGGTGGCCGAAGCGGCGGTGGTCGGCCGGCCTGACGACACGACCGGCGAAGCGGTATGCGCGTTCGTGGTGCTGAAGCGCTCGCGTCCCGAAGGCGAAGAGGCGAAACAGATCGCCGCGGATCTGCGCAACTGGGTCGGCAAGGAAATCGGCCCGATTGCGAAGCCGAAGGACATCCGCTTCGGCGACAACCTGCCGAAGACGCGTTCGGGCAAGATCATGCGCCGCCTGCTGCGCTCGCTGGCGAAGGGGGAGGAGATTACGCAGGACGTGTCGACGCTGGAGAATCCGGCGATTCTTAGCCAGTTTGGCGAGAGCCACTAGGTAGATCGCGTCGTCGCAAAGTCGGCCGCAGAATTCTTCCTCTTCCGTTGATAGCTTGCCGTGCGGTATCCGGTTGCGAATGAAGTATTCTTCGAACGGCTTCTCGCGTCACTTCAGAAGTATCGCAGCTGGCTCGAGAGGCGGAAATTCGCGGCGTAGCCGCTGCGGTCGCAGCCGGACGATGTGCCCAAGATCATAAGCGTGCACTGGAGCTTACGACTTCAACAAAGTCTGCTCAAGAGATTCCACACGGGCTGCGCCGTCTCCGGGCGTACTGACAATCGCGGGCAGCGTAAACTGAAATGTCGCGCCTCGGTCAGCATTGTTGAACCCCCACACGCGTCCACCATGCGCTTCCAGGATTGATCGACAGATCGACAATCCCATTCCCATTCCCTCGCACTTCGTGGTGAAGAAAGGCTCGAACAATCGAGCTGCATTTTTCGCGTCGATACCAGCTCCGGAATCCCGTATCGAGACGATGATGTGCTGGTCGTCTTCGCTCCGACGCGATTCGATCAGAAGTTCACGCGGGCTGTCGCTGACACCATCCATGGCTTGAACACCATTCATCACCAGATTGATAATGACTTGCTGAAGTTCAATCTTGTCGCCGAGCAGCGGAGGCAACCTGGATGCCAGTTCGAGACGCAGTGAGACTCTGTGACAAACGATATCGTGCCGGACCAGGGATACGATATCGTTGATCAAATCATTCAAGTTCAGCAGCGTTTTCTGTGGTCGGGCTCGCTTGGTGAACGCGCGGATACGCATGACTATTTCGCCCGCACGCTGGCCTGCGGCAACCATTTGCTCCACGCAAGCGCGCACCTCGTCGGGCCGCGGTGTCGAATGGCCGAGCCATCGCAGGCAGGCGCCACCGCTGATGACGATAGCGTTCAGCGGTTGGTTGACTTCATGTGCGATGGACGCGGTCAATTCCCCCAAGGTGGTCACGCGCGTGATATGGGCCAGTTGTATACGCGCTTCACGCAACTGCTCCTCCGCGCGCCTCGATGCGGTCACATCCATGATCGCCCCAACGAACTGGGGGTTGTCGGCGCATTGCTGCACTACATGCGCGACAATATGAAGATGCTTGACCGTTCCATCAGGCATCAGCAATCGATGCTCGAAATCGAAATCGTGCCCAGTCCTTGCGCGAGCGATGACCTGCTTCACCAGCTCAAGATCGTCGGGATGCGTTCGTTGAAGTACCAGGTCGACCGATGGTTTGAGCGTTTGGTCGTAGTCGAAGATAAGGAAGCTTTGTTCGGAAAAGAACAGTTCGTCGTTTGCCGTATTCCAGCCGAAACTGCCGGTGAGACTCAGCTTCTGCGCCTCAGCCAGATAGGCTGCCTGACTGCGGTGCAGCCACTCCTCGGCGCGTTTGCGGGCGGTAATATCGTTATTGGTCTCAAGCGTCGCGAACGGTTGCCCGTCTTCGTCCTTCTGCAGACACCAGCGGCTTGCCACGACGACTTCCGAGCCATCACGTTTCGTCTGGATGACTTCGCCTTCCCAACGCCCGGTACGCAACACGGTTGAGTTGATCTCATCGAGATCAACGGGAAAACGGGTCTGCAGCAATTGCAGAGGCGTTTCACCGATCACCTCTTCCTTTTTCCATCCATACAGTTCTTCCGCGCCTCGATTCCAATAAGTAATCCTGTTGTTCATGTCGCGAACCAGAATGGTGTCGTGCGTGAGATCGAGTAGCCTCGCCTGTTCGCGCAGTAGCGAGGACTCTTGCTGTAATCGGGCGCGTTCGCGTGACACTTCCCGCAGCTTGCGGGCGGAGATGATAAGCGCGATGATGATCAGCGATGTAACCAGGAAAGTTGCGAGCGATAGTGCGTCACCCGCAGAGTTCTCTCCGAGAGCGAACAGAGGCTTTGTGAAAAAAAAGTCGAGACACGCGACGGCAACGACAGAAAAGATGATCGATGCAATATAGCTCTGCACGAGAGCCAACAGTACGATTACTATCCGATAGGCGAATGCAGTCGCTTCCAGCCTGATTCCATGGCGGAAACATACCCAGGTTATGCCACTCAAGACAACGCCCGGCAGAATCCAGAAAAAAACGAGAGCCTGCAGTCGGGTTTTCGGGGCTGTCTTCATGGTTGACCGCTGTCGTTAACGCGTTGTGGGATCAATTTAATGAAGCCCGTCAAATAATTTCAATAATTGGTTCACAATGCTATGTTGTTAGACTTGTGAAAGCATGCGAATGCCGAATCAAAAAGCGTTCAAGCATGTTTAATTGCGAAAAAATGCTTAAAACCGCTCGGGATGGCACCAACTCTCCACATTGTTCCATACCGTGTTAAGCCAGTAAAGCAGGTAAAGAAATGGTATCAATCAACTCCTTTGCTAAATCTTGGACCAGATCTGATACCCATTGTGGCAGTCTGCCCCACCGGATTGACAGCAACTAACAACACATAACCACGCGTGACAATACGTGACACGCGGTGCACGGGATACGCGCTACTTTATTGCGTCGCCGCTCTACTGAAGCGAGCGCTGGGTCGTTCCGATCATTGAGGCATCCTCAAATGACAATGCCCAAACTTTCAATCCAGCAGCGAGGTTCACTTATCGGATCGGATCGTCCGCGTCTTTTTTGATAGCGTTCAACCGGTCCGTCCGCACGCGTCTGCCGTCTGGTCGCGCGTTCCAGCCAAAGGAAATAAACGGAGAGGAGCATCTGAGACGATTCAGGTGACTACCGTGCTTACATATGGATATCAAGGCCCACGAGCTCGTGCACGGATCGATAGTTTGTGTGATCGATGACGATGGCGACGTACGCAATTCCCTGAGATCTCTTCTCGGCTCAGTTGACATCAGGGCGGAGACATTTGGCTCGATTACCGAGTTCATGGAATTTGCGTTACCGGATGTGCCGACCTGTCTGGTTCTCGATGTGAGGCTCAAAGGCCAAAGCGGGCTCGCCGCTCAGGAGCAGATCGCAAAAAATAGACAGATTCCAATTATTTTTATTACCGGTCACGGAGACGTCGAGATGTCAGTCCGGGCTTTGAAGGCCGGTGCGATCGACTTCATCGAGAAGCCGTTTCGGCCTCAGCGGTTACTCGATTCGGTGGTTGGCGCGTTGGCGACGGACCACGCACGGCGGCAAGCGGAGCGAGCATCGCGATCCTTGCATGTCAAGTATCATCTGCTGACACCACGCGAGCGCGAAGTCATGGTTCACGTTGCAGGCGGTTTGTTGAACAAGCAGATCGCTGCGGCGATGAATCTGAGTGAAATTACAGTAAAAATTCATCGCCGGCAGGCGATGAAAAAAATGGAGTCGCGCTCGCTGGCGGATTTCGTGCTGAAGGCTGCAGCGCTCGGCTTGAGTCTCACCTGATCTGAATGGGAGTCTCCCATCAGACGCTGCGCACCCAGCTCAGGTTTGCTCAACGGCTAAGTCGTTCCTGAAGATAATGACCTGTGCAATTTTATCGCCATGAGACGCACTTCACGGGCTGCCATCAGTACCCCGGCGGCGTAACGTGGTGTTGCCCTGCTTCAGGTCGGCAAGGAGTCGGGCCGCAAGCATCAGGTCCGCGGTCTCGTGCCCTTCGACGAATCGCGAATAGATCGAATGCAGCAGTCGGTCGGCGTCAAGCGTCTTGCCCTGGTCGAACCACAGTTGCGCCAGTGCCGTTCCGGAACGAAGTTCCAGGCTGAGTACTGACTGGTTCTTTGCTCCTCCCAGGGACAGCTGGAACTCCCGCTCTGCCGCCTCGAGGTTGACGTCAGGGGTTCGCAGCCAGGTTTCGCCACGAATTCTGTGCAGTTCGATTGTGTTCGGACAATGAGCACAATCACCGCTTTGTGCTATGGCGGCATCGAGCACCGCTGCAGCCTGTGCGAATTGCCGCGTCTGAAGGAGGCCTTCAGCCAACGCCTGCTGAAAAGCCGGCGTCAGAATCTGGTGTTGTCCGGAGTGCAATACCCCAAGAGCGCCTCGCAAACTTGCAACGCCTCTTGCCGGCTCGCCGCGTGCGATTTCAAGTTCGCCACTTAACGCCAAACTGACCGCATGATACGGACCCAGCGAATACCGGGTTGAAAGAACGGCGAGATGTTGAATGAGCCGCTGCGCATGATCAAGGTCGCCGCGCCAGAGAAATACCGTAGACGAATAGATCATGGCGATACATAGATCTACCGGGCGATTACGCCTGGCGGCCTCGTCGACTGCCCGTTCGGCGATCTTTGCGGCTCTATCAGGAAAGCCGCGAAACCACAGGGTGCGCGCAAGCGCTACGAGGCCGCGAATCTCGTAATCGTAACCAAAGCGTACAACCTGTGTGGCTTCCGGGTTCGCGCTATTCTCCAAGCCGCGTTCGCAATGTTGTTGGGCATTAGCCTGATCTCCGGCCAGGTGGTAAGCAACGCCCAGCATCCATTCCGCGGTTGCGATCGCCGCGGGGGATCCGATTTTTTGAGCGATGGCAATGCTACGTTGTGCGACCGCTACCGCGCCACGAAAATCGCTAGTACGGGTCAGGAATATATTCAGGCCGGCCAGCAGGTTCAACTGACGCTGCAGGTCGCCCACCGCACCGGCTGTGCGCAACCCATCTTCGATGGTCCTTCGCACCTCGCTGCTGTTGCCGCGGGTGAACATCGCTGACGCAGCGAGCGCTTCCTGTAGGGTCAATTGGGTCGCCTTGTCGGCATTTGCCTCGGAGATCAATGCCAGAGCCTGTTCGCACCAACGGCGACATTCGACGAGCAAGGACAGTTCCACGAACAGCGGCGCCGACACCACAGCGAGGCGCACGCCAATTGCGGCTTCTCCTGCATCGCTAAAGCACCATTCCAATGCCGCGCGAATATTGCCGATGTGTGGCTCGCTTACCGTTGCCTCGTTTCCCGACACCACGATGCGGTGAGGCGGATGATTCGACCGCCATCTGATGTAGTAGAGCGCGTGTCGTTTCGCCACCTCTGTTGACTCGCCCGCCAGTGCCAGTTTTTCAGACGCAAAGGCGACCGTCGAGTCGAGTAACCGATAGCATGTGATTCCGTCAATCGGAGCGACCCAGATGAGAGATTTTTCGACCAGGCTGGATACCGCTGCAACCACCTCGTGCTCGTCTGTCCGTTGGTCGACTGCTACCGCCTGAGCTGCCTCGAGCGTGAAGACGCCGACGAACACAGAGAGACGCGCGAGCACGCAGCGATCGCGTGTGGATAGCAGATTGAAGCTCCAGTCCAGCATCGCATGTAGAGTCTTGTGGCGTGGCAGTGCGCTGCGCCGCCCCTGCCAGAGCAACTTGAATCGATTGTTTAGCAGATCAGCGGTACCCTCGATACCATAGGTTCCCACGCGGCTACCGGCCAGCTCGATTGCCAGAGCGATGCCATCGAGTCGGGCGCAAATCGCTGCAACGACGGGTGCGTCTGCGTCCGTCAGCGCACGCGCGTAGCCGCTTGCTGAGGCACGCTCCATGAGCAGCTGTATTGCGGGGAAGGCGAGCGCTTCGGCGGCTGTCAAACCGTCCTTGACGACTGGGTAGTCCAGCGGGGGCGCCAGATAAACGTGTTCGCCCTCTGCGCGCAGCGCTTCACGGCTCGTCGTAAGAATATGGACGTGCGGAGCGTTGTTATAGAGTTGCTCCGTCAGCAGGGTGGCGGCGTCGATCAGGTGTTCGCAGTTGTCCAGGATCAGCAGGATACGGCGGCCGGCGAGAACTGCCGTCAGGCCCGGAAGTGGATCCTCTTCCTGTACGGCGAGGCCTAACGCGGCAGCGACCGCGCCAGAGACCAGGGAGCCGTCGCTCACTGCCCCGAGGTCTACGAAATACACCGCTTCGCTAAACTCGCTGAGCAAGGCATGCGCGACACAGATCGCGATAGTCGTCTTGCCCAGGCCGCCTGCACCCACCACGCTGACGAAGCGCTGGGAGATCAGCAATCTCGACACGATCTCCACAGCATTGGCTCGGCCAATCGTGCGAGTGCGCCGTGCCGGAACTGCATTCTTCAAAACAGGAGCGATGAAAGGCTGGAGCGACGTCGCGCTCGACACGTGCGATGCCGTGCAAGTCACGCATCCGACAAAAGAATATCCACGGCCCGTTATGTTCGCGATGTACCTGATGCCGTTCTGGCCGTCACCAAGCACCCTCCGGAGTTCCGCGATCGCCGCCCTGATGCTGCCTTTCCCCACCACGACGTTGGGCCAGGCGCGCTCCATCAGTTCGCGATGTCCGATCACTTGCCCCGCCGCCCGCGTAAGTGCGATCAGAACGTCGAGCGCTCGACTACCGACGTCGACTGGGTGTTCGTCTTTAAGCAGAAGGCGCTCGGCCGTGAGCAGGCGGTAGGGGCCGAACGAGATCGCGTTAACAGCAGCCACAGTACCGCACGATATAACCATCGATCATTCGCGTCATTTCTCTCATCCAGCGTTACTGGAAGCATAGCGTGCTGTGCGTTGGTGTAATGTCAGAGAAGATGCGTATATATATCGATTTTGGTGCAGGTGAGGCTTGCGTTTGGCATCTTCAGTGCCGATCGATCCCGGCAGACTGTCGAAATGGATGGACTTGTAAGCGCCGGGTTCGGCGATGCACGGAAAAGAGCAGGGCGAGACTGCAAGGCGCGCATGCGCGTGCGATAACGCGCGTCTCGCATGGTCACAGGTTCAACATCGCTATTAATACTATCGCCAGCGCGACGACGTCTTCGATAACGGCGGCGGGACGATCTCTTCCACCCAATAGCTTTGCCAGCCGGGAACGAAATTCGAATCCTCCAAACGTGCCAATCGCGGCACCGACCACACCGACCAACGCACATTCAACGGAGTTGCCGCCTGAGACCCCAAGTACCGCGCCGCAGAAGCCACCGCTCAGCAGTCTTGGGGCGAGTTGCATCGGAGTCTTTCGACTGGCCGTCGTAGGCAACTGATCCGTTACGAGTTCGACAATCACAAGAATACTGAAAATTCCTCGAATCCATATGCTAGTCATGAACGATGACCACGTACTCAAAAAGCCCGATGGATGTGCCCACGCGAACCAGCTCACGGCGGCGGGCGCTATGAATGCACGAAGTCCTGCGACAAATCCGACCAACAGTGCGACCGCGTAGACTGACATGTGATTTTCCCTTGTTGGCGCGTGCGATGCGATTCTTTGGCTGGTGCGTAGTCGCGAATTAAATAGAGAACGAGCGTAGCCTACCTCAGCACCGTCTGATCCCGTTTCTAAAAACGGGTTAATTCATTGCGCAATTCTTGCGTACGGTTGGTCACTCACCCACAGTCGGCACGATGTAACCAGCGTGGGGCGAAACCCATTTGCACACGCTGCAGTTGGACGCGCATGAAGCCCGGTTCATTCGTGCAATGCGATCTGTCGCGTGGTCGCGTAACGTCTCACGAACTTCGTATGACTTACAACACGTGGCTATTTATATTTTTAAATCTTGCATTGTTATTCCGCAATGAAAAACTGATGTCAGGTCGTGATCGACAAATTGATAGCTTTCCATTGCAACCCGGTTCGATGATTCATCGAATACGGCGTTGAATAAGGTGCGAATCGATTGAGGGCTCCATTAACACGCACGAAAGACGCAACGAAATTGATTTATAAAGCGTAACCAGGTACAGACGTGGCGTGTATGCTGTTTGCGGCAATGTTTGGTCGCGTAGAGGATGATCCTCGGGAGCACGGGCACGAAACATGAATCAAATCTATGATCCGGAGGTGTTGCGAACGCTCGTAAAGCGGGTGTGGTCTTTCGCATGGCGGCTAACCGAAGATGCATCGCTTGCTGAGGCGATGGTAGTCAATGCATGCCAAGCCTGCACCGCTCTGGGATGCGCCGCCTCCGAACGGCAGATACTGGTGCGCATGCTGGCAGCCGTACATAGGGAGCTTGAGAACGGCGCTATAGGCAAGCGCGTCCGGCGTTTGGGCGGAACACCGTGTCCGGGCAAGCTACACGCGGATATCCTTGCTGAATTCTACTTGCTAGCGCCGACCGAGCGCGCCTCTCTGTTGCTATCGGAAGTGGAGGACTTCACTTATGAAGAGTCGGCCCAAGTGCTTGGTGTGTCGATCCAAGGAGCTCGACTCGCGCATGTGGCCGTGCGTCTTAAGCTTGGGCTGGCATTCATCGACGGACTTCGCCTTGCTGTAACGGGTACTGAGACATGATCTGCAACCCGCACTATGCCGGAAGATCGACGTTGCGCCGAAGCGATCTGTTTTGATCATTAGCAATGCAACTTAATGCTGCCGGTTAATGTTTGCGCCTGGATGTAACGACACTCAGATAGAAGTCTACGCATCGCTATCGAGTACTTCGCATTTCATGGCGGCGTGACGAAAGGGCGACATACCATCAGCATACGGATTCAACGTTTTGGACAAGCGTAGGTGCTCTGTAAATCGAATTGTCGATTTAATTGGGTGATTTTTTAGCGAATAAAATTTTAACAGTGAGTTAACGGTGTCTCCCGGATTATACAAATTGCGTGTCTTCATCGGTCACATGATGATACTGGTTGAATCAGGTGCGAGCGAGGCTGAAATACGCGGATACGGTGCGTCCGCACTTCGCGAGTTGGTCCGTGTCGACGATTGGTTGCCCGATGTATATGCTCATCCTTCGACTGACCAACCCCGGCAATATCTGCTCTACGCAGATGCACGCCATCGGTTTAGCGTCGTGAGCTTCGTACTAGGACCAGGCCTTCAGACACCAATTCACGACCATAAGGTTTGGGGGTTGATTGGCGTACTGCGTGGATGGGAGTGCATGACGTCCTATGCGCTTGACAGTACCGGGGTACTTCGTCAAGCCGGCGATGAAGTACATCACATCGCTGGAGACGTCGATGCTGTGTCGCCGGCCATCGGCGACATCCATCAAGTACGTAACGCGTACACTGACCGTGCATCAGTCAGCATACACGTCTACGGGGCAAACATCGGCACGGTGCATCGATCCATCTATTTGGCCGATGGCGTGTCAAAGCCGTTCGTTTCCAGTTACGCGAATTCCACGTTGCCGAATCTTTGGACCTAGCCAGGCGTCCTCTCAAGAAGGCCAGAGGAATAAGGACTTTGGTTTGAAGATGCGGCTCTGTGCGTATGGATGATTTTCGTGTCACTACGCGGATTCTGCACATGAAGTGCCGTTGAGAAGATCGTCCTGTCTTCTGTCTGATGCCTTAGAAATTCCTCCTGTGTTTTGCCGGCGTGGATCTCCGATCCAGCCGCCGTTCCCTCGGTTCGTGCATAGACACGACATCGTTAGTGGATCAATAGTTATTGAAAATTGCATGTAGACGCTGCGCAAAGCGACAGCCAGCGCAAGAAATATTCTTCCGAGACGGAATGGTCGATCATGGTCGAGCGTTTACGCAGATAGTTAAACTCGTTTGTGTATCGGTGGTCTGGGCACAACACGTATTTTTAAAAGAAGAAGTCCGAATGGGTTGCGTAGTCTGTCAAAGAAACATTGGGAAACTGCTCCTTAGCCTCACCGCTCCCATGAGCGTATAACCTGTCCAATTGCCAAGGAATTGTGATGAGAAACATAAAAGCATCTGTAGTGGCGTGTTTTTTGATATTTGGTGTGCAGATTGCACAGGCCCAGGAGTCTTCGCAGCCGAATAGTTCCGCTCCCGCACCATCGAAGACAGACGGAGCTGCGCGGAGCGATAAGCAAGCGCGCACGAGTGACATCAGCTATCCATCGGGATTTAACGCGGGCCCGACGAAGTTCGATGTGCCAGGTTGTGTAGGCCCCGCTAGCTACTGCAACATATATTTCGGCAGTTGACTGTGGCCGCGGACGTCGCGGCACGGAAACTATCCCGCTAGCGGGTAGCGGCCGGACGCAAACGGCGTGGCATCGCCGTATCGGCTCGCTGCTTCGGCACGACACACAAATGGGCTTGTACGCGTTGAGCGATTTGATGTGTCCAACGTGCTCATCTCGCTCACACCACAGCATACGTTTCTCAATGGAGAACCGATGTCTATATCAACATATACGTCCCAACGCGTGGGAGGAATGACAGGTGAGGAACGGAAGATCATCTTCGCATCGTCACTGGGTACGATCTTCGAATGGTACGATTTTTATCTCTATGGATCGCTAGCGGCCATTCTGGGTAAGCAATTTTTTTCTGGGATTAATGCCTCGGCATCGTTTGTGTTTGCACTGATCGCGTTTGCGGCTGGCTTTGCGGTCCGGCCGCTCGGTGCATTGGTATTCGGGCGAACCGGTGATTTGATTGGACGCAAGCATACGTTTCTTATCACCACGTTACTAATGGGTGCGTCGACTTTCCTGGTGAGCATTCTGCCCACTTACTCATCGATCGGCATCGCGGCGCCGGTGGCTCTGATCATGCTTCGACTTGTGCAAGGCCTGGCTGTGGGCGGGGAGTACGGTGGAGCTGCAACCTATGTCGCTGAACATGCGCCCGCGGGGCGGCGTGGTGCATTCACGTCCTGGATTCAGACCACCGCGACTCTAGGATTTTTTCTGTCCTTGCTGGTCGTCCTTGGCAGCCGTTACGTTGTCGGCGACGCCAGATTCGAGGTTTGGGGTTGGAGAATTCCTTTCGGATTTTCGATTGTGCTGCTGCTATTTTCCGTCTGGATAAGACTTTCGTTGCATGAATCACCCGTGTTTCTGAAGATGAAAAGCGAGAACGCTGCGGCGCGAGCGCCTGTTAAAGAGGCCTTTGGGGATTGGCGCAATCTTCGATTGATCCTCGTCGCACTGTTTGGGCTGGTAGCCGGACAGGCTGTGATCTGGTATGCGGGCCAGTTCTACGCGCTTTTTTTCCTGACACAGACCCTCAAGATGGAGTCTGTTACGGCAAGTCTGCTGATTGCCCTCGCACTTTTCATTGGGGCGCCGTTGATTGTGTTTTTCGGGAGCCTATCAGATCGTGTCGGGCGCAAGCCGGTGATTCTGGCCGGTTTTTTGCTGGCCACTATCACGTATTTTCCTATCTTCCACGGGCTGACAAGGTTTGCAAATCCTGCGCTTGCAGAAGTCCAGAGGCGCGCGCCGGTTACGCTATTCGCTGACCCGAAATCATGTTCTTTTCAGTTTAATCCTGTTGGAACGGCGGAGTTTGTCGATTCGTGCGATATCGCAAAAGCGTTCATGACGAAGTCTTCTGTGAATTACAAGAACGTGAACGCACCACCTGGTACCGTGGCATACGTTCAGGTCGGTGGCTTGACGGTGCGAAGCTTTGAGGGTGGCGGCCTGTCGCCCGCTGAACGTAAGCAGAAGCTCGCAGCATTTGAAACCACGCTTAGCCGACAGATCCGGGCGGTTGGGTATCCGCCGGTCGCGGACCCCGGGAGAATCAACTATTTGATGGTGACGCTGATGCTGCTGGCGCTCGTCGTTCTGGTGGCGATGGTATATGGCCCAATTGCAGCGATGCTTGTTGAGCTGTTTCCCACGCGAATTCGGTACACCGCGATGTCGTTGCCGTACCACATCGGAAACGGCTGGCTGGGCGGCTTTCTTCCGCCCACTGCTTTTGCTCTGGTCGCTACGACGGGTGACATGTACTCTGGCATATGGTATCCAGTTCTCATTGCTGGAATCTCCTTTATTATCGGATTACTTTTCTTGCCCGAGACACACCACCGGAGCATTGCGTAGCGAACGATGTATGCGGGTCGCCGACTGACTTTAAAGCTGACTCCGGGATGTCGACGGCTGCGAAATAACTTCCCTTACTGCTCGTCAGGTCGATGTGCGAATTCCAACGGCGAGGTGCCGAATTCGCGCTTGAAAGCCGTGCAAAAATGTGAGCTGCTCGAAAAACCGCATTGAAATGAGATTTCTTTTACCCGAGGATTCTGCTCCGCAAGTAATTTCTTCGCCAGTTGCAGTCTAACCGCCATCAGATAGCGCATGGGAGTTTGACCGGTAGCTCTGAATGCGCGGGTGAGATAATTGGGCGAAACGCTTAGCTCTCGAGCGATCCATCCTACGTCGAGGTTGGGGTTCCGTGCCAGACGCGTGATGACTTGCTTCGCTCGAAGGACCAACGCCGATGCACTAGTCCGGTTTCGCCCGGATTTCGTCCCGTCATTGAGCACGATGTCCATTAGATCCATGCAGTGCTGTGACATACGCGTCGCCACGTCACGGCCAATTGAGCTACTTTTTTCGACCAGAAAGAGAGCGAAGTCTCGCACAGCCATAACATCGGGAGAGCTTAGATCTCGGCCGAGAACATCGTGAAAACTCGACGGCAATCCACGAATTTTCAATGACTCTTTCGAAATCCGCAATATTGCGACCGATGTCGACGCGTTGAAGATTTCCGAATAGGCGTGGAGAGGATCCGTGACCAGAAGACTATCCGTGCCGAATGTACGTGTGTTTCCATTTTGCTCAATCGAGATTGAGCCATGTTTGATCACTTTCAGAAAAAGATGATCCCCATTCCAACAGGCGCTATCTCGCAGGGTCGGGGAGACGCGCTGATTTGTCATCTTGATGTCGATACTTAGCAGCGGTCCAAGCGCGCAGTTTTCAACGAAACCATCACCTGGTCCAGAAGTGCCGAGCCGACAGACCATTCCATACGATTTCAGCATCATGGATGTCCACGCATGCCGCCGTGTTGGGTCGGTAAATTCCTGTGCGCTCAGGCTATGAATAATTTTTGACATGGTAATCCATGCATCTATCTTGCATGTACGGTGTTGGATGAATCTGAATGGCTACCCCACAACTCACATAAGGCGCGATGGATGAGCGGGATTGCTTGTTCAAGTAATGGACCGCGCGGTCGTTGGGCGGACGTGGCAATCCACAATGTTGTTTGAAGCGGTGGATCGACTATCGGGCGCACCTGAAACGCGGACGGCACGCCTCCGGAGAAGACGGCCTTCGTTGAAAGTACGGCATGAAGATTTTCGTCGCGTACAAGATTCAGAATGGCGGGAATGCTCTCGATTTCCAATGCAATCTGGGGCTTCAGGGAAGCCTGTGCCATTGCGCCTTCCAGCAGCAACCGGATCGAGTGAGGGCGGCTCGGCATAACAAGCTGGACGTGAGCCACCTCGGCCAAGGTGATCGGTTCGCCCTCCGGTAGTTCACCAGATGATTGAGTTTCAGGGCCCGCGGAAACAAGGTACAACTGCTCGCTCAAGACGGGCGACAGCTCAATGGACGGTGAAGTGGCATTGGTATACACAACCGCGCAGTCGGCTCGTCCGATCGCGAGCCACTCGAGCGAATATGCAGAAAGGCTCTCGAGGATACACGGCGTCGCTTTCGGAAAACGCTCACGAAACCGTCGTACCAGCGGCGCGGTCAGCACGGAACTGACGCTTGGAGGCAGGGCAACCACTAGTCTTCCCGTCGCTTCGCCGCGTCCGTCTTCCATATCTGCCTGAACGCGCTCCACCTGCGCAAGGATGCTTCTGCCGTGATCCAGCAGCCGTCTGCCTGGCTCCGTGACCGTTACGCCTCGACCATTTCGTTCAAGCAGCACTTGTCTGAATTCCACTTCAAGAGCGCGGACCTGGCGGCTTAAGACCGGCTGCGCGATGGAGAGCAGGTTTGCTGCTCTCGTGAAGCTGCCTAACTCGGCAACGTGGACGAAAAACTCGAGCTGGCGCAGTTCCACAGCTGACTCCAGAAATGCAAAATAGACATAGCTAATATACACGAAATGACATTGGGTTGTATCAGATATTGTAACAAAATACTGTCTGAGCGTAACTGACGCGAGTTGTGCACGAAGGGATTCGGTGCCTGGACGGGCGCCAGCCCGCCTGCATCCGGCCAATTGCATATGGGAGAACAAGTAGATGGAGTTCCAGAAGAGTCCGGGCTGGCTGGACTGGTGCCCGGAACCTACCAGGCCGGCCTACCGGCTTCCGGACGGTGCTGTCGATGCTCATTGCCATGTGTTCGGCCCCGCAGACGTCTTTCCGTACGCCCCCGAGCGCAAGTACACGCCGTGCGACGCCAGCAAGGAGCAGCTTTTTGCGTTGCGGGACCATCTTGGCTTTACTCGCAATGTCATCGTTCAGGCGACATGTCATGGAACTGACAACCGCGCACTGGTCGACGCGTGTGTCGGATCTGGTGGGCGCGCGCGCGGTGTTGCCTCGGTGCGGCGGAATGTTTCCGATGCCGAGCTACGCGAACTGCACGCTGCCGGGATCAGAGGGGTGAGGTTCAACTTTGTGCGTCGATTGGCCGACTTCGTGCCGAAGGAGGAATTGCAGGAGATCGCGCAACGTGTGGCTGAACTGGGTTGGCATATCGTCGTGTACTTCGAGGCCACCGACCTTCCTCAGTTATGGGACTTCTTTGGGTGCTTGCCGACGATTGTGGTGGTCGACCACATGGGCCGCCCGGACGTGTCCAAACCGCTCGATGGCAACGATTTCGAACTGTTTGTGCGCTTCATGCATCAACACGAAAACGTCTGGTCGAAGGTGACCTGCCCAGAACGTCTGAGCATTCTTGGGCCTCGCGGCATGAAGGGGGAGGCTAGCCCGTATCGCGACGTGGTCCCGTTCGCGAGGCGCATCGTTGAAACCTTTCCGGATCGCGTGTTGTGGGGAACCGACTGGCCGCATCCCAACCTGACCGACCACATGCCGGACGACGGCGTGCTGGTCGATTTCATCGCGCAAATCGCGCCTACGCGTGAGCTTCGTCAGAGGCTGCTGGTCGACAACCCGACGCGTTTATATTGGAGAGATTGATGCAATCGGTTCGGCAACGTGACTACGACGACATCCCGGGTACCTACGTGTTTGATGGCGAGCGGTGCTGGAAGGGTTTTAGTCTGAATATGTTTTGCAAGTCATTGGACGTGGCAGCGAATCGTGACGCGTTTCGTCGCGACCCCGATGCATATCTGTCGGGCTTCGATCTGAGTGCGGAGCAACGAAGCGCGGTAACGCAGCGCAACTGGCTCGAGATGTTGAGGCTCGGGGGCAATATCTACTACACGTTCAAGCTGGCGATCTTCGATGGGCTGACCATGCAGCATCTCGGTGCCGCGATGTCGGCGAATCCTACGAGCGTCGACGAGTTTCGCTCCATGATGATATCGGGCGGCAGACCCATTTCCGGAAATCGAAGCGTAAAGGAGCAGTGCAATGGCTAGAGTTGTCGGTGGCATTGGGACTTCGCATGTGCCATCGATTGGTGCTGCGATCGATCTCGGCAAGGTTGGCGATCCGTACTGGCGCCCACTTTTTGACGGAGTGCAGCCGGCACGCAAATGGATCGAAGACGTTAAGCCCGACGTTGTGATCGTGGTGTACAACGATCACGCGTCGCGCTTTGCGCTGGACATGACGCCGACCTTTGCAATTGGGGTTGGCGAGCAATTTGCGTCGCATGACGAAGGCTACGGTCCACGGCCGGTACCAGTCTGTCACGGAGACCCGGCATTTGCGTGGCATCTGGTCGAGTCGCTGGTGCTAAAGGACGAATTTGATCTCGCCATGGTCAGTGAAATGACGGTGGACCATGGCTTGACGGTGCCTCTTTCGCTGATGTTCGGCAAACCGGAGGCTTGGCCTTGCAAGATCATCCCGCTATGCGTCAACGTGATCCAGTACCCCCAGCCTACCGCTTTGCGATGCCTACGTCTTGGGCAGGCGCTAAGACGAGCAATCGATTCATACGGGCCCGAAATCAAGGTCGCCATCTTCGGTACGGGTGGTATGTCTCATCAGCTGCAAGGGGAGCGGGCTGGCTTGATCAATGCGGAGTACGACAAGATGTGGCTAGACCGCATGGAGAGTGACCCAGATTCGCTGTCCAGAATCGGCCATACGGAGCTGCTGCGCGAAGCGGGGTCCGAGGGCCTGGAAATCATCATGTGGCTGATCATGCGAGGCGCCCTCGACTCAGCGGTTCGACGGGTTCATCGCTTCTATCATGTGCCGGCGTCCAACACGGCGTACGGCCTTCTGGTACTCGAGAACGCATGAGCGAGTCACTGCGGATTGGATTGGCCGGTGTCGGCGCGATTGGCGTTCAGCACCTGGAGGCGTTGTCCACACTCGACAATGTCGAGGTGGTCGCGCTCGCGGATACGCAGTCTTCGCAACTCGAGGACCTCGCGAATCGTCACGGTATCCGGCATGTCTGTTCGGGACTTCCGGAGCTGCTCGCCCGCGACGAGGTACAGGCGATAATCCTCTGTACACCCACACCGTTGCACGGAAGCCAAGCCGTGCAATGTCTTGAAGCCGGGAAGCATGTTCTGGTGGAAATCCCGCTTGCGGATTCGTTATCGGGGGCAGAGGCCGTTTTACGAAGTCAGAAACAGACCGGGTTGGTGGCAATGTGCGCGCACACCCGGCGATTCAACCCGGGACACCGGTGGTTACACGACAGGATCGGCCGCGGTGCGTTCGTCTTGCGTCAACTCGAAGTGCGCACGCATTTCCTGCGCCGTGACAATGCGAACGCGCTGGGTCGGGCGCGCGGCTGGACAGACCATCTTCTCTGGCATCATGCCGCGCACACAGTTGACCTGTTTGAATATCAGGCCGGCGAGCGGGTCGAGACCGCGCACGCGTTGCAAGGACCGATCGACGTCAAGCTGGGCATTGCGCTCGACATGTCGATCCAGCTGAGGACCCGATCAGGGGCGCTCTGCTCGTTGTCGCTGAGCTTCAACAATGAAGGTCCGTTTGGGTCGACGTTCCGCTATATTGGCGACGGCGAAACCTACATAGCACACTACGACAACCTTGTTGCCGGGTACGGGGCACGGGTCGAACTGCCGGCGGATCTGCCCGGGGGCGTCGCTGCGCAAGACCGGGAGTTTATCGAGGCGATCCGGCACGCTCGCGCACCGAATTCAAGTGTGATTGACGTGATGCCATGCTACCGGCTGCTTGACGCACTGGAGCGCCAGCTGAACTGAACACGGCAACGTGAGCAAAACGCGGTATCCGCTGCGCCCCGGTTCTTGCGCCCGACTGCACTACCGGCGCGGTGCGCGCCTGACTTTTGATGTCGTCTGGTTATCAGGCGATACATCCGTTTGCTCATCGATGGCTCTTTCCACTTCCACCTGGTATTGCTTCAGTTCCTTCAACACTACTTCGCGCAGAAGCGCGGTGCTTGCGGCGATTAACGCATCATTTCCAGCACTGGAGGGTATGGCGATGGAAAGGCCACACTCGAGGCTTGGGCGGTCGATGCGATGCAAGCGGAGTTCTGGATCGCCGATGCACGGTTGTACTCCGCTGAGCGGGATCACAGAGTAGCCGTATCCGTGGCGAATCAGATCCAGTATGGCGGTGAGATTCTCGATTTCATGAACCACGTGGGCAGTCAGCCCCCGTTCAGCAAGGGCGGCTGCCAGCACGCCATGTACGACGTTGTTTTTTCCGGCGATTACCAGCGGTAAGTCCGGCAGACTTTCCAATCTTACGGCTCGCGGCGGTACGCGGCCCTCGCGAGCCGCTTGCGGACCGGACACAAGATAGAGGCTCTCACTGGTCAAAGGCCTTAACTCGACTGCGTCATGCGCAATCGGGTTATAGATTACCGCGCAATCGAGTTTCCCCGCGCCAACGAGTTCGGCCAGGTTAGCGGATGTCCCATCCACGGTACGCAACGTCACTTCCGGCAACTGTTCGTGAAACGCCTGGATGAGCGGTACGACGACGGTTCGTGCGAGCGACGGTGCTAATCCCAGCACAAACGTACCTTGAACCGAGCCGCCGGTGCCCCTGACTGCTCGTTCGGCTAACGCAATCTGACGCAGAACCAATGGCACCTGGTCGAACAGGCGCCGGCCGGCGTCGGTCATGACCAGTCCGCGGCCGTTTCTTCGAAACAGCTCAGTACCCAGCTCCGCCTCCAGTTGCGCCACCTGTCGGCTGAGCGCGGCCTGGGTGACACCCAGTACGCTCGCTGCGCGCGTGAGGTTGCCGATCTCAGCAATGCGAGAGAAATGTTGCAACTGTTTGATTTCCATGATCCGGAGTTTTCACTTTGAGAATATCAGGTATGCATAGAAGCATATTTCTAATGTGTAGATATTAGCATAAAGTAATTCTGA
>Ga0310813_10000697_pt1 | contig 20513 bp, 15 predicted proteins | sample YN3metagenome_FD_203086 | JGI IMG/M metagenome (GOLD analysis project Ga0310813, IMG submission 203086) | Soil microbial communities from experimental microcosm in Duke University, North Carolina, United States - YN3 | ecosystem: Engineered > Artificial ecosystem > Soil microcosm > Unclassified...
GCTTCCGGCAAGGCATCGGCTGGAGCCATCTGCTGCAGGTGGAGCCGCGCCCCGTCGCATCCACGCCTGGCCTGTATGAGGTCGCGGTGACTATTCCGACACTGCCCCTCAGCCCCGGGGAGTACTCGCTCAACCTCTTTCTGAGCGAGCGCGGTGCGGAGGGGACCTTTGTGCCTCTGGATGTCCGGAGCTGGACTTACGGGAACGATCTGGCGTTCGCGGTTGCCGGGAAGCCGCGGGAGAGCGTGAGCGTCCTACCGCTGCGCTGGCGGGGTGGGCGGACCCAGTCGTGAGCTACCGCATCCGGGTGGAGGGAGTGACCAAGCGGTACGAGCTGACGACCTCGCGCCCGCTCCCGCGTGCTGCTCGCCCGCTTCTTCGCCTGCTCGGAGTGCGACACGAGGCGGCGCGAGGTGTCGATCACAAGATGGCGCTCGACGGCGTCTCGTTTAGCGTCACGGAAGGGGAGCGAGTCGGGATCATAGGCGAGAACGGAGCCGGGAAGTCCACTCTCCTCCACCTTCTCGCGGGGGTCGCAGCGCCGACGGGGGGCTCGGTCGAAGTCGATGGTCGTGTGCATGCGGCGCTGACCCTCGGTCTCGCCCTGCGGGAGGACCTAACGGGCCGGGAGAATCTCTACCTCGACGCCGAAGTCCAGGGGCGGACCAGGGCCCAGACGAATACCGTCATCGACCGGATGATCACGTTCGCCGACCTCGGCGACTTCATCGACCAGCCGGTCCGCACATACTCGTCCGGAATGAAGGCGCGCCTGGCCTTCACCAGCCTGGTCTTCGTCGAGCCGGAGATCCTGCTCATCGACGAGATGCTATCGGTGGGTGACTACTGGTTTTCGCAGAAAGCGACCCACGCGGTGCGCGAGCTCTGCAGCAAGGGGCGAATCGTGATGCTCGTCTCCCACAATCTCGAGTCCATGGTCAGCATGTGCTCCCGCTGCCTGTGGCTGGATGGGGGACGACTGGTCGCGGACGGGGACCCCGCGCAGGTCACGACTGCCTATCGCGAACGGGTGCGTCAGCGCGACGAGGTCGAGACGGCGGCCAAGTTCTCGACGCAGGGGCAAGAGTGGGCGCTCGATAGCGCTGTGCGGATCAAGCGGGTGACGGTCGGTTCGAGTCGTCGGTCGGGCCCAGCCAGCGTCCTGAGCGTCGGCGAGGACGCGTGGATCAGTGTGGAGCTGAGGGTTGACCAGGCACGAGATGACCATGACCTTCGACTCTGGATCGAGCGGCTGGACGGCCTGCGGATCACCGAGAATCGCTGGTCGGAGTCTGGCGGCGTCCTGAGCTCGTTGGCTGGGCGGGTCGAGGTAGTGGCCGAGATGGCACCGATGATCCTCGGACCCGGCCTCTACCGCGTCCAGGCCGAGCTGGTGAGCGCTGAGACCACGGTGGCGACCGCGGGGGCGGTGTTCAAGGTCGTATCCGAGCGCAATCTCGTCGGAGGGCAACCCGCGCTCTGGGTGCCCATGGAGGTGTCGTGCCGGCCGAGGGCGGCGCCGGCCGAGCGATGAGAGCGGGCGGAGACGAGTCGTGAGAGACCGGATAAGAACTCTCTACCTCGACGCCAATGGATGTGGCCGCCAGGTGATCCGGGCCGATACCGTTCTCCGAGGGGTCTTCGGCTACCGGGACGGGGCGGCGCCGCCGTGGGTCCTCCGACGCTCGACGCGGGCGGCGGAGCTCTTCTCGTACCTGCGGCAGTTCCAGGCGCACGTGTCGTACACGATCGACTGGCGGGAGGCCTTCTGCGAGGCGCCAGAGCTGGACGTGGAGGTGTGCAACATCAACAACCTCGTCCACTACGGACGCTGTCTCCTGACCCTGCGTCGGTACGACCTCGTCGTGGTGTCACACGCGGCGGCGGGAGACGACATGACGGTGCTGCTCAGGTCCGCGCACTGGCTCCGCCGACGTCGTGGGAAGCTGGTGATGTTCATCGGCAACGAATACGACCTCCTCGACGAGAAGATCGGCTTCATCGAGGCGGTCGGAGCGGAGTTCATCTGCAGTCAGCTGCCGACCCCGGCCGCACGGTACCTGTATCGGGAGTGCGGCGGGAGCCGGATTCTCTCGATGCCACACGCGTTGAACCCGAAGGTCTATCAGCCCCGGTGCGGGACCGAGCGACCGGTGGACATCGGCTTCATCGGAGATGTGTATTGGCCCTTCGTTGGCGACCGGGAGCGGACAGATCTCATTGAGGCCTTCGAGCGAGATGGAGCCCGTTGGGGGCTCAAGTGCCAGATCCGGAAGCTGCGCATAGCCCGGGCCGAGTGGGCCGGGTTCCTGAACACGTGCAAGGGTACGATCGGGGCCGAGTCCGGTACCTACTACCTGAATGACCGGGGGCGCCTGCTTGCGGCGGCGCGCGAGTACAACCTGCTGCAGCACCGGGAGGCCTCGTTCGACGAGGTCTTCGAGAAGTTCTACCGCGGCCAGCCACGGGAGGTGTCGGGGAAGAGCATCTCGTCCCGGCACTTCGAGCCCATCGGGACCAAGACGTGCCAGATCCTGCTGGAGGGCGAGTACAACGGGGTGCTCGCGGCGGACGAGCACTACATCAGTGTGCGGAAGGACCGGTCTAACCTGGACGAGGCGGTGCGTCGATTCAGGGACGAGGGCTACCGACAGACGATCGCCGAGCGCGCGTACGAGCACGTCATGACCAATCACACCTACGCGCATCGTGTGCGCTCGGTACTCGCGGCGGTCGGGACGTGAAGCGGCCATAGCCCATGTGTGGGATCGCAGGCATCTACCACTTCGACCCTGACGCGCGCGCGGATGAGGCCCTGCTCCGCCGGATGGCGGATCTCCTCGCGCATCGAGGACCCGACGACGCGGGCCTGTACCGGTCCGGCCCGGTGGGCCTGGGCCATCGACGACTGTCGATCATCGACCTGTCGGCGGCCGGCCATCAACCGATGGGCAATGCCGACGGCAGCGTCTGGATCACCTACAACGGCGAGTGCTACAACCACCAGGGCTTCGTTGGGGACCTCGAGGGGCGCGGCCACCGGTTCCGGTCAAGCTCGGATACCGAGACGCTTCTCTGCCTGTACGAGGAATACGGCCCAGACTTCCTGACGAAGCTCGACGGCATGTTTGCGCTCGCCATCTGGGACGCCCAGCGCCGGCGGCTGCTCCTGGCCCGGGACCGGCTGGGCATCAAGCCGCTCTTCTATTACCACGATCGAGAGCACGTGGTGTTCGCATCGGAGCTCAAGGCCCTGCTCGCCGATCGCAGCGTCCCCTCCGAGCTCAGCGAGGTGGCTCTCGCGGATTTCCTCCATCTGATGAGCATCCCGGACCCGCAGGGGATCTTTCGAGGGGTGCGGAAGCTCCTCCCCGGACACTACCTGCTGGTCGAGGACGGACGGGTGCGGGAGCGGCCGTATTGGGAGGTCCCGATGGTGGAGCCGGCCCGCGAGATCGGCCTCGCCACCGCCTGCCAGGAGTTCGAGGCGGTGTTTGCGCGGGCGGTGACGTCACACCTGCTCGCGGACGTGCCGGTGGGCGCGTTCCTGAGCGGGGGCGTGGACTCGGGGGCGGTGGTGGCCATGGCCGCCCCCAACACCGCCAAGCCCATGATGACCTTCGCCAGCACCTTCCGGGGGCACGCGGAGTTCGACGAGAGCCCGTACGCCCGCCAGGTGGCTTCGCTCTACCGGACGGAGCACCACGAGTTCGATCTGACCCCGAATCTCGTCGAGGCGCTGCCGCGGATCGTCTGGCACGCGGACGAGCCCTTCGCGATCTCGTCCGCGCTGCCGCTGTACTTCCTCGCCCAGCTGGCCCGTCAGCACGTGAAGGTCGTCCTCACGGGTGACGGGGGCGACGAGGTCTTCGCGGGCTACACGTGGCGGCACGTGCACTTCCCGGAAGCCGGCGCGGGTCTGCTCCGACGGTGGCGCCGGCTCGCGCGGCGGCTGCTCAACGGGCTGACGGGTCGCGGCGGACCGATGGATGCCGTCGGGCCCAGGCCCTCCACAGGCCGCGACGACCGCTATGTGCGCTCCTTCTGCTGCTATCAGGACGAGGAGCTCGATGGGCTGTTGACGGACGAAGCGGCAGCGCGAGTCCGACGCGCCTGGGTCGGCAACATCACGCAGCGCTACTACGACCAGTTCGCGGACGCCGACCAGCTCCGGCGCAAGCTCTACACCGACGTGAAGTCGACCCTCGTCAGCGAGATGCTGACCAAAGTGGACCGGATGACCATGGCGTCGGGCCTCGAGGCACGGGTCCCTTTCCTGGACCATCATCTGCTGGAGTGGGCTTTCCAGATCCCCAGCGGCTACAAGATGAGAGGCCGGGAGGGCAAGCTGGTGGTCAAGAAGGCGATGGAGCGGTACTTGCCGTCCGAGCTGCTCTACCGGCCCAAGCACGGCTTCAATGTGCCGATGCCGGTGTGGATGCGGGGCGAGTTGCGGGAGTTCGTCCAGGACAGCCTCGCCGAGGAGACCGTCAAGCGGCGGGGACTCTTCCGGCCCGACCGGGTGACGCGGCTCGTGCAGGACCATCTCGCCGGCCGGACGGATGCGTCGAACAGGATCCTCGTCCTCCTGATGATGGAGCTCTGGTTCGAGCGGTTCGTGGATCGCCGGGCCGAGCTGTACCCGGCGGGAGCCTGAGATGGAGCGCCGGCCCCTGACGATCTGCGCGATCGGCTCGTCGAGCAGTACCCACGTGGTGTCCCGTGTCAAATGCTTCGCCGACCGGGGTCACCGCGTCTTCCTCATCTGCGATTCCCGGGCCGGGATCGAGGGCGTGACCGAGCTGGTGCCCTCGGGCCGTTCGATCCGCGGCTTGCGCTCACTGAGCCTGCTGCTGAGCGTGCCGGGACTCATACGGCGCTGCCGGCCCGACGTGATCCATGTCCACTTCGCCTATAGCCCGTTCGCCTGGATGGCCGCGGTTGCCGATCGTCACCCGCTGGTGGTGAGCGTGATGGGCGGGGATATCCTTTTCGACGAGCAGGGCAGTCCGACACCGAGCGGCCGCCGGCTGACGCTCCGGTTGCTGGAAAGCGCGGACCTGATCACCGCCAAGTCGGACTTTCTCATCGGGGCGCTCGATCGGCTTGGCGGGTTCGGCGCCAAGGCCATCAAGGTGGTATGGGGCGTGGATCTGAAGCATTTCCGCCGCGTCGCTGCCGGGGTTCTCCGGACCGCCCTCGGGCTCGAGCCGGAGGACCGGGTGATCCTGAGTCCGAGAATCCTCCAGCGCTTCTACAACGTGCACGTGGTCGTCGAGGCCATGCCCCGGATTCTCGCGTCGATCCCCGAAGCTCGGCTACTGATCACGGAGTACCAGGCCGATCCGACCTACCGGGGCGAGATCTCCCGCCGCGTGGAAGCGCTGGGGCTCGGGGAGCACGTGCGGTTCGTCGGCTCGGTCCCGCACCACGAGATGCCACAGCACTACAGCCTCGCCGACGTGACGGTCGCCGTGCCCCCGTCCGACGGCCTCCCGCAAACGCTCCTCGAGGGAATGGCCTGCGGAACTCCGAGCATCCTGTCGCACCTTCCGCGTTATGGGGAGCTGGTCAAGCACGGCGAAAGTGCCCTGTTCGTGGACATCTCGCCCGAGAGCATCGCGGAAGCCGTGATCCGCATGCTCGAGGACGCCGAGCTGCGGGAGCGGATCGCCCGTGCCGCGCGTGAGATCGTGGCGACCCACGCCGATTTCGTTCGCGACGTACACCGCGTGGAGACGAAGTATTACGAGCTGTCGACGCGGGCCCGGCGCCGCCGGCCGGGACACTTCCGACGGGCGCGGATCATCGGCGAGATGGTGCGCTATCTGGTGACGCGCGTGAGGCCGTTACCGGGACGCGCGTGCTCGAGGGCCGAACCTTGACGAGGCGGGGGATGGCTCTTGCGCAGCGGGTTATCGGGCTCGTCAGGCGATCCAGCCTACAGCCACAGACCTCGCAGGAGTTCTGGTCGGCCTTCAACGTGACGGGTCACCGCCGTTTCCGCGACCGGGAGGAATCCTTGCGGTACTTCTGGTGGCGGTCCGAGCAGTATTTCGACTACCTCGAGCACATGCCGGTCACGGGACAGGACGGCAAGGTCGTGCTCGACTATGGCTGTGGCCCCGGGCACGACCTGGTGGGCTTCGTCGAATATTCCAGGCCGTCTCGGCTGATTGGCATGGACGTGTCCGCGGCGTCGCTGCGCGAGGCCGAAGATCGTCTCGCGTTGCACGGGGCGAAGCCGGAGTTGGTTCGCATTAGCGAGAGCACGGTCCGGCTGCCCCTGCCGGATGCGTCGGTCGACTACGTCCACTGCTCGGGGGTGCTCCATCACGTTCCGGATCCGGTGGGTGTGCTACGCGAGCTCCGGCGGGTGCTGCGGCCCGATGGCCAGGGACGGCTCATGGTCTACAACTACGAGTCGGTCTGGCTTCATCTGTACGCGGCCTACATGCTTCGTTTCGGGCAGCCCGATGGGCTGCAGCCGTCGGTCCGGGATGCGTTCCGGCGGAGCACCGACGCGGAGGATTGCCCAATCAGCGAGGCGTGGAGGCCTGCCGACGTCTCCGAGATGTGTGCCCGAGCGGGCCTCGGCTGCCGGCACCTCGGAAACGCGGTCTCGACCCATGAGCTCGTTATTCTGCCCAAGCGCTTCGACGCAATCGTCAGCTTCGATCTCGAGGAGGAGCATCGCCGGTTTCTCCTCGGCCTCAGCTTCGACCGCAGAGGCCTGCCGTACTGGGGAGACAAGGCTGCGGGGATCGACGGGTGCTATCTCCTGGAGCCCCGGTGACGCGGAGAGGCGTGAGGACCCGGCAGCTCTACCGACTCCTCCGGAGCCGTCTGCGCTCGTACCGGGACGCCGGCCTCTGGGGCGACCTGGGTCTTTTGGCACCGGCGGTTCGCCGGATGGCGGAGACCGGCAACGGTACCGACGAGTGCCTCGAGCAGGGCTGCCTGCCGATGCTCGTGCACTACTACTCGCCGGTGCCCGACATCGGGGACCTGCGCGCCCGGCGTGTCTGGGACCGGCGAAGCCCGATGGCAGGCATCGACATGCGGGAGGCGCACCAGCTCGCCCTGCTGGCCGAGCTGGGAGGCGAGTTCGGTGCCGAGTGCCGCTGGCCCCACGAGCCGAGCGGTGTCGAGAGCGAGTTCTACACCGACAATTCCAGCTTCAGCTACGGTTGCGCCGCCGCCACACACGCGCTGATCAGGAAGCTCAAGCCGCGACGGATCATCGAGGCTGGGTCCGGGTTCTCGTCGCGCGTGATCGCGGCGGCGCTGCGCATGAACGAGAAGGACTCGGGCAACCGGGCCGAGTATACCGTGGTGGATCCGTTCCCCGGGAAGCCCCTCGAGCGCCTGGCGGGGGTCGGTAGCATCCTCCGCCAGCGGGTCGAGCTGCTCGAGGCCGACGTGTTCCGGGCTCTCGGCGAGAACGATATCCTATTCGTGGACTCCGGCCACACCGTTCGCGCGGGCGGCGACGTGAACTTTCTCGTGCTGGACGTCCTGCCCGTCCTGGCGCCCGGCGTGGTGGTGCACTTCCACGACATCCCCCTGCCGTACGAGTACGCCGAGGTGTACTTCACCAACCCGCGGTTTCGCATGTTCTGGACCGAGGCGTACCTGCTGCAGGCCTTCCTGTGTCACAACGCCGCCTACGAGGTCCTGCTCGCGATGAACTTCCTGATGCGGGACCATGCGGCGGCGTTCCAGTCGGCCTGGCCTCACCACGATCCGCGCATCCACCGATTCCCGAGCCACAGCTTCTGGATCAGGCGTGCCCGATGAGCGCAAGCCTGGATGCCCGGCCCGGCCTGCTGGTGCTCGTGCCCCACGAGCCCACCCTCGATCCGCGGGTGCATTACACGGCGGAGTCGCTGGCAAAACGATATTCAGTGAGCGTCCTGGCGATCGTGCAAGAGACGGAGGAGAGGCCGGAAGAGAACCAGCCCGAGGCCAGCTACTCGACCGAGAGGATTCCGTACCGCAGGGATGCGGGCGCGCTGAGAATGGCCGTCTCGTTTCTCGCGCTCTGGCTCAGAGGCGGCCCTCGGCGGGGAGCCGGGTGTCCCATGTCAGAAGGGAGCGCTCTCCAGGGGCTCAGGTGGGCCCTCAGCGTGCTGCGCTTCACGTTCCAGGCCAGCGACCTGCTGTACCGCCGGGCCATCCGAGTGGACCGCGCGCCGGCGGTGATCTACTGCCACGATCTCTACTGCTTGCAGGCCGGCGTGATGCTGAAGCGGAGATGGGGAGCGCGGCTGATCTACGACTCCCACGAGTACTATCCATACCGGCATCTGTTGCGCGGCTTCACCGGGTTGATCGCTGCATACGAGGCCGTGCTGGTCGGCCGGGTGGACGCCTACATCACCGTGAGTCCGCAGCTGGCGTCGGAGCTCGAGCGCGTCTACGGCGCGGGGCCCGTGCACGCGATCCCGAACGTCGAGCCCGTGCCTGATCCCCGGCCTCCCACCCCGATGTCCGAGATGACGGGGGTCGCCCACGGGCGTCTGAAGGTCCTGTACCAGGGGACGTTTGCGGAGGGCCGGGGCCTCGAGGAGGTGTTGCGGGAGTGGACCGGAGTGGATGGGACCCGCGTCGCGCTTTTCCTCAGAGGCCCGCAGAATGAGTGGCGGGAAGCGCTCGAGCGCCTGGCGGAGGAGCTAGGCCTCCTCGGCAAGAGCGTGTATGTCCTGCCGCCCGTGCTGGAGAAGGACCTGATCGGCGGCGCCCAGGAGGCGGACATCGGCCTCATCCCCTACAAGGGCGATCTGCCGAGCTACCGCTTCGCCTGTCCGAACAAGCTCTCGCAGTACCTGCACGCGGGGCTCGCGATTCTCGCGAACCGGATCCCGTTCGTCGAGCAGACGGTGGCTCGCGGGCAGGCCGGGCTCTGCTACGACGTCGACGAGCCCGGCTCGTTCGCCCGTGCGGTGGAGGCGCTGACTGCCGATCGACCGGGCGTCGAGCGACTTCGGCGGAATGCCCTCGGGTTCGCGCAGAGCGAATACAGCTGGGAGCGGTACGAGGACGTGCTGCTCGCGCTCGTCGAGCCCCGATGACGACCCGACACTCCGGGAAGGAACGCCTCAAGATCCTGATCCTCTCGACGTACGAGGGAATGGACGCCAACGCGGTCCGGGACTACCTGCTGAGCTTCCGGCTTCACTCGCGGCACGACTACTACTACGTCCTCGACTGTCGACGGCTCGATGGCCGGCTCGACCTGCGCCCCTTCGACGTCATCGTGCTCTTCTGGGATGTGTTCCTTCTGGGCCCCGAGCTGTCGGATGCGGTGCGCGAGCAGATGGCGCACGCACCGGCCGTGAAGGTCGTGTTTCTCCAGGACGAGTACCGCGACGTGCGCCGGGTGAACCAGGCGATGGCCGAGCTGGGCGTCCGGCTCGCCTTCACGTGTGTGGCCGAGGCCGATCACCGCGTGTTCTACCCTCCCGAGGCCATCCCGACCCTCGAGGGCCTCTACACGGTGCTGCCCGGATACGTTCCCCGCTACCTGGAAGAGGCCCGGCTGGACGTCCACGGGCCCCGGGCCATCGACATCGGCTATCGCTCGCGCGCGATGCCCTTCTACCTGGGCGACCTCGGACAGGACAAGACGGTGATCGCGGAGCGCTTCCAGTCGCTGGCTCGGGCCCAACGGCTCGCGGACGACATCTCGGTTCTGGAGCGCGACCGTCTCTACGGGCGGCAGTGGGTGAAGTTCCTGCGTGACTGTCGCTGCGTGCTCGGGACGAGCAGCGGGGCGAGCGTGGTGGACTTCACGGGTGAGATCCGCCGGGCCTGCGAGCGCCACCTGGCGCTGCGCCCCGACGCGAGCTACCCCGACGTCAAGGCACGCTTCTTCGCCGACGCCGACTGGAAGGTGGTGATCGACACGGTCTCGCCGCGCGTGTTCGAGGCGGCCGCGCTCGGATGCACCCTCGTGCAGCACGAGGGCCTCTACGGCGGCATCCTGCGTCCCGACGAGCACTACATCTGCGTGCGGCGCGACTACTCGAACGCCGCCGACGTCATCGATCGGGTGCAGGACCGTGGCTTCTGCCGCGAGATGGCGGAGCGGACCCATCGCGACCTGATCGCCAGCGGGCGGTACAGCTTCCAGGCATTCGCCCGGTGGTTCGACGGCGTGCTCGACAAGCACGTGCCGGGCCGGGGCGGGGAGGGATCGGTCTCCGCGATTCGCTTCTACGGTGAGGGATACCTCCGGCAGCGGCAGGCGATCGTACCCTGGGGAACGGGCTTCGTGGTGACGCCGTCGGCGCAGCTGGTTCATCACCTGGCGCGTCACGCGCTCGAGTTGCTGCCCCGCGCCCGTCGGGGACCGCTGATGTCGCGGCTAATCCACAACCCCGCCGGGATCGCGCGGAAGGGGTTCGCGGCGTGGCGCCTGCTGCGGCACCATCGGGCACTGCGCGCCATCCTGGCGGTGTACCGGCGGCATCCGGGCTGTCGGCGGGCGGTCCGGCTGCATGCGCTGCTGGACGACCTGCTGCGCCTCGACATGGTCCTGGCGGCCCGACGGGGGACCCTCCGCTCGCGCCAGCCCTTCACGGTGGAGTGGGAATTCGATCCGGCGGAGGGCGCCCTGGTGGCGGTGAGCGCGAAAGCGCCCGCCGGTGGCGGCGGGCCGGCGGCCCGGGCAGAGGGGGCCCTGGCCCCGCCGGCTCCCCGGGCGCTGGATGCGCTCGCCCAGGGGCGGGTCCGGGTCCTCGTGTGGGATCATGCCGCGGTGGCCCAGCAGGTCGTTTGCCGAGCCGGTCGATCACGCTGGCTGACCTTCACCCTGGGCCCGGGCGGTGTCTACCGGTTCCGGGCGCTCGAGCAGCTCTACCAGGCGGATGCGCGGGCGGTCGGCGACGCCCTGGTCGTGGCGCTCGGTGGCACGGGCCGGCCCGCCGCGCGGACCGCATGAAGGTCGTGAGCATCGTCGGCGCCCGGCCGCAGTTCATCAAGGCCAGTCCTCTCAGCCGCGAGCTCCGGCTGCGCCATCACGAGATCCTGGTGCACACCGGACAGCATTACGACCACGAGATGTCCGACGTCTTCTTCGAGGAGCTCGGCATGCCGGTGCCCGACTACCACCTCGGAATCGGCAGCGGGCCGCACGGCGCGCAGACCGGCGCCATGCTGGCGGCCATCGAAACGGTCCTGCAGAAGGAGTCCCCCGACGCGGTGATCGTCTACGGGGACACGAACTCCACGCTGGCGGGGGCGCTGGCGGCCGCGAAGCTGCGCTTGCCGGTCGCCCACGTCGAGGCCGGGCTGCGAAGCTTCAACCGGCGCATGCCCGAGGAGGTCAACCGTGTCCTGACGGACCATCTGTCCACCTGGCTGCTCGCGCCGTCCGAGGTCTCGAGACAACAGCTCGCGGAGGAAGGAATTTTGCAGGGGGTTCACGTGGTTGGCGATATCATGGTGGACGCGCTGCAGCTGCACGGGACGCGTGCGGCGGCCCGCTCGGAGGCCCTGGCGCGCCATCGGCTCCGGGCCGGGATGTATTACCTGGCGACCGTGCATCGCGCCGAGAACACCGACGAGGCAGGTAATCTTCACCGGATCTTCGGTGCCCTCGGTGCGCTGGACAGGCCGGTGATTCTGCCCCTTCATCCGAGGACGGAGAAGCGGGTGGCGGAGCTCGGGGTCGCGCTCGGGGCCAACGTGCGGGTGCTGGCGCCGCAGGGGTACCTCGACATGCTCGCCCTGCAGCGCGGGGCGGCGTGCGTTCTGACCGATTCCGGGGGCATCCAGAAGGAAGCCTACTACCTGCGCGTGCCTTGCGTGACGCTGAGGAACGAGACCGAGTGGGTCGAAACGGTGACGACGGGCTGGAACACGCTCGCCGGGACGGACCCGGAACGGATCCTGGCCGCCGTTGCCCGGCGGCCCGTCCCGGACACGCCGCATCCTGATCTCTACGGCGACGGCATGACGGCCAGGCGGATCGTCGAGATCCTCTCGGCCTTCCCGACAAGGAGCTGACGATGTGCGGTATCGCGGCCGTCCTGAACCTGTCGCTCCGGCCAGTGGCCCACCTGCGACCGGCGGTGAGCGCGATGAACGGTCTGCTCCGTCATCGCGGGCCGGACGGGGAGGGCACGTGGCACCACCCTCGGGGGATGGCCGGGTTCGCGCACCGACGGCTGAGCATCATCGACCTGGCGACCGGGCAGCAGCCGATGACCGATGAGGGCGGCAACTGGATCACCTACAACGGTGAGGTGTACAACTACGTCGAGCTGCGCGCGGAGCTGGACGCGGAGCAGTTCGTCACGACCTCCGACACGGAAGTCATCCTCCGCGCCTATCGGCGCTGGGGCGAGGACTGCCTCGGCCACCTCCGCGGCATGTTCGCCTTCGCCCTGTGGGACGAAGGCCGGCAGACGCTGTTCTGCGCCCGCGATCGGTTCGGGATCAAGCCGCTCTACTACACGGTGGTGGACGGCGTGCTCTACCTGGCCTCGGAGGTCAAGGCGCTCCTGCCGTTCCTGCCCCAGGTCGAGACCGACCTGGAGGGCTTCAAGGACTATCTGACCTTCCAGTTCTGCCTGGCGGGCAAGACGCTCTTCAAGGGGGTCAACGAGCTCCTGCCCGGGCACCTGCTCCTGGCGCGAAACGGCGCCGTCGAGACGCGCCGGTACTGGGAGGTGTATTACCGCCCGGACTTCGACCACACGGCGAGGTACTTCGAGGAGCGGATCCGGGCGCTGATCGAGGAGTCGGTGACCCTCCACCAGCGGAGCGACGTGCCGGTCGGCGCCTACGTGAGCGGCGGGCTCGACTCGAGCATCGTCGCCGCGCTGGCGGCCGAGCAGCAAGGGGCCGGCTTCAAGGGCTTCACCGGCAAGTTCTCCCTGGACCCCGCCTACGACGAGAGCGGCTATGCGCGGGATCTGGCGCGGTCCCGGAGCTTCGAGCTCCACGAGGTGGACGTCACCGCCGAGGACTTCGTCGAGCAGATCGAGAAGGTGATCTACCACCTGGACTATCCGGTGGCCGGCCCGGGGTCGTTCCCGCAGTACATGGTGTCCCGGCTCGCGAGCCGCCACCGCAAGGTCCTGCTCGGCGGGCAGGGGGGTGACGAGATCTTCGGCGGGTACGCGCGATACCTGATCGCCTACTTCGAGCAGTGCATCAAGGCGGCCATCGACGGCACGACCCATTCCGGCAACTTCATCGTGACCTACGAGTCGATCATCCCCAACCTGGGCACGCTCCGGGAGTACAAGCCGCTGCTCCAGGAGTTCTGGCGGGAAGGGCTCTTCGAGGACCTGGACCGGCGATACTTCCGCCTGATCAACCGCTCGGGCGTGCTCCACGAGGAGATCAACTGGGATGCGCTCGGCCCGTATTCGCCCTACGAGACCTTCCAGGGCATCTTCCGCGGGGAGAACGTCCAGAGGCAGTCGTACTTCGACAGCATGACGCACTTCGACTTCAAGACGCTCCTGCCGGCGCTCCTCCAGGTGGAGGACCGCGTCAGCATGGCTCACGGGCTCGAGTCGCGCGTGCCGTTCCTGGACCACGCGCTGGTGGAGCTGGCGGCCACGATCCCGTCGAACATCAAGTTCAAGGACGGCACCATGAAGCACGTGCTGAAGACTGCGATGGGGCCGGTGCTGCCGGCCTCGATCGCATCCCGCCGCGACAAGATGGGCTTTCCGGTCCCGCTTCACGAGTGGCTGAGCAAGCCGGGGGTCGTCCGGGACTTCGTCGGCGACATCTTCTCCTCCGGGCCCGCGCTGGGACGGGGTCTGGTGGACAACCGGGCCGTGCTCTCCCAGCTCGACCAGGAGCCGCGGTTCGGCCGCAAGCTGTGGGGTCTGCTGTGCCTGGAGCTCTGGCAGCGGGCCTTCCACGACCGCGCGACCCACTTCAAGCAGCTCACCGCCAAGGAGGTATCGGTATGAAGGTGCTGGTCACCGGAGGAGCAGGATTCATCGGCTCACACCTGGTCGATCGCTTGCTGGCCCGGAAGGACCGGGTGCTGGTGATCGACAACTACGCCACGGGGCGGCGGGATAACCTGACGGCACACCCGAGCCTGACGATCGTCGAGGGCACGATCGCCGATCGGGGACTGGTCGAGCGCGCGTTCGCCGAGTTCGGCCCCGAGCAGGTCGTGCATGCGGCGGCCTCGTACAAGGACCCGGACAACTGGACGGAGGACAGCCTGACGAACGTGGTCGGTACCGCCAACGTGGTCCAGGCGTCCAAGGCCGCCCGTGTCAGACGCCTCATCTACTTCCAGACCGCGCTCTGCTACGGGCTCCAGCCGCTCGAGCAGCCCATCACCCTCGCCCATCCGCTGCGGCCCGAGGGCAGCAGCTACGCGATCAGCAAGACCGCGGGCGAGCACTACGTGCAGCTCGGCGGGCTCGACTGGATCTCGTTCCGCCTGGCCAATGCCTACGGGCCGCGGAACCTGAGCGGCCCGCTGCCGACCTTCTATCAGCGGCTGACCGGCGACAAGCCGTGCTTCGTCATGGACACACGGCGCGACTTCATGTTCATCGACGATCTGATCGAGGTGGTGCTCCGGGCCCTGGACGGCCGGGGGCGCCCGGGCCCCTACCACGTCTCCTCGGGCTCGGACGTGTCCATCAAGGAGCTCTTCGACGCGACGCTCAAGGCGCTGCAGATCAAGCTGGACCGTCCGGTGGAGGTCCGGCCCCGGAACCCCGACGACGCCTACACCATCCTGCTCGACCCCTCGAAGACAAACACGGACTTCGCATGGCGCTCGAGCACTCCGCTCGAGACCGGGGTGGCCGCCGCCATCGACTGGTACAAGCGATTCGGGATCCACCAGACCTTCACCCACCTGAAGCTCGGCGAGGAGAAGAAGTAGCCGTGGCGGGACGCCCCGAGGCTGAACCCGACCGAGAGGGGCTTGGCGACCACGCCATCCTCGTGGTGGGCGGCGCCGGCTTCGTGGGGAGCAACCTCGTGCGCAGGGCCCTGGCCCTGGACTGCCGGCGCGTCGTCGTGGTGGACAACCTGCTCTCGGCCGAGCGGGAGAACGTGCCGGACGATTCGCGCGTGGAGCTGATCGAAGGCTCCATCGCGGACGATGCCGTGCTGGCCCGGCTGGGCGACGAGTTCGACTACGTGTTCCACCTGGCGACGTATCACGGCAACCAGAGCTCCATCGCGAACCCGCTGGCGGACCACGACAACAATCTCATCACCACGCTGAAGCTCTACGAGCGCCTCAAAGGCTTCCGCCGCCTCCGGAAGGTGGTCTACGCCGCCTCGGGCTGCACGCTGGCCCCCCACACCTTCGACCAGGCCGAGGCGACCGCCGAGGACGGGCCGGTGCCCCTCGAGCTGGACAGCCCCTACCAGATCTCCAAGGTGGTGGGGGAGTTCTATTCGGTCTACTACCACAGCCAGCACGGCTTGCCGACGGTGCGAGCCCGCTTCCAGAACGTATACGGCCCCGGCGAGATCCTGGGAGGCGGCCAATGGCGGGGGACCCCGGCCACGGTGTGGCGGAACGTCACGCCCACATTCGTCTACCGGGCGCTGAAACAGCTGTCGCTCACGGTGGAGAACGGAGGCGTGGCGACGCGGGACTTCATTTACGTCGAGGACATCGTGCGCGGGCTCCTCCTGTGCGCGGCGGCCGGCAAGCCTGGCGACGTCTACAACCTCGCCAGCGGCGTCGAGACTTCGATCCTCGAGCTAGCCAAGCTGGTCAACGAGCTGACTGGCAGCCCGGCCCCGCTCGACTTCCGACCGCCGCGGGCGTGGGACCATTCGGGCAAGCGCTTCGGCAGCACCGAGAAGGCCAAGCGCATGCTCGGGTTCGAGGCCGGGACCATGCTCCGCGAAGGGCTCGAGCGGACCATCGTGTGGACTCGCGAGCACCTGCCACTGATCGACCGCTGTATCCGGCAGCATGCGGATCGAATCTCCCCCTGCTGAGGCCCCGAAGAAGCTGCTCGTGGTCTACTCGATCGCGAGCACCGTCGTTGCGACCACCACGGAGTATGTGCGCAGCTTTGGCAGGTACTCGCGGCACGACGTCTCGTATATCAACGGGACGCACGGCGCCCGGTTCGGCGTCGAGCTGGGCGAGTTCGATGCCGTATGGTTGAACTATTGCTGCCGGCTCTGCTTTCCTGGTTACGTCAACTCGGACGTGAGAGAGGCTCTGAGGACGTATCGCGGAGTGAAGCTGATGTCGGTGCAGGACGAGTACGACCGGACCGAGACGTTGAGGCAGGGGATCGAGGAGCTCGGGTTCGACGTCGTGTTCACCTGTGTGCCCCAGAGCGCCCTCGGCCACGTGTACCCGCGAGAGCGGTTCCCCCACACCGAGTTCATCACGGTATTGACCGGGTACGTGCCGGAGCACCTGGAGGGCAAGTCGAGCACGACTCCGCTCGAACGGCGGCCGATCGTGATCGGCTATCGAGGTCGTGACATCGGCGCACGGTATGGCGAGCTCGGCTTCTGGAAGTACGAGGTAGGGCGGCGGATGAAGGCGATATGCCTCGAGCGAGGCATTCGCTGCGACATCGAGGTTACGGAGGAGAGCCGGATCCATGGCGAAAGCTGGTACGCGTTCGTCGAATCGTGCCGAACGATGCTCGGGTCGGAGAGTGGAAGCAATGTCTTCGACTTCGACGGCTCGATCGAGCAACAGTATGAAGCGCTGAAGCGAGCGATGCCGGGCCTCTCGTATCAAGAGTTTCAGCCGTACGTGACCGAACACGACAAGGATATCGGCATGGGACAGATATCCCCTCGAGTCTTCGAGGCCGCTGCGTTGCATACGCCCATGATCCTGTTGACCGGGCGCTACTCCGGGCTGATCCAGCCGGGCGAGCACTACGTAGAGCTGAGGAAAGACTTTTCGAACGTAGAAGATGTGCTGCGTCAAGTAGAGGACATCCCGGCGCTGAAAGCGATGGCGGACCGTACGTACCGTCACTTGATTGCATCCGGCGCGTACAGTTACCGTCGGTTCGTCGAGCTCGTGGACGGGGTGATCGAGCGAAGGCTGTCGGAGGGGGAGAGGGACCTCGAGGTGGTCACAGCGGGACGACGTGTCGGGGGGCGGAGTGGTCCGGAGGCTCATCGGGAGGGCTCGAGCGTCACCGAGTTCCCCACGGTCTATCCACTCGATTACAGCCACTATTTCAGACGGGAGATGGATCGGCTGATGGCATCGTCGGTAACCACTGTCGAAGGCGCGACCATCAGGGATCTGACGGGCGAGCTCGGTCGCAGGATTCTCGTGGGCTTGCTGGGATGGCGGCGCGGATGGATCGCGGCAAGACTGAGAAAGGACCGTGGCACCGTCGCCAAGGTGCGGGTGGCGGTGAGGGCGATCAGTGCATATCCTCTGCGGCAGCTGTTCCTCGAGGGGCTTGTCGACCGGACGATCCGGCGTCGAATCGGGTACGAAAGGCTTTTGACCGATCTATTCAAGCTGGAGATCGTGCGGCAGGCGTGCCTCGGGGCGCTCGAGGCCCGGGAGCGCTTTTTCATCCGGAGCACGTTTGACCCGACCGGCGGTGTGCTGACGCTCACGAGTGTTCCGGCGCGCAGGCTCTCGGAAGAGGACAACCGACGCCAGTTGATGGCGGATCTGTCCGTGGCGCTGAGACGGGGCACCGTGACGTCCATCGTATGGGACCACTCGGCGCTTGGCTGGCAGGTCGTCTGGGAGCTGAGGCGAGCACAGTGGCTCACCGTCTTCGTTGGCGTGGGCGGAGTGCACCGCTTCGACGCGCTGGTGGAGCTGGCTCGGAGCCGTCCAGATCGGGTGGCTCCGGTCCTGGCGTCGATTCTTGGTGGAGAAGACACGCAGGAGTCGGGCGCACCCGCAACGGTCCGGGGATAACGACGAGGGGCGGGGTGGACCAGAGCGAGACCGACATAAGAAACGCGGCGTTCTGGAACGAGCTCTGCGGATCGGGGCTTGCGCGATCGATTGGCATCACCGACCGCACTCCGGAGAGCCTTCGTAAGTTCGATGAAGCCTATATGGCGATGTACCCGTATCTGTCCGGTTATGTCACGGCGGAAAGCCTGACCGGGAAGAGAACCCTCGAAATCGGGCTGGGCTACGGAACGCTCGGGCAGCTCATCGCATTGCGCGGATGTCAGTACCACGGCCTCGACATCGCCGCTGGCCCGGTCGAGATGATGCGCTACCGACTCGCGCTCCTCGGCAAGGCGGCCGAGGAGCGGGTTCAGAAAGGTTCAGCTCTCGATATCCCTTACCCGGATGGCACCTTCGACTACGTCTACTCGATTGGTTGCCTTCACCATACTGGGGACTTGGCGAAAGGGGTTTCTGAAGTCTACCGGGTGCTGGCGGCCGGCGGTACGGCGGTGGTGATGTTGTACAACCGCCATTCCTTTCGTCAGCTCGCTCAGTTGCGGACGCGGTACGTGTGGGAGATCTTGACTGGCCGCCGCCGGGGGAGCTTCGGAGAGGCCGTCCGGGCGCGCTACGACAGCAACGTGACAGGCGACGCAGCGCCCCACACCGACTTCGTCTCACGGTCCGACGTCCGGCGTTACCTCTTCAGGCGCTTCTCGAGCGTCCGGATCGACGTCCAGAACTTCGACGGGTACGTTCTCTTCAGGGGCCGGATCGTCATCCCACGCGAAAAGCTGCTCGGGAACGTCGCTCGGATCCTCGGGACCGATCTGTACATCGTGGCCACGAAGTAGGCGCACCGCATCGAGGTAGGACGGAGTTTTTCGCCGTCTCGTGTTCCCTGCAGCTAGGCGGGACCTCGACCTTCAGTGTTGGAGGGCGAAAGCCAGCAAGGATGATCCGAGGGAGGCCGAGACGAAGGGCTACGAGTTAAACCGCATCCGATGGCGTCGGGCGGGCGGGGCCTTCGGGCCTCGTGACGTAGTAAGTCCGGCTTTCGATCGCGGTGGATGCCATCGCATCCGCGCGAGCTTCGAGGACCCGGGCGCCCGCGGCAGTCAGGAGTGCCCGCACGTCGGGCTCGGGCATCGAGATCATCCTCATCGGAAACAGGCCCAGGCGGTTGTAGAGGAAGCGGGGAGCGATGCCGAAGGCTCTCAGAATCCCGTAGAGGCGCCGCCGCGGCTGAAGGCGGCGCCGGAGCGGAATATGGCTCGGGATCTGGCACACGAGCAGCCCGCCCGGCGCGAGCACCCTGACAAAGTCCGCGACGTACGCGGCGATGGCGGCGCGGGTGGGCAGATGCTGCAGCACGAGCACGCTGTAGATCAGGTCGAAATGGTCGCGGGGGAACACCCGGAGATCCGGATCGCCGTTGAGAACGAACTCGCAGTTGGGGAACGCGGTGTTCAGCTTCCGGGCGGCGGCGATCATGGGTGCCGAGACGTCGATGCCGTAACAATGGCGGAAGTGGGGCGCCAGCGCGCGCGTCAGCCGGCCGACGCCGCAGCCGAAGTCGAGCGCACGCTCACGGTTCACCGGATAGCCGAGACGCTGCATGTCCGCCGTGAGGCGCCCGATCTCGACCTCGCCTGAGCGGAAGAACTCGTCGAGGTCCCACTGTCCGAAGCGGCGCTCGGGGTAGGCGAGAATGGCCCAGCACGGATCGAGATCACCCAGGTCTTCCCAGTCCCGCTGGTGCCGGCGGAGCGACGGGTTCACGAGGCAGCCACCTCGTCCAGAACGGTGAGCACCTGGCGCGCGGTGCGCTCCCAGGAGAACTCGGTGGCCCTGGCGAGCCCTCGCGCGATCAGCTCCTTGCGCAGCGGATCCTGGCTGAGCAGACGCAGGACGGCGTCCGCGATGGCGTCCGTGTCCTCCGGATCGACGAGCAGTCCCGCGTCGCCCACGACCTCCGGCATCGCGGACGTGTTGCCGACGACGACGGGGGTGCCGCAAGCCATCGCCTCGAGCGCGGGCAGGCCGAACCCCTCGGCCAGCGACGGCATCGCGAGGAGCCGGGCGCCCCGGTAGAGAGCCGGCAGGGCCCGCTGCGCCACGTAGGGCATCAGCTCCAGCCGGGCTCCGACCCGGTCCGCCAGCCTCCGGAGCTCGCCGACCCGCCCGGGAGTCCCGCCGCCGGCGATGATCAGGCGCACCGGAGACTGGCGGGCGACGCGGGCCACGGCCTCGATGAGGCGGGGCAGATTCTTGTGGGGCAGGAGATTACCCACATAGAGGACATAGGGGACGCCTCCGTCATCGGTGGCCGGTCCGATCGGCACAAACTCCGCGGCGTCGTAGCCGTTCGGAATGGCGCGGACGCGCTCAGGACCGAGGCCGTAAGCAGCGATAACAGCGCGGCGTGCCGCCTCGGACACCGCGACGACCGCGCGCGACTCGCGGAGGATGGCCGGGACCAGGCGGCGGAAGTAGAGCTGCTGGCGGGGATAGTCGCGCGGGAAGGCCAGTGGGATCAGATCGTGCACCACGGTGACCTGGGGCACCCGGCAACGCAGCACGCCCTCGGGGAGCGTGTTGAGCAGCGCCCCGGGCCGGTCCAGGCCCACCCGGGCTCGCA
>Ga0310813_10000700_pt1 | contig 20470 bp, 22 predicted proteins | sample YN3metagenome_FD_203086 | JGI IMG/M metagenome (GOLD analysis project Ga0310813, IMG submission 203086) | Soil microbial communities from experimental microcosm in Duke University, North Carolina, United States - YN3 | ecosystem: Engineered > Artificial ecosystem > Soil microcosm > Unclassified...
CGACGCTCGTCGCGCCGGCGCGGAGCGAGACGAACGCGACGACCGCGTTCTCCTTGATCTCGTGGTGCTTGCCGATCACGGCCGCCTCGGCGACCGACTTGTGGTCCACCAGCGCGCTCTCGATCTCCATCGTCGAGAGGCGGTGGCCGCTGACCTTGAGGACGTCGTCCACGCGGCCCAGCAGCCAGAGGTAGCCCTTCTTGTCGCGCTTGGCGCCGTCGCCGGCGAAGTACCACTTGCCGAACTTCGACCAGTAGGTCTGCTTGTAGCGCTCGGGATCGCCGTAGATCCCGCGCAGCATGCCGGGCCAGGGAGACTTGATGACGAGCAGGCCCGCGTCGACGGACTCGCCCTTCTCGTTGACCACGTCCGCCTCGATGCCCGGGAACGCCGTGCACGCGGAGCCGGGCTTGGTCTTCGTGATGCCCGGCAGAGGCGAGATCATAATGTGGCCCGTCTCGGTCTGCCACCAGGTGTCGACGATCGGGCAGCGCTCGCCGCCGATCACCCTGTGGTACCACATCCAGGCCTCGGGGTTGATCGGCTCGCCCACGGAGCCGAGCAGGCGGAGCGAGGAGAGGTTGTGCTTCTTCGGCAGGTCGTCGCCCCACTTCATGAAGGCGCGGATGGCCGTCGGCGCCGTGTAGAGGATGCTGACCTTGTACTTCTCGACGATCGACCAGAAGCGGTCCTTTGCCGGGAAGTCGGGGGCGCCCTCGTACATCAGCACGGTCGCGCCGTTGAGCAGCGGGCCGTAGACGATGTACGAGTGGCCGGTGACCCAGCCGATGTCGGCGGTGCACCAGTAGATGTCCTGCTCCTTGAGGTCGAAGATCCACTTCGTCGTCGCGTAGACGCCGGTCATGTAGCCGCCGGTCGTGTGGAGGATGCCCTTGGGCTTCCCGGTCGAGCCGCTGGTATAGAGGAGGAACAGCATGTCCTCCGAGTCCATGGGCTCGGCGACGCAGTCGCCCGGCTGGTCCTTCACGACGTCGTGCCACCACACGTCGCGGCCTTCCTGCATGGGCGTGTCGCTCGAGGCCAGGCGCTTGAAGACGACGACCTTCTGGACGACCTGGGAATTCTGGAGGCCTTCGTCCACAATCTTCTTGAGCGCGATCACGGATCCGCGGCGGTAGCCGCCGTCGGCCGTCACCACGAACTTCGACTGGCAGTCGTTGGTGCGGTCTCGCAGGGTCTCGGCGCTGAAGCCGCCGAAGATGACGCTGTGCGGCGCGCCGATGCGGGCGCAGGCGAGCATCGCGATGGCCAGCTCGGGCACCATCGGCATGTAGAGGGTAACACGGTCGCCTTTCTGGACCCCGAGCGCCTTGAGGCCGTTGGCGAAGCGGCAGACTTCGCGATGGAGCTGCTGGTAGGTGAGCGTCCGCTCCTCGCCGGGCTCGCCCTCCCACAGGATCGCCGCCTTGTTGCGGCGCGGCGTGGAGAGGTGGCGGTCGACGCAGTTATAGGACATGTTGGTCTTCCCGCCGACGAACCACTTGGCGAAGGGAAGTTTCCAGTCGAGGACCTTGGTCCACGTCTTGAACCAGTGGAGCTCCTTGGCGAAGTTCTCCCAGAACTTCAGCCGGTCCTTCGGCTTGTAGACCTTGGGGTCGTTGGCGGCCGCGTTCTTGACGAAGTCCTTGGACGGAGCGAAGGTGCGGTTCTCCTGCAGCAGCGCTTCCAGGGCCTTGTCGGCCATAGGGGTTCCTCCTGAATTCCGGGTCCCCACGTCACATCCCATCCCCCGCTCTTGGGAACCCGGGCTTCCGGTTATAGCAGAACGAATGGTCGTCGGCTATACTTGCGATCGCTATGGCGTTTACCGCGTCGACCACCGGGTTGCTGGAGCGCGTCGAGAAGTTCGTGGCCGGCCATCTGGAATCCAACTGGATCTCCGAACCCAAACCCGCGCGGCTGGCCCTCCTGGTCCGCGAGGAACTTCGCCGCTGGACCCTCTCGAGCTACCCCGGAGCGACGTGCGACGGGGCCGCGCTCGACCCGAACTCGCGGCGCCGCCTGAGCCTCACGATCCATTCCGCGCCCGTCACTCATCGCGTGGAGATCTGGGGCCTGGACCGAAACGAGACCATCAAGCCGGTGAGCGGCCACACGACCCACTCCTGGGTGGTCATGGCCGGGGAATCCGGGGCGGGGTCGGCCTTCGAGGCGGCGTCCGGTCAGCTGGCGAAGGCGGGGCTGAAGAGAGTCGATCAGCGCGAGGGACCGACGTTCTCGCTCAGCCTCTGGATGGGCGCCACCGCGCCCGACGGCTGCCCGGAGTGCCTGGAACGAAAGTAGTCCCATGAGCGGGCCGGATGAGTTCCGGGATCGCCTCGAACGGCTCAGGAAGGCCGGCGAATACCCCGCCCTGACGCAGCCGCTGCTGGACGGCTTCAGCGACGACGACCTCGAGCACAAGATCTTCCACTTCATTCACAAGCAGAAGATCGGGACCCAGTACGAGCAGACCTTCGAGATCGTGCGAGGGCTCTCGGCCGGGTTCCGGGCGGTCTATGCCACCCTGCGGCTCCAGATGGAAGTCGACAACGGCGGCTTCCACCAGTTCTTCTGGAACCAGGACCCGGGATTCGCAATCCTGGCCAAGCAGGGCTTCGACCTCTTCGGCGCCGACCAGGCGGCACGGCTGATGGTCAAGGTCATCAACGTCCGGAGCCTCGAGCAGGAGGAAGGCACGCTGCAGTCCTTCTCCGAGTCGACCCAACACACGGCGCTGGGGGATTTCGACCAGGAGTTCTATGCGCTGGAGGAGGACATCCGGATTCTGCGGATTCGCTACATCCGGACACACCCGGAGGAATTCGTCGGCCGCTAGAGACGCGTCAGTCTTTCTTGGGAGCGGACGCCGCGCGGCCCTTGTCCCAGAGCTCGAGGTAGCCGCCCTCAAACTCGGATTCCGCGGCGCTCAGCGCCTGGCCCCGCGCCTTCTTCTGCACGTTCATGATGTGGCGCTCGGGGCCCCAGTAGGGCGTGGGGAATTTCGCGTAGAAGTCCATCGCCTTCTTCCGATCCTCGGCTTCCTTCTTGGCCTGCTCTTCCGCCTTCTTCTTCTCCTCGTCGGTCTTCGGAGCTTCCACCTTCGGCTCGGCGGGCGGCTTCGTGCCCTCCGCCTTCGGCTCGTCGGTCTTCCCATTCTCGGAGGCGATCCGCCGCTTCATTTCGATCAGGTTCTGGCGTGTCTTCTCGTCCATGACGCGCAGCTTGCGCAGGCTCTTGACCTCCTTCTTGGGGACGCTCATGGTGCCGTTGAGCCCCGGATACTCCCAGGTCACATCGAGTACCAGGGAAGCCTCTTTCGAGTAGTCGATCGACGTCGTCTTGGAGTCCGTCGCGACCAGCGTGCCGCTGATCGTGTTGCCGCTCTGGAACGTCACCTCGATGCGATCCCCGACGGCGAGATCGTTCCAGGAAACGTCCTGCGCCGCGGCGACGAAGGCCAGAAGGGGTGCGAACGCGAGGGTCATCATTATCTTCTTCATACTCATTAGTAGCCGATCTGTGTCGAAAGTTCCCGAAAAGTGCGGGGGAGGAGGCGTGCCCCCTCCCCCGCCCCGTCAGCGTTGCGAATCGCGGATCTGCCTCAGGACCAGCTCCGTAACCGCTTCGGGCATCAGGTCCTCGTGGGACGCCGAAACCTGGAAGGTTCCGGATCCGCTGCTCAACGATTTGAGCTCCGACTCCAGCCCCTCGAGCTCGAGGAACGGGATTTCGCCCCGGATCACGTGGACCCCGTCCTGGAAATCGGTTTCCCGGACGCGGACCCGGCGGATGCTCAGACGGCCCAGGACGGCGCCGATCGAGCCCATCGGGCAGCGAATCTCGAACGCCCCCAGCGGCTCCAGGAACGCCGACTTCCCGGTGCAGAGCGCGTTCTGCGCCGCCATGCGGCCGGCGGTCTGGAAATCGCGGCCATGGGAATCCTTCCGGTGGTAGGCGCCGTCGAGGACCTCGACCTCGACGTCCACGACCGGGAAGCCCGCGAGGCCGCCCCGGCTCAGGGCTTCCCTCGCGCCCTTCTCCAGGGAGGGAACGAACTCGTCGGGAATGCGCCCTTCGATGATCGAATTCAGGAAGCGGAAGCCGCCGCCTCGGCCGAGCGGTCTCATGACGAGCTCGACGATGGCGAACTGTCCGGGGCCGCCGTTCTGTTTCTTCAGCTTGTGGTAGCCTCGGGCTTCACTCCGCAGGGTTTCTTTCAACAGAATGTCTCGGTCATATCGCTTCATGGCAGAGAATCTCCAGGTAAAAAAAAGATGAGATGGATCAGGAACGGACGGGCAGGTTATGCCCGCCCGTGAGGCGGGTCTTTGCGGATCGGAAAACAGCGCATCGTCATAGCCGGGAGCTCAAACCGGCAGGCCGCCCCAAGGTTCGCCGATTTCGCCTACTTCTTCTCCGAAATGCACCAAAGCGTCTTGTAGGTGCGGATGAAGAGGTCGCCGTTGGAGACCGCGATCGACGCGTCGGTGTGCTCCCCCAGCCGGTTCGTCGCGAGCAGCTCGAACTTCGGGTTGGCCGCGAAGATCATCGTCGTTCCGCCCCGGTCCGTGATGTAGAGCTTTCCGTCAATATGGACCATCGATCCCCAGGCGCCTCCGGCGGGGCGCTTGTCGATTTGGGCTTTCCAGAGCTCCTGGCCGCTCTTCACCTCGAAGCAGTGGGGGTTCCCGTCGTCCTCGACCATGTAGAGATGCTCGCCGACGATGACGCCGCTCCCGATGCGCTGGGGATTCTTCGGGGTCTGCCAGAGGCGGTCGCGCGTGATATCGCCGCCGCCGCCCAGCTTGACGCCGAGCGCGGGGCCGCCGTAGCCGGACATGGCGATCGCAATCCCGCCTGCGTAGAGGGGCGACGTGTAGACGAGGTTGCCCAGCCCGTCGCAGGACCACAGCTCCTTGCCCGTCTTCGGATCGAAGCCCTTGAGCTTCTGCACGATGCTCAGCAGGAGCTGGTCCTTGCCGTCGACCTTGGCGATGACCGGCGTGCTCCACGATCCGATGAACTTCTTTCCGTCGCCGGGCGCCTCGTCGTGCTGCCAGACCTTCGCGCCGGTCTTCTTGTTCACCGCGAGGAGGAACTGCTTCTCGCCGGGGCCGCACCAGAGGATGCAGAGGTCCTCGTAGAGGACGGGCGACGACGCGTTTCCCCACTGGTGCTCCATCTTCCCGGCGTCCACCTTCCAGAGCTCTTTGCCGGAGAAGTCGTAGCAGTGCAGGCCGGCGGATCCGTGGCTCACCACGACCCGCTCCCCGTCCGTCGCCGGCGAGGCCGAGCAGAAGGGGTTGGTCGGATGGGTGGACTCTTCTTCGTCGTAGATCACGTCCGACTGCCAGAGCAGGTTCCCGTCCGCGCGGGCAAAGCAGAGCAGCGATCGCTTGCGCGCCTTCGCGGTGCCCCCGTTGCCGCCCTTCGGCGGCCAGCCCGTCTTCTCGCTCGCCTGGGTGACGAACACGCGATCGTCCCAGACGGCGGGCGTCGAGCTGCCGGAGTCCGGAAGCGCGACCTTCCAGCGGACGTTCTCGGTCGGGCTCCACTTCAGGGGCAGGCTCTTCTCGCCGCACTGCCCCTGGCCGGTCGCGCCGCGCCAGGAAGGCCAGTTGTCCGCCCGGGCCGCGGACGACAGTCCCCAGACGACCAGCAGCGCCGCGACGACTCTGTTCATGGCTCGGTCCTCAAGACAAACCTAACGAAGGATAGCACCGAAACCGTCCCTCAGGAATCGCCCTGTTGCCCCCTGTCAGGGTGGCCGATAGACTAAAGATGGCCGTGAGTCGCATCCTGAGACGTTGCTGGACGCTTCCGATCTTCTTCTTTTCCTCCGCCGCCCTCCTCCAGGCCCAGCAGCAGTATGGCGACCCGACCAACTTTCCCGGCACCTACCTGTCCCAGCGGACGACGCCCGTCGTCGGCTACGTGCCCCGGATCGACGTCACGTACTTCGTGGACTCGACGTTCAGCGCCGCGCAGCACACCCTGATCAACCAGGCCGCCGCAGTGTGGTCGAGCACGACCGCGTCGGTGCGCCTGGTGGAAGTAGGAACGGCCGCGGCCGGCACGATCGATTTCACGATGCAGAATCTCAACAACCCGTTCACGAACCTGGCGACCCGGACCATCACGACCGTCCCCGGCGCGGGGACCTATCCCGACGGCAGCCCCTGGCGCCAGATCACGTCGGCGGCGATCACCATCGATGCCAACCCTTCCGGGCCCCAGCCCTATTTCCTCGGCCCGGGACCCACGCCCGCGAACCAGTTCGACTTCTTCAGCGTCATCATGCGCGAGTTCGGGTTCGGCCTCGGCCTGGGCTTCGCGGCCGCGGAGCCGGGATCCGTGATGGACCCGAGCATCGTCATGGGCGAACAGCACCAGGTCCTGTCCCCGAACGACGTCGCCGCGCTGCAGACGCTCTATGGCACGCCCGAGCCTTCGACCTGGGCGCTGCTCGGCATCGGGCTCGTGGCGCTCGGTTTTCGCCGAAAATTCATTTTTTGACGCAATTCCCGGACCCCCCCGGGTACTAATGGGTAGAAATTTCGGGGGTGGGTTGGCATGTCACACGTGGAGAGTCCCGTGGCTTCAGGCCGTCAGGCGAGTCGGGTCCGCCTCGTTGTTCCCTGCGAGATCAAAGGCTCCAAGGAAACCATCAAGGTCCCGGTGCGGGACATCAGCCTCGACGGCATCCGGCTGGTGAGTTCGGAATCCCACGCGGTCGGCGACACCGTCAAGGTGACGCTCCGGGTGCCCGCGCGGATCGAGCTCTCCGCGGAAGTCCGCTGGGTGGACAGCGAGTCCGTCAAGGGCCTGCATATCCTCGGCTGCCGCTTCGTCCACTCGGGCGACTCGCGCCAGTCCCTGAAGGACATGCTTCAGAACCTGGCGAGCTCGATCGACTCGGCCGCGCGCCGCGTCCGCTAGCCGGATTGGCCCCAGAGCCCCTCAGCGCCCACAGAGTTTCCCTCGAACGGGTTCCTCGGTCTAGGTACCATGCATGGGCATGATCGCGCTCCTGGCCGCCGTCCTGCTCCAGCAACAGACGCCCGCGGTCCCCGACCCGGACGTCGCCTGCGTCGATCTCGTCAGCTTCGCCATCCAGAACTCGGAGTTCGACCGCGCGATCGTCGCCGAAGGCTCGATCCTCAACCGCACTCCCTTTGAGATGACCAACGTCACGATCGAGATCGTGATCATCGGCGACAACAAGTTCCCGCTCGGCACCATGCCGCGCGAGCAGGTCGCCAAGATCGGCGCGCGCAAGGGCGCCGGCTTCATCCTGAAGGGCGTGACGGTGCCCCTGGCCACGCGCTTCACGCACAAGATCAACGTCCGCTATACCCTCGAGAACCAGGAGCGCAGCCAGACCTGGGACAACCTCCAGTCGAAGTCCCCGAAGATCTACGTCGACCCCGAGGCCGGCCCCAAGGTGGGCGTGATGGGATTCCGCACGGTCGGCGGCGTCTACAAGGCGGTGAACAAGCAGCAGCAGTACAGCGGCGACACCGTCTTCCTGAGGCTCCGCGTCGACGGCTTCGACGACAAGATCAAGCCGGAGGGGCAGCTCGAGGTGACGATCACGGCGGACGGGAAAAAGATGTCGCCCATCCGGAGGTCGATCACGGGCGCGGCCCTGAAGCTCGACGTCAGCAAGGCCCTCGGGAACGACCCGGACCCCAAGGTGATCGGCTACGACGGCGTGGGCAAGGACTTCTACGTGGGTCTCCTGAAGATCGAGAACGCGAGCAAGCTCGGCAAGATCGTCATGGACGTCAAGTTCAGCGGCGCGGGCGGCACCTGGACCTGGACGGCGCTCGAAGAGCCCCATCTCGCCGCGCTCCGCCCGCCGGACAAGAAGTGAAGTCCGCCCTCCTTCCCTCCGCGCTGCTCGGCCTGCTCGCGGCGTGCGCCGCGGAGCCCCCGCTCCCCTCCGCGCCGGGGACGCCGCCCCCCGGAGCCCCGGCGAAGTTCATCCTGCTCGGCGACACGCAGAAGACGATGACGCTCGAATTCTGGCGTCCTCATTACGACGCGGAACGGCGGGCCGTGATCCAGGCCCTTCTCGCCGAAGCGCCGGCCTTCGTGGTCAACAGCGGCGATCTCGTGTGCCACGGCGGGCGCCGGGCCGACTGGCGGCGCTTTTGCGACGAGAACGAGCTTCTCTTCAACGCGGCCGTCGCCTACTACCCCGCGCTCGGCAACCACGACTACTACGGGGGTAGCGGCTCCGCGCTCCAGTACCGCGCCGAGGTCTTCCCGCACGTCGGAACGCGCCGCTGGTACGAGGTGCGCTTCGAGGCGGTCCTGATCGCGATCCTCGACTCCAACTTCGACGAGCTGAGCGCCGAACAGATCCGCGAGCAGGACGCCTGGCTCGAGGCGCTGCTCCGCTCCGCCGAGGCGGATGCCGCGATCCGCCACGTCCTGCTCGTCTGTCATCACCCGCCTTACACCAACGCCAAAGGGCTGCCGGAATCCCGTGACGTGCAGGACCACTTCGTCTCCCGCGCCACCCCCAAGGTCCGGGTCTTTTTCAGCGGGCACGTGCACAACTACGAGCGCTTCCAGAAGAACGGCGTGCAGTTTCTGGTCTCCGGCGGCGGCGGAGGCCCCACCCGGGATCTCGAAACGGAGCAGCCCCGCCACCAGGACCTCTACACCGGCTCCCGGGAGCGCCCCTTCCACTACTGCCTTTTCAAGGTCACCGAGCGCTCGCTCCAGTGCGTCGTCTTCATGCTCCAGAAGGACGATTCGTGGAAGCGCGTCGACGGCTTTGAATGTCCTTCTCCGTCGCGCTAGCATGTCGCCATGAAGGTCCGCCGGAAGTTCCCGACGCCCGCGTCCCCCTCGGAAGCGATCGAAATCCAGAAGAAACTCCGCGACCAGGTCGTGCGCAAGGGATCGCTGCGGCCCCGGATCGTCGCGGGAGCCGACGTGAGCTACAAGGGCGACGTCGCCCGCGCCGTCTTCGTCGTGATGCGCGACCTCGAGCTGCTGGAGAAGGTCGTGGTCGACGAACGGGTCCCCTTCCCCTACATCCCCGGCCTGCTCTCCTTCCGGGAGATCCCGCCGCTGCTCAGCGCGTGGAAACAGGTCCGGACCCGGCCCGACGTCATCATCGTCGACGGTCAGGGGATCGCCCATCCGCGGCGCCTGGGGATCGCGAGCCACCTCGGGCTGGTCCTCGACGTCCCCACCATCGGCTGCGCGAAGTCCCGGCTCTGCGGAGAGCACGAGGAGCCGCCCCCCGAGCGAGGATCGTGGTCGCCGCTCGTCCACAAAGGCGAGCAGGTCGGTGCCGCGCTGCGGACGCGCGACGGCTGCAACGTCGTCTACGTCTCCACCGGCCACCGGATCGGACTCCAGAGCGCGATTTCCGTGGTGCTCGCCTGCGCCCCGCGCTATCGTCTTCCGGAGCCCCAGCGCCTCGCCGACCACCTCACCAAGCACTGAGCGACGGATGGACTTCTTCAGAAAATGGCTTGTCGGACGGGACCTCAAGCGCGCCCGCGCGCTCGAAGGAGAGGGCTATTTCGACCAGGCCCTGGCCGTCTATGAAGCCAGCCTGGAGATGGCCAACGAGGTCGAGCGGGTGGCGGCGCTCCGCCAGATCGGGGCCTGTGCGCTGCGGCTGGGCAAGCTGGCCCGCGCCCGCGAGGCGCTTGCCGAAGTCGTCAAGAAAGCGCCGACCGATCCCGACTCCTGGCTGCTCCTGGGACAGGTGCAGATGGAGCTGCGCGACATCGTCGGCGCCGAGGAGGCGCTCGCCGAGGGCCTGAAGCACGCGCCGGAGCGGGTCGACCTCCTCCACGCGCAGTCGGAAGTCTACGCGGTGAAATTCCCCCGGGCCGCCTTCGAAGCATCCAAGCGGGTCATCGGGCTCGTCGTCGAGAAGCCCGACGAGGTCGAACGCATCGGCTTCCCCCGCGAACTGCCCGTCGTCTTCCTCCGGAACCTTGCGATCGAGCAGCGCTTCGTGGACGAGGCGATCACGTACTTCGACGAGCTGGCGGGCAAAGGATCCCGCTGGATCAAGCCCGTGGCGCTGAACCACAAGGGCATCCTGATGGCGAACACGGGGCGGCTCGACGAGGCCGTGAAGGCCTACCTGGATGTGCTCAGCGCCGATCCCGACTTCGACGCGGCGCATTTTAATCTGGGCCTCGTGCATGCCCGGCGGCGCGACTTTGACGCTGCCAAGGCGTCGCTCTCGGTTTTCGCCAAGCGCCATCCGACCGACGCGCTCGCGACCTACGGGTTCGGATTCCTCGCGGAGACCAAGCCCGACGTAGCGGAAATGATCCGGCTTTATTCGTTCTTCCTCGAGCGGATGAAGAGCAATCCCCCGGCCTCCGCGTCGCTGGGCCGCCTCGACATCGCCCGGGGCTGGGTGCAGCACGTCGAGACCGTGATCGACCATGCAAAGCGCCACCAGGAGGAGGAGCACGACCATGACGCCTGAGCGCCGCGCTCCGTTGATCCTGCTCGTCGTCGGGGTTCTCGTGCTCGCCTGGTCGGGCTTCGCGCCGAAGGACCGCGGCGTCTGGCTCATGGAAGTCTTCCCGGCGATCGCGGGAGGCGTCGCGCTGACGCTCACCTACCGCCGCTGGCCGATGACGCCGATCACCTACACCGTGATCTTCCTGTTCTCGCTCATCCTCATGGTCGGCGGCAAGTACACCTACGCGGAGGTGCCGCTCGGCTTCTGGGTCCGGGACCTCTTCCACCTGAAGCGGAACCACTTCGACCGCCTGGGCCATTTCTTCCAGGGCGTGATCCCGGCGATGCTGGCGCGCGAGATGCTGATCCGCTGCACGCCGCTGCGTCCCGGCAAGGCGCTCTTCTGGGTCTGCTCCTCCGTGGCGCTCGCCGTCAGCGCCTGTTACGAGCTCATCGAGTGGCAGGCCGCGATCTGGACGGCTCCCGAGCAGGGCGAGGCCTTCCTCGGCTCCCAGGGCGACGTCTGGGACACCCAGAAGGACATGGGGATGGCCCTCATCGGCTCGATCGTGTCGCAGCTCACCCTGGGCCGGCTCCAGGATCGCCAGATCGCTTCCCTCCCCGCCCGCGAATTCCCACGCGGAACCTGAGCCTTCGGACAAAAGAAGGCCGGGGCGAACCGCAGCGGGAGGGTTTCACATGAGCTTCCGGCGTTTGCCCCTTGTTATCGGCCTCCTGATCCTCAACCACGGCGGATGCGGCCTCGGCGACTCCGGAGCTTCCTCCCGCGCGGTCGCCCCCGCCCCCGCTCCGGCCCCGGCGTCCGGGGCCTGGAGCAGCAAGGACATCGGCGCCGTCGGGCAGTCCGGAGGGACGACGCTTTCTTCCGGGACCTTCACGGTCTCGGCATCCGGGACCGACATCTGGGACGCCGCCGATGCCTTCCAGTTCGTCTCCCAGGCCCTCTCCGGCGACGGAGAGCTCACCGCACGCGTCCTCAGCCTGGGCAACACGGACTCCTGGGCGAAGGCCGGCGTCATGATCCGCGAAAGCCTCAACGCCGATTCCCGCTTCGCCATGACCGTCGTCACGCCCGGCAACGGCACGTCGCTGCAGGTCCGGCCCCAGACGGCCCAGGGATGCAGCCTGACGTGGGGGCCCGGCTTCAGCGCACCCTGCTGGGTGAGGATCACGCGTCTCGGCAACAGCTTCTCGGGCGCCTCGTCTCCCGACGGAACGACCTGGACCTCCATCGGCAGCGTCACGATCCCGATGGCCGGCAGCGTCTACGCCGGCCTCTGCGTCAGCGCCCACAACAACGCGGCGATGACGACCGCCGTCTTCGACTCCGTGACGCTCAGCCTGCCCTCCGGCGGCGGCCCTCCGCCGAGCGGAAGCGTGTCCATCAGCACGCCGGTCAGCCGCATCGTCTATCAGCGCAACAATGCCAACTGGGCCGCCGTGCCGATCCGCGGAAGCTGTTCCGGCAACGCGACCCGCGTCGACGCGCGGCTTCTGCCCCGCGCGGCGGGACAGGGCACCGCGGTCGACTGGACGACCGTGGATGCCGCGCCTTCGGGAGGGACGTATCGCGGATCGCTCGCCGCATTGGGCGGCTGGTACAGCCTCGAGGTCCGAGCCTGGGCCGGCGCGACGCTCCTCGCCTCGGCGACGATCGACCGCGTGGGAGTCGGCGAGGTCTTCGTGGTCTCCGGCCACTCCGTCGCCCAGGGCGGCGACATCAACATCGACGGGTCTGCCGACGACCGCGTCAGCACGACACCGCTCGACCCCCAGGGCGCGATGCACCAGACCTATCTCCAGACCGGTGACGCGCAATACCTCCCGCAAAACGTGTTCGTCCAGTTCGGCAACGGGATCGCGCCGGCGCCGTTCGGCGGCAACACCTACTTCTGGGCCAAGTTCGGGGAGTATGTCGCCCAGCAGCAGAATGTGCCGGTGCTGATCTACAACGCGGCCTTCGGCGGGACGAGTCTGGAGCACTGGGCGAAATCGTCGCAGGGGATCTGGTTCCCCCACTCCTTCGTGAACGCGTCGATCCGGATGCCCTACATCAACGTGTACAACGTGCTGAAGTCGTACGTCCCGCTGACGGGGATCCGCGCCGTGCTGTCTGATCACGGTCAGAACGATTGGCCCGAGCCCAACGAGGACGTGATCCTGGGGAACTACCAGACCTGGGTCAACCAGGCGCGCGCCGATCTCGGGTTCGGCTCGCTCGCCATCGTCGTCAACCGGCAGACGCCTCTCGGGGCCATCGCGGTCCGCCACGCCCAGGACCGGATGAGCCAGACCGCCAACTGCTTTCCCGGGCCCGATTACGACACGCTCGCGACGGAAGACCGCGTCGACGGCATCCACCTGAGCGCCTCGGGCGAGTGGAAAGCCGCGGCAATGTGGGCCAACGCCCTCGGAAGCGGCTTCTTCTCGGCCTCGCAGCCGTACCTGCCGCCGTCGTTTCCCTGAGGGCTAGGACTTCTTGTTGAAGTACTTGTCCGCGTAGTCCAGAAAGGTCTTCCAGTAGTCCGGGTCGGAGACGTGCGGACCCGTGCGGATGTAGTAGCCGAGTCGGCTGTCCACCAGTTTCCCAAGCGGCGGCATCTCGGTCGCGCCGACGCCCTCCTGGCCGAAGAGCTTGTAGACTGGCGAGGCCGCCTTCAACATTTCGAACTGGCCGTCCGGGTTGGCCCACTGGTCCTCGATGCCGTTGGTGTAGAGCACGGGCCGGGGCGCGCAGAGCGCGACGAGGCAGTGCTGGTCGAAGGGGATGCGGTCGTTCGCCTCATTGAACTTCTTGAAGTTGTCGTCGAACCAGTGCGGGAAGCTCGTGTTGATCCGCTGCACGGACTCGGCCTTCGGATTCTTCGAGCGGCTCGGACCGGTCCCGCCGCAGCCCGCCTGATGCGGAATGGCCAGCGCGATGCGCTCGTCGAAGGCCGCCGCCAGCAGCGCCGTCTTGCCCAGCCGCGAATGGCCCGTCACGGCGATCCGCGACTTGTCGATCTCCGGCACGGTCACGAGGTAGTCGACGATGCGGTGGACTCCCCAGGCCCACATGGAGATGGCCCCCGGGGCGACGTCGCCAGGGCTCTTCTGCCCCGGCTGCGGGGCGAAGAAGACCGGGAACACGCCGTCGTTGAAATCCGCCTTGTCCGGGAAAATGTCGCCGTAGTAGACGGTGGCCACCGCGTAGCCGCGGTCGATGGACTGCTCGATCGCCCAGTTGCCAACGTTCTTGCCGCGGCCCTTCTCGGTCGCGCGATTGTTCACCACCGCTTCGTCGTTCTTGTTGCCCTGGCGCATCCACGCGGTCGAGATCGCGACCGCGGGATCGGTCACGAGCGTGTGGTTGCCGGTGAAGTTGAGGCCAACGAAGACGGGCGCGGGGCCGCTGCGCTTGTTCGGAACCACGAGCAGGAGGTTCAGCGGGTACCCCTTGGGCCCCAGCTTGAGGGTGATCTCCCGCAGCGTCGCCTTGCCGCCGAACGCGTTCGCGTCCGAGCGTCGCTCCTGCCCCACCACTTCTACCGGGGGGATCATGAAGCCGTACATGTAGTGCTGGAAGAGCGATTTGAGTTCCGGCTTGCGCTCCTTTTCCCACTGGTCGCGCGTCTCGACCTTCCGGCCGTCGAAGCTGACGAGCGGGTCGGGCAGCTCGGGACGCTGCGGCAGGGTCGCCGGAGCCGGAAAGTCCCGACGGGCCTCCTGCGACGGCGACGCTCCGCAGCCTGCGAGGACCAGCAACGGCAGGATACCCGACACGAGTCTCTTCATAGGGCCTCTCGACTTTCAGCGCAGCTTGACGCGCATCTCCCAGGTCCGCTCCCAGCGCATTCTGCTATACACGCGCCGACCCTGTTTCGAGGCGTGCAACGTCATGACCGCGTGGCCGTTGCGCTTCGACCAGCGCATCGCCTCTTTCACGATCCGGCTGGCGAGCCCGCGGCCGCGGAACTCCGGCTCGGTGTACATCGAGAGGAGATACGGAATCTTGTACGGCGCTTTCCCCGGCCGAGGCTGCTGCTCGCGCATCCAGACCGCCCCGCCGGCCACCGGCCTGCCGGCCACGGTCTCGGCGATCCAGCCCAGGAAGTCGCCCTTCGACATCAGGCGCTTCGCCCAGCGGCGGTACTCGCGGTCGCCCACCGCATGCTCCTCCGGGCTGAACGGTTGCATGGCCTCGAACATCCCGCGGCGCTGCCGCACGAGGACGTCGAGGTCGCGGAGCGTCGCCGGTCGGATGCGGATGCGACCCACGGCGTTACCCAAGGATCATCTTCAGGTCGGCGTTGCCGCCCGAGAGGATGGCCACCGCCGGACCTTTGGGCAGCTTGAGCTTCGCGGTCATCACGGCCGCGACGGCGGCGGCGCCGGACGGCTCCACCACCAGCTTCTCCTTGAGGATGAGGTGCCGCGTCGCCGCAAGGATCTCCTCGTCGCTGACCAGCACGACATCGTCCGCATATTTCGCGACGTGTTCGAGCGTCAATGGGCCGACCCGCAGCGGCTTGAGGCCGTCGGCGATCGTGTCGACCGACGGCAGCGTCACCAGCTTGCCCGCGTCGAGCGCCGCGCGCATCTTCGCCGCGCCGGAGGGCTCGACGCCGAAGACCTTGATCTTCGGGTTGGACTCCTTCACGGCCGTCATGACGCCGCTCGAAAGCCCGCCGCCGCCGATCTGGACGATCACCGACTTCACGTCCTTCAGGTCCTGGACGATCTCGAGACCGACGGTCCCCTGCCCGGCGATGACGTCGGGGTCGTTGAAGGGCGGGACGAACACGTACCCGCGCTCCTTGGCCTCGCGCTCGGCCCGCTCGGTGATGAGGACGCTGTTGTTGCCCCCGAGGATCACCTCCGCGCCGTACGACTTGGTGCCTTCGACCTTGTGGGGGACGGACTGGTCGAGCATCACGATGCAGGCCTTCATGCCGCGCATCTTCGCGGCCAGCGCGACCGCCTGGGCGTGGTTGCCGCTCGACGAGGCGGTCACGCCCTTGCAGGACTTCGGCAGCCGGGAGATCCGGTTGTACGCACCGCGGATCTTGAAGGCGCCGGTGCGCTGGAGGTTCTCGCACTTCACGTAGGTGTCCGGCCGCTCGAAGAACTTGAGCGGCAGGATCGGGGTCCGGATCGCGACCGACGAGACGATCTTGTGGGCGGCGCGGATATCGGCGAGCGTGACCATGGGGGTGAATTCACCACATCCGCGCGTGAAACACAAAGAAAACCGGAGCCGCGCCGGAGCGAGCAGCGCTCGCCCGGCGCGCAGGTTCGGATCGGATCCTCGGAGGTCGTCCGCCTAGAAGACCTTGTCCAGGGCGTCGCCCGAACGGGCGGCGGGCTTTTCCGCAGCCGGCACCTGGATGCTCATGGAATCCGTGTCGATGTCCAGACGACCCACGAGCTTGGCGCCTTCCGCGACGGTGAAGCGGAGGGCCTTCAGATCTCCCGCGATCTGGGCGGTCCCGGCGATGTCGAGGCGGTCGGCCGCGGTGATGTTGCCCTGGACCGTTCCCTCGACGACGACCTGCGCGGCGACGATGTCGCCCATGACCTTTCCGCGCTGGGCGATGATGACGCGGCCCTCGCCGGTCACCTTTCCCTGGATCAGGCCCTCGATGCGGATGGCGTCCTGGAAGTTGATTTCGCCCTTGAAGACCAGCGTCGGGCCGAACACGGATTCGGTCGTTGCCGGCGGGGGCGCGTGCTGGGGCTCGACGGCCGCTTCGGCGACCGGGGCCATCGGCGGCGGCGCCACGGCCACCCCGTCATTTCTCCCACCCTTTTCGCGTCCGAACATAACTCCTCCCCTAATATTCCCACCCCTGATGACCTGAGTGTGGGGCATACATTATGCATTGTCAAGAGGCGGTTCAGGATATTTCTGAGGCCCCGGATATTAGAATGGTTCCGATGAAGCAGCCGCTGGGATTCGTGCGGGCGATCTCGAGCACCGAAGATCGGACGCTCTACGCGTACCACCCCAAGCGACGCACCCTGCGCGGCGTCCTCTGGGTATCCTTCGCGCTGGCCCTGGTGGCCGGCTCCGTCGTCTTCTCGCTCCGGGTGGGCACCTGGACCGGGTGGCTCGTCACCATCGTTCCCTTGTTCCTCGCGTCGGCCGCGGCCTTCTGCGGGATGCTCGACCTCCTCAACCGGGCCCTGTTCCATCTCGAGGTCGACCGCCGGGCGAAGACCCTCGCCCTCATGGTGCCGCGGGAGCAGGGGCAATCGCTGGCGAAAGTCCGCTTCAGCGACGTGAGCGCCGTAGAGCTGAAGGGACTGGGACCGCCGCCCGCCTGGATCGTCGCGCTGGCGCTCAGCGGAGGCCGCCGGATCGGAATCGGCGCCTGCGACCGGAAGGAGGACGCCGACCAGATCGCTACCGAATTCTCCACGCTCCTTGGCGTGGAGATCGCCCGGATCTAGTATAACGGTCCATCATGATCAGCGGATATTTCGGCCCTGGGGGGATCCTCGAGCAGAAATCGCGGGACTACGAGATCCGCGCCGGCCAGATCGAGATGGCCCAGGCGGTCGACCGCGCGATCACCGAGAAACGCCACCTGTCGATCGAGGCGCCCTGCGGGATCGGCAAGACCTACGCCTACCTGATCCCCGCGATCGAGCACGCGATCGCCACCGACTCCCGGGTCGTCGTCTGCACCGCCAACATCGCGCTCCAGGAGCAGATCGTCGAGAAGGACCTGCCCGGGCTCGCGAAGATGATGCCCCGCAAGTTCACCTGGGCGCTCATCAAGGGCATCAACAACTACCTGTGCATGGACCGCTTCCAGGAGACCCGGGACGAGCTCATGCACGTCACCTTCGACCGCAAGGAGCTCCGCCACTTCCAGAAGATCGAGGCTTGGGCGGACGAGACCCACAGCGGCGACCTGAGCGACCTGGACTTCGAGCCCGAGGACGCCGTCTGGAACCGCGTCAACGGCGTCTCCGAGCTCTGCAACGGCTCCCAGTGCCGCTTCTACGAGGACTGCTTCGCGATGGACGCCCGCCGCCGCCTCCGCGGCGCGCAGGTGATCGTGACGAACTATCACCTTTTCTTCGCCCACCTCCGCGTCAAGGCGTTCGGCGCCGGCGACGTCATTCTGCCGTCGGCCTCGACGGTGATCTGCGACGAAGCGCACGACATGGCGGACATCGCGCGCGACTTCTTCGGGATGCGGCTGACGCCCTTCTCGATCACGATGCTCGTGCGCGGCGCGAACCACCTCCGCCGCGGCAGCATGGCCGAGCGGCTGCGCCAGGCCTCGCGGGCCTTCTTCGGCCGCGTCCGCGACACGTCGGACCGCCGCCTCCGGAAGCCCCGCTGGATCGACGCCGACGACCTCCTCAAGACGATCGGCGAGTACCAGCTGATGCTCAAGGACGCCAAGGTCTCGACCGAGGACGAGGAGGAGCTCGACAAGATCGGCAAGTTCGGCGGCGCCGCCGAGCACTACGTCGAGACGCTGATGAAGTTCATCCAGCTCGACGACCCGAACTGCGTCTACTGGGCCGAGAAGGACGACCGCGCGTCGCGGCTCTTCGCGCGCGTCATCGACGTGAGCGAGATCCTCCGGGAGCAGCTCTTCAAGTCCACCTCGACGGTGATCCTGACCTCCGCCACCCTCACGGCCAACGGCGAGTTCGGCTTCGTGAAGCGCGAGACGGGGGCGCAGGACGCCACGGAGATGCAGGTCCCCTCTCCCTTCGATCACCGCGAACAGCAGATCCTGATCGTGCCGAAGATGAAGTGCCAGCCCAACGACCCGGGCTTCGCCCAGGAGATGTCGGGCCATATCAACCGGATCGTCACGTTCCTGCGCGGCCGGACCATGTGCCTATTCACGTCGTACAAGAACCTCGAGCAGTGCGCCCAGGCGGCGGAATCGACGGGCGTGACGATCCTCCGGCAGGGAGACAAGCCGCGCTCGAAGCTGCTCAAGGAATTCCGCCGCGACGAGGGGACGGCGCTCTTCGCGACCTCGAGCTTCTGGCAGGGCGTCGACATCCCCGGCGAGGCGCTCTCCTGCCTCGTGATCGACAAGATTCCGTTTATGAGCCCGGGCGACCCGCTCCTCGAGGCGCTGCAGGAGCGCGACCCGCAGAGCTTCGCGAACTATTCGCTGCCGAAGGCGATCCTCGACCTGCGCCAGGGCTTCGGCCGCCTGATCCGGCGCCGCAGCGACCGGGGGGTCGTAGTGATCTTCGACACGCGGCTCTTCACCAAAAGCTACGGCGCGGAGGTGCTGGCCAGCCTCCCGGACTGCAGGGTAGTGCGGGACCTCGACGAGCTCGAAAAGTTCTTCAATTCGGCGCCGTCGTCGGTAGAATAACGCGCATGAAAGTCCTCCAGGAACTGCCGCTCGTCGAGCGCGCGCGCCAGCTGCGCCACACCTTCGTCGAGGGCCTCGACGGCAAGCACTACAAGATCCTCACGTTCAAGCTCTACGAGTTCGCAGTCTCGGGAGAATTCGCCACGCACGAGACGAACGTCGAAGAGGTGAACGAGCGGGGCGGGCGGACGGTGCTGGTCCAGCCGCTGATCAAGCGTTTCTTCCGCGAGGACGAGGCGCTGGCCTTCCACCAGGAGCTGATGGAGAAGTTCGACGAGACGCTGCGCCTGAAGGCGCCCGAGAAGAAGGAAGCCAAGGCGCACTAACCGGCCCCAGCCCCCAATTCAGTTCCCAGGCGCCTGCCGACCTCGACCCTTCAGCCACCGCCAGAGCATCAGCAAAACCGCCAAGGTGATCATGAGGGTCGGCGTCGGCGCTGCCACCGTTCAAGCTTGTCGCAGAGGATCCAGCAGAGGGACCCGACGGCGAAGATCCCGAAGCCCCAGAACACCAGGAGGAGCAACTGGTCGCCGGGACAGCGCGCCAGCAACATCGTTCACCTCTCCGACCGGCAGCAGCACCGCCAAAGGAACCATCGCTCAACGACGTCCGCGCCCGCCCATCCACAAGCTGAGCAGGCAAACGACAAGCGCGATCTCGATGGCAAGGATGCCGCCAAATCCCAGGAGCTTGAGGAGAAGGAGCTGCAAAGGATTTACGGGACAGAGCGCGAGCATCGTCACCCCTCTCAAACAGGCAGCAGCGCCGCGACGAGGAAACCCGGGAAGAAGCCGGCGTCGCGAGGTTGGCCCTGGGGGACGAACCCGAGCGGCGGACGCGCCTCCGGCTGCTCGGTGACGAACGAGAGCCGCGCGCCGGGACGGGCGATGCGACAGAGCTCGCCTTCCAGGCCCCGCAGATCCATCCGCCCCAGCAGAAAGGCGTCCACGGAATCGCTGGGCAGCGAGCGCAGGTAGTCCTGCGGCGGCTCGTTCACGACCAGCACGCGGTTGGCCAGCTCTTTCGCGGCCTCGAACTCCGTCGCCGAGAGCTGGGGCGGCGGCGCGAGCAGGCGGCCCTCGAAGAGCAGGCGCTCCAGGCGGTCGGCGCCCACGTCGAACCAGCGTTTCCAGATCATCCCGCCGAACTGCCGCCAGAGGTAGGTCTGCCACTCCCGCGCGTAGAGGTCGCGCCGCTCGGCCTCGGTCGCGAGGGCCTGGAAGCGCTCCACCTTCTTCGAGCCGTGGACGATGCGGACGAACTGCCGGAACGACGACAGCTGCCGCTCGAATTCCCCCTGCTGGATCACGCCGCGGTCGAGCACGGACAGCCGCGCGAGCCAGAACTCGTCGGCCTCCTTGGGCATCAGCCATCGGACCCGCTGGAACAGCGTCCGGCGGCGTCGCGACGGCCGATGGCCCATCAGTTCGAGGTAATCGGCATGCGCCAGCGCCTTCACGGCAGCCAGCTTGAGGTCAAGCAGATGGAGTTGCGCCGGATGGCGGTCGATCACGGCCACCCGCTTGGGCCGGGCCGAGAGCAGCCGCAGCACCCGGTCGCCTCCTTCCGCGGCGGCGAGGACGGCTTCGTCCCCGCCCACCGCGAGATCGTCGACGACCCAATCGGTTCCTTGCTGAAGTTCCATGGTG
>Ga0310813_10000702_pt1 | contig 20464 bp, 17 predicted proteins | sample YN3metagenome_FD_203086 | JGI IMG/M metagenome (GOLD analysis project Ga0310813, IMG submission 203086) | Soil microbial communities from experimental microcosm in Duke University, North Carolina, United States - YN3 | ecosystem: Engineered > Artificial ecosystem > Soil microcosm > Unclassified...
CGCGCCTGCTCGTAGAGCGGCTGCAGGCCAGGACTCTTGACGCGGTATTCGCCCCGCATCTGCTTCACCAGCAGCTCCGAATCGGCGCGGACGTGCAGCCTGGAAACGTCATTGGCGGCCGCCCATCTTAACGCAGCGATCAATCCGCTGTACTCCGCCACGTTGTTTGTCGTCAGGCCGAGCGACTCTTTCAGCTCGACGACCGTACCATTTTCGTGTTCGATACGAACGCCGTAACCCGCGGGTCCCGGATTGCCACGCGAGCCGCCGTCGACGTTCGCGCGCGCAGATGCGCGCTGTGCGCCGCCGAACAGCGAGCCCTGCCTCACTTCACACGTCCAACTTCACGCTTCAAACTTCTCAGGCGTGGGTTACGGCGGGTTCAGGCGCCGCTGGTGGAGGGACGTAGTAGAGGATGCGGTTGCAGCTGGCGCACTGGATGATCTGATCGTTTCTGCGGACTTCCTGAAACACCTGCGGACGGAGCCGCACGTGGCACGCCGAACAAAGACCGTCGCGCGTGGCGAGCGCAATGGCGATGCCTTTGCGCGCGCGTGCGACTTGCTCGAACAACGCCAGCAGTTGCGGCGGCAGCGACTTGACGAGCCCCGCACGCTTGTCGGTCGCCGCCTTCAGCGCCGCTTCGACGGTGGCGAGCTCCTCGGTGAGCGTCTTCTTTTCCGTCTCGACGTCCTTCTGCTGCGCGGCGAGCGCCTGCTCCGCCTTTTTGACTTCGGCGGTCAGCGCGTCCGCTTCGACCATCCGCTCGATGACTTTTTCCTCGACCGAGCCGAGCTCCTTCTGCGCGGTCTCGATCTCGTGCTGCATCGCTTGGTATTCCTTATTGGTCTTGACGGCGGAGAGTTGGTCTTTGAACTTCGACAGGCGGGACTGATAAACGGCGGCTTCTTTTTCGGCTTCGCGCCGCGCCTCCTGGCTGGCTTTGAGGCGCTGTTTCGCGGCCTCGACGCCCTCCTTTGCATGCGCGAGACGCGCGTCGGCATCGGAGAGGCGTTGAGGATGCGCGGCGATGCGCCGCCGCGACTCCTCAATCGCTGTCTCGAGATTTTGCAGATCTATTAGATGCTCAAGCTCTGGCGACACCTAACTTCTTCCACTTTTCCACTTTTCAATTTTTCCACTTCGGTTGTAGTGGGCCTGCCAGGATTCGAACCTGGGACCAACCGATTATGAGCCGGCCGCTCTAACCGCTGAGCTACAGGCCCGTACCTAGGTACGGCCTTCCAAAAACGCCTTGAGCTTACGCGAGCGCGACGGATGGCGCAGCTTCCGCAGCGCCTTCGCTTCGATCTGCCTGATGCGCTCGCGCGTAACCGCGAAGCTCTGGCCGACCTCTTCGAGCGTGTGCTCGCTGCCATCGCCGACGCCGAACCGCATCTTGATGACCTTCTCCTCGCGAGGAGTCAACGTCTTCAACACCGACTCGGTCTGTTCCTTGAGGTTCAGATTTATCACCGCCTCGGCCGGCGAGACGATGTTGCGGTCCTCGATGAAATCGCCAAGATGCGAATCTTCCTCTTCACCGATCGGCGTCTCCAGCGAGATCGGCTCCTGCGCGATCTTCAGCACCTTGCGGACCTTGGCGACCGGGATGTCCATCCGCTTGGCGATCTCTTCCGAAGTCGGCTCGCGGCCCAGCTCCTGCACCAGCGCGCGCGAGGTGCGAATGAGCTTGTTGATGGTTTCGATCATGTGCACCGGGATGCGGATGGTGCGCGCCTGATCGGCAATCGCGCGCGTAATGGCCTGACGGATCCACCACGTCGCGTAGGTCGAGAACTTGTAGCCGCGGCGGTACTCGAACTTATCAACGGCCTTCATCAGGCCGATGTTGCCCTCCTGAATCAAATCGAGGAACTGCAGCCCGCGGTTCGTGTACTTTTTCGCGATGGAGACGACGAGACGGAGGTTGGCTTCGACCAGCTCCTTCTTCGCCTGCTCGGCCTGCGCTTCGCCGCGCTGGATGACTTCGATCGTCCGGCGGAGACGCTCGGGCGTTTCCTCCAGATCGTCGATCATCGCCTTGACCTGCGTCTTGATGTCCTTCTGCTTCTTGAGGAGATTCTTCTTCTCCTCTTCCTTCAGCTTCGGCGCGCCCTTGATTTTGCCCTTCAGATTCAGCTGACGATCGAGCGCATCGACGTCGCGCTGCACCTTCTGCACCGCATCGACAGCGTCCTTCACCTCGTCGATCAGCCGCCGCTTCATCGTCTCGGTGAATTCGATGCGCCGGATGGCGCGCGACACCTCGATGCGCGCGCGCAACGCCTTCATGCGCGCCCTGCGGAATTTCTTGCGCTCCTGCGTGCGGGAGATCCCGTCGGTTTTCTCCGCCAGCTTCACGTAGTTCATCCGCGCCTTGCGGACCTCTTCGATCTGCTCGAGGACTTCAACCTTTCGATCGTCGATCACTTCGTCGGTGATCTCCTCGTCGCTGAAGATGACGAGCTCGCGGATGGTGCGTTCGCCGGCGCGGAGCTGATCGCCGATGATGAGGATGCGCTTGGCAATGGTGGGCGTGCGAGAGATGGACTTGATGACGGCGAGCTTGCCGCGCTCGATGCGCTTGGCAATCGCCACCTCGCCTTCGCGCGTGAGCAGTGGCACCGTGCCCATCTCGCGCAGATACATGCGGACCGGATCGTTCGTCTTGTCGAGCGCGCCCGGCGTGAGATCGAGCTCCGGCCCCTCCTCGGAGCCATCCCTGTCGAAGTCCTTTTCGCCGCGATACGCCTTGTCGGAATCGACGACCTCGATGCCCGCGCTGCCGAACGCGTTGAACAGATCGTCGAGATCTTCCGATGAGGTGATCTCGGACGGAAGCATCTCGTTCACCTCGTCGTAGAGGAGGTATCCCTTCTCCTTGCCGACCTGAATCAGCTGGCGTACTTCGTCGTAACGTTCTTCAATCGACAGGGCCATATTCCTCCGAGTGCGCCGGGCCCGCTTCGCGGGACCTTCTATACGAGGGCTTCAATCCGCTGTATCACGTCGTACTTACGAACGAGCAGTTCCTGGAGTTTCTCCCCGTTGCCCACGCCGACTTCCTGCAGCCGATCGATCTCGCGCTGAATCGCCGCGCGCTCCCGCTCCCAGCGAAGGCGCTTGAGAATTCGCGCGCAATCGTGCGCGTCATGCACATGCGCTTCGCCCTCACTCGCGATGGCGGTCACGAGCTGGGCATCCTCCATGGTTAGACGCTCGAAAAGCGCGGCTGGTGAGAACCCCTTATCTTCGTTCAGTTTTCGGGCGAGATCCAGTACGGCCCGCGAATAAACACCGTCAAAATCCGGGCCATCGAGCGTCTCCAGGGCGGCAAGAGCGTCCTCGGACCGGTGAATCAGCAGCCAAATGAGTCCTTTTTCCGCCTTGGTAACCTGACCAAAGCTCGGCACTTCACGCTTTGGCAATGCCGGCTGCTTTTGCACGACGGCTTTCCGGATTTCGGCGCGCACGACTTCGTCGGTGACCCGCGCTTTGAACGCCAGGCGGTCCGCGAACCGGTCGCGCATCGCAGGGTCCGGAATCCGGCCGGCCACCGGCAGCATGTCGCCCAGAAACTTCACGCGCCCCTCGTCGCTATTCAGATTGTGGCTGGCCGCCGCGCGATCGAGCAGGTATTCGAGGTATGGCGTGGAGTGTTCGAGACGCTCGGCGTAGCCCGGCGCGCCATGTTTTCGCACGAATGTATCCGGGTCATCGCCGGCCGGCAGCACGGCGACGTTCACGGCGAATCCTTCGGCGACGAGCATCTCGCACGATTTCGCGGCGGCGCCCTGGCCGGCGGCATCGGGATCGAAGCTCAGCACAACTTTGTTCGTGAAACGACGAAGCTGCTGCGCCTGCTGCGGCGTGAGAGCCGTCCCGCACGATGCGACAACACCCTGGAACCCCGCTTGATACACCTGCGCGAAATCGAAATAGCCTTCGACAAGAACGGCGAACTTTCGTTGCCGGATGGCGTTCTTGCTCAAATTCAATCCGTACAGCGTGCGTCCTTTGGAATAGATGGGGGTCTCGGGAGAGTTCAGATATTTCGGCTGTTGATCGGAGTCAACCGCGCGGCCACCGAATGCAATCACCGAGCCCGTGTCGCGGCTGATGGGAATCATCAGACGATTTCGAAAACGATCAACGATCGAGCCGTCCTCGCGTTGCACGATCAAGCCGGCGCGCAGCAGCGCCGCCTGCGAGTAGCCCTCCTTGAGAAGCGCGTCTTTCAGAGCGGTACGGCCGTTCGGCGCATAGCCAAGAGCAAGCGCCTGGCTCGTCGCATCGGTGATGCCGCGCGATTCGATCTGCCGTCGAATGCGAGCACCGGCGTTGCTGGCGAGCTGCTGCCGGAACCACGCGGCCGCGGATTCGTGCACCTTCAGAAGCGTTTCCCGCTCCGCGGCGTTGGCTCGCTGCTCGTCGCTTTCCTCCATTTCCGGAAGCGTGACGCCGAAGCGCTGCGCGAGCAGCTTCACCGAATCGGCAAATCCGATTTTTTCGTGCAGCTCGAGGAACTTGAACACGTCGCCGCCGACGCCGCACCCGAAGCAATGAAAGAACCCTTTGTCGCGGTTGACATGAAACGACGGCGTCTTCTCGCCGTGAAACGGGCAGAGACCCTTGTACGTCGCGCCGGTCTTCTTCAGCGAGACGTAATCCTGGATGACGACGACGATGTCCGCCTGATTCTTCAGGTCGTCAATGAATCGCTGCGGAAAGAGGCCCACTCAGTCTTTCAGTTCGACGATAGTTGCGCCGCCGCCACCCTCGTTCTGCGGAGCGAGCTTGAAACCGGCGACGAGCGGATGATCTTTGAGAAACGCGGCGATGGCGCGCCGGAGCTGTCCGGTGCCGTGGCCGTGAACGATGCGGATCGTATGCTGATCCGTCACGGTTGTTTCATCCAAAAATTTTTCGAGGCGCGAAATCGCTTCGTCGACTGTTTGACCAATCACGTTCAATTCTGAGAGAGACCCCTCGCGAGGCTGCAGGTCGACATTCACCTTCACGGTCGGCTGTGCGGGCGTTCCCCCAATTGCACGAAGGTCCTTCACTTTCGCGCGCATGCGTTTGCCGCGGACATCTACTTCCGCCTGATTGCCGCGCAATCCGACAATCGTTCCTTCGAGACCGAGCCCGGCAACGATGACGCGCGAGCCGGGCTCGAGTTCGCCTGGAGGGGCGTGATGGGCTTGAGAGTCGGGAAAGGAAGAACCCTCAGACCCTTCCCGCCCTTCATGCGTATCCCGCCCGCCGCGCGCGACACCGTCCACGATTTGATCGACGGTCGCGCGAGCCTGTGACCGCGCCGCGCCGGTCTCGCCGGTATTCACCAGTCGAGGCGCTCGCGTCTTCAGTTCATCGATGACTTCATCGATGCGGCGGCGAGCATCCCGGAGCTGCTCATCGAGCTTCGTGTCGAGTCGCCGGCGGAACGTCTCCTCGCGCTCGCGAATCGAGTCCTCGCGGCCGCGCAGCTTCTTTTCTGACTCGGCGATCGCCGCGCGCTCTCGCCAGATCTCGCGTCGCTGCTGCTCGAGCGCTCGCAGGTCCTTGTCGACGCGCGCGAGGTGATCGGCAAGCTGCTTCTGCTCCTCGGTCAGGTTGTCGCGAGCCGCGGCGATCACCGATGGCGGCATGCCGAGACGCGCGGCGATTTCGATGGCGAGGCTTCGGCCGGGCGACCCGTAAATCAGCTTATAGGTCGGCGCAAACGACTCCGGATCGAAGCCGAACGCGGCGCTCGTCACCCCTTCCGTTGTCGAGGCATACGACTTCAGCGCGTCGTAGTGCGTCGTTGCAATGAGGTGCGCACCCCTTTTACGGAAGTTGTCGATGATGGCAATGCCGAGGGCACCACCTTCGACGGGATCCGTCCCAGCGCCAACTTCGTCGAGCAGCACCAGCGCCGGCAGGTCCAGGCTGCTGTCCATCGACACGACGTTGGTGATGTGTGCGGAGAAGGTGCTGAGGCTCGCGGAGATGGACTGCTCGTCGCCGATATCGGCGAAGACGCATTGAAACACCGGCAGACGCGAGCCATGTTCCGCGGGCACATGCAATCCGGCCTGTGCCATCAGGGCAAGCAACCCCGCCGTTTTCAGCGCAACCGTCTTACCGCCGGTGTTCGGACCGGTGATGACGATGACTCGAGTGGGCGAGATCATCACGATGTCGACGGGAACGACATGGGGTCGGGACTCATTACGGGAATCGAAATGTTGATCAGGCGTGCTGTTGTATTTCGATTCCCGTAATGAGTCCCGACCCCTTAGCGCCAGCAGCGGATGGCGCGCGCCGCGCAACTCGAACGCACCATCCTTTGAAAGCCCCGGCTCGACCCCGCCAACTTTCCCGGAAAATCGCGCGCGCGCCTGAATGACGTCGAGCTCGGTCGCGACGTCGATCGTGCGTCGCAGATCCTCGGGCCGGTCTCGAAAATGGTCGCTCAGCTCCAGCAGGATCCGCCTGACCTCCTCTGCCTCCTGCTCCTCGAGCGCGATGATGTCGTTGTTGATCTCGACCGTCGCGAGCGGTTCGACAAACAGACTGGCGCCGCTCGCAGAGCCGCCATGCACGATTCCCGGAATCGCACTGCGATGTTCGGCGCGCACGACGAGCACGTAGCGGCCGTTGCGATCGGTGACGACCTGCTCCTGCAGGTATTTCGACGTGTCGCGGCCGCGCACGAACCCTTCGAGCGTCGTCCGCAGCTTCGCCCGCTGACGACGAAGGCGTTCGCGGATGCTGGCGAGCGCCGGGCTCGCCTTGTCCGCGACCTCACCTGACGGATCGATCTTCTTGCGCACGTCGGCAATCTCTCCCTTGAATGACGCAACACGCTCAACGAGCTCCCGCAATATCGGGAACATCTTGGTCGTGTTGCGCACGGCGGAGCGGGAGTGTTCGATCGATTCGAGGTAATCGGCCAGCGCGATCAGACGCGTCGCTTCGAGCGGTCGCCCGTCGACGCCCAGCGCGTCGATGATCGCGTGCAGATCCGCTGGGGCGCGCAGCGGGAACCCGGGATGATCGCCGAGGAAGCGGACACCCTCTGTCGTTGCCTGCTGCGCGAAGCCAACGGCCGTCGCATCACGCAGCGGCTGGAGGTTTGCGAGCTGGTCGTGCCCAGTGGGCGTGACCGCGAGATCTGCTACAGCGTCGACGATGCGGTCGAATTCAAGCGCTCGAAGGGTATTGCTGTTCACTGATGATTGATGAGACTGGCGATCGCCGCCGCACCGAAACCATTGTCGATGTTCACGACCGCCACGCCATTGGCGCAGCTATTCAGCATGCCGAGCAGCGCTGCGATGCCGCCGAAGCTCGCGCCGTAGCCGACGCTGGTCGGCACTGCGATGACGGGCGCGCTGACAAGTCCGGCGACAACGCTGGGCAGCGCGCCTTCCATGCCGGCGACGACGATGATGGCGCGCGCGCTTTGCATGCGATGCTGCTCGCTAAGGATGCGATGGATGCCCGCGACACCGACGTCATACAGCCGATCGATCGTGTTTCCCATGATCTCGGCGGTGATGGCTGCCTCTTCCGCAACGTGCAGATCGGATGTGCCGGCACAGGCGATGACAATCGTTCCCTTACCGCGTTCGACCTCGCCGCATGGCACGGTGATGGCACGCGCCTCAACGTGGTACTGCGCATCGGGCGCCACCTCGCGCACCGCTTCGAACGCGTCCGGTTGTGCACGAGTCACCAGCAACGGACGGCCGCGCGAAATAATGCGTGACGCAATTGAAGCTATCTGGACCGCTGTCTTGCCAAGGCCGAGGATCACTTCCGGAAAACCCTGCCGCAGCTCCCGATGTGTATCGACGCGCGCGAAACCGAGATCTTCAAACGGTGCCGCCCGCATCGCCGCGGTGATGCGGTCTGCTGCGCTAGCCGAGTCAACCGTTCCGGCCTTCACCGCATCGAGCAGTCGTTGGAGGTCCAAGCTGGTCATGGTTACGTTTTGGTGGCTTCCCTTCACCGGCCGTATTCGTAATAATTACTGATCGTAGTGACGGCGATCGACCCCACCTTATGACCTTCAACGAAATCGCCATTCTCGGCACATATTTCTTCGTTCTCGTCATCCTGGCCGTTTACGGGTGGCACCGCTATTACCTGGTCTATCTGTACATGAAGAACAAGGACCGGGTGCCGGCGGCGGGTCCCCTGCCGTCGGAGTTGCCGCGCGTCACCATCCAGCTGCCGATCTACAACGAGATGTATGTGGCCGACCGCCTGATCGACGCGGTCTGTCAGATCGATTATCCGCGCGAGCTGCTCGAGGTCCAGGTTCTGGACGACTCCACCGACGAGACGACGAGCGTCGCCGAGCGGGCGGTGCGCCGGAATGCCGCGCAGGGCGTCGACATCAAGTACCTGCACCGGGTTGATCGCACCGGCTACAAGGCGGGCGCGCTCGAGGCCGGCCTGACGGTCGCGACGGGGCAGTACATCGCCATCTTCGACGCCGACTTCATTCCGACCGTCGATTTCCTGAAGCGCACCATTCCGTTTTTCGCCGATCCCAAGATCGCGATGGTGCAGGCGCGCTGGGGACATATCAACCAGGACTACTCGCTGCTGACGAAGGTGCAGTCGATCCTGCTGGACGCGCACTTCGTCCTCGAACATGGTGGACGAAACCGGTCGGGACTGTTCTTCAATTTCAATGGCACCGCGGGCATCTGGCGGCGCGAAGCTATTGCGGATGCCGGCGGCTGGCAGCACGACACGCTGACCGAAGACCTGGACCTGAGCTATCGCGCGCAGCTGCGTGGATGGAAATTCATCTTCGTTCCCAATCTGATCGCCCCGGCGGAAGTGCCGGTGGAGATGAACGCGTTCAAGTCGCAGCAGCATCGGTGGGCGAAGGGGTCCATCCAGACGTGCCGCAAGCTGCTCCCGCACATCCTGCAGTCGAATCTGCCGGCTCGCGTCAAGGCGGAAGCGTTCTTCCACCTCTCGGCGAACTTCAACTATCCGTTGATGTGCGTGCTGTCGGTGCTGATGGCGCCGTCGATGGTCATCCGCTACAACATGGGCTGGTACGAGATGCTGCTCATCGACGTGCCGCTCTTCTTCGCCGCGACCGCGTCGGTAGCCAACTTCTACATGGTGTGTCAGCGCGAGCTGCACGACGACTGGATGACGCGCCTCAAGTACCTGCCGTTCCTGATGTCGATCGGCATCGGCCTCACGGTCAACAACACAAAGGCCGTGTTCGAAGCGCTCTTCAACAAGCAGACGGAGTTTGCCCGTACGCCGAAGTACCGCATCGAGGTGACCGCCGACGAGTGGATCGGCAAGAAGTACCGGCAAAGCGTACTGGTGCAGCCCTTGATTGAACTGGGGCTCGGCCTCTATTTCACCGCGACGGTGTTCTACGCACTGGCCAACGGCATCTACGGCACGCTGCCGATCCTCGTCCTGTTCCAGATCGGGTTCCTCTACACCGGGCTGCTGTCGATCGTTCAGCAGTACGCGGGTGATGGCGTGGTTCTCGAGCCGGTCACGGAAGAGGAGCTGTAATACAGTTCCTCCATGAACTATCCGCGGGTGCTTCTCGCGGGCCTCGCCGCGTGGATTGCATCCCTCGCCGTCGGTTACGTGATCAACGATGTCTGGCTGACGCGCCTCTACCAGGCGAACGCCTGGGCGTACCGGCGTGCGGACGATGTCGCGTCCCTGGTGCCGGTCGGGCTTGCCGCGCAGCTGCTCGGGTCGTTGGCCTTCGCGTGGATTTATGCGAAAGGATACGAACGGGATCGCGAGGCGTCAGGCATCGCGCAGGGTGTCCGTTTCGGCCTCGCGACTTCGCTCCTAATCGTCGGGTTTGCGACGGTCTGGAACTACGTGACACAGCCGATAGCCATGCGCCTCGGAGTTCTGCAGATGCTCGGGATCATCGCCGAGTTCGGCATCTGCGGCGCGATTGTCGGACTGGTTTACCATCCGAGCCGCGTCGCCATACCGCGCGGCGCTGATGAAAAATATGACCTCCGTGGCTAAGGCCGGTCTCGAAGACGTCGTCGCGACATCGTCCGCTATCTGCTACCTCGATGGTGATCGCGGCGTGCTGGCGTACTGCGGATACGACATTCACGATCTCGCGAAGTCGGCGACCTTCGAGGAGGTCTGCTACCTGCTGTGGCACCGCCGGCTGCCGACACGCGCGGAGCTCGGCGACCTGCAATCGCAGTTTGCGGCGGCGCGTGCGCTGCCGGAGCCTGTCATCCGCCTGATGCGGACCTTGCCGCCGGTGGACGGCATGGACGCGCTGCGCACGATCACATCCGCGCTCGCGCACTACGACGCCGAAGCAGACGACTCGTCGCCGCAGGCGCAGTACCGCAAGGCGGTGCGACTGACCGCGCAGACGGGAACGGTCGTGGCGACATGGGGACGACTGCGCGCCGGCGGTGGCGCAATCGCGCCCGACCCCGTCATGTCGCAGGCCGCCAATTTTCTCTACATGCTGACCGGCGAGCGCCCGAACGCGACCGCGATCCGGGCGTTCGATATCGCGCTCATTCTGCATGCGGACCACGAGTTGAACGCATCCACGTTCGCGGCGCGCGTTGCCGCGGCGACGCTCACCGACATTTATTCAGCGGTCGTCGCCGGCATTGCGGCGTTGAAGGGCCCGCTGCACGGCGGCGCGAACGCGGAAGTGATGAAGATGCTGCTGGAGCTCGGTCAAAACACCACCCCCGAACGCGTCGACCAGGCGATTCGCGCCAAATTCGCGCGCAAGGAAAAGATTCCCGGATTCGGGCACCGCGTGTACCACACGGAGGATCCGCGCGCGACGCATCTGCGTCAGATGTCGCAGGAGCTGGGCAAGCGCGCCGGCAACACGGCGTGGTTCGACATGTCGCAGCGCATCGAGGCGCTGGTCAAGGCGGAAAAGAAGCTGAACCCGAATGTCGATTTTTACTCGGCATCCACCTATTACACGCTCGGCATTCCGATCGATCTCTACACACCGATCTTCGCGGTCAGCCGGATGTCGGGTTGGACGGCGCACGTGCTGGAGCAGTACGCCAACAACCGGCTGATTCGTCCGCGTGCCGACTACATCGGCCCCGAGTACCCGCAGCGATTCGTTCCGCTGGAGCACCGGTAGTTATAATTTTGTGCCCGCGGCCCCATGGATCCAAGCCATATCCGTAATTTCTCCATCATCGCGCACATCGATCACGGCAAGTCGACGCTCGCCGATCGCTTTCTCGAGATCACGGGCGCGCTGCAGGCGCGCGAGATGGAAGCACAGGTGCTCGACGCGATGGATCTCGAGCGGGAGCGCGGCATCACCATCAAGGCGCACCCCGTTCGCCTCAATTACACAGCCCCAAGCGGCGAGCAGTACATCCTGAATCTCATTGATACGCCGGGCCACGTTGACTTCAGCTACGAAGTGACGCGGTCGCTGGCCGCATGCGAAGGCGCGCTGCTGCTGGTGGATGCGTCGCAGGGAGTGGAAGCGCAGACGCTCGCCAATGCCTACCTTGCCGTCGATAACAACCTCGAGATCATTCCGGTCATCAACAAAATCGATCTGCCGAGCGCACAGCCGGAGGAATGCAAGCGCCAGATCGAGGACATCATCGGCCTCGACAGCTCGGGCGCGATCCTCGCCAGCGCGAAGGAGGGTACCGGCGTCAAGGACATCCTCGAGGCGATCGTCCATCGACTGCCGCCGCCGAACGGCGACCCGGCCGCGCCGCTGAAAGCGCTGATCTTCGATTCCTGGTTCGATCCCTACCGCGGCGTCGTCATCGTCGCGCGCGTCATCGACGGCACGCTGCGAAAAAAGCTGAAGGTGCGCCTGATGGCGGCGCAGCAGGACTACGAGATTGACGATCTCGGCGTCTTCTCCCCGAAGGCGCTGCCGGTCGACGAGCTCGGCGTCGGTGAAGTCGGCTTTGTCGTCGCCAACATCAAGCGCGTCGCGGATGCGAAGATCGGCGACACGATCACCGAAGTCGCCCGGCCTACCACCGAGCCATTCCCCGGCTTCAAGGAACTGAAACCGATGGTCTTCGCCGGCTTGTATCCGGTCGAGAGCCACGAGTATTCGGAACTGCGCGAGGCGCTCGAGAAACTGCGTTTGAACGACGCATCGTTTTTCTACGAGCCGGAGACGTCTGCTGCACTCGGCTTCGGTTTCCGCTGCGGCTTTCTCGGCCTGCTGCACATGGAGATCGTGCAGGAACGCCTCGAGCGCGAATATGACATGGATCTCGTCACCACTGCGCCGGGCGTGCTGTATCGCGTGACGACGACCGATGGGGAGGTGCACGAGATCGACAGCCCCGCCAAGATGCCGGATCCCGGTCGGATCGCGAAGATGGAGGAGCCTGTCATCACGGCGATGATCCTGACCCCATCGGAGTTCGTCGGCCCGATTCTGCAGCTATGCCAGGACAAGCGGGGCGTTCAGAAGAAGCTGGAGTACCTGAAGTCAGACCGCGTGCTCATAACCTACGAGCTACCGTTCAACGAAGTCGTCATGGACTTCTACGACAAGCTGAAGACCATGTCGCGCGGCTACGCCTCGCTCGACTATCACGTCACAGGCTACTGGGAGTCGCCACTCGTCAAAATGGACATCCTGGTGAACGGCGATCCTGTCGATGCGCTGTCGATCATCGTGCACAAGGATGCGGCGTACGAACGGGGCAGGGCGCTGGCCTCGAAAATGCGCCAGCTGATACCACGGCAGATGTTCGAGATCGCGATCCAGGCGTCGATTGGCAACCGCGTCATCGCGCGGGAATCCGTGAAAGCGCTCCGCAAGAACGTTCTCGCCAAGTGCTACGGCGGCGACATCACCCGCAAGAGGAAGCTGCTCGAGAAGCAGAAGGAAGGGAAGAAACGGATGAAGCGCGTGGGCCGGGTCGAAATCCCCCAGGAGGCGTTCCTCGCCGTGTTAAAGGTCGGGACAGAATAAGATTAAGGAACGTGGCCAGACCCGCCATGAAGCCGCCGGCGACCGCCCCCACGGTCGAGTATCACAAATCGACCGTGCGGGAGTATTTCGAGTCGATCTGCGTCGCCGTCATCCTCGCCCTTTTCGTCCGAACCTTCATCGTCCAGGCGTTCAAGATTCCAACCGGCTCGATGGAGAACAACCTGCTGATCGGCGATCACCTGCTGGTCAACAAGTTCATTTACGGTCCGACGGCGAGCCGGCTCGAGCGGCTCCTGCTTCCGGTGAAGGACATCAAGCGCGGGGACGTGATCGTCTTCAAGTTCCCGGAAGACCCCGAGCGCGATTTCATCAAGCGGACCATCGGGCTGCCCGGCGACACCATCGAGCTGCGCAACAAGAAGGTGTACGTGAACGGCAAGCCGCTCGATGAGCCGTATGTTCACTTCCTCTTTCCGCCGCCCGGCGACAGTCCCGAGGAAGATTTCGACGTCCGCGTCCATTACGGCCCGGTGACGGTACCGCCCGAGCACTACTTCATGATGGGCGACAACCGCGACAACTCCGAGGACAGCCGCTATTGGGGTTTCCTGCCGCGGGACTACATCAAGGGAAGAGCGGCGTTTATCTACTGGTCGTTCGCGGATACCGAGGAAGGACAGCCCTCTGCCGGGATTTCGCGGTTCTTCACGACCATCCGCTGGAGCCGGTTACTCCACCAAATCCATTAGAGCGAGCACTGTAGGACCCGCCCCTACACTCCATTCTTTTCGCGGCCGAATCTATATGTGTAGGGTCGGGTCTTCAGACCCGACCCCGGCCTCCGATTCATGAAGACGATCATCAAGCTGCTGATTGCGATTGCAATCTTGAACGGGGTAGTGCGGGTCGGCCTGGCGGCCGCCAGCTACTACCAGTTCAAGGATCAGGCGCAGCAGATCGTGACCTTCGGTGCCGAGGCGCCCGTCGGCGAGCTGCAGGATCAGATGCTGGAGCGCGCGACCGCGCTGAATCTGCCCGTAGGGCCTGAGGACATCGAGGTGACGCGCGAGGGCAAGCGGACCGCTGCCAGCGCATCGTATACGCAGCAGGTTGAAGTCTTTCCGAGCTACCAGTACCCGATCGACTTCCAGTTCACGGTTGAAGGTCTCAATCTCGCCGGCCTTGGCGGAGTTCCGCAGCCGGCGAAGGCGAAGTAGTTACCGCAGCGCGCGCCGCGCCGTTTCCGCATCTGCCTCGGCGTCGCGTTCCAGCTCCTCCGCTTCTGTTCTTGCGCGCCGCACGTAATCCTGATCGTCCAGCACCGCGAGATTGATGTCGACGTTCATCCGCGCGCCGCGCAGACCCGCCACGAGCAGCTCCACGCCGACGCCGACGTCGCTTGTTGTCCTTCGGTTGCCGTTGGCAGAGACGATGACGGCGCCGCGCAAAGCCTGCTGACACGCACGCATCGTGGCGAGAGGCGTTTCTGTCGCGGAGCGCATGGCGCGATCGATCGCGTTTTTCCGTGAAGCCTTCTCGGCATCGGTGTCTTTGGCCAGCCGGTACGCAGCCAGGACCTGTTGGTACGCATCGCTGTCGCGATCGACGAGCTCGAGCAGCTGATCGCGTAGCGGGTGAAGGCGGGTTGCGGCCTCGGCGAGATCGGCAGTTTCCTCCGGTGCCCCGGTCCTGGTCTTTGGAATACCCGCGACCATCAGCAGAAGAGACGCTCCGACTGCGCCGGCAAGAGCTGCGGCGGAGCCGCCGCCGGGGACCGGATCGGTCGAGGCGAAGGCATCCATCAGGTCTGCGAGCGCCATCTCGCAATAGCTCACTGCGTCCATGAGACGACCTTTCCGCGTTTGATGACCATCCGGATCGCCGGTGCGCCAACGCGCACGAGCTCCGCGAGCCCTCCCTTGATGACGACAGCGTCCATCAGCTTGCCGGCCTCGAGACTGCCACAAGCGTTGGCGCGGTTAATCGACCACGCGGCATTCAGCGTTGCAGCGATCAACGATTCTTCGAGCGTCATATGCATCGCGAAACACGCCAGCGTCATGGCAAACGGCATCGAAGGCGAAAAACCGGCGCCAGGATTGACGTCCGTCGCCAGTGCGACGGCGACGCCGCGATCGATGAGCATGCGCGCGGGGGCGAACCGGCCAAGCTTTAGGTAAAACGCCGCGCTGGGGAGCAGCGTCGCGCATACGCCGGCATCGGCGAGGCCGTCTGCGCCGCGTTCGTCAACGAAGAGAAGATGGTCTGCGGATCGCGCTCCCACACGGGCGGCGACGCTTGCACCGCCGCTCGGGCCAAGTTCGTCCGCGTGCACACGCGGCATCAGCCCCATCTGCCGTCCTGCTTCCAGAATTTCAATCGATTCTTCAGGCGTGAAGACGCCGTTCTCGCAGAAGACGTCGCAGAACTCCGCCAGCTCCTCGTGCGCCACCTGCGGCAGCATTTCCTCAATGACGCAAGCGATGTATTCACTTCGACGCGAACGGTATTCAACGGGAATTTCGTGCGCGCCCATGAACGTCGGGACGATGTCGACGGCGTGGGCTTCGTCGAGCGCGCGCATCGCCCGCAGCTGGCGCAGCTCGGATTCCGTCGTCAGCCCGTAGCCGCTCTTTGCCTCGCACGTCGTCGTGCCGCACGCGATCATCTCGTTGAGGCGCGCGCGAGCGGCTTCGGCGAGCTCCTCTTCGGATGCCGCACGCGTGGCGGCGACTGTCTCGACGATGCCTCCGCCATCGGCCGCGATGGCGGCATACGTCTCTCCGGCAAGGCGCCGCTGCAACTCGGCTCGCCGGTCGCCGGCGTAGACGAGGTGCGTATGCGCATCGACGAAACCCGGCACGACGGAGCAGCCGCGCGCGTCGATGCGCGTCGCGCCCTTTGCGATGGCGACGCTATTCGCAAAAGTGATCGCATCGCCGACGTACGTGATGCGCCCCTCGAATGCGGCGATGACGCTGCTTGTCAGCGGAGAGATTTCACGCTGCGCGAGTCCGCGGCGGGGCGCGGGCCCCGTGCACGTCGCAATAAAGTCAGCGTGTTCGATGAGGAAATCCGCCTGAAGCACGCGAACTTAGCGTAATGCAACTTCGGTAGGATCTATGCCGAACGATCGCAGTGCGGCTTCGATGTGGTCACGTTCGAGAGTCGCAATCACAACACGCTTGAGCTTGGAATGTTCGCCGGACACGACAGTCACGTCACGCTTGGCAACCGCGAACGCTTTGGCAATCACTTCGACCAGTTCGGCATTCGCCGCCCCCTCGACAGGCGGCGACTGTAAGCGGACGAGCAAGGCGCCGTCGCGCGTACCGGCGATGCCAGGTTTGCTTGCGCGCGGGACGACTCGGATGCGGAGATAACCGGGCGTATTAGCCGACGCGCGTGGCGTTGCTGGCGGCGACCGGCTTCGGCCAGTGCTGCACGATGCGATCCTCGCGCTCGCGGCGCTCCTGTTCGCGGATGAACTCGAGCGTGTTGTTCAACGCCGCGATCGTCGCCTCGAGGCTCGCCTCCGCCTCGCGCCGCTTGATGCGCAGGCCGTCGATTTCCCGCTCGATGTCTTCCGTCTTCGCCTGTGCCTTCTGCATCATCAGCTCGACGCGTCCCTCGGCCTCTCGCACCAGGCGCTCGGCCTCTTTCTGCGCGTTATCGCGCATGTCGTCGGCCGTTTTCTGCGCGGTCATCAGCGTCGTCTTCAGACTGCCTTCGAGCTCGCGGAACTGATTGAGAGACGTCTCGAGCTTGACAATTTCGATGCGCAGGCGTTCGTTCTCGCGCATTGCCTGATCGAAGCCTTCCGCTGCTTCCTGCAGGAACGACGTCACGTCGGCCTTGTCGAATCCGCGCATCGACGTGGTGAAGCGCGCCTGACGCATGTCGAGCGGCGTGATGCTGATGTGCCGCTCGGGCGACATGATGCGCGGGCGCTCCGTCGTGGTCAGTGCCATTTCCTCAGGCTTGGACATTTCGGCTCCCGAATATCGCTGTTCCCACCCGCACCATCGTCGATCCTTCCTGAATTGCCACTTCGAAGTCGGCGCTCATGCCCATCGACAGTTCACGGAGCATCGGCGCCGGCACGCCCGCTGCCAGCCATTGGTCGCGGAGGTCGCGCAGCTTTCTGAACCAGGGCCGCGCATCTTCGGGCAGTTGGGGCACCGGCGGGAGCGTCATCAACCCGACCACCTGCGCCGCCGTGCATGCGCCCGCGGCCTCGAGAATCTTCGGCACATCACCGGACGCCGCGCCAAACTTCGTCGCCTCACCCGCCAGGTCCACCTGGATGAGCAGTTCCGGTGACCGACCCGCTTCGGCAGCGGCCGCGTCGACCCTACGGAGCAACTCAACGCCGTCCACCGAGTGGATTGTGGCAAACGAGGCGGCGGCCTTTCTGGCTTTGTTCGTCTGCAGGTGGCCGAGCAGATGCCACCTGATGGGTAAATCGGCTGAACTGAGGATCTTCTCCAGTGCTTCCTGGACCTTGTTTTCCCCGAAGTCGCGCTGTCCCGCGGCATACGCCTCGCGGACGGCTGCAATCGGGAATGTCTTGGACACAGCAACGAGGAGGATGGAAGATGGATCCCGGCCGGCAGAGGTGGCGGCGGCGGCGATGCGCTCGCGGGTGGAGGCCAGGCGTTGCGCGATGCCGCCCACTAAATAACATCCTTTCGGTGCCCGCAGCCATGTTGGCGGCGAGGCAAACTGCCGAAAAGCGGATCGACCCCTCTCCCCGATCCGACCGGCCCGCAATCAGACGAAGAAGGTTCTCCCATGAAGTGTGCTCGTACCCTTGCCACGCTTGCGGCAGCAGTGATCGTGGCCGGCGCCTGGACCAGTTACGGACAGCAGAATACCGAACCCGGAACCGCCGAAGCGAGGCCCTTCGGCTTGTGGCAAGGAATGTCGGTCGAAGAGCTTGGCGCGGCGGCGACGCCCATCGGCGGCGGCATGTACAAGCTCACATCGGTGCCGGTGCCGCATCCTGCGTTCGAATTCTACGTCGCACAGGTGAGCCCCAGCACCGGCATGTGCTACGTGAAGGGTGTCGGCAGGCAGGTGCGCTCCAACGCGTATGGCGCGGAGCTGCGCTCGCGGTTTGCCAGCATGCGCGACGAGATCAGCGCCTCGTACGGGCGCTACCGCACTGTCGACATGCTTCTCTCGGACAGCATGTGGGCCGGACCCGGCGACTGGATGGCGGCGCTGGCGGAACGGCAGCGGCTGCTCTTCGCGCAGTGGAATACCGACACGCGTGCGACCCTGCGTCCGCACCTCACAACGGTCTTCGTCGCTGCGAACGCAAAGACGAGCGAATCGGGGTATGTCGTGGTGGAGTACTACTTCGACAACGAGCCGGGATGCGAGCAGGAATTCGACGGCAGCGCCGACGCCGCGTTGTTCTGAGTGGAGAAGACGCTCGGGACCGTGCGGGCCCCGAGCGCTCATCGAACTGAGCCTTACTTCTTGATCATCTGCTGCAGCGCCGGCAGCGATGCCTGCACCTGCGAAGCCTTCGGATCGTTGGGCGCGAGCTTCAGGAACGTCTCAAGCGCGCTGACCGCTTCCGGAATCTGACCGAGATTCAGGTTGGTCATACCGAGCTGATAAAAAGCGTTGGCGTTGTTTGCGTCCGCCTTCGTCGCGTTCTCGAACTGCGTCTTCGCCTCGGCATATTTGCCCGCATTGAAGAGCACCACGCCCTGGTTGTAAATCGCTTCCGCGTTGCCGCCGCCGCCCGCACCGGCCGTTGACCCGGCCAGCTCGGTCGCCTTCTGATTCATCGCCAGCGCTTCATCGAACTTCTTCTGGGCGTTGTAGACGTTGGCGAGACCGTTATACGGATCCGGATTGGTCGGCTTCAGCTCGATTGCCTTCTTCAGCGCCGCTTCGGCCGCGTCCCACTGCTGCTTGTGCGTGTAGGCCAGACCGAGGTTGTAGTAGCAGTCGCTGCACGTCGGGAGCTTCGTGACGACGTCATTCAGCTTGGTGATCGCTTCATCGTCGCGGCCGGCTCGCAGCGCGTCGATGGCGCCGGCGGCTGCTTCCTGCACCGCCTTCTGCTCGGGACTCATGCCGCTCGTCGGCGACAACGTGAAGTTCGCCTCTGCAGGCGTGCCCTGCGAAACGGTCACCTTCTGCGCGGCCTGACCGACCTTGTCCTTCGACACGGTCACGGTGTACGCACCGGACTGCAGGCCAACCTGCACGAATTCGCCCTTGTTGTTCGTCTTCGTCTCGGCGTTTCGCGCCGGTCCCTGAATGGTGACTTTGGCGTCGGCGACGGGCTGCCCCTTATCGTCAACGACCTTGCCTTTGACGATGCCCTGGGCGAACGCGGGGGCCGAAAACACGAGCGCCACGGCAAGCGCCAGGACACCCCGGTACAGATGGGTCCGCATGCTCAATCCTCTCTTTGTTGAACCGCCGTGCGGCCGCGCCGCCCGACGTGACAGGCAGGCAACTAAACGCTGCCTTAACCGTAATTTACGTAGTTTACCCGAAGAAATGTTCCAACGCCTCCAGGTCGTGCGTGACTGGTGCCGGGGGCAGGGAACTTAGAAATCTACGCCCATATCCCATTGTCCGCAAGCGCGGATCGAGAATGGCGAGAACACCGCGATCCGTGCGGTGACGGATGAGCCGGCCGAGTCCCTGCTGCAGCGCAAGGATCGCCAGCGGCACCTGGTAATCGGCGAACGCATCGCCCCCGCGTTCCTTAATCGCTTCTATACGCGCGGCGGTAACAGGATCTCCGGGCGAGGCAAACGGCAGCTTGTCGATGATGACGCAACTCAGCGCCTCGCCGACGACATCGACGCCCTGCCAGAAGCTGGACGTCGCCAGCAGCACGGCGTTCGGCGTGGAGCGGAACTGATCGATCAGGGTCGAACGCGGGGCCGTGCCCTGCACGAGAATTGGATAGGGGAGCGACATCTCGACGAATTGCTGCACCGCGCGCAGCATCGCGTAGCTGGTGAACAGCACGAACGCACGGCCGCGCGACCGTTTCAGGATTTCGATCACCTCGCGCGCTGCCGCCGCGCTGAAGGTCGGCGCCTTCGGCGACGGGATCCGCCGCGGCAGATAGAGCAGCGCCTGCCGTGCGTAGTCGAACTCGGAAGCGACCCTTACCTCCGCTGCGTCGCCGATGCCCAGCCGGCTCTTGAAATACTCGAACGAACCGTCCACTGCGAGCGTTGCAGATGTGAGCACGGTGGTCCGCATGCGATCGAACAGCGCTTCTCGCGCCAGGCGCGATACATCAATCGGCGACGCGCGAAGGAACAGTCCGCGACCGCGCGTTTCGACGTAGTAAACAAAGTCGGCGTCGCGGGCGCGGATGAGGAACATCAGATCGCTGCGCAGCTCGCGCGCGCGGCGCGCCAGCGTATCGATCATTTCGTCGTTCGGCTCATCCTTCTTCTGCAACAACACGATTGTCGCCTCGAGACCCTCGAGCGCACCCGCCAGCATTGCGCCTTCCTGAAAGTAGACGACGAA
>Ga0310813_10000705_pt1 | contig 20447 bp, 17 predicted proteins | sample YN3metagenome_FD_203086 | JGI IMG/M metagenome (GOLD analysis project Ga0310813, IMG submission 203086) | Soil microbial communities from experimental microcosm in Duke University, North Carolina, United States - YN3 | ecosystem: Engineered > Artificial ecosystem > Soil microcosm > Unclassified...
ACGAGAAGAACGGCCGCTTCGGCGGCGGCGCCTACCAGCCGATCCTCAAGCGCGTGGACGGCTGGCTGGAACAGCCGCTGAAGGAGGCCCTCAAGGTCCGCGAAGCGCGGGCCGAGAAGATCGAGAAGCTCGACGCGCGCGTCTCCGAGGTCGTGAAGTCGCTGCAGGCGAAGGGCTTCAAGAGTCCCTACCTCAAGGCCTTCGTGGTCGCCCGCGTGAACCCGCTCCGCTTCATGAAGACGCTGCCGCCCTTCGACGAGGCGCTCGACGACATCCTCAAGCGCGCCATGAAGTTCAACGTCGAGAACGTGAAGCAGGAGGACATCGTGGCCACGGGCGGCGCGCCCGCCGAGTCCGAAGGCTAGCCTCCCACCGAATCGCTGTTACCTTTCGCTCCCCGCTACGTTCATCGGAGCGGCCGGACACCAGACCGTTCCGGCCGTCTCATGAACAAAGGGGGAGCTATGAAGCCCATCGCCTGGACCATTGTCCTCGGAATCGCCGCGCCCGCGCTCGCCTGGGCCGCGCCCCAGCAGGCCCCCGACGGCATCGTGACCATCCGAAAGAGGGCCTCCACCTGGTCCTTCAAGATCACCCCCGAGGGCCGGAAGAAGATCACCGTCGAGGAAAAGGACGTCGAGACCGACGTCCCGCAGGTGCTCCAGGCGGTCTGGGCCATCGATGAGCCGTATGTGGTCCCGCGGAAGCCCGGGGGCAATTTCTTCGTGGTCAACTATCCAACCGACTCGCGAAAGGTGCCGTTCTTCCGGGAAGGAAAGCGCTACGTGGACTACGGAGACTCCGCGGCGGGTCTCCAGATGGCCACGCGAGAGGCCCTGAACGATCTCCAGAAGGCCATGGTGGAGGAGTTCTACCAGGTCGACGTGGACTTCCCCGGGGGGGCGTGGGACGACCTGGCGCGGCTCCTCCGGGACCGCCTCGCCGCCGCCTACGAGCAGCAACTTCCCGAGATTCTCAAGCCTTATCTGCCCGCCAAGATCGAGCTGGAAGTCTCCTCGAAGTCGGCGCAGCATGCGCGCTATCCCGCGTTCCAGGCCAAGGGCGTCACCCTGGCGATGATCCGGAGCTTCGGTCCCTCGCCGCTCGTCGAAGGCAAGACCGAGTCGACGCCCCGGATCGTGGAGAAGGAGGACAAGAGCATCGAGCTCATCATGGACACGACGAAGTCCTCGAAGCAGCTTATTCTCACCGACAGCAACGCCCTGGGGGCCCAGGACGCTCTCGAGGTGGCCTTCTTCCACCTGGGCAGCAAGCCCACGCTTCCCGGCGCCGATCACGTCGTTGCCCTTTTCGAAATGGCCTGGAAGACGCGCAGCGGGCCGCTCTACGCGAAAGTGAAGTACCACCCGGAGACCAAGACCCTGATGGTCCAGGGGACTTACGATGAAATCCAGGCGGCTGACCAGGTGTTCGCCACCTTGACGGGACGGCCCAAGCCCATCGAGACAAGCGCCAACCCCTTCGACGCCATCACCCAGAGCCTCCAGAAGATCGCGGAGCTGATCCAGAAGCAGACCGAAGAGAAGGACAAATAGATCGTGGACGTGCGGGCCATGACCCGCGGCATCCGGCAGGGCCGCGAGGACGCCTTCGACGCCTTCTACACGGGCTATGCCGACCGCATGTACCGCTATCTCCTCGTCTCGGCCAAGGGGGATGAGGAGAAAGCCCGGGACGTCCTGCAGGACGCCCTCCTCCGGGTGGTCCGCCACCTGCCGCCGCTGGATGCGCCCGACGACCTCTGGCGCTACCTGACGGTGATCATGCACTCCGCGCTCGTGGATCAGGTCCGCCGCGCCGCCCGGAATCCCGGATCGATCGACGCGCGCGGCGAACCCGCGGCCGAAGAACGCGCGGACGACCGGATGTTCACGCTCCTGAGCGACGCCCTGGCGGCGCTGCCCGCGGACGACCGGCGCCTCCTGGAGGAGCATTACTTCCAGGGCGCCTCGCAGGCCGAGATCGCCGCGCGGGTCGCGTCGAGCCTCAAGGGGCTCGCGATGCGCTTCTCCCGGCTCCGGCGCCGGATGCGGGACTTCATCCTGGAGGGTCTCCGTCGTGAGTGACCCTCTGCGCGACCGCTGCCTCGACGCACTCCGACGCAACGCGCTGCTGTCCGGCGTGATCGAGGAAGGTTATCGACCGTCCGAAGACGCCGCGCTCCGCGACCGCGTCCGAAGGGCGATGACCGCCACCGCGCGTTGGCGTCGCGCGCGACGGCTCCTTCTCGGCGTCGCGGCGGCGTTGCTGCTCTTGGGGATCGGGACGCTGTTCCGTGCCCCGGAACAGAGGCCTTCCGTGGTCGCGCCGGCGATCGTGATCTCGCCGCCTGCCCCGGCGTTCGTGATCGTGACCACGGCGGACGCGGCGCCGCTCTTCGAGCTCGTCCCGACGCCCGCGGCCTCGGGCCTCGAAGTCGTCCACACGGCGCAGCTGATCGGCCCCCTCGAACGGGCCCGGGACGAAGAGCTCCTGGCCGCCAACGGCGTGGTCGGCATCGTCGGACACCCGGGCGGGGTCCGAAAGCTGATCCTGTCGACGCCGGTGCCGCGGCGCTTCCTGGAGTGACCTACTTGATCCGGTAGAGGTGGACTTCGTAGGGCTTGAAGTCGTCTTCGAACTTCCCGTCCTTGACCTCGATCGCGCGGTTCTCGCCCAGCACCTCGGCGCTTCCCTTCGCGCCCTTCACCGTGAACGAGGCCTTGCCGCCCTTCTCCCGCATCGCGACGGAGAAGACCCACGTCGAGTCGCCCTGCCGCTTGGCGATCGCGTCCACCGGCGCGTCGACGGGCGCCGACACCGCGACGCCGTCGGGCAGCGTCGGGCTGTTGAGCGCCGGCGCGAGCGACTGGACCTCCTTGTTGATCGAGGTGACCCCGGCCAGGAGCTCCGCGTCCTGCAGCAGCGACGCTTCGGAGAAGCGGGGCTTGAACTGGTGGACGAAGTAGATCAGCCCGCGCGACCCGTGGATGAGCGACATCCACACCTCGGTCCGGATCTGCGACGCGTTGGGCTTCGCGTTCTCGTTGCTGATGCGGCTCGCCTCGATGCAGTTCCAGACGATCTTCTTGTCGTCGCTCCACTTCCGCAGGCGCTCGACGCCCTCGGGGACCTTCCAGAGCTTGCCGAGGACGTCCGCGTGGTCGTGGACGACCGGGTAGATGTCGAAGGACGCGATGTCGCAGCCCTTGAGGTACTCGGCATAGTCCTCCGGATGATTGCGCCGGACCCCGCGGCCGATGTAGTTGTCCCAGGCGACGCCCTGCCCCAGGTTGAGCAGCACGGGGCGCGTCGGGTCGGCCTCGCGGACCTTCTTGTAGTCCGCGATGATCTTCTCGGGAAGGATGGGCGGGCCGTAGCCGCCGCCCTGCTTGGCCTGCGCGTTGTCGGGCTCGTCGCCGTGCATCCAGCCGATGATGGTCGGGTCGTCCTTGCGCTGCAGCCCCAGCTCGTTCTGGTGACAGACGATCTTCATGCCCGCGGCCTTCAGGGCGTCGAACTGCTCGGCCGTCGGCCCGCGCCAGAGCGCGACGTACGTGTTGATCCCCGCGTCGCGATACTTCGCGGCATTCCCCGGAGCCTGGAGCCAGACCGCGATCGGGAAGAAGCTGGGATCCGTCGGGGGCCCGTGAGTCCAGGCAGCGTACGGACTAGTCGGTTTCGGCTCCTGAGCCGACAGCGGAATCATCAGCGCCGTCGACAGGATCAGGCTGAGGCGAATCATTAACCTTCAATACGCCCGGGTTCGACGGGAGTTCTGTCCCTGGAATACATCCAGGTCACGCGTCCGGCGGCATCGCGCGCCCGATCGCATAGCGGCAAAGAGGACACGTCTTCCTCAGGTAGCCGACGGGCGCCTTGCAGCCGGGGCAGTCGCGGTGGGGCTTCCTCGCATCGGCGAGGACGATGCTGATCCGCTCCTCCCGCGAGAGCTCTTCCCGCAGCTCCTCCGGAGGCTCAACCGAGCGGCAGTCCCCCACCCCGCCCTCGGGAGCCGGAACTTCGGGCCGCGTCGGCGTCTCGCGGGCGACGAAGGTCCCCTTGCGGGCCAGCGCGATCGCTTCCTCGACCGTAGTCGTCAGATGAACGTTCTTGCGGCAGAACGAGCAACTGCGGATGGAGGCCGCGTCCGTCGGCTGCAACTTCTCCCAGTCCTTCGGACAGTCGTAGGAGAAGACATGGTCGCAGTTGCGGATCGTCTTCATCGGTTCAGGACTTAACCCGCCGCGGGGATGATCTAACGCCGAGCGTCAGGCGAGGATCTCCTTGAGGACCCGCGCGTCGACGGTGATGGTCGTCAGGCGCTGCTCCAGGCTGTTGTGCCGGAAGGTCAGCTTCTGGTGGTCGAGGCCCATCAGGTGCAGGAGCGTCGCGTGCAGGTCGTGGACGCTGACCCGGTTCTCCACCGCCTTGAAGCCGACGTCGTCGGTCGCGCCGTAGGTCACGCCGCCCTTCACGCCGCCGCCGGCCATCCAGGTCGTGAAGGCGTGCGGGTTGTGATCGCGCCCCGGCTTGCCGCCCTTCTGCGCGATCGGGAGGCGGCCGAACTCGCCGCCCCAGATCACCACGGTGTCCTGGAGTAGCCCGCGCTGCTCGAGGTCCTGGATCAGGGCTGCCACCGGCTGGTCCGTCTCCTCCGCGAAGCCGCGGTGGTTCCCCTCGATGTCCTTGTGGCCGTCCCAGCTGAGCTGGTTCTCCATGCCGCCCGAGTAGATCTGCACGAAGCGCACGCCGCGCTCGACCATGCGGCGCGCGATCAGGCACTGGCGCGCGAAGTGGGTGCACTTCTTGTTGTCCAGTCCGTAGAGCTTCTTCAGATGCTCGGGCTCCGAGTCGATGTCAAGCGCCTCGGGGGCCGCCGACTGCATGCGGTACGCGAGCTCGAAGCTCTCGATCCGCGCCGCCAGCTCCTTCTCGGCGGGGCTCGCCTCGAGGCCTTCGGCGTTGAGGGAGCGGACCAGGTCCAACTGCCGCCGCTGCCGCTCTCCCGCCAGCTCCGCCGGCGGCGCCATGTTCTCGATCGGCGCCCCCGCGGGCTTGAGGTAGGTGCCCTGGTAGACGCTGGGCAGGAAGCCCGCGCCCCAGTTCTGCGCGCTGCCCTTCGGGAGTCCGCGGCCCAGCGGATCGGACATGACCACGAACGACGGCAGGTTGCGGCTCTCCGAACCCAGCCCGTAGGTCACCCAGGAGCCCACGCAGGGGTGGCCCATGCGGGTCTCGCCGCTGTTCATCATGAAGAGCGCCGGGCTGTGGTTGTTCGACTCCGTCCAGCCCGAATGGACGAAGGCCATCTTGTCGACGTGGCGACCGAGGTTCGGGAAGATCTCGGACACCATCTTGCCGCACTGTCCGCGCGGCGTGAACTTGAAGGGCGACTTCATCAGGCCGCCCACCTCGTTGGCGAAGAAGCCGGTGAACTTGTTGAAGCCGGGCAGTTCCTGGCCGTCGCGCTTCTCGAGCTCGGGCTTGTAGTCCCAGGTATCCACGTGGCTGGGGCCGCCGTTGACGAAGATCCAGATCGCGGCCTTCGCCCGCGCCTTGAAGTGCGGCGCGCGGGGCGCCAGCGGATCACGCTCGTCGCCGGCAAGGAGCCTCTGTTCGCCGAGCAGGCTCGCGAGACCGAGCAGGCCGAAGCCGTTTCCGGCCCTGGCGAGGAGTTCGCGTCGCGTGCAGCAGTTCATGGCATCAGTCCACGTAAACGAATTCGTTCAGACACAGGAGCGCCTGGGCGAAATCCAGCATCGACGCATCGGGCTTTCCGTCCGTCTTGTACGACTCCGCCTGCCGCGCGAGAAACGCGTTCGCGGCGGCGATCTCCTTCGGGGTCGGCGAGCGCCCGAGCGCGCGACGGTAGATCTTCTCGACGCTTCCCTGCTTCGCCAGGCCCGCGGCGGCCTTGCGCACGAGCGGGCTGTTCATGAACAGCAGCGCCTGCGGCGCGATCGTCGTCGTCGGGCGACCACCCTGGCTCACCAGCGGCTCGGGAGCGTCGAACACCATCATCATCGAGATGAGCTTGCTCCGCTTGATGAAGAAGTAGATCGACCGGCGGGTCATGGATTCGTCGAGGGTGCCGGGCCCGTACATCTTCCGGTCGAGCAGGCCGCCCACGTCGAGCAGCGAGTCGCGAACGGCCTCGGCCTCCAGGCGGCGCGGATCGCGGCGCCAGAACAGCTTGTTGTCGGGATCGCGCATCGCGCTTTCCGGCGTGGCCGCGGAGGACGCGCGGTAGGCCGCGCTCGCCATCAGGAGCTTGTGGATCGGCTTGAGCTTCCACCCGTTTCGGATCAGCTCCGCCGCGAGGAACTCCAGCAGCTCAGGATGGGACGGCGGCTCGCCTTGGACGCCGAAGTCGTTCGGGGTCGCGACGAGGCCGCGGCCGAAATGCTGCGCCCAGAGGCGGTTGACGATCACGCGCGCGACGAGCGCGCCCGCGCCGGCGTCCACGTCGGTGAGCCATTTCGCGAGCGCGCTCCGCCGGCCCGGCGTGCGCGAGCCGGCCGGCGGCTCGGCGATCCAGTGCTTCTCCTGCTCGGGCGAGCGCATCAGCACCTGGAGGAAGCCCTGCGGCGCGACGCCCTGCTTCTTGTTCACGTCGCCGCGCGCCAGGACGTAGGTCTCCTTGTAGAAGTGCGGGAAGCCGCGGTCGTCGGCGTGATGCTTGAGCGGCTTCATCCCCTCGGTGGTCACCAGGGCCTTCGTGATTTTCGGCAGGGGTCTCGCGTGAGCCTCGACGGCCTTGCGCAGCTTCACGGCTTCCGGGTCGATCCGGCCGTAGATGCCGACCGCGTCCGGGCCCGGCTTCGCGCCCGCCCGCAGCGCCTCGCAGAGCTCGGCAACCGCTTGGGGCTTCGACTCGCGGGCCGGATCGAGCCCGGGCTGGGTCGCCACCGACAGCCGGCCCGGGGCATCGACCTCGAAGATCAGGTCGCTCCCGCCGACGGGCTCCGCGAGCTCGTAGACGACGTGGTCCGCCGTCGCCTTCCCCGCGACCAGCGTCACCGGCTTCCCGCCCGCGGTCAAGCGGAACGTCTTCGGAGGGAAGGCCGCGCCCTTCTTATCCTTCAGGGCCTCGAGCCGGACCGACGTGATTCCGCCAAGCGTCGTTCGCGCCTTCCACGTCCGCTTCCCGGATTCCGCGACGTCGAGGACCGCCCAGCTGACCGATTCCCAGGGGCGCCCTTCCACCCAGTGGACGAAGCGTCCGGGCAATTCCTCCCGCTCGAATTTCTCGAGCGCAGCGGTGAGCGGCTGATGCTCTTTCTCCCAGGCCGCGAGCGCCGCCTTGTCGCCCTCGGGATCGAGCTGGAACTCGGCCATCGCGCGGATCGCGGTCGTGAACGTCGAGGCGAGCCGGTAGTAGTCGCGCGTGGGGAACGGGTCGAACTTGTGGTCGTGGCAGCGCGCGCAGCCGACGCTCAGCCCGAGGAACGCGGAGCTGGTCGTCGAGGCCATGTTGTCGAGCTCGTCGTAACGAGCGGGCTCGAACTCCACCTCGGTGAGCTGCGTCGGGAACGCACCGGCGCCGAGGAAGCCCGTCGCCATCCAGGCCAGCGGGTTCTCCGGAGCGAGCTCGTCGCCCGCCACCTGCCACTGCACGAACTGGTCGTACGGGAGGTCGCTGTTGATCGCCTTGATGAGGAAGTCGCGGTAGTGATAGGCGTTCTCGCGGTCGTAGTCCTGCTCGAAGCCGTGGCTCTCGGCGAAGCGGGCGACGTCGAGCCAGTGCCGCGCCCAGCGCTCGCCGAACTCGGGACGCGCGAGCAGGCGGTCGATCAGCTTCTCGACCGCGTCGGGCGCGGCGTCGGCCTGGAAGGCGTCGATCTCCTCGGGCGTCGGCGGGATCCCGAGCAGGTCGAAGGTCGCGCGGCGGATCAGGTGGCGCTTGTCGGCCGGACCGTTGGGCGCGATGCCCGCGGCCTGGAGCTTCGCGCGGAGGAACTCGTCGACGGACGATCCCTTGACCGGCTGGAGCGGCTGGAAGGCCCAGTACTTCTTCCCCGCCTCGATGTTGATTTCCTTCTTGGCGGCCGCGGCGCCCTTGGCGCGCGGGTCGGGCGCGCCGCGCTTGACCCAGGCCTCGAAGTCGGCGACGACCTCGGGCGCGAGCTTGCCCTTGGGGGGCATCTTGAGCTCGTCGTCGGTGTAGCGGATCGCCTTGATGAGGAGGCTCTTGTCCAGGTCGCCGGGCACGACCGAGGGCCCGGTCTCGCCGCCCTTGAGGAGGCCCTCTCGGGAGTCGACGTAGAGCGCGCCCTTCAGCTTCTTGGACTCGGCGCTGTGGCACGAGTAGCAGCGGTCCACGAGGACCGGGCGGATCTTGGCCTCGAAGAACGCGATGCCCTCCTTGTCGGGGGGCGGGGTCTTCTCCTGCGCCTCGGCGCCGAGAGCCAGGAGGGCGAAGAGCGGCCAGAGTTTGTTCATCGTGTGCCCGTCTTGGAGTTCGATCCGCTCCCTAAGGTTACCTGCAGTCCGAGGTTCCGGGTGATGGCGGCCGCGCATTCCCTCACGGCGGAGCGGATCTGGGCGATCGGCTTGGGTTTGCCGACGGCCACGAGCGACGGCACGCAGACGGCGGCGGCGACGTCGACCCGCGGATTGCCCACGAAGGCCGCCACGTCGCGGATGCCGTGGGTGAGATCGCTCTTCCCCTGGTAGAGGCCGTCGCGGCGGACGCGGAGCAGGTCGGCCAGGAAACGCTCGCGGGGCACGGACCCCAGGCGCGCCCAGTCCTCGTCGCGCGCGAGCAGCGTCCGCAACTCCTCCTGCGGCAGGTGCGCCAGCAGGATGCGCCCCGAGGCCGTGAGGACGACCGGGAAGCGCGCGCCGATCTCGACCGACACGCGGGTGCGGTTCTGGCTCTCGACCTGGGCGAGCACGAGCAGCTTGCCGTCCGAGAGGACGCTCAGGTGGACCGACTCGCGGATCTGCCGGGCCAGGTCGCGCATCGGCGCCTCCGCGGCGTGGAGGAGCTGGTCGACCGGCGTGTGGGTGTGGGCCAGCTCGTAGAGGCGCAGCGTGAGCCGGTAGCGTCCCGACGCCGGCTCCTTGACGATGTAACCGCGCCGCTCGAGGCAGGCCAGCATGCGGAAGATCTCGCTCGGGCTGCGTCCGAGCGCGCGGGCGAGGTCGGACTGCGAGCGCGGCTCCGGCTGGGCCGCGAGCGCCTCGAGCAGGTCGAGGCCCTTCTCCAGGGCGGGGACGGCGTAGGGTCGCATCGGCGTCGAATTTTACTAGTGAAACGCTGTTTTCTCCATGAAATTTTCAGCGATCCGGGACCCCGGTCGAATTTGCCGACCGCCCGGGGCGGGCTGCGGCGTATATCCCGTGTTGCATCGAGCGGGGCGACCCGCTATATTAGGCGCCCACAACAAAGGAGATCGGACCGATATGCTGCAGCTCGTTCTCGCGACCCTTCTGGCGGCGGACACCCGCGCGGTGACCTTCGACGAGGCCAAGGCCGACGCCTCGAAGCGGCCGGCGTACGTCGCCCAGCTCCTGGACAAGCAGGTTTACGACAAGGACAAGAACCCCAACGGACTCCTGCAAGCCTGGTACTACGTCGCCGACGAGAAGCAGAAGGCCGCGGCCGAGGAGGCCATCAAGGCCCGCTACACGAAGGACGGCCGCGGGTTCTTCTTCGCCAAGGAAGTGAAGGGGATCTTCGCGCCCCTCGAGACGTCGGTGCGCCGCGCGATCCCCTGGTACAGCGACATGGTCGCGGCGGGCTCGGGCTCGCACAGCGGCATCCTGCTGGTCGGCGACCTCTTCACGCTCGGCAGCGAGGAAGAGGCCCGCAGCGTGGTCGAGGACTACGCGCTCGGCCTGGTGAAGATGCGCGAGGCCGGCCTCAAGGTGAAGGATCTCGAGCTCGACGCCAACATCCCCGCCCTCAAGCTCGTGAGCAACCGGAGCCTGCTGCCCCTCTACGCGCAGGCGGCGCAGCTTGAATCGGTCCTGAAGGGGACCCGCAAGGTCTCCGACGGCTTCAAGAAAGACCTCACGGAGCAGTACCTCGCGACCCACGCGCTCTTCGGAAAGGACTTCGCGAAGGAGAAGAAGGTCTACGACGACAACAACGAGAACACGCTCCAGAAGGAGATCGTCGACTTCCTCGACGAGTGCTTCAAGTTCAACCAGGAGCGCTTCACGGGCCTGGGCTACTCCCACAAGCTCGTGAACAAGGAGACGTTCGAGTACTCGCTCGAAAAGAAGTAACCCCCGAGACTAGAGACCCATCAAAGAGCGCCGGGAAACCGGCGCTCTTTTTTTATCCCTGCTTCCTGCTTCGTACTTCTTGCTTCACTCGTCACCCTGAACTGAGCACCGCTCTTCCCACCGAACGACGCCCGCGCTTCCCGAACGACGTGGCACGACGGTTGCGACCCTGTCTGCAGTTTTTAGGAGCGACTCTATGATGACACTCGTCGCCGCGGTCCTGTCGGCCGCGCTCCCGCTCTTCGCGCAGGACACCTCGGGCACCCTCATCCCCACCGGCGGCGGCGCGCCGCTCGAGATCGACAGCCAGGAAGTCCTCGTGCGCATCAACAACGGCATCGCGGTCACCACGGTGACCCAGGTGTTCCGCAACAACCGGGCCAACGCCCTCGAGGCGGTTTACTCCTTCCCGATCCCCAACGAAGCGAGCGTCTCGAACTTCTCCATGTGGATCAACGGCAAGGAAGTCGTCGGAGAAGTGCTCGAGAAGAAGCAGGCCCGGCAGATCTACGAGTCCATCACCGCCCAGCGGCGGGACCCGGGCCTTCTCGAGCAGGTCTCCTACAAGCTCTTCGAGGTCCGCGTCTTCCCGGTGCCCGCCAACGGCACCCAGAAGATCCAGATCGCGTACTACCAGCCCGTCGAGTACGACACGGGCTTCGGCCAGTACGTCTACCCGCTGGAGGCCAAGACGAAGGAGTTCTCGCGGGTGCGCGGCACGTTCAAGCTCGACGTCGACCTCGTCAGCGGCCTGCCCCTCAAGGCCGTGACCTCCCCCAGCCACCAGGATCAGCTCGCGGTCAAGGAGACCGCGAAGGGCCGCTGGCGCGCCTCGATCGAGACGCCGCGCGGCGCGCTCGACCGCGACTTCGTGCTGACCTTCGAACACGAGCGCGAGACGACGGGCCTGACCCTGGTCCCCTTCCGCGACCGGGGCGACGGCTACTTCATGATGCTCCTCACGGCCGGCCACGATCAGGACAAGCTCGTCGACCCGGTCAACTACACGTTCCTGCTGGACGTGTCCGGATCGATGGGCGACGAGCACAAGCTCGAACAGGCCGTCCGGATGATCGAACAGCTCGTCGGCGGCCTGGAGGCGCGCGACCACTTCAACATCCTGACCTTCAACATCGCCGCGTCCGCGATGTTCCCCGACGGCTCCGCGCCCGCGACGCCGGAGAACGTCAAGAAGGCCGAGAGCTTCCTGCGCGGACTCCGGCCCAAGGGCGGCACCGACCTGGTGCCGGCCCTCGAGGCCGCGGGCCAGCAGCAGCGCAAGGACATGTCCAACGTGCTCATCCTGCTCTCCGACGGCAACGCGACCGACGCCGAGGAGCACGGCCGCTTCCGCCGTCTGCTGGATCGCGAGGGCCGCGTGCGTATCTTCTCGATCGGCATCGGCAACGAGGTCAACCGTCCCCTGCTCAACACGCTTGCGCAGGCGACGGGCGGTTACTCGGACTTCGTCTCCTCCGCGGACGAGGTGGACCGCAAGACGAAGCATCTCGCCGCCAAGATCCTCCACCCCGTGGCGGAGAACCTCGTCCTGAAGGTCGAGGGCGTGAAGGTTTCCGACGTCGTTCCCGCGCGGCTGCCCAACTTCTTCCGGGGCCAGCAGCTCGCCGTGTACGGACGCTATAGGGGCGACGGCAAGGCGACGGTCACGATGACCGGCACGCTGGGCAGCAAGCCCGTGACGGTCTCGACGGAGGTCGAGTTCCCCAAGACCGAGCGGGACAATCCTGAAGTCCGCCGCATGTGGGCCTGGAAGCGCTGCGACGAGCTCATGCAGGAGAACCGCAGCCGCGGAGAAACCCCGACGCGGATCGATCAGATCGTCGAGCTCGGCAAGGAGTACTCGATCGTCACGCCCTACACGTCGTTCCTCGTGCTCGAGAACGACCAGCAGTACCGCCAGTTCGGGATCGAGCAGCGCAACGCGCGGCAGATCCAGGACGACCGCGCGGCCCAGGATCGCCGCGCCGCGGACTCGGCTCCCCGTACGACGAGAGGGAGCGGCGGCGGAGGCGGCGGGGGCGGCGGCTCGGTGGAGCTGGGCTTCCTGGCGCTCGTCGGCGCCCTGGCCGGAGGCCGCGCGTGGGCGCGGCGCCGGAAGGCCGCCTGAGAAAGGAGATGCTGATGAAGGGGAGCGCGACGGCGAAGGCCGATCGCGCTCCCCTCTTTTCCCTCGGGGTCGTCGTCCTCTCAGCCCTGGCGCTGCTCGCGCCGGAAGCCGCCGAGCTCACCCGCTCCGGCCTGGCGAGAGGCGAGCTCTGGCGGCTCTTCACGGGCCACCTGTCTCACTTCAGTCTCTATCACTTCGTCGTCGATGCGGGGACCTTCGCGATCCTGGGTTCGATCGTGGAGCGCCGGCTCGGCGCGGGCCGCTGGGCGCTGCTGCTGTCCGCCTCGGCGCTGCTCATCAGCCTGGCCTTCCTGGGGCTGGAGCCGTCTCTCGAATCCTATCGAGGCCTCTCGGGCCTCGACTGCGCGGCCTTCGCGGCCGCGCTGATCCTGGAGGCCCGCACGCATCGGGGGATGGCGATCCTTCTCGCGGCAGGATTCGCGGCCAAGCTGGCGTTCGAGCAGACCAGCGGAGGCTTTCTGTTTCCCTCGACGAACCTGGGTGACATGGGACTTCCCGTTCTCTCCGCCCACAGCATCGGCGCCGCGGCGGGCGTAGCCATGACCTTCGTTGTCGGAAAGGGACTTGCGGGGAACGGTCCTACCTCGGGGTGCTCGCCTGTTTCTGCATCTCGCTGACCGCGTGTTTGATCACAATGTCGAGTTGCGCGCGCTCTTCCGGGCTCGCCTCGCGGGCATAATCCACGTCGACTGAGGGCCCATGCCCGGGCACGAGCCGGATGCGGAGCTCCTTGATCAGACCGGCGGGAGCTTTCTTCTCGATCATGCGCTTGAGGTTCTGCGAGATGGCTTCATCCATGTCGCCGCAGCCGCATGACCCGCTCTTCTCGAGCGCATTGAGATGATTCCGGGCCATTAGCGCATGCGGGTGGGCGGGAGGCATCAATTCCACCGCTTCCCGAAGCAGGGGCGCGGCTTTTTCCAAGGCCTTGTCATGCTGGAGGAAGATTCCGTACGCGGCCGCCGCCTCGCCGTGTACTTCCGGTTCGCCGCACGACTTGCCCGCCGACAGGGCGGCCTCCAGGAGAGGAGCCGCTTCCGATCGACGCTGCTGCTCCGACAGGTACAGGCCGTAGTTGCGCAGAGCGTTGGAAAGAGAAACTCCGTGCTTGGCCTTCTTCGCGCGCTCCACCGCCTCCTGGTACGATTTCACCGCCTGCTCCGGTTTGCCCGCTTCGCCGTAAGCCATCGCCAGACCTTGCAGCAGGTGAATGGCCTCGGGCTCCTGTCCCCGGGTTTCACAATCGCGAATCAACCATTGCAAGCCTTGAACGCGGGTCTCGTGATCCCCCGCGTTCCGACAGGCATTCACCAGTGCCGACGTCAGAACGACCATCCCCTCGGGATCGACGCTCGGAGTTTTCAGGCAGCGCTCCCGGAGCTCGGCCAAGGCGGCGACCGTGGCTTTCGGATCTCCCAGGGTCCAGCGGCCTGATGCCTGCCGAACGATCTCGGAGCGAACCTCGGCACGGCGTTTCTCGAACCCCTCGAACGCCGGGGCGGACGTTCCTTGCGCGGCCTTGATGATGAAGCCTCGATCGGCCAGGGTCTGCGGGAGGAGTTGATGCTCCTCGGGTTCGAGGATGCGACGCGACTGCTCGATCAGCGGCAGGGCCGAGTTGGCTTTCCCAGCCGCGAAGAGAACTTCGGCGAGGGGCTGGAGCCCGTAGGCATAGCCTGCATGAGCGGTTCCGTAGAGGGCCTCCCGCTCCTGGAGGCTCTCGCGAAGCACGCGCTCGGCTTCTTCGAGGCGGCCCAGGCGAAGAAGCAGCTCGCCCAGGTTCATGAAATAGGTCAGCCGATCTTTCTTGGACTGGAGATCGCGCCCCGGAATCTTGGACGCCGTCGCCAGGGACTCGGCGGCGCTCGCGAGATCGTTCGCTCCTATCTGAATGACGGCCTGCCGGAACAAGGCGGCGGCATAGCTCGGGCTGCTCGCTCCGGAATCCCGGCGAACCGCTTCGGAGGCCTCGCGGGCTTTGGTCAAGGCGGCGACGGGGTCGCCGCTCTTAAGCAGGGCTTCGGCCTCTTCGAACGTCGGCTTGGCCTGTCCAACGGCGGCCGGCTTCCCAGGCTTGGGGAGCGCGGGCGAAGAGTCGGAATGATCGCAGCCCGTGATCGCGAGCAAGAAGGCAAGAACCAGCCCGCGGGGCACCGCGCACCTCCTTCGTTCCACCGGAATTCTAGCCGAGGCCGGGAGGGGATCAACGGGAAAGCCGCCGACTTTAGGTTGCCGTCCGGAGGCCTCGAAGGGAGAATGGCCCGTCATGGAGTCTCCCGTCTCGAAGGAGCAGGCCGTCGAGGCCACGCGGACCTGGCTCGAGAAGGACGTCATCGGGCTCAACCTCTGTCCCTTCGCCCAGGCGGTCCATGTCGCCGGCCGGATCCGCTACGTCGTGAGCGACGCGGAGACGGCGAAGGCGCTGAGGGGCGACTTGCTGGAAGAACTCCTCTTCCTCAAGGCGGCCGATCCCGAGCAGGTCGACACCACGCTGCTCATCCATCCCCGCGTCCTGAATGATTTCTACGAGTTCAACGACTTCCTCGACATCGCCGACGACGTGCTCAAGGACCTCGGGCTGCGCGGCGACATCCAGATCGCCAGCTTCCATCCTCACTACCAGTTCGCGGAAACGGAGCCGGACGACGTCAGCAACCGGACCAACCGCTCCCCCTACCCCACGCTGCACCTGCTCCGGGAAGCCAGCGTCGAAAAGGCTCTCGAGAACTATCCCGACGCAGACGAGATCCCGCAGCGCAACATCGAGACGATGCGCCGGCTCTACGGCTCGTCGCCGAAACCGCCGGGATAGACGTCTCCCAAAGCCCTACCGGTTCCGCTTCTTCGGCCGCCACCGCAACGCCTGGTTCAGATGGCGGCCCTGATGAAAGGCGGCGTAGACGAAATCACCGACGAAGAGAATCGCGCCCGCCCATACCGCGAAACGGAGAGCCTCCCACATCCCCCCATCCTACACGATTCCGCGATTGTCTTGACGACGTCTCTCGGCGCGTCGTACGTTCAGCGGAGATGACCACGGACCTGGCCGCCCGTCACGACGAGATGCTCCTCCAGGAATTCGGGGCGATCCGGGCCCAGGCTGCGGCCGCCGTCGCGCTCTTCCAGGAAGGAGCCACTCTTCCCTTCATCGCCCGCTATCGGAAAGAGAAGACCGGCGGACTGACCGAGCTGCAGCTCAAGCAGATCAAGGACCGCCTCGACTTCCATCATGCGCTCCGGGATCGAAAGAAGACGATCCTCGAGTCGATCCGCGAGCAGGGCGTCCTGACGCCCGAGCTGGAAGCGCGGATCGTCGACTGCGCCGATCGGCAGCGGCTGGAGGACCTCTACCTGCCCTACAAGCCGAAACGCCGAACGCGGGCGCAGGTCGCCCGCGAGAAGGGATATGAGCCGCTGGCCGACCTGATCTGGGCCCACCGGCCGGCGTCGGGCGATGCCGACGCGATCGCCGGCGCGTCCGACATTCTGGCCGAGCGCATCGCCGAGCACGCGCCGACGCGCGAGTGGATCCGCGAGGAGACGCTGCGGCGCGGACGCCTCGTCTCAAAGAAGAAGCGCGGCGCGCCCGCCGACCGCTCCAAGTTCGAGATGTACTTCGAGTTCGGCCAGCCTCTGTCGCGGGTCGTCTCCCACCAGGCGCTCGCGGTGGCGCGGGGAGAACGCGAAGGGGCGCTCTCGGCCACGATCGAGCTCGACGCGGCGCCCATCGTCGACCGTCTCGATCGCACGTTCAACCGGCCGCAGTCGCCTCATCGGGCGCTTTTCCGGAGGATCGAGCTGGACGCCTACGAGCGGCTGCTGGCCCCGTCGATCGAGAGCGAGGTCCGCGCGATCGTGAACGAGCGGGCCGAGCAGGACGCGATCCGCGTCTTCGCCGAGAACCTGCGGAACCTGCTCCTGGCGCCGCCGGTCCGCGGCGAGGCCATCCTGGGGATCGACCCGGGCCTGCGGACGGGCTGCAAGGCGGCGGCGATCGACCGGAGCGGAAAGTATCTGGAGAGCGCGGTGATCTTTCCGGAACGCCCCGACGCGGCGGCGACGCTCTCGCGGCTGATCCAGGCCCACGGGATCGGCCGGATCGCCTACGGCAACGGCACGGGCTCGCGCGAGCTCGAGGAGTTCCTGAAGAAGACGAAGCTCGGGGTTCCGTCGTTCGCGGTGAGCGAAGCCGGAGCCTCGGTGTATTCCGCGTCCGAGGCGGCCCTGCGGGAATTCGCCGGCCTGGACATCACGGTGCGCGGCGCAATCTCGATCGCGCGGCGCCTCCAGGATCCGCTGGCGGAGCTGGTCAAGATCGACCCGAAGGCGATCGGCGTGGGCCAGTATCAGCACGACGTCGATGCGGAGAAGCTGCAGCGCGAGCTCGATCACGTGGTGGAGTCCTGCGTCAACCAGGTGGGCGTCGACGTGAACACGGCGTCGGCCGAACTGCTCTCGTACGTGTCAGGCCTGACGCGCCCTGTTGCGGAGAACATCGTCGCCGGGCGTCCGTTCCGGTCGCGCGAGGAGCTCAAGCGGGTCCCGCGGCTGGGACCCAAGGCCTTCGAGCAGGCAGCGGGCTTCCTGCGCATCCCCGGAGCGACGAACCCGCTCGACACCTCGGCCGTGCATCCGGAAAGCTACTACATCGTCGAGCGGATCGCCCGGAAGCTCGGACGGCCGCTGACGGAGATCATCGCGAAGGAACTCGACATCCGCCCCGAAGAGTTCGTCGACGACCGGGCCGGCCTGCCGACGGTCGTCGACATCCTGCAGGAGCTGCGGAAGCCGGGCCGCGACCCGCGCAAGGAGTTCGTCGCGGCCCGCTTCGATCCCGCGGTGACGTCGCTGGAGCATCTGAAGCCGGACATGATCCTCGAGGGCGTGGTGACCAACGTCACGCGCTTCGGGGCCTTCGTCGATGTGGGCGTGCACCAGGACGGGCTGATTCACGTGTCCGAGCTCGCGCCGCGCTTCGTGAACGATCCCGGCGAGATCGTCCGCGTTGGACAGGTCGTTCGCGTGAAAGTGCTGTCGGCCGATCTCGCGCTCCGCCGCATCGCGCTCTCGCTCAAACAGGCGTGACCCGGAACTCCGCGAGGTCCACGCGGAAGGCCCGCAGGCGCGTCATGCTGTCCCCCGGGTTCGCGCACACCGTGCTGCCCAACTTCTCGACCCCCGGAGATTCGTGGACGTGCCCGTGCAGCGTCAGCGGGGGGTGCCGCCGGTCGATGAAGGTCCGGACGGCGCGGCTGCCGATCGGCGTGATGCCGCCCTGCAGGCGGTCCAGGGTCGTCGCGAACGGCGGAGAATGGAACACGTAGACGGTCCGCGCGGGATCGGACTGCGCCGCCAGCCGGTCCAGGTCGTCCGCGATGGTCGGACGCTCCCGCAGCGCCTGGAGCGGAATGTCCTCCACTCCGGCGGGCGAGCTCCGGAGGCAGCGCCTCGGCTCGTTCTGCGGCTCCCAGCCCGCGATGTCGACGCGGTCGAAATCCTTCATCCCGAACGGCGTGATGGGAACGCAGCCGTAGCCCGCGATCGAGAGCCCGTCGAGGAACGGCAGCGCCCTCCCGTGGATCGCGGTCCCTTTCTCCGCGAGCGGCGCCAGCACCGTTTCCCAGTCGTCGTTCCCGGGGACCCAATAGCAGGGCCGCGTGGAGAATTTCTCCGCCAGGTATTCCGCGACGAAGTTTCGCTGAAGCTCCAGCAGGTCGCCGCCCCGCTTGAGCGGGTACGGAAGAAGATCTCCTCCCAGGACCACGGCGTCGGCGTCGAGGGCGAAGAGCTGGTCGTAGGCCTCGCGATTGCCGTGGAGGTCGCTGGCGTAGACGAACGTGGACACGGCCACATCCTAGCACAACGCGGCGGATCGCTCCTACGCCAGGATGTCCTTGATGACGTGCCCGTGGACGTCGGTGAGGCGGCGGTCCGCGCCGTTGTGGCGGAAAACGAGCTTCTCGTGGTCGATCCCGAGCAGGTGCAGGATCGTCGCGTGCAGCTCGTAGCCCATCACGGGGTCCTTCGCGGCCTTCCAGGCCCACTCGTCGCTCTCGCCGTAGGAGACGCCCGGCTTCACGCCGGCGCCCGCCAACCACGACGTGAACACGCCGCCGTTGTGGTCGCGGCCCACGCTGCCCTGCGCGAACGGCATCCGCCCGAACTCGGTGGTCCAGACCACCAGCGTGTCCTCGAGCATGCCGCGCTGCTTGAGGTCCTTCAGCAGCGCGGCGATCGGCTGATCCACCATCGTCGCGATGAAGGTCAGCTCCTTCTGGATATCACCGTGGTTGTCCCAATTGCCCGTCGCGCCCGCCGTCCCGCTCCAGAGCTGGACGAAGCGCACGCCCCGTTCCAGCAGGCGCCGCGCGGTCAGGCAGCTCGTCCCGAAATCGGACGTCTCCTTGCGGTCCAGTCCGTAGAGCTTCCGCGTCTCGTCCGACTCCTTCGACAGATCCAGCGCGTCGGGCGCCGAGAGCTGCATCTTCGCCGCGAGTTCGTAGGAGGCGATGCGGCCCTCCAGGCGCGAGTCGCCGCCGCGTCCCGCGAGGTGCTCGCGGTTGATCCGGTCCAGCAGCGCCAGCCCCTCCGCCTCGCTCTCGCGCGTGATCCCCGGAGTCTTCGGCGGGAAGAGATCCGCGACCGGCTCCGGCGCCGTCGGACGCAGCAGCGTCCCCTGATGCACCACCGGCAGGAACCCCGACCCGAAGCTGCCCTTGGAGTTGTACGGCAGGCCCCGCGAGTCGGGGATCACCACGAAGGCCGGGAGATTCTCGCTCAGCTGCCCCAGCGCATAGGACACCCAGGAGCCCATGCAGGGGAAGCCCGGCAGCACGAAACCCGTGGTCTGCAGATAGACGCCCGGGCCGTGAACGTTCGTCTTGGACTGCATCGAGTGGATGAAGGCGAGATCGTCCACGCAGGTCGCGAGGTTCGGGAACACGCTCGACACCCAGTGGCCCGACTGCCCGTGCTGCTTCCAGGTATAGGGGCTCTTGAGCACCGTGCCGGGCGTGCTGGTCGCCGCCTCGACGTGAATCCCGGCGCCCGGATCGAACTTCTGCCCGTGCTTCTTCTCCAGCTCGGGCTTGTAGTCGAAGGTGTCCATCGGGCTCGCGCCGCCGTTCATGAAGAGGTGCAGCACCCGCTTCGCCTTCGCGCGATGGTGCAGGCCTCCGTTGAGGCCGGGCTTCGCTTCCTGGCCCAGCAGGTTTGCCTGGCCGAAGAGATGAGCGAGAGCCACGGCCCCCAGCCCGTTTGCGGAGCAGCCCAGGAATTCTCGGCGATTCATGGTCAATCCAAGAACATAAACTCGTTGCTGTTCAGGAGCACGCGGCAGGCGTTCGCCAGTCCGTGCTTCGCGGCGTACTCGCCCAGCGCCTTCGCCTCCGCGTCGCCCGGCTTGCGCTGGAGGATCGCCCGGTAAGCCCCCTCGACGCTCACGACCCGCGCCGCCAGGTGCTCGCTCTGGCGCACCACGAAGCGGTTGTTCATGACCGCCATCGCCTGGAGCGGCGTGACGCTGACGTTCCGGGCGCCGGTCAGCTGGGACGCGTCGGGACAGTCGAGCGTCTCCATGAACGGGTCCGGCAGCGTGCGGTAGATCCAGCGGTAGATCGAGCGACGAAAGTTGTCGGGGTGGTCGACGTCGTACTTCGCATAGTCCACCTTCGGGGTGACGCCCGGATTCGGGTCCTCATAGTGGAACTGCTTCAGCGACGGGCCGCCCATGCGGAGATCGAGCTTGCCGCTCGCGTGCAGGATCGAATCGCGGACTTCCTCCGCGTCGAGCCGCAGCCGGTTCATGCGCCACAGGTAGAGGTTCGACGCGTCGACCTTCGCGAAGTCCGGACGGTTCGCCGAGGACTGGCGGTAGACGGCGCTCGTGACGATCAGGCGGTGGAGCTGCTTCAGGGATCCGCCGCCGTCGCGGAACCAGACCGCGAGCCAATCGAGCAGCTCCGGGTGCGTCGCCGCCGCGCCCATGCGGCCCAGGTCGTTCGGCGAATCGGCAATCCCGCGCCCGAAATGATGGTGCCAGACGCGGTTGACGATCGAG
>Ga0310813_10000706_pt1 | contig 20446 bp, 20 predicted proteins | sample YN3metagenome_FD_203086 | JGI IMG/M metagenome (GOLD analysis project Ga0310813, IMG submission 203086) | Soil microbial communities from experimental microcosm in Duke University, North Carolina, United States - YN3 | ecosystem: Engineered > Artificial ecosystem > Soil microcosm > Unclassified...
CGCAGCAGCGCCAGCACCCTCGCGCGCTTGTCCGAACGGTGGTCGCATCACGTCTGCCGGCGTCGGTGGCGGATGCGTGGGTTGAAGCCGCGGGCATCGATCGCGCGATGACGCTGGCGCACCTCGCCCGCGACGCCAGACGGACATTGATCGCGACGTTGCTCGAAACACCGCTCGATGTCACCGACAGCCGAGGCTACAACTATGCGGAAGTTACCGCCGGCGGCATCCCACTCGGCGAAATCGATTCGGCGACGATGGAGTCGCGCCTGTGTCCGGGACTCTATCTGATCGGCGAGATACTCGACGTCGACGGTCGCATCGGCGGGTTCAATTTCCAGTGGGCATGGTCGTCGGCGTGGGTGGCGGCAAACGCTATCGGCCGAAAGCTTCGCGCGTAACCGGCCGCACGTACTCGCTTACCAGCTCGCGATTCCACCACCGCCCGGTCTGCCGATGCTCGTCGACGGTCGTGAACCGGTAGCGGTAGTAGCGGGCGCGGAGAAAACGCGGCGCGTGATCCGGAAAGGGATTCGTTTTCAGCAGCGAAAGGGTTGGCCCGTCGCCCTCGAGCAGACGCTGCAGCAGCACCGCGAACCACTCGCTCTGGGGCCGCGGCGAAAACGCCTCGAACCACATCAGCCAATCGAGTCGCAGGTGATACGGAGCAATCTGCGGCGACCATCGGGACGGATCCCCGGGTTTGCCCTTGAACTCGTATTCCCGCCAAGCCTGTCCGTCGTCTGATCCTTCGATGACGATCTCGTACCGCGTACGGGTGATGCTGCCGAACGCGCCATAGGTGTTCACGAGGTGCAACGGCTCGAACGAGGTGTTCATCACCTGCGAGGGTGACAGCATGTTCAACGTGGGTGCGATGCTGAGCACACCGACGACAGCAGCCACCACGTAGATCGCCGCGCGATGCACCAGCTCCGGCTCCTGCAGCGCCGGCGGCGCTAGGGGCAGCCACGACAGGAAGCGATCGTCGAGTGTTGGGATGCAGAGCACGACGGTCAGCCAATTGAGCCATGACAGGTTCCCGCTCGCGATCAACACGCCCTGGAATGCGACAGTGATGAGGCCGGCAATCGCCGCAACCGGCTGCGGCGCGAAGTACCCAAAGGGAACAACCAGTTCGGCGAAGTGGTTGAACGCGACGCCGCCCTTGTGCACAGCCTCCGGCAGCCAATGGAAGTACCAACTGAGAGGATTCGGAATGGGCTGTGTCTCGAAGTAGTAGTTCAGGCATGTCAGGTCGCGCCAGCACGAGTCGCCACGAATCTTGATCAAGCCCGCGCCGAACATGACGCGGAAGAGCAGCCAGCGATACAGCCACATCAGCCACAGGCTCGGGGCGGTTGACCAGCCTCCGAGAAATATCGCGAGGAAACCCGTTTCGAGCAGCAGCGTCTCCCAGCCGAAACCGTAGAACGTCTGACCGACGTTCACGAAGGAGAGATACAGCAGCCACATCATCGCCCATACAATCCCGGAGGCGATGGCACCGCGCTGCTGCGGCCATCCGGTGAGCGCCAGCACCGCCAATCCGACGCCGAGCCACGCGCACGTGCGAAACGCAGTGTCAGTCGGAGAGAGGAAAAAGACGCTGGGTGACGCGCGGAAAGGAACGTACTGGGTGAAGCGCGACACGGGGAGCAGCCCGCGTTCGCCGAGGAGCGGCACGAACTGGTTGGCGGCGACCAGAAAGCCGACCAGATACATCGCCGCCAGCGCGCGCTCGAACAGAAACCGCGAGTACCAATACGCCATTTGACGATTTGCGATTTCTGATTTGTGATTGTGCCACGTGCCTCAACCTGATGCGATTGTCGTCGGCTCGGGTCCGAACGGGCTCTGTGCCGCCATTGTCCTGGCGCAGGCAGGCTGGAAGGTCACGGTCCTCGAAGCCGAGCCGACGATCGGCGGCGGCGTTCGCTCGGCGGAGCTGACGCTGCCGGGCTTCGTCCACGACGTGTGTTCGGCCGTACATGCGACGGCGGTCGCCTCGCCGTTCATCAGCACGCTGCCGCTGCAGAAGTACGGTCTCGAGTTCATCGATCCGCCCGCAGCCATTGCGCATCCGTTTGACGATGGGAGTGCGGCACTTGTGGAGCGATCGGTCGAGCGCACCGCGGGATCCCTTGGACGCGACAGTGAGGCGTACGAACGCGTGTTTGGAGGACTGCAGCGCAGCTGGCCCCGGATCCGGTCAGCAGTGCTTGGTCCACTGCGGTGGCCCGAACATCCACTGGCGTTGGCGGCGTTTGGATTGCGCGCGCTGCGATCGGCGGAGGCGTTCGCCAGGAGCTCGTTTGTCGAGGAGCGCACGCGCGCGTTGTTCGGCGGCATTGCCGCGCACGGCCTGGTGCCGCTCGACAAACCGCTGACCGCCGGCTTCGGTCTTGTTCTCGGCGTAATGGCCCATGTCGTTGGCTGGGTGATTCCGCGAGGCGGCGCACAGAAGCTGACCGATGCGCTCGTCGCACATCTCCGTACGCTGGGTGGCGAGGTCGTCGCCAATCACCGCGTGTCCTCTCTCGATGCGCTGCCTTCCGCTCGTGCTGTCCTGTGCGACCTTTCCCCGCGGCCGTTTCTCTCTATTGCGGGTCCTCGTCTCCCGTCCGCGTATCGGCGAAGTCTCGAGCGATATCGCTACGGGATGGGCGTGTTCAAGGTGGACTGGGCACTGGATGATCCCATTCCGTGGCGTGCGCCGGAGTGTGCAAGAGCATCAACCGTTCACGTGTGCGGGACGCTGCCGGAGATCGTGCAGTCGGAACAGGAGGCGTGGACGGGTAAGGTTCCCGATCAACCATACGTCCTGCTGGTGCAACCTACGTTGTTCGATCAATCGCGCGCGCCGGCGGGAAAGCATACCGCCTGGGCGTACTGTCATGTGCCTGGCGGGTCGGGCGCGGACATGCTGCCGCGTATCGAGGCGCAGATTGAACGCTTCGCGCCCGGTTTCCGCGATCGCGTCCTCGCGCGCTCGATGATGCCGCCGGCCGCTCTCGAAGCGCACAACGCCAACTATGTCGGCGGCGATATCGGAGCGGGCATCGCGGACGTGCGCCAGTTCTTCACGAGGCCGACGTGGCGCACCTATTCCACGCCGGTCCGCGGTCTCTACCTCTGTTCCGCAGCGACGCCTCCCGGTGTCGGCGCGCACGGCATGTGCGGCTATTTCGCCGCGAAGCGTGCGCTTGCCGATCTCAACCCCTGACGAATCGATGCTGCTTTCGGCGCTTTCGACGGATCTCTACGAGCTGACGATGATCGGCGGCTACTACGTGAAAGGCCTGTCCGGCCGGGCGACGTTTGACTTGTTCGTCCGTCAACTGCCGCCGACGCGCAACTATCTTGTCGCGGCAGGCCTCGAGCAGGCGCTCGACTTCCTCGAATCGCTGCGTTTCACGCGCGAAGAGATTGACTACCTGCGGACGCTGCCCGCGTTGTCCGGCCTGCCGCGCGACTTCTTTGACGATTACCTCGCCAACTTCCGTTTTACCGGTGATGTATCCGCTGTTGAAGAGGGGACGCCCATCTTTGCGCAGGAACCGCTGCTGCGGGTGACCGCGCCGCTCGCCGAGGCGCAACTCGTCGAAACGGCGCTTATCGCCGAAGTTATGTTTCCGACCGCGGTCGCCAGCAAGGCGTCGCGTGTCGTCGAAGCGGCTGCCGGGCGCAGCGTCATGGAATTCGGGGCGCGGCGTGCGCACGGCATCGATGCCGGGATCCGGGCCGCGCGTGCGGCGTACATCGCCGGCTTTGATTCCTCATCGATCGTCGAAGCAGGAAAGCGGTTCGGCATTCCGCTGTCCGGCACCATGGCGCATTCGTGGGTGATGGCATTCCGGGACGAGCCGAGCGCCTTCAGCGCCTACGCCGAGGTCTTCGGCGAGCGCGCCGTTTTCATTCTCGACACGTACGACGCGCTCGCGGCGGCACGCACGATTGCGGAGTCTGGCCTGAAGCCACGAGGCGTTCGCCTCGACAGCGGAGATCCGATCGCGACCAGCAGGGAAGTGCGGCGCATCTTCGACGCGTATGGCCTGCACGAGACGGCGATTGTCGCCAGCGGCGATCTCGACGAGCTGCGCATCGCAGAGATCGTGGCATCTGGTGCGCCCATCAGCGGGTTCGGCGTGGGGACTGCCATCAGCACATCGAGCGATGCACCGGCGCTGTCTGGGGTCTACAAGCTGGCGGAGATCGAACGCGACGGCGAGATGGTGGCCGTCATCAAGAAGAGTCCCGGCAAGCGCACCTACCCGGGCTGCAAGCAGGTGTGGCGTGTGTTTCGCGACGATGTGGCGGTGGAGGACGTCCTCACACTTGCGGAGGAAGCCGCGCCGGCCAATGCGCAGCCGCTGCTGAAAGACGTGATGACGAAAGGCGTGCGGTTGTCGCGGCCCTCACTCGATGAGGTCCGGCAGCGATGCCGGCAGCGTGTCGCGCAGCTTCCAGGCGAAGTCCGCCGACTAGTTGACGGCAAAAACTATCGCGTGCGAATCACGATTGATTCTTGATTGCGCTTTCGACGGCAGCGGCGGTTACACGGAAGTGTGACGCGCTCCACACCACCCGACCATCTTTGATGAGCAGCGCCTGCGGCGTCTCGTGACGCACTCCGAGCTGCTGCGCGATGGCGTTTGATACAGCCCGATGCGTCTGCACCGTCACCATCGCGTAGTGCGGCGCGCGCGTTTCACGTCTGCGATCCGGCGCCTGTTGATTCATGTGCGACACAAGTTCCTCGAGCGCTTCCAAGCTGACGCCGCACGTGTAGCTGTGTTTGAACAGCAGGACAGGTCGTATCTCGGACGCGGCAAGCAACCGATGGAGCTCGTCCACGTGCTCCAGTGTCGTCAGGTCTGGGTGCATGTGAATCCAGTGTAGCAGTCGACGAAACATTGGCCTTACGTATGCACAACGAGTTGCGTTTTTTTGCTGGCCTTCGGGGAAGGCACGAGGATGCGTTTCGCAGCTCTACTACTCGCTCTGCTAATCGTCAGCTCAGGATGCGGAACCCCAGCCTCCTCAGCTCCACCCCGTTCAGCCGCTTCGACGTCAGCAGCTGCCGGAACGTCCGGCAATAATCCCGCGCCTGATAACACCGGCGATTGGGTGAGGCCCGCTCGCGACTACTCGAGCACTCGCTTCAGCCCGCTCGATCAGATCACGCAGCAGAACGTCAAGCAGCTGGTCGTGAAGGGGACCTTTTCGACCGGCGTCCTGCACGGTCACGAGGCGGCGCCGATCGTCGTGAACAACACGATGTACGTCGTCACGCCGTGGCCGAATTACGTGTATGCGCTCGACCTGACGAAGGATGGGGCGCCCGTCAAATGGAAGTACGAACCGAAGCCCCTCTCCGCCGCGCAGGGCGTCGCCTGCTGTGACGTCGTCAACCGGGGAGTCGTCTACGCGGACGGCACCATCTTCCTCAACACGCTCGATAACCGCACGGTCGCGCTCGACGCCACCAGCGGCAAGGAGAAATGGGTCACGAAACTTGGCGATTTGAACAAAGGCGAAACGATCACGATGGCGCCGCTCGTCGTGAAGGACAAAGTGCTCATTGGCAATTCAGGCGGCGAGATGGGCGTGCGCGGCTGGCTGACGGCGCTCGATGCGAAGACCGGCAAGATTGCGTGGCGCGCGTATTCAACGGGGCCGGACAAGGACGTGCTGATCGGCCCGAAGTTCAAGCCGTTCTACGCCTCCGATCGCGGAGCCGATCTCGGCATCAAGACGTGGCCGGCGGATGCGTGGCGCAATGGCGGCGGGACGGTCTGGGGATGGATCTCGTACGACCCGCAACTCAATTTGATCTACTACGGGACCTCCAACCCCGGCCCCTGGAATCACGAACAGCGCCCGGGCGACAACAAATGGACCGCGGGTGTGTTTGCGCGCGACGCGGACACAGGCGAAGCGGTCTGGTTCTATCAGATGTCGCCCCACGATCTGTGGGATTACGACGGCGTCAACGAACAGATTCTCGTCGACCTGCCGATCGGCGGGCGCACGCGCAAGGTGTTGATGCGCGCTGATCGCAACGGCTACGTCTACGTGATCGATCGCACCAACGGCGAAGTGATTTCCGCCGACCCGTTCGTGCCGGTCACTTCGACAACGGGCGTCGATCTGAAGAGCGGCCGGCCGATCGAGAACAAGGAGCTGGAGCCGTCGCTGGGCAAGATCTCACGCAACGTCTGCCCCGCGTCGCCGGGCGGCAAGGACTGGCAGCCGACTGCCTACTCGACGCGCACCGGCTACTTCTATATCCCGTCGAACAATCTCTGCATGGACTTTGAAGGTGTCGAGGCGAATTACATCGCCGGGACGCCCTTCGTCGGCGCCAACGTGCGGATGTACGCGGGCCCCGGCGGCCATCGCGGCGAATTCATCGCCTGGGATCCGATCGCGCGAAAGAAGGCGTGGTCAATCAAAGAGAGCTTTCCGGTCTGGAGCGGCGTCGCCGTGACTGCGACCGACGTGGCGTTCTACGGAACGATGGACGGGTGGTTCAAGGCGGTGAACGCGAAGAGCGGCGAGGAGATCTGGAAGTCGAAGGTCGGCTCCGGCGTCGTCGGCCAACCAGTCACTTACAAGGGACCTGACGGCAAGCAATACGTCGCGATTCTCGCTGGCGTCGGCGGATGGTCGGGGGCCATCGTCGCCGGCGGCCTCGATCCACGCGACGGTACGGCAGCGCTCGGCTTCGTCAACGCGATGCCCGATCTGCCGCAGGCAACCACGTCGGGCGGGATGCTCTACATCTTCGGGTTGCCATGAGCGAACGAGGCGAAGGAATGAAACCGCGACGGTCGCGAAGAGCGCGAAGAACGATCTTGTTGATCTTCGTGGTCTTCGCGTCCTTCATGGTTCTATCCCTTCGTGCACTCGGCACGGACGACATTCTGCGCGTGTGCGCCGACCCGAACAATCTGCCCTTCACCAACGCAAAGGGCGAGGGCTTCGAGAACAAGCTTGCGGCCCTGCTGGCGCGCGATCTGGGAGCGCGCGTCGAGTACACCTGGTTCGCGCAGCGCCGCGGTTTCCTCCGGAACACGCTGAGCGCGCGGAAGTGCGACGTGGTGATGGGCTTGCCCGTCGACACCGATGCGGCGTGGACGACCAAACCGTACTACCGATCGACCTACGTGTTCGTCACGCGGCGATCGCGCAAGCTGCACATCCGCTCGTTCGACGATCCGCAGCTGCGCACGCTGCGCATCGGCGTCGAGCTGGTCGGTGACGATGGCGCGAATACGCCGCCTGCGCACGCACTGAGCCGCCGCGGCATCGTGGGGAACATCGTCGGCTTCAGTGTGTACGGCGACTACCGGACCAACAGTCCGCCGTCCGCGATTATCGCAGCCGTCGCACGCGGCGACGTCGATGTGGCGGCTGCGTGGGGGCCGATGGCCGGATACTTCGCGGCGCGACAGCAGGTTGCGCTCGACCTCGTCCCCGTCCAGCCACAGGTGGATGGCCGCTTCCTCCCGCAGACCTTCAACATCTCCATGGCCACACGCCGCCGCGACACGGCTCGCCACGATCAGCTGGACCGATTTATCGAGCGCCGCCGCCATGACATCGACGCGATTCTCGCGCAGTACCACGTTCCGCGCGTGGATGAACAACGGGAGGGAATTCAATGAGTCGGCGCCGCGTGTTCGTTGTCGCATTTTGCGCCGTAAGCCTTGTTGCGGCGGCCTGCGAGCGGGAGATCAGGCCGTTCCAGACGCTCGCGGTCGCTTCGGCGCGCACGCAGAAGCCGGTTCTCAGTCCCCTCTTTCCTGGCGGTCAGCCACTGCCGGAACCGAACGAGAGTCCGTTTCAGCAGAACGCCTACGGCACCGCGGAAGGCAAGCGGTTGTTCGATCAGTTCAACTGCACCGGGTGCCATTCGCACGGCGGCGGCGGCATGGGTCCCGCGCTGATGGACGACACCTGGATCTACGGCAGTGAGCCCGCGAACATCTTCGAATCGATCGTCGAAGGGCGGCCGAACGGCATGCCGGCGTGGCGCAACAAGATTGCCGACCAGCAGGTCTGGCAATTGGTTGCCTACATTCAGTCGATGAGCGGCAACGAGCCCATTGACGTGCTGCCCAGCCGCAGTGACCACATGCGCTACAGCACGCCCGAGAATGCACGGCGCGCGCAGACGCCGGTGCAGACGCACGCGCCATGATATTCAGATTCGGCGGAGATCAGTCCGCATTCGATCCGCACGGCCCCATCGCGCGCAGCATCGCCACACACGGCTGGTGGCTGCTGCTGGTGTGCATCGCCGTTTATTTCATCGTCATGACGGCGTTCTTCATCGCGCTCGCCCGGCGCCGCCGCGAGACGGACGATTTGCCAGAGACAAGCGCGCGGCTGACGCGCAACGTCGGCATTGCCGTCGCGCTGACGGTCCTGATTCTGATCGGCATCGCGACGTCGAGTGTCGTCGCGGGTCGCGGGCTGTATTCACCGAGCGGCGCCGGCGCGATCACGGTCGATGTCGTCGGCCATCAGTGGTGGTGGGACTTTCAGTACCACGACATCACCCCGTCGGATGTTTTCACGAGCCCCAACGAGCTGCACATTCCCGTCGGCGTCCCCGTTGTTCTCAAGGCGATGTCGACGGATGTGATCCACAGCTTCTGGGTACCAAACCTGATGGGAAAACGCGACCTGATTCCCGGCATCGTGACAAATACCTGGATCCAGGCCGACGAGCCCGGTGTGTATCGCGGGCAGTGCGCGGAGTTCTGCGGGCATCAGCATGCGCACATGGCGCTGCAGGTTGTCGCCGAGCCGATGGACAAATTCCAGCAGTGGGTCCGGCATCAGCGTGAGCCGGCTTCTGAACCGTCCACGGATGAGGAGAAGCGCGGCAAAGACGTGTTCATGCAGTCGCCATGCGTGACCTGCCACTCGATTCGCGGCACCGACGCGGGCTCGCACGTTGGACCCGAGCTGACGCACGTCGGCAGCCGCCTGACCCTCGCGGCCGGCACGCTGCCGAATGCGCGCGGTCATCTCGCCGGCTGGATCGTCAACTCGCAATCGATCAAGCCGGGCAACCGCATGCCGCCCAACGCACTCGCACCCGATGATCTGCAGGCGCTGCTCGCCTACGTGCGGAGTCTGCAATGAGCGACTTCGTGCATCCGATCGAACGGCGCATGGCGTTCACCCTCACCAGTGAAGAACGCCTGCGTCGTCAGCTTGCGGATACGTGGTACGTGCCGCGCGGGATCGTCGGGTGGTTCAGCGTGGCTGACCACAAGACCATCGGCCGCCGCTACATCATCACCGCGTTCGGCTTCTTCATCTTCGCCGGCATCCTCGCCGGCCTGATGCGCATTCAGCTCGCCGTTCCGAACAATCACTTCGTCGGGCCCGATCTGTACAACCAGATCTTCACCGTGCACGGGACGATGATGATGTTTCTGTTCGCGGTGCCGGTGATGGAGGCGATGGGTGTGTATCTGGTGCCGCTGATGATCGGCACGCGGAACATCGCGTTCCCGCGGCTCAACGCCTTCAGCTACTACGTGTATCTCTTCGGCGGCGTCATGCTCGTGGCAACCATGCTGCTGAACACCGCGCCTGACGTCGGGTGGTTCAGCTACGTGCCGCTCGCCGGACCGGACTACACGCCGGGGAAGCGCGCCGATTTCTGGGCGCAGATGATCACGTTCACCGAGGTTGCCGCGCTCGCCGTCTCGGTGGAGCTGGTGACAACCATCTTCAAGACACGAGCGCCCGGGATGTCGCTGAACCGCATGCCGCTATTCGTCTGGTCGATGCTGGTCACGGCGTTCATGGTGATCTTCGCCATGCCGACGGTCGTGCTGTGCAGCACGTTCCTGCTGCTCGACCGCACGGTTGGGACGCAGTTCTACAACCCCGCTGAAGGCGGCGACGCGCTCCTGTGGCAGCACCTGTTCTGGTTCTTCGGCCATCCCGAGGTCTACATCATCTTCGTGCCCGCGCTCGGCATCGTCTCGTCGATCATCTCCGCTTTCACGTGGCGGCCGATTTTCGGCTATCCGGCGATGGTGATGTCGCTGGTGGCGACCGGCTTCATCGGCTTCGGTCTGTGGGTGCATCACATGTTCGCGACCGGCCTGCCGGCGCTCGGTCTGGAGTACTTCACGGCCGCGAGCATCGTCATCGCCATTCCGACCGGGATTCAGATCTTCTGCTGGATTGCATCGCTGTGGCGCGGCCGGCCGCGGTTTCACACACCGCTGCTGTTCGTCCTCGGTTTCTTCGCCATCTTCGTTCTCGGTGGTTTGTCGGGTGTGACGCTGGCATCGGTGCCGTTCGATCTGCAGGTGCACGACTCGTATTACGTCGTCGCGCACTTCCATTACGTGCTGCTCGGCGGCGCGGTCTTTCCGCTCATCGGCGGCATCTATTTCTGGTTTCCAAAGATGACCGGCCGGATGATGGACGACCGCCTCGGCAAGGTGAACTTCTGGTTGTTTTTCATCGGCTTCAACGTGACGTTCTTCCCGATGCACATCCTCGGACTGGAAGGAATGCCGCGTCGGATCTACACCTATCCCGACAGTATGGGTTGGGGAACGCTCAATCTCGTCTCGAGTCTCGGGGCACTGCTGCTCGTTCTTGGGGGCGTACTCTTCGTCTACAACGTCGTGCGCAGCTACGCGTGGGGCCTGGTGGCAAGCGACAACCCGTGGGGCGCCGAGACGCTCGAGTGGGCGACGAGCTCACCGCCGCCCGTCTACAACTTTCTCCATATTCCCGTGGTCGAGGGGCGCTCCGCGCTGTGGAACAGGAGCCCCGACGCATCCGTGGTGACCGGTATTCGCAGCGATGTGCGCGAGGTGCTGCTTACGGATGTCATGGATGCGGAGCCTGTCACGGTGACGGAATATCCCGAGCCCTCAATCTGGCCGTTTCTGTGCGCGGTCGTGACTTCGGCGTTCTTCGTCGGATCGATCTTCACGCCATGGGCGCTGCCGGTAGCGATTCCGCCGCTGGCGGTCACACTGATTGGCTGGTTCTGGCCGAAGAAGCGCGACCACGCGCGCGAGATGGAGGAGCACGCCGGAGACGGTACAGTGCCGCCGGAGGGACGGCTGCGTGCGCTGCGGGAGGCGAGAGCGTAATGGCGGTCGAGGCGCGGGCGGAAAACACGCGGCGCGTGCTCGACGTCGCCGCGCTGCCGCGGACGGTGTTCGGGAACCAGGGGCTGATCTGGTGGGGGACCACCGGGTTCATGGTGATCGAGGGCTCGATGTTCGTGATCGCCATCGTCGTGTACTTCTACCTGCGGCTGCAGGTCCGCGACTGGCCGCCCAGCCTGCCGAACCCCGGGCTGTTTTATGGAACGGCAAATCTGCTGACCGTCATCGTCAGTCTGCTTCCGGCCTACATCGCCAAGAAGAAGGCTGAGGCATTCGACCTCGCCGGCGTCCGGTTGTGGCTGGCGATTTTGGTGCTGTTCGGCGTCGCGTCCGTGGTGCTTCGGTTCTTCGAGTACTTCACGCTGAACTGCCGCTGGGATGACAACGCCTACGGCTCGATCGTCTGGCTGCTCCTGGGCATGCACACCGTGCATGTCGCCACCGACGTGGTCGACAGCGGCGTGCTGCTGGCGCTGGCGTTCCTCGGACCGAACACGAATAACAGGTTCGTCGATTACAGCGAGAACTCGCTCTACTGGTATTTCATCGTCGCGTGGTGGATTCCCATCTACCTGACGATCTACTTCATGCCGCGATGGCTGTAGACACGCACCACGACCCGCACGGCTACTGGGAGCAGACAGGACTCGCGCTGCTGTGGTTCGCGGTGCTCGCGGGCCCCACTGCGGTTGCGACCAACATGTTCGCGGGCTACGCGCTGACCAAATGGGCGTGCGCAAGCGGACATCCGTTCGTGCTGACCGCGATCGCCCTCGTCATGCTGATGGTGGCCCTCTCGGGAACGTGGGTCGCGTGGAGCTGCCGTCAGCGGCTGCTCGACGCGAACGAGGACGGGGGCCGCATCATCGACCGCAGTTACTTCGCAGCACTGGTGGCGATCGGACTGAGCCTGATCACCGGACTGGCGATCGTGCTGCAGGCATTCCCGCATTTTGTGTTGAGCCCATGCGAGTGAACACGGGAGGTAGGGCGGGTTGGGTCGGACTGGTGCTGATAACGACGTCTGTGTGCTTGAGTGCGCACGGCGGCGAGGTGCACTCGTTGAACGCGCCGCAGGCTTTCTCGCCTTGGGATGTCGCGGTACTCATCGGCCTGCTGATCGTCGGATCGCTGTACTTGCGAGGCACGATCCTGCTGGCGCGACGCGGAGCGTCAGGGCGCCGCTTTGAGCCAATCGCATTTGCGATCGGATGGTCCGCACTCGTGCTGTCGATCCTGCCGCCGATCGACAGCCTGTCGATTGAGTATTTCTCCGTCCACATGATCCAGCACGAACTGATGATGCTGGTCGGCGCGCCGCTGTTGATCCTCGGCCGTCCGCTGCAGCGGTGCCTGACCGGCATGCCCGACTCGCTGCGCATGCCGACGGCGCGAATTCTTCAAGCGCCGTCGATGTCGTGGACGTGGCGCATCCTTACAGCGCCGCTCGTCGCATGGGCACTGCATGGGCTCGCCATCTGGGTGTGGCACATGCCGGCGCTCTACGACGCCGCCGTCGGCAACGAGGCGATCCACACGCTGCAGCACGCGATGTTTGTCGGCACCGCCGCCCTTTTTTGGTGGGGGATGTTGTACGGACGGTACGGGCGCGCGGGCTACGGCGTTGCCGTGTTCTACGTTTTTCTCACGGTTGTGCACACCGGCATTCTCGGGGCGATGGTCACGTTTGCCGGAACGCCGCTGTATCCGATTTACGCGGCGCCGGCCGCGGCGCACGGCATCGATGCGCTCGTGGACCAGCAGCGTGCGGGTCTGTTGATGTGGATTCCAGCAGGCCTGGTGATGACGCTCCTCGGCCTTGCACTCTTCGCGGCATGGTTGGGTGAGTCCGAACGGAAGTCAATTCAAAACGCGAAATTCAAAATGCAGACCCCGGCCGTCTTGCTGCTGGCGCTGTGTCTTGGGCTTGCCGCCTGCGATCGCGACCGCGACAAAAGCAACGCCCGCGTCGCAAGCGAGTTGACAGGCGGCGATCCGGAAAAGGGCAGACACGACATCGTGAAGTACGGCTGCGATACCTGCCACAACATTCCTGGCGTGCTGACCGCTACGGCAACGGTCGGGCCGCCGCTGATGCAGGTCGGCCTGCGCTCGTACCTCGCGGGTCGCATCGACAACACTCCGGAGAACATGATCAAGTGGATCCGGCAGCCTCGCAGCGTCGATCCGCAGACGGCGATGCCGGAGACGGGCGTAACCGAGTCTGATGGCCGGGATATCGCGGCGTATCTCTACACCTTGCGCTAACGGTCTCGCTCTAACGGCGAGCGGCTTGCACCAGTACGGTCGAGGAGGTCGGCGATGGCTTTGAAGTTTCGAACTCGAGCGGAGCGGGCACACGGCAGCGCGTACCTGACGGGCCGCGAACATGAGATTCGCGAAGCGGCGGGATCGATACCGCAGCCGGCTGCTCCGGCAATGTCATCCGTCGAGCGTGCAGCGATGCTGGCAGGCCGTGCGATCTTCGGCGGTTACTTCATCTACAACGGCATCAATCATTTCGTGAACCGCGAGATGATGACCGGCTACGTGAAAAGCAAGGGTGTACGGTGGCCGAAGCTTGCCGTGCTGGGGACCGGTGCGATGCTCGTCGCCGGCGGGCTGAGTCTGCTGACCGGCGTCAAGCCGAAGGTCGGCGCATCGTTGGTGACGACGTTCCTCACCGGCGTGACGCCGATGATGCACGACTACTGGAATGCGACGGATCCGATGCACCGCATGAACGAGATGGTGAACTTCACGAAGAACATCGGACTGATTGGCGGTGCGGCGTTTGCCGCCGCCGTGGCTACGCGGCCGTGCCCTCGTCAGTGATTGACTCGTTCCGCAACAACCACTCGCGTAGGAGGTTGCGAAAGTCCAGCAGCGAAACCGCAGTCACGAGTGCAGCGTCATCGGACATCTCGCACTTGAATTCAGGCAACGCGGCAAGGGCGGCGCGAATCGTCCCCCATTCCGCGGCCAGGGTGCAGCTCGGAAAGTCAGCGGGCGATATCAGCAGCGTTTCGCGGATATCTAGTAATCGACGATGAAGACTGCCAGGACGTACAACCAACTTGTCTATCGCTAGTTCAATCTGACGGCACAAGAACGCGGGGCTGTTCCTGCAGCTCTGCGGCATCAACTCCCTCCGGAGTATCGGCGCGCATTGTTCGCTACGAGGTGCATTCTTCGCAACGGACCTTGGTCTTATCCCGCCGTATGGCACCGACGTTCCATGCTCTCGAACTCTTTGACTCCTCCACCCCTCTTGGTTAGTAAGAGGCGCGGTGGGGATATCCGTCCAGGAAATGCAGTGGGTTCTGCGCGCGCAGTGCGCCGACCGCGAGGCGCTGGAGGCGCTGCTGCGAAGCGTGCAACCGTCGCTGCGCCGGTACCTTGCCGGCCTGGCGGGTGCCACCGACGCTGACGATGTCCTGCAGGACGTCCTCGTAATCGTCGCGCGCCGCCTCGGCGCGCTCGACGATCCGAAGCTGTTTCGCGCGTGGGTGTTTCGCATCGCGAGCCGCGAAGCGTTCCGTCATCTGCGCAAGCGGCGGCTGTTCGCGGATCGCCACGAGGACGTCGCGCAGCTGGCGGAGCTGCCGATGCCCGAGGTGCGGCCGTCCGAAGAGCGGCTGCGGGAGTTGCTCGCCACCGACAGCATTTCGCCGGCGAGCCGCGCCGTGCTGATGCTCCACTTTGAAGAGGAGCTGTCGCTGCCTGAGGTCGCGGCGATCCTCGATATCCCGCTCGGCACCGTGAAATCGCGTCTTGCCTACGGTCTGAGTTCGATTCGCAAACAACTGAACAAGCTATGAGGGTCTCATGACTGATCAGAACGAAGAAGTGCTCCGCCGATCGCTAGACGCCGTGGATCGCCACAGGAACCGCGTGATCATCGGCTTCATTATCACGGTGGCGTTTGTGCTGGCCGCGCTCCTGAACGGCACTTACGCCGCACGCACCGGCAACGTGAACGTGTTCACGCACGCTGTCATGATCGTCATCGTCCTCTGGACCACTGCGGTCGGGATGATGATCGTCCTCCAGATCACCGTGATGACGAAGCGTATCCTGCGCGCGATCGAGCTTGCCGCAAGAAAGTAGCGCTACGCGAGCGGGATGTGCACCGTGATCTGTGTTCCCCCGCCCCGAGCTGCATCGATGGAGAGCCGTCCTTTCAGAACGGCCACGCGCTCCCGTATGCTGGCCAGCCCCAGGCTGGCAGATGAGAGGTGCCTGGGATCGAAGCCGACGCCTGCATCAGCGATCTGCAACGTAATGTGGCCGTCGTTGCAGGCGATGTTGACGTTCGCTTCCTCCGCCTGGCTGTGCCGCGCGATGTTGTGAAGGGCTTCCTGCACGATGCGATAGACACAGAGCGAGATGTCGCCGTCCAGCGTTCGTGGAATCGAGCTGTGCGTGAAGGACACACGCAGACTGCGCTGCTTCGACGCGTCGCGGCACAGCGACTGAACCGCGGAAACGAGCCCGAGCGTTTTCAGCCATGACGGATGGAGCGCGTATGACATGTCGTGCACGTCGGTGGCGATGTCGCAGGTCCGGGCGGAGAGTACGCGAAGGCGCGCGCGCGTCGCTTCAGAATCGGTTTGCGCCGCCATCGTGTCAATCTCCGTGCTCAGCATCGCGATTCGCTGACTGATGTCGTCGTGCAGCTCGCGCGCAATCCGCTGGCGCTCGACCTCCTGGCTGACAATGAGCCGCCGCGCCAGGTCGCGATTCAGTTCCGATGCGCGTTTCGAATCGGTCACGTCGCGAACGATGCTGAGAAGACGGTCGCCGCCAGCCCGCACGATGCGCGCTTCGAAATGCCGCGGCTCGTCCATCGGAAGCTCGTACTCGACGACGACCGGGTCTTCGCTCTGTGAAGCGCGCTCGAGGGCGTCCATGAAAGTTTCAGCGAGCGCCGGAGGCATTACGTCGCGAACCTTCCTGCCGATGAATACGGTTGGCGGCACGAACAACGCGTTCGGATTGCGTGCGTGATAGTCCACGTAGGTGCCGTCGCGGCGCATGACGAACATCAGGTCAGGGATCGCTTTGAGGATTGCGTTACTACGCGTTTCGGCGCTCACGACGGCGTGCCGCAGTTGGGCTTCCTTCTCGACCTGCGCTTCTTTGGCGCGGGCGTCGTTGAAGCTGAGCTCGCCGACCAGCACGTTGATCGCATGGGCGATGGCATCGAGCACGTCGTGGGCGGCTGAAATTGGCAGGCGCTCCTCGAGCTGACCGGATGCCATCCGCTCGAGCGCCTCCAGGAAAGAGTCAACGCGGACAGTATCGAAGGTGAACTCCGTCGCGCGACGCGTCACTCGCGGTGCTTCTTCAGCCATTCAACGGCTCGTGTTTCGTCCATGAAAAGTTGCGTCGGAATACCGGCACGCGTGATACGCAGGTAAATGTTGCCCATCATTCGCCCGAACGGGCTGTGGTCAACAAGGAGCGCCAGCGCCAGGAAGGACTCGACGAGTGTCTGCCGTGAGTAATGATGCCGGGCCGCGGCATCGAGCGGCTGCGCGCTGCGAATATCGATCAGCAGCGGGCGACGGCGTCCGCGCCCTTCGGCAACCGCCGTCGCGAGATTCATTTTGGCGTCGTCGAGCGACTGATACGCGCCGTCGCGGACTCGGACGATCACCGCACCCTCGTCGCTCAGATGAATGCGTGCTGTCTTCGTATCGGTCATCGGAGGATCAAATAGCGGCTGCCGGCCTGATCTCAGACGTCACTCGCGTGGCTCAGGACCGAATGTTCCGCGCAGGCGCGGGGCCATAAGCCGGGCACGCCTTTGTGGAAGCAGGAACCCGAGTAACCGCAAAGCGTCAGGAACGGCAGGTCATGGGTCACGGTGTTCCACAGGGTTTCGACCGCGATCACACCCTCTGTATTACCAGCCTCGCTTAGCTTCGTGACCATGTTGCCGAATATGGTGAGGCGAGACTTCGTGCCTTCGGCGACGGCGCGTCGATACTGATCCAGCTCCGCGGCGACCTCGGCGAGGCGATCGGAATCCGGCATTCCGTTTCGCATGAACCGCTGCAGCGCATCCTCCGCGTCGATCACCATATAGCGTTTATGGCCGGAGGATGCTGCGATGTCCCATCCTCGAGCCCGCAGCCGCTCCGTTAGACCGTGGCGAACCGGCGGCGTGGCGATGACGCAGGTAGCGTCGCCGCGGCGCAGCGCGAAGTCGAAAAAAACGGCGACGCCATCGATGAATGACTCGACGTAATTGTGCAGCTGCATTGCATGCACCGCGCCGTCGCCAAGGTGGAACAAGGATGTGAGCGACGGAACGAAGCAGTGGCCGAGCAGTGCCTGGTCGAGCGCGCTCGCAAGATCTCGCGCGATGCGCGTCTTCAGCACATAGCCGCGTGCGCCACAACGGAACGCCTCGCCGACGTATTCGTCCGCGTGATGCATGCTGAGGAAGACCGCGGGTGTTGTCGCCACTCCGGTCTGGTGAAGCGTTCGAAGCGTTTGAAAGCCATCGATTCCCGGCATCTGCACGTCGAGAACGACGACGTCTGGTTCCAACTCGCGGGCCATCTCGATGGCCCGATGGCCATCCGTTGCAGTGCCCACGACGTCGAAGTCGTCGGCGAGAATCGCGGAGACGGTGTCGAGGATCGGGCGGTGGTCGTCTACGACAAGAACTCGCGGCCTTCCTACGGCGTTCCTGCGCAGGCTGTGCGCGAACGGACGGTGCACCGGTCTTAGCATCGCATAGGATGGCGCGACGTCGTACACTAGGAACGTTGCCCTAACTCCAAATGCCGGAGTGGTGAAACTGGCAGACGCGCGGGACTCAAAATCCCGTGGGGGTCACCCCCCGTGTGGGTTCGATTCCCACCTCCGGCACTCTCGTTCGCTCTCGCTCACTCAAGGAGACGAGGACGCAATCACCACTCGCCGCGCGCGGGCGGTTCCTCGCCGATTGTGAAAACGCTCTGACCGACTTCGATGCGAGCGCAAACGCGGGAGCGTTCATGTCACCCCCCGCTGGGTCTCGTTAATCACGTCGCTTCGAGCGGGACGTCACCGTTTTTTCGAGATGGGGAGCGCGCTGGCAAGGACGGCGCTTGCTCTCCGGACGCTGAGACTGCGTGCCGTGCGACGTCTCCCGCACGGTGGCCAGTAGGTCCATTCGCGTGCAATCGCATGATTTGCGAGTTGCTGCTGATACTCGATGACCTTTTCACGGAACTCCGCCGACGCCTCGGCAGAATACTGCGCCGTGCGCAGCGCCTCGAATTCGCGAAGCAACCGGCGGTGGAAGTCCTTCAGGCGGAGATACTCCGCGCGGAGAGTGGCGCGTTTTTCGCGGGGCGTCACGGATGTAAGGTCAGGGCAACGGGACTCTATCGAACAACGAGGATCCGCACAATCCGGTGTTCTCTGTAGGAACCAAGGTTCACCCCGCTGACCCAACCAAGAATGTTCAATTTGGAACTGACGACATCCGGCGGGAATCGTCCAATAAGGTCATGTCAAACGAACTCACAGCTCGGCCTGTCTGTCCCGCGTGTAATTCAACGAAGGTCGGCACGCTCGCGAAGGAAATCACGAAGAACACCGCCTGGCGATGCGCGTCGTGCGGAGACACTTTCAGAGCGCCGCTTCAGGACAACGGGGTCGCGAGGAGCACAACTTATCGCCCGGCAAACTGAAAATCGGATTGCCGAGCCCAACTAATAAAGGTGGGCAGGCGCGCATCTTCGCCGTTCCGAACCCGCCGCAGATCATGGGGAAGTCGAGCCTCCGTAGGCAGGCTTCTCCTTCCTGATTCAACGAACAGCTTCGCCGTGTGGCATCTCGTCGTGTGCAGCGCCGCAGCGCACGCAGTGATGGTTGCGCATGTCGAAGTGATGGCCGCGAGGCCGCAGGGCGCATGCGATGCGCCGGCGATAGGCTCGCATCGACGTCAGCCAGCGGTGCCATCCGTGGACGGTCATCACACTGCTGGACTGTGACGGCACCTCTTGCCATCGGGCTCCACAGTAAACGCAGCGGTGGCTGCGCAGATCGAATTGATGGAGTCCGTTCGAGCGCCGAGCGCATCGAATCCGTCGCCAGGTATCATGGATGAGTTTGAGCACGCCGTAGTGGACGTTGCAATAAACCAACCGGGACGGGTTCAGATGTTTGGCGCGAATCGACCGTCGCCGCAGTAAATTTGCCGGCAACCCCGTCCAGAAGATGCGTAATAAGTTCAATCGACGCGCCTTCCGATACGCGCTCTTCACCTGCACTGTGATGGCGCTGTCGACCACGCCGGTGCTCGCTCAAACGACCGGGGAGTCGCGGGTCGATCGCAGTGGTGTGTTCTTCGACTCGCTCGCGCTGCTGGGCATCGAGCACGGCATTCGTGTCGCGCTGCAGCCAGATACGCGCGACGGACTGCGCGGCGACTTCTGGAAGGATTACCGCGACTCATTGCATTGGCCGAAGCACTGGGAAGACATGGATCCGTGGCCGGTCAACTATCTTGGCCATCCGATTCACGGTGCGGCTGCTGGGTATCTCTGGCTCGAACACGACCCGAATGCGCCGACCAGAATCGAATTCGACAATCGCTACTGGACGAGTCGCGGCCGCGCCGCCGCGTTCGCCGCGGTCTACAGCTTTCAATTCGAAGTCGGCCCGTTCAGCGAGGCATCGATCGGCAACGTTGGTCTGCGTCCCGAGACGACCGGCTGGGTGGATTACGTCGTCACGCCGGTGGGTGCGTTCGGGTTGGTGATTGCCGAAGACGTGCTCGACAAGTTTCTCGTCGAGTGGGCCGAGCGCCACACGACCAATCGTGTGTGGCGCGCGAGCCTGCGGATGATCTTCAGCCCATCACGCGTGCTATCGAACACCGCGTCGCGACATTTGCCGTGGTATAGAAACGATCGAACGTTAGCCTGGTAGGCGGACCTGAACGTCTGCCTCTACGTCGTTCGTCGGCTAGGGGTTGCGCCTCTACGATGGCAACTGACACTTCAGATGCGCGAATGTTCCGGGGAGACCGTGCCCACCGCCTTCGCTCGCCAGGTAGACATCGCCATCGTTCGTGATTGCGACGCCTTCGCCCTGCGTCTCATCGAGTGGCGATAAATCGAACTGCCAGAATCGATCGAAGTGCCCCGCGACGACGTCGTCGGCGCGATAGAGGAGCAGCTCTTTGTTCGTCCGCATGGCGACCCACTTGCCGTCGGGCGATGTTTCGGCATCGGTGATGCGTGTCTGTCGCCGGATCGTTGTCGCCTGGA